>Ga0307380_10005616_pt1 | contig 16626 bp, 16 predicted proteins | sample UN3MG_FD_202239 | JGI IMG/M metagenome (GOLD analysis project Ga0307380, IMG submission 202239) | Soil microbial communities from Risofladan, Vaasa, Finland - UN-3 | ecosystem: Environmental > Terrestrial > Soil > Coastal area > Acid sulfate soil | place: Finland: Risofladan, Vaasa | collected...
AGATCACCAACGCTCAGGCCGTTCAAATCGGGCAGTACAAAGTTTGATGTGGTCATGGAGTTACCTTTTGCTAAGAAGTGGAAGATATTGGTCAATGTTTTCCTTGATCTTGTTGAGTTGATATTTGCCAATGAACTTCATGATGAAGAACAGTGAAAATTCACGCTTCTTGTTCATTGCTTCCTCAACTGAGTTCAAAAGCACCGCACGAATTTCCGATGGCTGCTTTTCAAGATCGATAAGGAGTTGATTTTCTTTGTACAGCTTCTCCACGAGGAATTCTCCTCGATGATCTTTCCATGTCTCCTTCATCAATTGGACACGTTCAAATGGATCATCATAAGCCTTGTGTATGCGTTTAGACTGGACGCGAGGTAGAGCGGACTGAACGTGGTCAGAATCGTCACCGCGCACGCACTTAAAGAAAAGAAATCGAGCTGGATCGTTGTCATAGTCATCTAGTGTTGCCTCTTTGCCATCAGCTGGTGAGATGACTCTTATGTTCTTGTAGCGTTTCAACTGAAGCATATCAGAGTCAGAGCTAACAATAATGATCTCATCCGCGTCAGAGTTATAGATTTGGCAAAAAGCAGCAATCAGATCGTCTGCTTCCATCTTATCTTCGTGAAGAGTAACAATCGTTGTGTGCTTGCGCATGAGAGCTTCGAACTCGTTTAGGTGATTCAAGAAGCGCAGATATTTGGCTTGTTGTGCAGGAGACATATCTTTTCTGCGGTTGCCTTTGTAGGGCTTCTTCGAGACGCACTTGTCGCTAGCTGTGTACTCTTTACGCCAGCTTGAACGGTCAAATGCCATCACAACACGATCAGGTTTGAATTGTCGGAAGTACTTGTTCAGTGTCATCAACGCCGAGTGCGTAGCAAGCCCGGCGAGTGTCTCATCCGTTTCGTTACGTTGAACGTGGAATGTGCGATATAGCAGGTTGGAGATGTCAAACACTAAGTATTTCATACGTAATCGCTAACCGTTCCTTCTGAGTCCTTGCGATCGATCGATTTCGATTCAAGCTTCTCAATTAAATCGTGATAGAGAAACGCAAGCCACTTTTGAACAATCTCTTCTTCGTTGGAACCTTTGATGCCGCTCTCTTTTAGATGATTGACGAATGCGTCATTCCAATCAAGTTCAATGCGAATGCCACGGTTCTCATTGAACTCAGCACTACGAATCTCCACCCACGGCTCGGTGCTTTCATACTTCTCTTTGTCCTTTTCTTCCTTTTTGCGAAACGTCGACAACTCTTCGTCTGCCTGTTTGACGGCAGCTTCGAGCACCGCGCGCTCTTCGTCTGCCTGTTTGACGGCAGCTTCGAGCCGCGTGCGCTCCTCTTCTGCTTTTTTGGCGTCAGCCTCGAGCGCGGCGCGGATCTCGTTTGCTTCCTTGGCGGCGGTATAAAACCCGTCTTGCTCTTCTCTCAGCGCATTTAATTCAGTCAGGAGTTTATCAACACCCAGTCGTTTCTTTAACCACTTCAACATATTATGCCCTCGGTAATACGTACATATCAAGACCGTTCACGGCAACCTTCAACATACCCTTTGTTGTCACAAGGAATGGCGCATCCGAGCTGACTTTAAACAGCGGAAGAATGACTTTCAGGGGATACTTATGTGTGAAATTTACGTCTTTCCCATTCGCACTCTTGTCGAGCAGTGTGGCTTTGTCTGCGAACTTGTGTGTGAAAGCGTCTCCGTTGATGTCTGTCATCTCAAACGAAACACCAGTTTTATCAGAGGTAATTGTAACTTCATCGCTGCTCATTGCACTCTGTCCCTTGGACATTAGCAACACAGCTTCTGGATTCATCTCTACTTTGAATTTGCTTTTGTCGTTGATTGCCTTCGGTGCTTGGATTGTAGCAGGATTGGCACAACGATAGTCGATCTTGATGCCCTTGCCTTTCATCACAAGAGCCCGTACAAACTTTTGTGCATCGGGTTTATCAGGATCAACGTCCGGCATGATTGCTTCGAGTTCGAAATTGTCGACGGATCGAGCAACGTCAAATCGATTCATAAACACATCGATCCTGTTCAAACCAATCGATTCGAATGGCATGTCTGGAACGTCAGCTTCTTGAAACAAGACCACTGACTTCTCATCGTCAATTGCACGAACCCGATTCGGTTCAATAATGATGTTACCAATTTTGGCTATCTGTGCTGTCTTAACGATGTTTTGAATATAAGCAAGGGACGCGGCGTCAACCTTCATGGAGTACTCCTTTTTACTTGTCAGACCAGTATATCAGAACTGTAGGAGATCGTCAACTGGGTCATGGGGGGCAATCGGCTTGATTTCTGTTACCGTAACGTCAGTATTTGATTCAAGCCATTCAGCGACAATATGTCGATGGCAGAACTTGCCCGGACCTTCGTAACAGAGCAGGATAGAGCCGTCTGGAAGCTCATCCACAACCTTTTGAGGTTGGAGCTTCCTGTCTTGGATAAGGAGGCGCAAATACCACTCCGTGTACCCTCGTTCATCAACTTCACCCGATTTATAAGCATTGAGTAAATCCCACGTTGGGGCAAGCAATGAATAGAACGGACCCTTATAGAAAGACGGAGCCTTTGCGCTTATGGCAATCGCGTTTGGATCATTGCCAGATTTTGCGTAATATGATGTGTAAAGTTTCTTCATTATCTACGACGACGATATGGATCGAGCTTCGCCAAGACTTGGCGAGTTGGAGCAACTCGAAATTCAACCCAGTACTTAGCTTTGACAGCATCGATCGCTCGGACCTTTTTGTTTCTTGCATTGAGCATGACCATGGCATAATTTTCACCGTTGATCTCAAGAATCATTACCATGCAGAAGCCAGCAACCCGGATGAACCCAGTTTTTTGCAGGTGAATGTTCCAGTCGTCAGTCAACAACAAACGATTGGTTGTTCCATAGGAGCGAATGATTTCACGTGTTCTCTCCACCCAACGCGTTTTGGTTTTCTTGTTCTTCACGCGAACTTTGGTCCTTGTTACAATTTCATGTTCCTTCTTGTAATACGTCTCGGTACTAAATCGCCCAATCATCGGATGTTCTCGAACGGCGCTCAACAGTTTTACAAGGTCTTCAGGAGTAGAGACGTTGTCGTTGTATATTCCCGTGGGGTCAACGTACCGGGTGTTGATCATACCAAGCTCAGCCGCTTTTTGATTCATCAGTTTAATGAACCCCACATAACCTGTTGGATGCGATCGAGCAAGTGCAGCGGCGGCCCGATTGCTGGATGACATGAGCGCGAGCAACAATAGTTCTTCGCGTGTGTATGTAGAACCGAGGAACAAGCCAACGCTTCTACGACTCTTGCCAGTTGCTTTGAAATCCGCTTTGGTGATCTTAATTTCCTCAGCCATCGTCAAGTTTGAGGTTGCGATGACATACGCTGTCATCAACTTGGTGATGGAAGCGATCGCCGCAACCTTTTCCTGGTTTTTTCCAATGACAACTTCGCCAGTGTCAAGATTGACAACATAGGCTTGTTTCGCATTGAAGGTTGGGTCTGCGTGTGTAACGTTACCGTATACACACCCCAGTAAGAACAACAGAACTAGCCATACAATTTCAAATCGTTTCAACATGATATTTCCTCTTTAGAAAGTTAGCAGGTCAGCGACCAACAGCGTTTGCTTTGTTGGTGACTCTTTGCCTATAGCTTTGAGTATATTTTTCAGTGGGTTGTCAACGAGACGCTCAATGTGAGCGCTTATATTTACACGAAAGTTGTCCAAAAACCACTGCGGTACAACTTCGAGGTCAGTCGGTAATGCTATTGTATCAAATTTAAGTTCCTCTCCATTAGGCAATGGATAGGTTGGAAAATCACCAATCAAATAGAACACACGAATCTTCATTCCATCCTTAATTGGTGGGCTTACTTTATCACCGAATTCTCGGATACTGCGATTGTAATGTAGAGCAGCTCGAACGTGACCGGAGACGTGCGTCTTTCCCGTTCGTGCATTCTTCTTGGCAAACAATGCGAACTTACCTCTATCATTGAAGTAGTCAATGTCGTTAATACCTTTAGGCAAGCCGAGAACAGTGATATCTTTTTCACTTGTCTCAATCAAAGCGTCCTTGTACTCAACCACACTTACCGCAACGTCGTTCCATTCTTCTCCTTTCAATAGCCGCTCAATAAACTTGTTAAGACGGTCGGAGATATGCTTTGGAAGAATTGTTTTCTTTGTATCAAGTCCCATCACCTTCAGGTCATCAACAGCTTTGCCTTCTTTGTCCACAAGGTGGAGAATGTAACGTTTCTTCTGCACGAAAATACCGCGATCTGATACCAGCTCTCGACCACACTGCACGATGTTATCGAAGCCCGGCTGGCAAAGGAAGGTCTCTTGCATGAACTCTTGATAGGACTCGTTCACCTTCTTAGCAACAGCATCAGCCGTTGCTATTGCTTCTGCTTTGTTTCGTGCGAATGTACTGAAATACGCAGAGTCCGTATCACCATAAATCACGGCGCCGCCCTCCAAAGCGTATGTCCCATCAAGAATTTCGTTGACCTTCGAACATTGATGACGAAGAACAGCGCGACCAGTACCAGTTGTTGACTCTCCCATGCGTATGTCGAAAAAGCGGAAGTACAGGTTTGTCAGGGCACCGTAATATGAATTCAGCTTAATCTTGTAAACGTATTGGAGACGATCAAAGTATCCCTCCGCGTTTTTGTCGCCTGCGATTTCGGCTTCCTTCTTCTTTGCTTGATATTCCTTTCGAGTGTCATACCACGATTCGAGGACGGTTGGAATGATTCCCTTTCGAGATTGGTCGAATACCGTTCCATATCCTGATACAGCCCACTTACGTTCCTTCAACCAATCACGAAATTCAAACGCTGTCTTGTCAATGGAGGTTCCATCTTCAAGTTGTAATGAGAGCGGCATCGAGGTGGCTTTAGCGATTGCTTGAGCTGCTTCAATCTTCTCATCGAATTGACCGCGAAGCATTTCAGGAGAGATGTTGATTGAACGAATAGCAGCTGGATATAGAGAATTAACGTCAATAGAACCAATCCACTCATGCATTCCAATGTCCGGATCTAATACCAGCGCGCCTTCAATTTGACGATCTTCGGAAGGAGGCGTTGGAACAAAGTTGGGAACAACTTGCTTCAAGTTGTAGTGACAATGATTGATCGTTGCGTATTCAGCAAGCTTCAATGTTCCAAGGACATGACTGAACAACCCACAGGAAATATGAACCATTTGGTTCGCAAGTTCGACATACGCCAGCTTACGTTCAAACCCACCCAAAATTTCTGTATCTCGAATGTTGTATCGGACAAAGAAGGCGAAGTTCTTGTAATATAGGTCATGGAGCGTACCTTGATATTCCATCTTAGGAAGACCAAGGCCCACAGTCTCTTCAATTGCTGCAAGACGATACGACGCTCTTTCACCAGGCTCATATTTTTGATAGAGTCTCATGTAGTCAAGATTAACACGACCCTGCAAGTCAAGCGTCTTTCCAATCACCTTTTGTGTGGTGCGAGCTTTGATCTCTCGCCATCGTGGCTTCGCACCAGGAAAGTCAAGTTTGTTGACAGCCTTTTCGTCGTTGAAGCTAACTTGAAGGCGCCGACCTACGTATGGTGTATCAAACAAGTCGCTGTTCCATCCGCAAATGACGTCACTGTCTTGGATTTCACGAATGAAATTAGTAAGCAGGTCACGTTCATTCTCACAAAGAATGAAGCGCGTTTTGAATTCAATGGGGATTGGTTCAATCTTGTTGCATTCCTCACGCAGGCGCTCCTCTGTCCAACCTTCTTCTGGTGGGACACAAATAACTACATATTCATTGAGCCACTCATGGAGTATAGCGATCGAGTTGATTGGAGCATAGGCGTTTTCAACACCAGCAAAGCCAATTTCAGGATCGTAATTGATTTCGATATCGTAGAAGGTTTTGTGAAGCTTCGGAGCTGGTAGTCCGTTATAGTTGTTTGACAAGATGCGCATTTCAGGAGGAATATCGCTCTCCCACATCCTGTATCCCTTCTCGTCGCACATATTCTTTGCACGCTTGTAGTCAAAGCTTTTTGCGACTTCAAACTTCGCGACTTTGGTGCCAAATATTGTTTCGTATTCGCCGTCTTCATCATCGACATAGAAGTAGTACGGCGCACGATATAGTTGCTCGGTGCGTTCGCCGTCATCGTTTCTCTCCCAAACGACAACATTCTCCCCCTTCCAGATTGCAGATATGTAACTCATTCAGAACCCTAACAATAACAATATACAGTAATCTTAGCACAATTCGCAGCGAAAGGCAACTCTTTTACCCTCGTTTCATAAATACCCTTGAGACGTATAACCCTATTTTTAAGGAGTAAAGACATGGCGATTTCCGTTCCCCCAAAAGGTGAGGCAGAAAAGAAAATTGGTGCGCAGTTCGCACCTCTAAGCACTTCAGCTCAAGATACACCAAACATGACCGTCCAGATTCGCGCTGGTTGGTTTTACAACACCGGCGGCGTTGCCGTTGAATTCGTTGGTGGTAACTCACCAGTAATTGCACCACCAGCAAGTAATGCAAAGTGGGTGATTGTTGGTCTTACCGACACAGCTTCTGTCACTTTGGTTCAAGGTGTAGCAGCGACTTCACCTCAGCTTCCAGAAATTCCAGACGGTGTAATGCCATTGGCATTTGTGTATGTCGTGAGCACAGCGACGTCTTTGACAAACGAAAGAATTTATGATGCACGTCCACTATTCCAAAGCACCAACTCTGTGCCAAACTTACAAACCGAATTGAATGATCGTCCTACGTTTACCGATCTAAACAACGGCTTGGCACTGAAAGCAGATGTTGATGGAACACCAAATTACGACTTCTATTTGAACAAGGGCGATGGTCCTCAAACAGATGCAAAGTTGATCGTTAAGCGCGGTGCGGCAGCAGATGTTGCAATTCGTTGGAACGAAACTCTTGACGTTTGGGAAATCACAAACGACGGTGCCACATACAACGCAATCGGAACAGTAGCAGGCACATTTATGCCTCGCGTTCCTGCAGCTGTTAACGGTAACGTCGCAACCTTTACAGCGGGCGACGTTGTAGACAGCGGTACTGCTTTGACCGATCTCGCAACTGACGTAGATGTAGCAACAGCACTTGCACTAAAGGCTGATGTAACATCTCTTACAACGCACACAAGCAATGCAACAATTCACTTTACACTTCCAATCGCTGAAGGCGATGTTACAAACTTGACAACTGACCTTGCAGCAAAGGTTGATGATACTGGTGACACAATGACCGGTGATCTAACGGTTCAGGTTGGTGCAAACCAAGCTATTACATTGTCATCTCGTGATTCAGGAAGTTCGGGTCTGTTGATTGATCGTTCAGGCGTTCCTGGTCCAGACGCAATTCTGGAATTTGACGAATCGACTGATCAGTGGCTTGCAGGAACAATTGGATCTGCATTCCCAATTCTAACAGCAGAAAACCTCGCTCTTGTAGATTTGACAGACGTTGAGGATACAATGACGCCTGTTGCCAATGACGTTCTACGCTTCGTTGGCGGTGAATGGACAAACGATGCAATGGCAGACAAGGTTAATCTTGCTGGCGACACAATGACAGGTGCTTTGGTACTTGCCGCTGGTGTATCCGGTGCCCCAGCCCTTTCATTCACATCCGATGTAACAAAAGGCATGTACGACAGTGGTGCTGGTGAAATCAGCTTTGCTATTGGTGGTGCACAAAAAGTTCTAATCGACTCAACGGGCCTTACAACCTTCAGCGGTTATGCAACAGGTACAACAGGTATGGCGCTGTGGAATACAGGTAGCCCAACAACTGGTGTTTCATTTCCGTCACCAGGTGTAATGGTTATAGTCGTTGCCGGCGTGCCAGTTGCAACATTTGGCGGCGCCCCTGGTCCAACATCAGGTCTTGTGGCAGGTGATATTGGTACAACAGTTCAAGCTTGGCATGCTAACTTAGATGCACTCTCTGATCCAGACATTACCTATACATCAGCTACAAACGGTAACGATGGCCAATTCTTTGTTAACACAACGACAGGCATAGGCTCACAAGGTAGCGTTGTAACAACACAAAATCCACCAGCTCGAGTTGCAATTTATGGTGTGAAGCTCGATAACGGCACGTCCGGTACTGCTGGTCGTGTTGATATTTGGGGTGGATATGGAACATCCGGTTCAGGTACTGTCAACGGTGGTGATGTTAACATTTGGGGTGGATTCGGTGGTGGTCCGAACACTCGTGGTGGTAACTTAAATCTATTCGGCGGCGACGGTGTTAATCAAGACGGCATTACTAATGGTGCTGTCAATATCACAGGTGGTAATCCTAACGGTAATGTCAATATCACAGGTGGCACAGATACAAGTCCAGGAACAGCCGTAGGTGGTGATATTCTACTAACCTCTGGTGCTGGTGGTACCACTTCTGGTGCTGGTGGTGCAATTGCGATTGTAGGTGGTGGTGCAACAACAGAAGGTGATGGTGGTGACGTTGTAATAACAGGTGGAGCAGCTATCGCTATTGGTGCTACACAAACTGGTGGTGACGTTATTCTCACTGGTGGTGCTGGTAATGGTTCATCTAGTGTTGTAGGTGGTGCTGTCATTCTCACGGGCGGCACGGCAAACGCTTCAGGCGCGCCCGGCGGTTCAGTTCAGCTGCTTGGCGGCTCCAACTCTGTTAGTGGTGGTGGTGGTAGTGTTGCTATTACTGCAGCTAGTGGCACAACAAGTGGCAATGGTGGTAATGTTACAATTACAGCTGGTGCATTAGCTGGTGCAGGCGCACCCGGTTCTATCAATCTAGTTATTCCAGCGACCGGTACATTGCGAGTCAACGGAGCCGCAGGTTCATCAGGACAGATTCTTACATCTGGTGGTGCAGCAGTTGCTCCAACATGGCAAAGTGTAAACACAGCTCTTGGTTATACAGCAGCTGATGCGTCAACCTTGTCAACACACACCGGTGATGCAACAATTCACTTTACACAAGCTGCAATTAGTATTACAGCATCGCAAGTAAGCGATTTTAGTACAGCAGCAGATGCAAGAATATCGAATGCTGTTGGCGTTACTGTACAAGCATATGATGCTACGTATTTGGTGGATGCTGATATTGGCGTTAACGTACAAGCATATGATGCAACAATTGTCGTAGATGCCGATATTGGAGTATCTGTTCAGGCTGAGCTTGGTTATACGCCAGCAGATATTGCCGGTGATACATTCACAAGTGATGTTACTGTTCAGGGAACCATTATCGGTTACAAAGACAATGCAACATCAGCTCGTGTGAGTGGTCCTCAGGATGCATCAGAAGGTGGTGCAGACGTTCAATCATACTCAGGTATTTTCCACAATGTAGGCTACGACACAATCGGTACATTGAAGACACGCTTCATCACAGGTGGTAACTTGGAAATGGACGTTGTTCTTATCAGCCCTCACCAACTACAATTGGTTGCTGCTGACAATACTCAATCCGATGGTCAAATTTATCTCGCGTCGAAGACAGACATTGTGTTCAATATGCGTGCTGAAGCAGAAGATTCTGCGGGAGCACAGTTGGTATTTGACCGCGTGTCAACAGGAACAACAGGCTCAGGAAACACATCCGATGTCAAGATTAGCGCAAGCGTCGGAAACATCCAGTTAGGAAGCATTCCTGTTTTGCCAACGTTCCTTAAAGGAGCCCTTCCTGCCGTAGCAGCAGGTGGAATGATCTACGTAAGTGACGCAACGGGTGCATCGTTGACAGGTTCAATGTGTTTCAGTAATGGAGCAGTTTGGATCGATGTAACGACAGGTGCAGCTGTAGCATAATTGAGCTACTGTTCGGGAAAAGGAAAAAGCCGCAACTTGCGGCTTTTCCTATCTGCGTAGTAGGTTTCTACGCTACCGTCTTACTCTTCTTCCTCAATACTATCGACATCATCGACATCATCGTCCTTGTCGAGCGGATCTTTATTCGTTAGCAGCCGACCTTCAACTACTATTTCATACAACGATTCAAAATGACGATTCTCTTCGTGCAGCGTTGCATAGTTGTGCCTGAACATTGTGACAGCTAGCTTACGAACTGTTTTCTTGTCAAGCCCGGACGTTGAGGAAATCTCGTCGATCGATTCTTTGATCGCTTCTTTCTGATCGTCAATTGCTTGAAGATGGTGCGTGACAGTCGCCAATCCCGTCTTCAACTTCTTCCGTTCGTTTGCATCGTTGAGAAGGTTAACACTCTTCGTAGGTTTTGGTGCTTGCTTTTTCTTGCCCTTTGCCATTATTATTCTCCTCTTTGAGAATAACTATCCAAGAGTTTGAAGAAATTGACAACAGGGTTATTTGGTTAGGAGGGATTGAAACCAGGAGAGATAGTTGCCTGGGAACTTCTCTGGCTGATATAGGTAAGGCGTTTGCGCTGCAATATGAATGCGCGCTTGAAAGAGGTCACCAATTAGTGTTTGAGTTGATGCGTTGATGAAGTGAGGGTCGCTTGGAAACACTATCATTGTACCTCGAATAGGATTAAAGCCAAATGCGTGTTGTGGAAATTCCAATTTGCCACCGAGTACTTCATACTCCTTCTCGAATGGCACTTTATCTTGGTAGTCAGCCATGAACAATACGCCTGTAAAGTCCTTAGCTTGACTCCGCATCCATTTACCTCTTAGGAACTCACTATTTTCGGCGTGTGGTGTGTTCGCACTTCCAGTCGGGAACCATTCAAATTGAATGGGATGAGTACCTTTATAAAGGAATTCATAATACGCTTGGAGTTCGGGAAGAACGTAAAGGAGACGTTCGTAGATGATTGCGCCCGCACGTTCGTTTGATCTTGTAGAAAATATTGGATAGCCATCTTTATCAACATCAGGCACTGTGTAATTAAGAATGTCAATCATCTCCTCGCAGGCAAGAGGCGAGATAAACTCTTCTATGACATAGAAGGGCGATCGAATGTTCATGTGTTATTCCTTGATGCGATTTACAGCTTCGGTCTGCAGGTACTTGACAAAGTCACTCATCGTTATGTTGCTATCTGCGAGCAATTGAATCGCTTCGTAAATTTTCGTCTCGTCAATCTTGATCTCTTCCGATTCTGGCATTGCCTCGGCATCGGCCGGTGCCTCTCCGTCCATTGGTGCTTCTTGATCTTGGCTAACATCAACTTTGAAGTTGCCAGCTTTGAGAACATCTTGACCAATCAACAGTTTGGAATCCATCTTGGAACGATCGTTGAGATTGAACAAAATGTCTTTGATTTGAACACCATTGATTTGAATGGCTAGACGAACCATGGGGCGCTTGTCTCCACCAAAGTCAGCGGAGTGAACCTCTTGTGTTCCTTCCATCGGTAGCGTGATAACGTTTTGTGAAAGAAGTTCGGACTGAAATGAAACTCGCCCGTTTCCGGCCTTGACATTTGTTGCATGGAGTGAAGATGTTGTAGCACCAGTATCGATCTTACCATCAACTTCAACGTTGAACATTGGAAAGCCAATCTTTGCGTGATTGCCAATAACCCGACCTTCTTCCTCGCCTTCTTTTGTGATGGGGTCAGTTGCTTTCATTTGGCGAACAATCCCACCACCTGCTTCGATTTGACCGATGATTGTGGCTGCTCTTTGTGCAAACAATGCAATCCCTTCTAGCCTTTGCCGCGCCCGAGGATCACGTTTGAGCTGCTCAATGTTTTTCTCAAACATTTGTTGGGTGTGCGTGAGTTCTAATGTGAGCTTCAAAGAGTCAAGCTCAGTGCCCAATTTCTGCCATAATTCTGCCGCTTTTGTCATTTAGAAACTCCCTGCTGTTTGTGAAAGGTATTTATACGCTCACAAAGTGGCTCTACATAGTCGTCTATCTGCTTGCGGAACACGAGGGGAACAGCTCCCCGTTCGACTGTCATGAGGATGACCAGCTGATCAATTTGGACGTCGTACCGCTCGTGAAACATTAGTGCATACGCCGCTGTTTGCAGGAAGTAATCTTGCACCATGCTTTCGTATTTGTTGTTTGTGGACGTCTTAAAATCGATAATTGAAAGCTTGCCACCAAATGAAGCAACACAATCTACTCGTCCTGCCACTCGTAAAACGTCGCTATATAGGGCCGATTCTTGTAGGAGTATGCTGTCAATCTTTTTCAGGTGCAATTTGATTGAATTGAACTCTGAAATGTGCTCAGTCTTTTGTCCTTGCGTTGGGTCTGGATCGTTAGCAAGGTGGCGCTCGATCATCAAGTGAACAGCTTCACCTCGATCCGCCGCTCGCTTTGTTTCTTTGTCGGCCTTCTTTTCTCCGAGCGAATTGCGCCATTCAGCTAACCATGGCTTATCTTTTGCTCCGAGGACTGTGGTGATGGAAGGATATTTCTTTCCTTCGGGGGTGACATAGAAACGACCGGTCGGCCCGTTAATAACTGTTATGTTAAGTGATGGATATGCGTCTGAATGTGTAAACACGGGTTCAACTCTCTCTTATTGACCCGGCGTACTTGCTCCTGTAGAACCGGGTGTCATTGCCTGATTTCCTCGTGGCCCTTGCTGTGCCTGCATTTCGTCGTTGCCTGGCTGCGCTTCTTTGGCCTTGTTCTGAGTCATCAGCTGCTTCTGCTTGACTGCAAGCATCTTTTGGAGTCGCTGCTTTTGCTGCATGAGAGGATTAGTTCTCGTTGCAATCGTTGCGTCGAGCATCGAGATGTCTGCCATCAACTTCGAGACTTCATCTTCCAGTTCTTCGTCTATACGATCTTCATCCAGTATACGGAGGAAATCATTAAAAGTCAAGTATTCCTTAACCGCTTTCTTAGCCTTTTTCTTATCTTCGTGATGCCGCACGGTCATACCGCCACAATTGCTACAGTGTAAAACACCATCCCAGTCATCATAAATGCTGGTTTCTTTATAGACACCTTTCCTGCATTCTTTGCACTTTTCGCCCTTCATATCCCAGTTCATTACTTCACCCTCGAGAGAATGAATTTGGCTACGTCAGCTGGGGCGACACGTCCGCCCAATCGTGGTTCCTTGCGTCCTGACTGGGCTTTCATTGGTCCAGGGTGACGCATTGATGTACGATGAGATTCTTCTTCTTCACGTCCACCCTTCAGGTCACCTGTAATTGAGCCAACATCAAATTCTGGTGTTTCTTCAAATGAGGTGCCTTCGTCTTGTTCCATGTCATGCTTCCAACGAGCCAACTTAGCAAGACGTTTAGCTTCTTTGTCAGTAGACGATTGTTGCTTTTCATGTGCTTCCATATCAAGGATTTGTTCTTCTTGTTTGACTTTTGCGTACACTTGATCTTTCGCACTATCAGCTTCTTTTGCTTTTGCCTCAGCTGTTCTTGCATGAGCTTCAGCGCGTCGCGCTTCAGCATCTGCCTTCATCATGTCAATAACTTGAGTCAGTAAACCTTTGACGTCTTCTTCACCACCACCAGCTCCCATGTCGGCACCGGCGTCACCAAGGTCAAGTTGATCTGCTTCACCGGCGCCCATCCCACCTTCACCACCTTCACCACCAAGCGCCGGTTCAGGCTGATTTTCACCACCTTGAAGGGATACGTCTTCTTCCTGATCTTCAGGTACATCTGGCCATTCAACGTCCACGATGTCGTAACGATCTTTTAGTTTGAAGAGCAGTTCAGCAATTTCAGGAATGCCTTTGCGACCTTCGTTATCGTCGTCAATGTCTGCGAGAAATGCGTTTAGAGCAGCTTCGAAACTCGGTGCTTGGTCTGTGCGTACGCGCACCTTAACCATGTTGCCGTCTTCATCCTCAAGAGCGAACGCTTGAGTTTCATACTTGCTGATAGTTTCTTTGTTCTCAAGAGACTTGAGCTTTGACATCACTTCGGATGTATCGAACGTGTCGCCACCAATTTGAGATTGGTCTTCGACGAGCGAGTAAAATTCTTCCTTAATACCCAGGCCCTTCCTAGGCTGCTTCTTTTTCTTGGGTGGTTTCACAATGCGGATTTTCTTAGGATGATCACGTGCTGTAAGCTGTGAAAATAAAGGCATTGCCAAACTTGCGACTGCGTGCGCTCCTACTGCGCCGCTGGCACCGCCGCCTACTGCACCGCCGGCTGCATCTTCTGCTAGAGCGGCCTTCTCTATGATGGTCTTGATTAGTTTCATAGTGACTATTCCTTGAATACGTGGGGTTTTCGTTCCAGGTATTTATGGAACAGCGGGCTAAAACACGCGAAAGAAGGAGTTACAGTGGTTGTTTGATGTTAGACAGCTTAAACGCGCGCCACTTCGGGGAAATATGCATACCCTTTGAGTGCTCGCACCACGTCTCGAAGTTGAAAGCGTTAGCAAGGAAATCCTCATAGTACTTTGAATATTCCTTATAGAGAGCTTGCATTTCAAGCCGTTCATCAGCAGAGAGATCACTAACGTCAATTGATTTCATTGTTTGACGTGGTACGGTCGTGGGAAGGATTGTGCGCTGAGAAATCTCACCGCGCCCTTCGCTCAAATACACAATGTCAGCGAACTCGATCTGCTTGAACTGCATGAATTATTCTCCAGTTATTTGCTTCCGTTTTTCTTCTTCTTGTCCGTCTTTACCTCTTTGAGGTCCTCACCTGGCATATCATCTGCTGCTGCAGGTGCTACTTGTTCTTCAGCTGAAGCAGCGACCATTGCCTTTGCCTTCTCCATAGCATCCGTCTTTTCTTTGTTGATGGCAACATAAATGTTGTTTTGGATGTCTCGAAGGGCAGCCTTAACCATTGTCATTTCGACAACGAGGTCAGTCTCTGTCTGGCGCCACTCGTCCATGAATACGACCATTTGCTTGACGTTGTCGCTCATTTTGTCGACGGCGAATACTACGTCGTCAACTGTAATCGAAGTTGTTTCTTGTACCTTTGGCATGTGGGTCTCCTTATATTTTAACCTACTGTGCTTATTTATAGATCCATCAGGTCGTTGAGAGACCGCTTTGCCGATTTACCCTTAGTGTGTGCAACTTTATTGAGAATGACACCATCGCCATCAATATCGAGGTCTTCTTTAGGGTTAATAATACGAAGACGGGTGTTGTCCCACCTGAGATAAATCGTCTTGCCGACACCGTCACTATTACGAGTTTTCAGGAACAGGAAGCCGATTTCACCGGAAGCTTTCATCGAAGAGTTGAGAATAATGGATACGTGTATGTCAACCGTATTCACCTTACTGATACCTCCTGCGATATGGCCTTGATGGACTTCATCTGCATCCAGAGCTGCTCGGTTTTGCTGTGAAGCCGTTGCAATGAAGAAGTTGTAATCGAATCCAATGTCTCGTAACTGTTCTGTTGCTCGCTTGTCCTTCTCCCAAACATTGTCTGCTGAAACCTTCTCGTTCGCTCCCATCATGTCGAGATAGTCGACAATCAACAAATCAGGAACATAGTTGTTCTTCAGTTCAAATTCTTTGAGGTATGCACGAATGGAGTTGCAATTTGTTCCTGACGGCATGTGTTTGATTACAAGGTTCCCAGCGTTCGGCGTTACCACGCTCAACATCGCAGCAATCTCTTTGTAGTTCTGCTGCCACATAACAGTTGGAACGCCTGTGAACATGGTATCAAAGCGTTGTGCAACCAACTGTTCTGAAAGTTCCAATGTGATATACAATACATTCATCTTTTGCATCACAAAGTTCATTGCGAGATTTGCAAGCGTGATCGACTTGCCACCACCAGAGTTTGCTGAGAATAGAAGCATCTCTGTTCTTGCCAGACCACCAAATAACAGATCATCGAACTGATGCCACGTCGTCGGTGTTCGCAAAGGCGTTTGTGACATCAGTTCAAGTCGACCGAGAGGATCGTAAAAATAATCAACTCCCAGATTGCGGTTTAAGGAAACGAGCAATGCTTCTCGAACAGCTGCTTCTACAGTACCATAGTCGCCTTTCTCAATCAAGTCAGGAGCGCTGAAGACAGCCTGCGTCAAGGCTTGTCGCTTACAAAACGATTCAATTTCGTTTGTGCAATATGCGATTTGATCACGTGTGATTTGTTGTGGCTTTAGTTTGGAACCTGTCTCCGCCGAAATTTGATCGGCGGACGGAATTGTATTGTACTTGTCGTAATAGTCGTGGATGAAATCCACGGCCTTGCGGAGCCCCGGTTCAAAATAATCTGCTCGGACAATCGACTTACATAATGCAAATGTGTCAGGTGAGGAGATTAAGTATTCGACAAGTAGTTTTTGTTTATCAGTATTGGCTTTCATTATTTCTACCTTTGCGATCCTCTATTATAGAGATAATCGCAAGGGTTAGTCAACGACAGATATGAACGGGTAGGTCTGTTTGACGATCGATCCTGCTGCGTAGGCATCACCACTCGTGTAAGCAATTTCGGGTTGATCTGGATCGATGAGAGCGATATCAATATAGCGGTCAACGACCCTATCAACAACGGTGAAGGGGGATGTACCTAGAAGGATTAGGTTCTCGTTTGGTGTCGTTCCGAGTGATGGGAAATAGAATTGTGTGCCGTCTGCAATGAGGTTGTTACCAAATGTTGACGGCGCCAGCTCTTGTTCAACCAAATTGAAGCTGCGAACAGTAAACGCCCGTCCGTTGA
>Ga0307380_10005618_pt1 | contig 16622 bp, 11 predicted proteins | sample UN3MG_FD_202239 | JGI IMG/M metagenome (GOLD analysis project Ga0307380, IMG submission 202239) | Soil microbial communities from Risofladan, Vaasa, Finland - UN-3 | ecosystem: Environmental > Terrestrial > Soil > Coastal area > Acid sulfate soil | place: Finland: Risofladan, Vaasa | collected...
ATGGCCATGAATCAGGAGAGTTTGGATCAAAGAAGCTCTTTATCTCTTCAATTGTTTTAAGCGCATCTTGTGTTTTCCGCTGCTCAGCGTATTCCGGGTGCTCTATTATCTCCCGAATGTACAGCTTTCCCTCGTCCAGCATTATTGTATAAGGGTATGATGCCAATTTGACCTTTTCCGGTATCTCGGCGAGCTTTTCGTCCTGGCTCCAGTCAACCTGTTTATCGGCCAATTCTCTACGAAGTCCGTCGATCCATGTTTGGTACTGGTTGCATAAGCTCATCCATTCTGTTTTTTCCGGTGGGGGTGGCCGCCGAAAAATCATAACTAAGACAGCGGCGCAAACAATCAATCCAACCCCTGCCGCGATAATCCAGCGGTATGATAGGCCCGGCTTTGCCTTTTGTATCTCTTCCAACTCCTTAAAGACCATCTCAATGGTGACAGTCCCGGGCTTGACGCCGGCATTCAGCAACAGGTTGCAAAGATTTCTCCAGCTCTTTGACTGTTTAACCAGCGTGCCCCATTCCTCTGAGTCGGGCACTTGCCATCCACCCACGGTGGGAGTTGGTCGGTGTGTTATAAGCTCGTAAATTAATTCCGCTATGGCTCGCAGATCGCTGTCCCAGTGCACTTTACCGTCAATCTGTTCATCTGATAAAGGGTCGGACAACACTATTTTTGTCTGCGAGATATCTCCGGTACCGACAATCAGAACATTAGTGGCTTTGAGATTCCCGTGTGGTCGCCCACATTCTTCTTTTAACTCAATCAGTCCCTTTACGATGGACTCGATAATCGTGTGAAGAATCTGGGTGGAAACTTTAATCCTGCCGTCAATTAACTGTTGGAGTGAACGGTCATATTTGTCGGTTGTGTAAAATGTGCCTTCAGGATTTGAGCCGCAGGCATAAACAGGCGCCCAGTGCCGGGCACCGCTGTCGGCCACTTTCTTCTGAATGCGGGCGCTGTTGAGGAATCGACGTGATTCGGTCTTTGCCTGTTCCTCTCCCAACATCAAAGAGGAGGGTTGAAATATCTTGATGGCAAACTTATCTTCATTACTGGCCGCTTCCCGCCCACTATAGACTACGGTAAAGCCGGTCCGATGAAGTTCACGAACACTCTCAAAGCTGCCAAAACTTGACATTCACCTTCTACCTTATCTATGACTCAAGCGGACCTTAACTGCATCTTAGTCTGGTTTAGGAATAGTTAAAGAAACTATGTTGCTCTCTTCTATTCTGATGTCGATTTTTTTGTCACGCCACCCCCAGCGTTTTGAATTTGTGGCAGGCAGTTGCATCCGCCTTGCATCAGCGTTACCGATACTATCGGTAAATACTCCTGGCAGGTCCGCCAGAACGAACAGGTATTCTACTTTCCTGTTTTTCCACGTACGACGAATGGGATCTTTTTTATCGAGAGTTACCTTACACGGTCCCTGTCCAAATTGAATCACGTAGGTGTACTCTTGAGCGCTTTTTCGGAGTTGATCTCCCGGCGTCCAGTAATCGGTCATTGACATTGTTTCCCACAAGTCTTTCTCGGAACTGTTAATTCCTACCAAATGGACCTCTACTGATTTATTGCAAATAGGATCGCTTGCTGTCACGTTGACAGGCCGGGAGCCTCTGATCGTACTGCATCCTCCTGTTAACAGTCCAAACAAAAGCAATCCTAATACACAGTATCTAAATCGGATGATTTTCATTGTCAACTCCTATAAATTTCTCACAGTAGTTTTTCGATACTCTTTTTATTTTCGCAAGACCTTTATTTTACGAAAGATACTTTTGAATAACCGCAGCTATTTCCTGGTTGGACTGCCGGTCCGAGACAATAAGGCTGCGCGTTTTCAATATCAGGTTGTCAATATCGTCCATCGTTCGTTCGAATACTTTGTGAAGACCTCCCGGTTGTGCATCACCATAATCTCTACACTCGCTGTCCGGGCCCAGGCCGGGAAGCATCTTCATGATTATTATCAATATTGCCCACCAGATTTCCGAGGGAATTATCCCGAAAATCTCATCAGAAGCAACCTCATCAAATGTCAGGTGTTGGGGACCCAACGATTCGAGCCATCGGTTATCTTTGCTGAACAGATTACTTATATGCTCTTCAATACTGACGTTTTCATCGAAGTCAGCTTCTATTTGGCGCATTAGGCTCAAAGTTTCATCAAGGACCACGGGCAGGCTGTTTGTATTATCGACCAGAAAAATCCTTATCGCTAAAACCGCCAAAGAGTATAAGTCACAGGGGCTGCTCAAAAGTGGTACAATCTCAAACGGTACTTCCGGCAATGGTACGCCTTCTGCGGCTTTCAGGTCTTCCGTATGCTTTAAATTCTGAGCTACTGTTCTAAACCGCCATTCACCTGAGGCCATAGCTGAATCTGATTCGAGATGAGCGTAAAGATCAACATCGCCGCAGGCAAGATTAATCCTTAACCAGACAATATCGTGACTCGCTATCTCGATGCGTTCCTGGGTTGTAAACGTGCCCTCCACGACTGTTGTATCGTTCGTCTCGGTCAAGATGCTGCGCATACGGACCGATGCTCGCCCTCTGGTTGGCAGAGACGATAAAAGGGGACGGTAAATAGACGTGCCGGCTGTAGGGGACGGTAAATAGTACTGCAAATCGACGCCTTCTATCGCTAACGGGATCGCATCACCCGGATTGCTGAGGACGGCCTTAGCTGTCCATAGAAAAGGTAAGCCCCTGCCCACTTCACCGAGTTTGACCTGCCAGCTTTCGGGACCGATATTGAGAAGGGGACGTTGAAGATGGTACACCATTGTATGCACAGACGATACAACGTCGGCCAGTAATCGAAGCTTCAAGTGCAGTATTTCAATCAGCCGGCCATATCGACCGCGGGTTTCCAGAAAAAGTCGACCATCGCTTGTCAAAGTTGTTTCGTTTTTTCTCAACGCATTAATCTGCTCACCGAAGTCAAGTACGGATCGCCCGTGCTTAAATCCGTCCCATGAGATGCCGCTCAGTATATCGATGTAGGTTTCCAGGTCGATAGGGTCATGTTTCTTGACCAGCATGAGCCCGGCTGCGTTATTGAATGGGATAGTATGAGCATCGTCAGTGCATATCTCGGACAGCGGTTTTGTGGATTCGTTCGTCGGCGCTCCCGGTGTGACCGGCACGAACTTCGTTGCAGAACTTGATGCCGGAACATATAAATAGCGATGCAAAGAACTGCTGTAACCTGGTAAACCGTTTTGCTGGAGCAGTCCTTCATCCGTGCACAGTTTCCAGGGTGTTCCTGATTCGGGATCCATCGGGTGGACCGGACAACCGGCGAAAATGTCTATCAATGTGGGCAGGGGATTGGAACTCTCCATGCCGGTTTTTACTATTTCCGATGCATTAAGTTGCTCAAACGCCCGGAATTGTTTGTTCCAACTATCGTCAAACGTCGCGTTTGAAAGATTCAGGCGGGATGCCGCGGGTGTGTTGATAAGTGTTCCGCTGTTCTGCATCCACAACTCGAGCCAATCGAGTACCTGAGCCGAAGCGTCGACAATGCATCCCAAAAATATCTTAGCATCAACCGTATTGCGGAGCACAACCAGGTGACCTCCCGCAGGATCCGGCTCGGGTCTTACTAAAATGCAAATTTTCAGTACCGATAATTTCTGGTCTTCGGTAATAGGTACTGCAATATAACCGTCAGGTAACCTCTTAATACTTCTTGTGGTACCGGGAAATGACACAGGCACTCGCCTTAATAGCTATCGGTAAATTCAGTATATTTTAGACACGGCCAAAAACAACTTCTAACTTATTCAACTTGACTGACTTTTACGTAAGTGTTGTTTTGATAAGAATATATGAAACTTGTCATTCTGAGCGCAGCGAAGAATCTCCAACGGCAACATAGCGTAAAACCCGTTCAAATCCCGGATGCTTCACTTCGTTCAGCATGACAATTAAAAACCCAGTCAAGTCGTATAACTTACTTAATTCGACATTCTAACGATCAACATTTAGCTGTCAACTAATAAATATATGATATTGCAAAAGTGCTTCCAGGATGTGGCAGCGCATAATTAAGAATCAAAAAAAAAAATAAAATCTCTTGCTTGAAGCCTTCTTTTGATGACGTCAAAACCGCTCAGCATAAGCAGCAAAAGCCAATGCTCCCTCCGTTAAATCTGACAGGGCTGACAACTTTTCTGTAAAGGCTTGTTTTATGGGACTTGCGAAAGGGAAAATTACGAAAGGTTATTGAATGTTCTTTCTCGTTGAGTTACGATTACCAGGGAGTTTCTCATAGCTCAGGGTATTGATACAGCGAAATAATGAGAAAGTAAATTCTCGAACGTAGCTCGGTAGAGTCAAGTTTGTATTATGGAGATCATCAGCTATGTCCAGGCAATTGTCTTTGGGAAACGTAGATTTTGAATTGGGTACGCTTACTTCATTTGCGCCCAGGAAAGCGAAAGATAACACACCGTTTTCTGTAGCTGTATTAGCTGACTTTAGCGGCCGGGGCAATCGCGGCTTGTGTGAGACAGGGCCTTCGATTACGGCTCGTCGGCGAATTTCAGTAGATATTGACAACCTGGATGACTTGCCGATGAAACTTGACACCGAGATTCATATTCCCTTTGGCAGCAAGGATGGACCTCGCATAACCCTGAGGTTTAACGAGTTGGACGACTTTCACCCTGACAAAATATTCGACTGCCTGGAGGTCTTTCAAAAGCTCAAGACAACCCGAAAGCTCCTGCAAGACCCGGCAACATTCGCCGAGGCAGCTTCGCAAGTGCGCTCTTGGGCGGCGGGCCAACAGGAAGAAGCCAGGCCCGATGACGAACCGGCCAAGAGTAGTCGGGCTCAAAAAGAGACTGATGTTGATACGATTGAGCGCTTGCTCGGGAAAAAGACGAATCAAGAGCCAACTTCGGCGTCAGCGAGCCAATTTGTTGACATAGAATCGCTAATCCACGAGGTTGTAAAGCCTTACATCGTCCCCGCCCCGGACCCGCAGCAGGCTGAACTCGTCGCCCAGGTTGACCAGGCAATTAGCGGTCAGATGCGAGCGATTCTTCATTACCCCGACTTCCAGGAACTCGAAGCCGCATGGCGGATGCTCCAGTTCCTTGTAAGCCAGGTCGAAACAGACGAAACGCTTAAGCTATATTTAATCGACGTAAGCAAGGCCGAACTGGCTGCTGATCTGGCCTCGACGGACCAGATTCAATCCGCCGGTGCTTACCATCTTCTTGCCGAGCAAAGCGAGGCTGAGCCGTATGCTGTCATATTGGGCGGCTATGCGTTCGAGCAGACCGCCGAGGACATCAAGTTGCTGCGCCGGCTTGGCTTGGTGGCGCAGGCTGCAGGAGCGCCGTTGCTTACCGAGGCCGATTCGCATTTTGCGGGTTGCCAGTCACTTGCCGCCACGCCTGATCCGGATGATTGGCGATGGCAGGCCAACTCATCTGCTATCCCTTTGTGGCATGAGCTTCGACATTCGCCCGAGGCGGCATATATCGGCCTGGTCCTGCCCCGGTTTCTGCTGCGTTTGCCTTATGGCAAAGATACTGATCCTGTTGAGCAGTTCGATTTTGAAGAGTTTTCTCCTTTTGCCGGCCACGAGCAGTACCTTTGGGGCAACTCGGCCGCTCTCTGTGCATGCCTGCTGGCAGGGGCCTTTCGTGAATTCGGCTGGTCCCTTACGAACGGGCTTCGTTGTGATTTGGCCGGCATGCCCATTCATATATACCAGTCCGATGGCGAGAAGCACGTTACTCCGTGTGCAGAGACGATTCTGACCGAGCGGGCGATGGAGGCCCTAATCGGCAGGGGGCTTATGCCGGTGCTTTCAATTAAAGGCCGGGATGCCGCTCGCGTACCGCGTTTTCAGTCGATAGCGGATCCGCCCGCCCCACTGGCCGGGCCCTGGCGGTAGGAGGTAGCCAAGTTTTAGCCTCCGATCATGACGGTAGGAAAGCCGGCAACGATTGTGCCACCATGGGCCATGCTGTCACCCATTCGTGCGGCGGGCCGGTTACCGATCAGCACGGTCATCGAACCCTTGACGATAGCATCCGGTGGACCGACACAGGTGGCCATATCGCCCATGCACGCGGCCGGCAATCCGCCGATAAGGACGGTCGGGCAGCCGGGCGGCAGAATCGGACCTCCCACGTGCGGCTTTGGCCCTATCGGCGTCGGGTCCTGCATCGGACATGTATGCATATCAGTGATTCGTGCTGCCGGCGGCATTTCTAATTCTCCAATTATTGCTATCTTAACTACAGTAATCTATTATATCTAAAAAGTGTAAACTTGACAAATCGTTTTTCAGGACGATATTTGCATTTTACCCTGAGCTATTTGCACACCAGTTTCCAGGAACTTCCGATACAATTCTTTAGCCTGGTCGGGCTCGGCCGTAGCGACCAGCAGAATTGCCCCGGAAGCGGCATGTGCGGTCAAGTGTTCGGGAGGCGCAGGTACATTCTCGTCGGTCGTCTTGACCGCTCCGCCCGACCAGCCGGCGGCCATGGCCGTCCACCCGGCCGGAGCTGTCGGCATCTCGAACTTGTGTTTATTGCCCGCCTCCAGAGCCGCCTCGCGGTTCGGCTCTGAGGCGTCTTTGACCCAGGTCTCGGCGGCCTGCAAGGTCTCGGCGCTAATCTGGTCGCCGTAACAAACCGGTACACTGCGCACGGACAGGCACGCCCACCAGACGGCTTGGCGCTTGGGCAGCGCATAGGCAAGAAAACGTATCGCGTCCGCATAGAGTTTGGCCCGAAGCAGCCGGTCCACGAACTCGTGTGGCGCCGGCTGTCCGTTCAGGTGCGTCTTGGCCTCTTCCTGCAGCTCGAAATCCCCGCAAATCTCCGGTACCGTTCGACCTGATATCATTATCAGTGGCTCGGTTATTTTGGCCTCTTCTTGAAGCTCAGTATCCCCGGAATCCTCCGCTGCCATTTGATCCGATGCTGGCCGGAACGGCTCGTCTGTTGAAGCGGGCTCGGTCTTCTTTGCGAATATACCCCCGAATATTTCATGTAGCTTTTTCATTACTCCCTATCCATATTCAGTGATCAAAACCTCTATTGGCCAAAAGCTATCTGAACGATTAAAGAGATTGGATGATAATGAAAGACCGACTTATCAGCCGGCAGGTCGCCTTTCTGGGTATTAACATCGGTCCACCATGCATATTCATTGAAGGCCGTACCTGCTTTTTCCAGTGTATCGTCCTGCAGGAATCCATAACATCCCCCATCCTTGAGGGTCTTTTTCCAATCCACGGCCCATAAATTTTGCATATTCAGTATGACACTGCGAAGACGCGTATAATAAGGTGGCTTTTCATATAATCGCTTCAGCTCAGATTCAAGAACCACACCATCGGGAAATTCCGGAATCAGTTTCTTATCGACGAGAGCCTTGACACATTCCTTACGGTTGGCTAGTTTCATGGCATCGGTCACATCAATCGACACAAAACCATCACCCATGGGCAGCGCGGCCGCCGCAAAGGTTTCAAGATGAAGGAACGCGCCTAGCTTCTTAACAGGATCAGCCGTGGCCGCCTTGCCGATTTTGCCCAGCACCTCGCCGGCCTGAACCTGAATCGGAAACCCCAGGCCCACAATCTTGCCTTGGGTGAGCTTGTCGGCCAAACCGGCCACAGCGTCACGCTTGGTTCCAAACTCAATCTTTTCACGTTTGGTGAAGAAGTAAAAATCGCCTGGCCCCGTCACCTTGAGTTTGACGGCCATCGAGTCAGCCGGCCCCTGGTCATCGAGTGTTGTGGCGTTGGCCGGGTCGTCGCTCACTTCGTGTGCCTGGCCTGCCGCCAAGCCGACTTTGTTGGCGATGAAACGTTTTTTCGTGTCCACCGTCTTGAGTTCGAAGATAGGCGCTGGCTTCGAAGCCTCGACATGGTTTTTCGATCGGATAAACAGCTCCCGGCGCCACGCTACCTTGGCGGCGGTGGTGGCCTTCTCTTCATCGAGGTGCATGTAGAGACAATAGAACACCTTGTCTTTCCATGCGCCTTCGGCTTTGATCGTGTGCTTGACCAGGACAAAATTGCGTGAACCGTGCGGTTGTTCCTCACCATCGCCTGCTCGGCAGCCGACGATCTCACCGTCGGCGATCGCGCGGACTTCAGTCCCCGCGGCGGCATAGAGATGGACGCCGCCGTGCCAGATGCGTGATCTGCCCATAGGAAACCAGCCACCGGGTGCGCTTTCAATGTTCTTGAAAAAGTCGGTGCTCGAAGCCAGCTTGGGGTCCAACGCCATTTTCACATCGGCAGCCGAACCGGTATCCACCCCCTCGGCCAGCACCAGCGGGAACGACGCGTTGGGGATCAGCCCTTCGTACAGTGGGCCGATGGCGTCGGCATCGGTCTTGACGAAGTGGTCGGTGTAGTCCAATGCGTGGTTGCTGTTTCGTTCATGCAGGCGCACCGTGTTGACATGGACAGCCACGGGCGATGCCGGTGGACGCGCGTCCTTGGACACCTCGGCCATGCAGACGCGACCGGGTTCATGCCAGCGATGCTGGAACCCACATTTCTCAATCGCCACTTTCTGGACCGCCTGGCACTGCGGGCAGACCTTGGGACGGCGTGGGTCTTGTGTATCGCTTGTGTCTTCTTTCCACTCGGTCTCTGTGCAATGATCCTGAATATAAAACTCGATGGTCTTGCCAAAGTTGAAAGTCGAACGGCGGTGGCGCCATCGTGCGTCATCGGTGTGGTGGTAGTTGTCGTGCCAGCAGCGGTAGCCGGAAACAACTTTGATTGCCTTGAACTGTGTGTCCGACTGCAATTCTGATCGATGCATCAGCGCCCGCACTGCCCAGAGCACTGCCTTGTCCATGCCGGGGTACTCGTACATGTCGTAGAGATCGAGCTTTTCGCTTGAAAGGTCGGTGTTGTCGACGAGCTTCTTGTCCTTTAACAGAAACTCACCGGAGAATCGCTTCTTGCCAAAGCCGTCGTTGCCGGAGCCATCGCACTTGCCCTCGCTGGGGTGTTGTTTAGGCTTGGGTGGGGTCGACGTGTCCAAGCCCGTGCAACGGCAGTGGATCGGTCCGTCGTTTTTTCCTATCGCGCATGGACATCGCATGTCATGGACCACAACGGGGTGAAGCGCCGCCTCCCGATCGAGCGCCCAAAACAGGGCAGGATCGGCGATGCCATTGAGCGGTAGCTTGTGCGCCTTCTGAAAACGCATCACCGCGTCTCTCGTGGTCGAGTCGAATTCGCCCGTCAGACGCACCGGGTCCATCACATTGCCAATCCCATCATTGTCCGAACCGGAACCCCAGCCGATGAGCTTGACCTGGAGGTTCCAGACATCAAGCCCCTTCTCACAGCCCAGCTGCAGGACACGCTTACCATAGACGTTGTGGGTGGTGGATCGTGGCATAATTAGTGTGCGTGCCCCCCAGTGTTAAAGAGATAACCCTCGGCCGTAAATCCGGCCACATCATGTCCTCCCTTAAAAGTGGCGATGTGCAGGTGATCGATTTTCTTCGCTGGCGCCTCGGCGAACCGCTCCAACGAATGCCCCAACCGTCCACCGTAAAAGTCGCCTTTTTCATCGATCAGACCAATCACACTACCTCCGTCCCGTCCAACTTCCAAACATAACTTCTCGGCTCGCAGCACCACCTCTTTTTCATTCTCCTCGATCACCGGCCAACCCCTCTGGCGTTCCGGATCAGGCCCCCCCACCTCGCCGTCGACCGGCAGGCGCATCAATGCCAGGTGATCAAGTTTCTCCCGGTCGGCTTCCAGGAAGACAAACGCCAGCGGTAAGCCGCGGCGCGAATCGACCGCCACCGCATGAACCTCATGGTCCGTCGTCCTGACCACCTGCTGAGGACTCAACACAGCACCGGATTCGTCCACATCCATCCGCGAAAGGTGGGTCTGCTGTTGATCTCGGCTTGCAAATAACAGCGAAATCGCGCCCGTGGGCCCAAAAGCACAGGCCGACAACTCCGGCTGACCCGCCAAGGGCACAGTCCAAACCGTTTGGTTTTCGTCACCCGGCTGCTGCACAACACCGGCCAAAACGCTCTTGCCGTCAACTGTCCCGGTTGCCAGAAATAGACAGCCACCTCTTTCCGGAAATGGCGAAATCGGTATGCCACCCTCAATGGGCAGTTCGATCGCACCGCTTCGCCATGTTGGATAGGACATGTTATGGCGAATCAACTCCAGCGACCTTCCCGCCAGGACCGCCACCCATCCCTGCCCGTCACCGTCTGTGTCGGCCGGCAGTTCGCTGACAGCGACGTGGGCATCCGGTTCGGTCTCGCCGTACACATTGCCTCCCCAGTAAGAGACATTGTGGCTGGCACCCGACCATCGCACCATCACCCTTGGGGCACCGCCCTCAGGTGCCGCAATCCACGCCAGCAGGGTTTGTTCGTGCAGCGACGACTCATATCCCAATGCGGCATGGAAGACCTGAGCTTGTACTACTTCAAACGGAAGTTTTTCGGAATAAATTTCAGTTGGATCCAATGGCAACAACCGATGCGCTGCCTGGAAGGTGTACTTCCCTGGCGGCAAAGCGCCGGCATACTTCGCCAGGTTCATCCAGGTGGATCCTTCACCTTCCGGCTTCAACATAAATAGCTTGGCGGGACGGGTCGGCTCCCCGCGGTGGCCCAGCAGATGCTCCGACGCCATCTGGGAGCTGATGTTATGAAGGAGCGTGCCCTCCGCATCGAAAACACGGGCCATTGGGTTCCAATCGTTGCCAGTAAAACCCAGAAGCTCCAGAGGCGATGGGGTCAGGTTCTTCAGTTTCAGGTCGAATGGAACACCCTGCTCTGCAAGAAGCGGCTCGCTCCAACCGCGTGGCGCGGCGACCAGTGCAACGGACTGTTTTAGTGTTGTCGTGTCCTTGTCGTCTAAATTCATTTGAAACCTCTCAATTTCGTCGGCGGCGGTATGACAACCCGCTAAAAAGTCTAGTGCTGTGAGGCATAGAAAAAAACAAACGGCGCGTTTTGATGTATTTTCGCCAACAACCATTAGAATAAATCCGGATTCTCCCAATCACAGGGGATCACGTCTTCCTTCCATCCTCGCATTTTAAGGTGGCACTTGCCGCAAAAGTCTTCGCGGTTGTTGTTTGTAAATAGCCGCCTGGCGTCGTCACCCGTCCCCGGATCGACGCTCGTCCATGCACCGACGGCACCTGTGGGCTTAAGGATGTAGTTGTCGCCACTGTAATAGCTCATGATACAGATCACGTAGTTTAGGTCATGGTGTTTCCAGGCGCAGTTTCCATCCGAAAAATGCGCCAGATGCACCGAATGTCCCATTTCGTGTTCAAAGGTGTCCAGATTGCCCCCCACCGTGTAGTAGTAGGATTGCCCGTTGCCAACCACAGCGCCCGCCGTGCTCAGGGTGGTCGTATTCATCCCGGCACCATAATAATCGCCATTGTTCCAGAATCGCTGGTAACCGTTCGGCCACCGTATGGTGTTCATCACGCGCGGTGGGTTCAATTCGCCCAGAAGCGTGTCGAGCAGTTGTGCGTTGAATCCGTCCACTTTCCCATCGACCCAATTCTCGTAATCGCTGTCAGATCCGGGAAAAATCGGAATGACCGCACCGACCGAAGCCACGTCTGTATCAACAGCCGGATTAACCAAATCACGTGCGTTCATCGCGGCGATGGCAGCTTGCGCTGCTTGGATTGATGTGCTACGAGCGGCTAGCGCGTGTATCGCATTGCAAACGACATGATGCCGATCCGCGTCAATGTCCGGTGGAAGCTGCACACGGAAATGATCCCATCGAACGAATTCGTCGTTGATCTGTCCGTCCGCGGTCAGGTTGACAGCGCCATTGCCCGTGCCGTTTAGACCATTGATGGCATTGCGATAGTCCGTTTTGTTTACCGCTCGATGTGGATCCCCGCCGACAACTTGGGGAGGCACGACCCACTCATTGAAAGCCGGTTTGCATAGTCTATTAAACCGTGCCACGTCCATTCCGGGGCCATCACCCGGGTGCGTACGACCGGCCAAGGCCGGATTGACCACGCCGCCGCCGTAGAAAGACTTTTCGATGGTCAATTGTCGCCAAACGTTTATTTTTCCTGTCGCACCCGTAATCCAAGGATTCACGGGTCGGGCCGTGACGCACCCTGTGTTGCGCAAATAAGCGCCTCCCCGTAAAGACGCCTGGATCACATACCCGTCACAGGCCACGACCGAAGGTGAAAAGATGGCACCAGCAAGCCCTTCTTTGGCACCGCTGACCAAAACGCTCGACTCGACGCATTCCCGCTCGGCAGCGGGCACCTTCATTGGGTCGAGATTGACGGTATTTTCGTACGGATAGGTACCACCGACTTTCCCGATGATCGGTTCGAAATCCCCCCCGGGATCGGCGGAGAACTTTTTTCGAAACGGACCGACTTCATCATCGGTGGGTGTCTTACCTCTGATACCACCGTAGTGAGTATGACAATTGGTTCCCAGCGGGAAGTTCCGCCAGGATGGAACTTTGTCAGTATTGGGCGCGGCATGCTCCATGCGGGCGATCCAGAGGATATCGCCCTTTTTGGCCAACCCTTTTCGGAGTTTGATTTTCTTGGTATCGACCTCTGAGTAATCCTTTTGGCCCTTGGTCACTTCATCGGTCGTACCCAGAACCAGTGGCGTACGATTTAGACGGACCACCAATTCATTCTGCCCGGTGACATACTTAAACAAGGTGTCCGTAAGATTGTCGGGAGCACCGGGGTTGTGGGCCACCGAAACGTCGAAATCCTCGTCGCCATCGTTGGCAACCTTGATCCGCGCCATCCAATGACTCAAGATGGCCTTGTTGGACCCGTCATGGACGGGGTCGTCATGTTTACCGCGTTTAATTCGTGTCGCGGATTGACGGAAAAACTTCCTCGCTTCGGCGGTGCTATCGGTATTAAACAACGCCGAGTGGTAAACCTCATCCACATCGACTTCAAAAACGGCAGGGCCAACCGCTTTGGGTTCAAACAAACCCAGCTTGTCAGCGTCCGTGTTGTTGGTTGCGACTCGGCTCGACAGCCGTGCTTCGATCTCGATCGGAATCTCAGGTCGGGTGTAGATGTCTTTATCGATATCGTACTTCGTTTTGCCGGCACCACCTGGCGGGTTATCGTTATCAGCCACGTAGGACTCTGGCGTGCTCGGAAGCCTCTTGGCTGTGACGTTAAAGGGGCCGGCACCGGTCAAAGTGACTCGTATATGTTTGTTGTCTACCTCGGTAAACGCTTGCGCTACACCGCCCTTGGTGACCGTGATTAAATTGTGCCCCGTCGGGTATTTGTATGTTTCAAAAGTCTGAGTTGAGGCACCCGCAGAATTGAAGTCATTGTCATCCCAGCCAGCAAACCCGTGCCCCTGGTCCAACGCTTCTCCCTTGATGGTGTGACGCACACCTGGCAACAGGACACGGCCTTCGCCCGGACGGATTGCCACGCCACCTTCGCCCGCGGTCCAGCCGGGACTCAACGCCGGCTCCTTAGCCATGGGCAGGCGTCCCATGGCAGCGTAGATTCCCTTGTCAGTTCGGGGCTCCACGGCCAGCAACTTGTCGACAGCCGTCTTGACCCCACCAGTCAACCCTGCTTGCAAACGGACCCAAATGCTTTGGAACTTAATCTCAAACTGGGCCTCGGCCATAAAGACCTTGCCCCGTCCCGCGCCCAGGGGATCTTCCACCGAATTCGTATCGGGACCGGTGATAATCCGTACGCGGTAAGGTGAAAATTCCGGTGTGAGATATTTATCCTTCAGTGGGCCATTTTCCGTAATCGCCCCGGACGCCCCGGACGGATCCTTCCCCCCATGCCATGTATTCCAGGTCTTTTCACCGGCGGCCGGAACAAAGGTCTCCGTGTAAATGGGCTGGTTGGTGGGAAATCGTTCCCCCCAGATTTCTATGCGACCCTTGGCGGGCACCTCGCCTTCAATCTTATACTTCACCTCCAGTTTTTCCTGCTTGGGCACAAAGGCACCATCAATGGAGGTGATGGTCACACGGGTTCCCTTGACCGTCAGGTCTGTCGATTTTTCCATACGCTGAATGGTCTGATGACCGTTGGCCGGGGTGGGTTTGTCCCTGAGGATGGCGTAGAAATGATATTTCGACTCTTCCGGCGTATTGGGGGTGATCCATTTTTGCTTGTGGGTATCGGGTTTGGCATCCAAATGGGAGAGGACCGGACCGTTATTACTGCGCACGATAAAGTGAATCGTCTGGCCCGGCAGCAGATCCTTGGCATTGACACTCAGTTCAACCTCCTGACCAGGTTTAGCTTGGGCCACCGACCACTTCGGTTCCTTAAATACATATTTTTTAGCTATTGTAATGTTTGTCGCCATTTTAAATCTACTTACCTGATAAATCGGCTTTTAATTCTTTTCCTTATCACGTTGCCAAATCGTCCCACGAATATCGTTGTTATTGTTAGAACCTATTTCAAACTCAGGCTGAAAAAATCGGCGGTTCCACATCGACCAATACCGTTACCGGTTCGGCCTCAAGTTTTTCGTCAATCTTCACCTGCAAAACAAACTCGTTTTGACCGGCAAAGTCCTTTCCCTTCCAATTAATTTTGTACGTATGATCCAGCTTGGAGTCGGTAATCTTTTTACCGTCCACCTTGTCAATCTCCGTCTTGCCGTCGCCGGTCATGACCTTCAGTTCGGCCTGGGCATCATCCTTGACCAGCTTGGTGCGTATCGACATCTTCACCTCTTCACCATGCCAGCTCCGCTGTGTGGACCAGGCAGCCTGAACCTCTGAACTGATGCCACCCTGATGACTTTTGTTATTGTCTCCGGTAATGGGACTCATGCTTTTTGTTCTCCAGGCATAGCAAATTCACGTTTCACACCCCCCGCATCCAGACTCACGCGTTCGCCGGGCATATCCGGCATATCGATCCATAGCAGATCCCGGCCAAACGGAACCAGTACCTCGGCCTTACCTTCGGCGGTTTTGGGATCCTTTTCGTATCCATCAGTAAAGTGCAATACCAGTTGGGTGTTAACAGGCTTGTTATCCTGTTTTATTTCAAACGTCTGTTTTTCCGTAATCGTAGCGGTATTACTGATCGCCCGGCATTTGCCGACGCGAACAATGAGCACCAGTGAACCGCTGGCGGCCTTTTCAAGTTTGGCGGGCACGGGAGTCCAGGGAGCCTCGACCGTTTCTGAGTCAGTGACCTTGGTACTGACGGTATCCAGCGGGGCTTTGGACAGGCCGCAGGCATCGTAGATTTCGAACACCACGTCCGTATCCTTATCATACCCATTCAACTGGGCAACCAATTTTACCGGTTCTCCCACCTTCAAGGGAGAATATTCCCAGGCGGTAAAGTATATAAATTTCAAGGCCAGCTTATACTGACCCGGAGGACCTTCTTCTCGAATCTTCCCATTGGCCAGATTTCCATGTTTGACCGTCTTGCCATCGGGAAAGGTCAGGGTATACTCCATATCCGAGACGAGAGTATTAAACTGATCGTTTATAACAAACTCAACCCAACTCTTGCGCAGTTCATAGGTAAATGTCTCGCGGCAGCCGGACGGCAGTTTTATGGGCTTATTGGCATCAATGACCTCGGCATTAACCAAGTCCTTTGACTTCAGATTAAAGTGAAGCGTGTAGGTCCCGGGCAGGATTCCGGGTTGGTCCGACTGGAGCTGGGCCTTTCCATCCGCCGGCGTCGTTTCACCAAAATCATGATTCGTACCCGGTATCGTAATGCCGACCCCGCCAACGGGTTTCTTGGTCTCCTGCCATTGCAGCTTGATCCTGGGCCGGGCACAACGATCAACATGCATTACACAGATGGGACAATTTCCCATGGTTACCGCCTGAGTTTTTTCCTGCGGTTTGATAAAGGTATCGTCCAGACTGTCCGGCAAGGTTACCTCGATTTTATAGGTGTCCGGCTCCAAAGGCTTAAAGAGCGCAAGGCCGTCATCATCTGTCTTTTTGTTGAAAAGTGTTTTCCCCTGTATATCGACTATGGCCTCTTTGACAACCCGCCGGTTATCCGTGCGTACAACGGCAACCAGCAGGCCGGTTTCTGCTATTGGGCATTTTTGCTTGGACTTGCTCTTGTCTTTACGTCCAAAACTTTTTTCAACCTTTTTAAGTGCTTTTTTTAGCCAGTCCACGGATAATCAATCGTTTAATTCGAAATTAATGTTTTTTTACGGGGACCCGTTCAGCCTTCCAAACGCCGATAAATCAGATCCATTTTCTCCCGTTGTTTTAAGTCCTCTTTTGTTAGAATTCTCAGAATCCAGTTGTTGCTTGGTTGCTTTTCAAAGTCACGACCTATTCCCACCATCAAATCGATAAAAAGAGCCACCTGGGGTTCTTCGGTAATCTCGTAATCAGAAGCCCTTTTAATCCCATCTTCGATCAGGTCACGAATTTCCTGTTTATCCTTGTCCTTGGTCTCTTCGGGAAACACCTCACGCACATGCACGAGCATTTTTTCTATAAAATGCTCAAGCATGTAAGCATCAAGAAATTCCATCTGTTCTTTTCGAATATGCAGCATTGTTTACAGGACCTTTATCTG
>Ga0307380_10005620_pt1 | contig 16618 bp, 15 predicted proteins | sample UN3MG_FD_202239 | JGI IMG/M metagenome (GOLD analysis project Ga0307380, IMG submission 202239) | Soil microbial communities from Risofladan, Vaasa, Finland - UN-3 | ecosystem: Environmental > Terrestrial > Soil > Coastal area > Acid sulfate soil | place: Finland: Risofladan, Vaasa | collected...
AATAAAGCTGCAGAAATATTAAATGTTAATCAAGATAAATTAGATATTATTAATGAAAAAGTTGTAGTTAGCTATGATCCCTCGCAATATCTGCCTTTAGTTGAAGTGATAAAGGCTTGCAATGCGGATGGAATAGAATTATTTTGCGAAGCCCAATTTAATGCCCCCTCTACAATAGTGCCTAACTTATCTAATATAAGAGGGATGACTTTTCCCGATTTTACTTTTGGGGCCCAGGCGGTAGAAATTGCAGTGGACACCGAAACCGGGCAGGTAGAAATTTTAAAACTGATTACCTGTTATGATGTGGGCAAAGCCATTAATCCTTTGAGTGTAGAAGGCCAGATGGAAGGCGGTTCAATATATGGAATGGGCTATGCCCTAATGGAAGAAGTGATTATAGAAAAGGGGATTACCATGACTCCCTCTTTTGCCGAATATATTATTCCCACAGCAGTAGATGTGCCAGATATAAAGGCGATTCTGGTAGAATCAGGCGGAGGGTTAGGACCTTATGGAGCCAAGGGAATAGGCGAGCCTGCTTGCAGCATTATTGCCCCGGCTATCTTGAATGCAATTTATGATGCAGTTGGCGTAAGAATCAAGAGCTTGCCCGCAACCCCGGAAAAAATAATCCGAGCCTTAAAAAAAGATTATTTTAAAAAATAAAATTTAGACCCGTTAAAAAAAACTGTTGGTGAAAAAGTTAAATTATTATCATGATTAAATAAGGATTAAATAAAATGTTAATCAGTGAGGCGTTAGGTTTAAAAGAAAGAGCTTTTATATCTTTAGTAGGTGCCGGTGGGAAGAGTACCCTTTTTAAACGATTGGCAGAAGAACTGGCTCATAAAAATAAACGAGTGATTCTGACTACCACTACTAAAATGTTTTCCTGGCAATTGGCTCCTTTTATAAAAAGCGATAGATTGCTTAAGTGTCATAATGAAGAAACTACCCTGGAATCTATTAAAAAATACTTTTCTGTTGAAAGTAAAACCGGAAGATTAGCAGTTATAGGAGAGAAGATAGATGATAATGGAGAAGATAAATTATCCGGCCCGCCTCCTGAATGGTTGGATAAGTGGTGGGAGGAGAAAATCGCAGATTATTTTTTAATAGAAGCCGACGGAGCATCGGGGAGGCCATTAAAAGCGCCCGCTTCTCATGAGCCGGTAATTCCTTTATCGACTACAGATTTGATCGGAGTGATCGGTATAGATGTTTTGGGTCTTCCTTTACAAGAAGAGAATGTTTTTCGTTCCGAGATTTTTTCCCGTCTAACCGGAGTAAAATTGGGAGAGAAAATTGGAATTGAAGCTCTTGCCATTTTAATATGTCACCCTGAAGGTTTATTTAAAGAACCCCCCCCAGGCTGCCGTCGTCATCTTTTTATTAATAAAGCAGAAGATTTAAAATGTCTGAAAGCAGCTGAAGAATTATCTTTCGAAGTTTTAAAAATCTGTCACCGAAAAATTAGTGATATAATTATAGGAGCTGCAGGCCAAAACGAAGTGGTAGCCGAGGTAATAAAAGAGGAGAAAACATTATGATTTACGGAATAATTTTAGCGGCAGGGGAAGGCAAAAGGATGGGGAAAGTAAAACTCACTCTTCCTCTGGGTGATAAGCAGTTGATAGAATGGGTGTTACAGGCAGTAAAGTATACCCCTTTAGATAAATATTTTTTAGTGGTTCGCCCCGAAGATAAAGAAATTATTAAAACAGGCGAGAAGTGGGGAGCTGAAATTGTGCTTAATCCCGAATATAAATCTGGGATGAGCAGTTCTATAATAAAAGCACTACTCCAGATTTCTCCTGAGGAGTTAGAAGGATTTTTTGTGATTTTGGGCGACCAGCCCTTAATTAATCCCTCTATGTTATTTAAGATGATTCTTGCTTTTACTCTGCATAAAAAAGAGATGGTAGTTCCTTTTTATAAAGAAAAGCAAGGGAATCCGGTGTTTTTTGATGGTTATTGGAAAGATGAGTTGATGAAACTTACCGGTGACGTGGGAGGGAGATTTTTAATTAAAGTTCATCCCGAAAGAGTAAAAAGGTTTAAAATATCAGACGAATCCATATTATTAGATATTGACCGGGAAGAAGATTATGAGAAAATGAAAAGTATTTTTGACTCTCTTCATAAAAGAGGAAAGATTTGAATAAGATGGAAAATATATTGGTAATTATCCGAGGCGGAGGAGACCTGGCTACAGGCGTAGCGGTGAGACTTTTTAGGGCCGGGTTTTCTGTGATGATTTTAGAAGTAGACCGCCCCACAGTTATCCGTCTTCCCGTTTCTTTTGCCCGGGCTATTTACGAGGGTAAGATTATTGTGGAAGGGATAGAAGCTGTTTTAATTCCTTCCTGGGGAAAAGCGAAGGATATCATTAAACAGGCAAAAATCCCGGTTTTAATAGACCCGGAAGGTTACTGTATTAATAAACTTTCTCCTTCCGTTTTGGTAGATGCTATTCTAGCCAAACGTAACTTGGGGACAAAAATAGATCAGGCACCCTTGGTTATCGGTCTGGGCCCCGGTTTTACTGCAGGGGAAGACGTTGATGTGGTAATAGAAACTATGAGAGGACATAATCTGGGGAGAGTTTACTGTCAGGGACAGGCCGCACCGGATACCGGTATACCGGGAGAAGTGGGGGGAGAATCGGAAAGAAGATTACTGCGGGCTCCGGCCGACGGTAAAATTATTCCCTTACATAAAATAGGCGATCCGGTTACGGCAGGAGAGGTGATTGCAGAGGTTGAGGGAGTTCCTTTAAAAGCAGAAATATCCGGTGTCCTGCGAGGATTAATTTATCCTCAAAGTTGGGTTACCAGGGGGATGAAGGTTGGGGATATCGATCCCCGAGGAATAAAGGATTATTGTTTTACTGTCTCAGATAAAGCCCGCTCGTTAGGGGGAGCAGTTTTAGAGGCGATATGTGCTTATTTAAATAAAAAGTAACTAGGAAAAATAATTTATAAAAGTTTAAATAATTTTTTAGCATTAGTAAATTCCGGAGGATATTTTTTTATTTAAATGTTTTAAGGAGGTTTGATTTTTGAATATTTTAAATATAAGGACTCCAGTATATTTAGATAAAGCTAGTACAAAACCTCTGAAATTCAAATGGAATGTGTTATTATTCTGGGAAAATATGATTAGTTTTTATAATTTATCTTCTTTGTTTCCTCAGTCCGCTGAGATGCAATTAGAAATTAAAAAAGTAAAGAATTATTTTTCTGAATGGTTAAATGCGCAAAATTATTCTATTATATTTACATCAGGCTCTACAGAATCAATAAATACAGCTTTGAAAGGTGTTTGTTTTGTAAAATATTTAAAAAATAGTAATATTCAAAAATTTAATGTAGTAACTTCAACAATTGAACATAAAGCTATTTTAGAAACAGTTAAATTTCTTAAAAAATTTGGTTTCGAAATAAGATTTATTCCTATTTCCAAAACTGGAACATTTGACCCTGATGCTTTAAATAATTTGATTGATGATAAAACAATTTTATTATCTTTATCTTATGCTAATAATGAAACAGGGATTATTCAGCCAATTGAAATTGTTCCTGAATTAAAAAAGCGATTTAATTTTTGCTTTCATTGTGACTTAACTTCATCTATATCTTATGGCCCCTTTGATTTACAAAAATATGGTATTGATTTAGCGAGTTTTTCTGCCCATAAAATGTTTGGATTAAAAGGAATAGGATGTTTAATAATAAAAAAGGGCTTACAAGTATGCCCCCTTATTCATGGTGGTGGGCAACAAGATAATTTTAGAGGTGGAACAGAAAATTATTCGTTGATAAAAGTCTGGGGAGAATATATCAAAAAAAAATTAAGAACTTATCCATACGATCAAAATAAGATTAAAAGTTTAAACCAGTATTGTATTAAAAAAATTAAAATACTTAAGAAAGAACTTGGAGATAGAATAATTTTTAATAGCTTATTGTCTGAGAATAGATTACCAAATATTATGAATATATTGATTACAGATATTTATAATAGAGATTTGATTGGATTTCTTTCAAATAAAGATATCTTTGTTGGAATGGGGGCTGCTTGTAATAACTTAATTTATGAAGACTCATATGTTTTAAGGGAGATGAGGTTATCACAAAGAAATATTGAAAGTTTTTTAAGAATTTCATTTGATGAAAATAATAAGTTTTCTGATTTTGACAATTTAATAAATGGGATAAGACTTTTCTTATCTTCAATAAAAGGTCATAAATCTCTTGAAATTTTTGAAGATAACTTAGAGTTAAATTTACCTGATTGTGAGACATTTCGCAAAATAGCGTGGAAATATTGGTTTAGACAAGTTAGAAAGTTGAAATAAAAAAGAAAATATTAAATAAATGATATTATCCAAATATTTTATAAACAGAAAGGTAGAGTACCATAGGCGTACACATAGATGAATGTAAAAATCGCCTGAAAGGCGTCATGCGAAGTTCGAAGGGTGGGGAAAGTATCACGAACTTGTCCGTGGAGGTTTCCACTTTTATAAAAAAATATTAATTAAATTACTTTAAACTAAAATTAGTATAAAATATATATTAATATCTTTGTAATATATAAGTAATTTGATATAAGCAAAAAGAGAAATACATTACTAATGAGTTATTTCTGGTTTATTTTTTTTGTTCCACAAACCTGCTCTCTCTAAAACCTTTTGCACTCCGCTTGGGCTGATTATTTTTTTGCAATTATATTCATTTTTAATAACTGTGGCTATAGTCCTGCGTCCCCATTTATGATTTTTCTTCTTTAGTTCAATTACTCTGTGAGAATATTCTTCTGGAACCCTACCCAGATTCTTCCTAATAGGTTTTTTAGGTCTTCTAATTCCTTCTATACCTTGACTTAAGTAACGAGAATACCATCTTCGGAAGGTATTTTTAGATACTTTTGTTTTTTTACAGGCCTGTTTAATGTTATGAGTTTTTAGGTAGGTCTCAATCATTAGTGCTCTTTGTAAAAAAGTAGTAGGTCTAGGATATTTTTTAAATTTTTGTCGCTTATTCATTTTTATTAACCTGAAGGGCAGAATACCACGGGCATGCCCGCAGGGTTTACACTTTAACCCTTTTCTTTTTTAGTTATAATGTTGTTTAAAGTCAACCGGTGTGTAACCACTATTTTAGAAAATATTTATAAAAAAAGAGGATTTTATAAATATAATGTAGTAAAATATATATAATTGTGGATTCGGGATACCGGATACATTATACATGATTGGAAAAGGAGGAGCAATAATATTGAATGAATACAATATAAATTTCAAGTTAGAGAAACAAAAGAATATAAGTGAAGATATTTATGATATTCTAAACCAAGCCATTATCTTTGGTAAATTCGAAGCTGGGCAAACTATAAATGGAAGTTTTATTGCAAAAAAAATGGGAGTTAGCCGTACTCCGTTAAGAGAAGCTTTTAAAAGATTAGAACAGGAAGGGTGGATAGAAAGTTTATCTAATGGTAGGAAAATAGTCAAAAAGACATCTCTTGAGCAAGCAATAGAAATTTATGATATACGTAGTGTCTTGGAACCCTATCTAATAGAGTTGGTTTGTAAAAACATTACAGACGACGAATTAGAAAAATTAGAAAAGATAATAAAGGAGGGGATCTCTTATTTACATGACAATAAGGACAATAAATTAGAAAAAATTTTAAATGTAAATAAAAGATTTAATATGCAGCTATATAAAATTTCAGGAAATAAAAAACTATGTACCATATTATCCTCTCTTTATGACAATATTTTACATTATAGGATTTTTAACCTAAGAAATGTTGCTTATGAGAAAAGAAGTGTTGGTGAACATAGAGAGATATTGGAAGCCTTAAAGGAAAGAGATGCTGTATCAGCAAAAAAGATTGTTAGAAATCATATTGAGATAGCTAAAGAATTGGTTATTCGTGGATATGATGGGAGCTATTATAAAAATTTATAGAAGTATAATCATAAGAATTGAGAAAAAGAGAAGATATATAAGAAAAATAAATGTTAGCTAAATATTTATTATTTTTTATTTGTTTTTCGTATTTATTAATTTTGTTATATTTTTAAAATGGAAGTTAGTTGTATTTTTGATTAAAATTAATCAAAAGGAGAAAAAAGATGTCTATAACATTTAAAGAGAATGAAGTTAAAGAAGTAAAATTTGAGAAAAAGACTTCAGAAGAAATAGGTTTAAAATTAGGAAAAATAAAAATTAAAAATGTAGAGTTTGGGGAAAAATCTGAAATTTTAAATAGAACATTAATCATTAATCGTGAAGAATTAAGAAGTTTACTCTTAGAAGATAAAAATTTAAAGGATGTTGACGTGAAGATAGCTCGGCCAGGAGAAAGCAAGAGAATTATTCCAATTAAAGATGTTATTGAGCCACGAGTTAAAGTAAGCGGAAGCGGAGAAATATTTCCAGGATTTTTTGAGAAGTCAGAGACAGTAGGGAATGGTATAACCCACGTTCTAGAAGGAGTAGCGGTAGTAACTTCAGGGAGAATTGTGAATTTTCAAGAAGGATTAATAGACATGAGTGGTCCTGGTGCTTATTATTCTCCTTGGTCAAAAACCAACAATGTGGTAATAGTTTGCACTCCCGTAAATGGAATGGATAAACATACTCACGAAAGAACTGTTCGGTTAGCAGGATTAAAAGCAGCCAATTATTTGGGTCAACTTGGTAAAGATATAGAGTCTGATGAGAATGAGTTTTATGAATATTTACCTTTCTGCAAAAACAATTCATCGTATTCTCTTCTCCCCAGGGTAGTATTTGTACATATGTTACTAAGCCAGGGATTGCTTCATGATACTTATGTCTATGGAAATGATGCTAAAGGAATATTACCTACAATTATCTCTCCCACAGAACTGATGGACGGAGCTATAGTAAGTGGAAATTGTGCCGCACCTTGTCATAAACATACTACTTATCATCAACTTAACAATCCAATAGTAGAAGAATTATATAAACGACATAAGAAAGATTTATATTTTACAGGAGTAGTTTTAATAAACGAAAGGACTGATTGGTCTTCTATAGAATTGGCCAGTTCTTATGCTGTTAATCTTGTGAAATTAATGGATGCGCAAGGAGCGATTATTACTGAAGATGGGGGAGGCAATCCTGAAACTATTTTGATGGCACTTTGCAGAAAATTAGAACAAGAAGGGGTAAAAACGGTATTAGTTACTGATGAGTATGCAGGAAGAGATGGAGCTTCTCAGGGTTTAGCAGATGTAACTGTTGAGGCTGATGCTGTTATTACAAATGGTAATGCTAATCAATTAGTCACTTTACCCCCTATGGATGAGGTAATAGGAGAGTTAGAAACTATAGATATTATTACGGGTGGACATAATGGAAGTTTAAAATCTGATGGTAGTATTGAGATGGAGATTGCAGGAATAATGGGTTCAACCTGTGAATTGGGTTATAGTAATTTAATGACCCGTCCTCGTTAGAATTTTTATATATGAAAATGAGAATATTCTAAATAAATTAATATATAAATTAAGGGGAAAAAGAAATGTCAAAAAAGAAAATAAGGGTAGTGCATTATATAAATCAATTTTTCGCCCAAATTGGAGGGGAAGAAAAAGCTAACATTCTACCTTTAATAAAAAAAGGTCCTATTGGACCAGGATTATTATTACAAAAGCTATTCAATGATGAGGCAGAAATTATCGCGACTGCAATATGTGGAGATAGTTATTTTGCGGAGAACATTGAAGAAGCTAGCCAAAAATTGATTTCTTTAATTACTCCATATAAACCCGATGTTTTAATTGCCGGCCCTGCTTTTAGTGCTGGTCGATACGGTATGGCTTGTGGGGCGATTTGTAAAGCCGTGAAAGAAAAACTAAATATTCCTACACTTACTGCAATGCATCCTGAAAATCCCGGAGTGGACTCTTATCGTAAATATACTTACATCTTACCCACAACTACTTCTGTTAAAGGTTTTAAAGAAATTGCACCTATACTAAGCTCTTTTTGCCTTAAATTGTGTCAAAGTGGGGAAATAGGTTTTCCAGAGGAAGAAGGATATATTCCTCAAGGCTTTAGGGTTAATGCATGGGTAAATAAGAGAGGAGCAGCTCGAGCAGTAGAGATGTTAGTTCATAAAATTAAGGGTGAAGAATTTAAAACCGAACTTCCTATGCCCAAATTTGATAGGGTGTCTCCTGCTCCCGCAGTAAAGGATTTAAGTAAAGCAGTGATAGCTTTAGTAACCAGTGGTGGTATTGTGCCCAAAGGAAATCCTGATAGATTAGAAGCTCATAATGCTTCTAAGTATCTCAAATATAATATTACTAAAGTTATGGATCTTACAGGAGAAGACTATGAAACTGCTCATGGCGGGTATGACCCCGTTTATGCAAATGATGATCCTGACAGAATATTACCACTTGATAAAGCTCGAGAATTAGAGAAAGAAGGAATTATTGGGAAATTATTTGATTATTATTATGTAACTGTTGGAAATACTACTGCAGTTGCTTCTGCAGAACGTTATGGGAAGAGCATTGGGGAGGAGCTGAAAAAAGCAGGAGTAAATGGAGTAATTCTTACCTCTACTTGAGGAACAGATACTCGTTGCGGTGCAACGATGACTAAAGAAATTGAGAGAGTAGGCATTCCTGCAGTACATATGTGTAGTATTGTTCCCATTTCTCTAACAGTCGGAGCAAATCGAATTGTGCCTACTATCGCTATCCCTTATCCTATGGGGAATCCAGAATTGCCTTTAAATAAGGAAAAGGAACTTAGGAAAGACTTATTAAAAAAGGCCTTAACCGCCCTTCAAACAAAAGTTGAGAAACAAACAATTTTTAAGTAAATTAATGTATTAATGTAATAAAACTGATAATGGATAATGATAGAGGGTTGTAGAGTAAAAATAAAATTTATTGTGTTCTATAAATTTTTTAAATTATATCAAAAAGTTTTATAGGTATTTTATAAAAAATACAATTTAATTGTTAAATAAAAGATAAAAGAGTGAGCTACTAAAAAACAACAAAAAATATAATTTAAAACTATATCCTGAAGGTGAAGAAAGGTTTTATATAGAGAATATTGCGGACATTAAAGAAGCTCAGAAGATTTTAGCCCAAGATGTCTATAGATATGACTAACTATAAAAGGTACATAGTACAACCTAGGGAATTTCCTATTTTAGATTTCAAAGAGCAATAAAAGAGAAAAGACCTCTATGCAAGTCAACAATAGACATCCTCTTTTTATAGAATTTATGATAAGATCATCGCATTTTAGCAAATAAAAAAAAGGGGGGAAAGGAGGTTATTAATGTAAAAAAAGCATGATATAATTAATAATCTTTGTGCTATACATGTTTTCTCTAAGGTTTTTTAAAAATTTAAAAGAAGAAAGGAGAAGGTATAAGATGATAAAAAGAATATTTGTAATGCTATTAATAAGTATATTAATATTAAGCTTGGCTATTGTTGGATATGCAGTGAGTTTAAAATCTTCTGCAGGTTCAGTAGGAGGGGTTTGGTATACAGTATCAGCAGGATTAGGTGAGATTGTTAAAGAGGTGATACCAGATATAGATATAAAGACTGTGCCTGGTGGAGGCCTTGCTAATTTAGCAAGAGTAAGTGAAGGCGAATCTGAAATAGGTGTAGTATATTCAACTTTTGTACCCATTGCTATGAAAGGGATTAAACCGTTTGAAAAGGAATATCCAAATATAAGAGTTTTAGCTACAGGATTTGGTAAATGCTATTTACAGTTTGTTATGGAGAAGAAACATGGTATAACCTCTGTTGATCAGTTAATTGATCAAAAATTTCCTTTGAAGATTGCGGTTGATAGGGTGGGCACAACAGATGAATGGGCTCTTACCAAAGTTTTAGAGTATTATAACTTAACATATAAAGACCTTGAGGAATGGGGAGGAAAAGTCTTTTATACTGGATATAGTGATCAAGCTACCCTAATGAAAGACCGACATGCAAATGCTATGTTCCAGAACATTGCTGTTCCTTCAGCAGCTGTTATGGAAGTAAAGATAGGCCAGGATTTAGTATTGCTGACGTTCCCTGAAGATCTACGTAAGTTTTTAAACGAAAAATACGGATTTGCCTTAGGTGATATTCAAGCGGGATCGTATGAAGGTACGGTAGAAAAAGATACCCCCTCTTTACTTTGCATCACCACGTTTATCGTAAACAAGGATGTTCCAGATGAGATTGCTTATAAAATAACAAAAGCTATATGTGAAAATACCGATAGGGTGAGAGCAATTCATGATAGTTGCAAGATTTTTGATCCGAAAATTGCATGGAAAGATGGTGGGGGCCCTGTTCATCCTGGAGCTGAAAAATATTATCGGGAAATGGGATTTATGAAATAGAACAAAACCTAATAATCTTTTAACTAATTAAAAAAGCCCTTAAGGGTATATTTTGATTTGCATCTTAAGGGCTTTTTTAAAATTTGTATTTTATATTTTGGTTTAATTTTGTAAAGTTAAAGTTTATGAACAGAATTTATACTAAATTGGTATGAAAATTCAAACAAATTATTATAATAATTAAGTATTATACAAGGAGTAAAAATGAGGAAGTTATGCGGCAAGTGGAGATTTATTGTAGGCATAATTTGTATTTTAGCATCATTATATCATTTATATACAGCGGGATTTGGAGTGCTTACTCCAAGATTACAAAGGGGTATTCATTTAACTTTTGTATTAACGATTGCCTTTTTATTATTCCCTTCTTCAAAAGAGAAGGAAAAAAGGGTAACAATATTAGATATAGTTTTTTCAGTTTTAGCTTTTATTGTTTGTTCTTTTGTGGTATTCTCTAATGCAAGATTGAATTTACGGTGGGAACACGTTACATCTGTATTACCTGTTGAGGTTTTCTTTGGAACGATAGTAATATTATTGTTATTAGAAGCAACAAGACGGGCTGTGAGCTCTGCTTTGTCAATATTAGCAGGAATTACTTTAATGTATCTAGTTATTGGGCCTTACCTGAAAGGGATATTATATCATAGCGGTTTTTCTTATCCCAGGATTGTTGAACTTATGTATTTGCTTACCGATGAGGGTATTTTTGGAATAATGACGGGAATTTCAGCAACTTATATAGCCATTTTTGTACTTTTTGGTGCTTTTATAAGTACGATAGGTATAGGTGATTTTTTTATTGATTTTGCAAATGCATTAACTGGTAAGGCTAAAGGAGGCCCTGCTAAAATTTCTGTTATAAGTAGTGGTTTGTTTGGAATGATAAGTGGAATTGCTGTTGCTAATGTATTTGCAACTGGTTCTCTCTCGATTCCTTTAATGAAAAAACTTGGATATAGGCCTCAATTTGCTGGTGCAGTTGAAGCTGCAGCATCGACAGGAGGTCAGTATATGCCTCCAATTATGGGTGCTGCAGCTTTTATTATGTCAGAGGTTACTGCAATTCCGTACCTCGAGATTTGTATAAGAGCATTTGCAAGTGCTGTTCTTTATTTTGTAGCGGTAGGGTTTATGGTACATTTTGAAGCTCTAAAATGCAATTTGAGAGGTTTAAAAGATGAGGAAATACCGAATTTAAGAAAAACATTACGTAAATCATATCTCGTAATACCTGTAATTGCCTTAGTTTATTTTTTAATAAGGGGATATTCCCCTATAATGGCTGCTTTCGTTTCAATATTAGTAGCTATTCTAACAAGTTTATTTTCTAAAGAATCGAGATTAACATTTACAAAATTTATCAGGACTTTAGAATTAGGAACTAAGAATTTAGTATCAGTAGCATTAGCTTGCACATGTGCTGGAATAATAGTTAGCGTAATTACCCATACAGGATTAGGATTAGCTTTTAGTAGCTTAATTCTTGCACTTACTAAAGGAAATTTTATCTTGGTGTTGCTTTTTACCATGACTATAGCTCTTATCCTTGGTTTTGGAGTGCCTACTACAGCTGCATATATCCTTTCATCTACCTTGGGGGCCGGTCTTTTAATACGTTTAGGGGTAGATTTATTAGCCGCTCATTTATTTGTTTTCTATTTTGCTATAGTTGCTTGTTGTACACCTCCTGTAGCAATTTGCGCTTATGCCGCAGCTTCAATAAGTGGAGCGGATCCTATGAAAACAGGTTTTGAATCAGCTAAACTTGCTATGGGTGGATTTATCATCCCTTATGTATTTATATTTAATCCTCCTTTACTTATCCAGGGTTCAGCATTAGAAGTATGTGCAGCAATTGTTATTAGTTTAGAAGGGGTTATTATATTTGCGGCAGCGTTAGAAGGATATTTAATAAAAAAAATAAAAATAATAGAAAGGATAATTTTAATTGGTTTGGGAGGTATTTTATTGTTCCTTGTTTTACCTAAATTTTCTCCTGTGATTTCCCTGTTAATAGGTACAGTTTTGTTTGTAGGATATATGATTCTTAATAATAAAATTATTAGAACAAATTTAAAAGAAAATGATACAAAATTAGAACAAATTTAAAAGAAAATGATATTATTTCTTTTTTACGTCTCATAGCAGGAATAGCAGGAGGAAAAAAAGAAATATAGTATGATTAAATAAGGAGATTAATTGTAATGGATCATGCAGTGGTGAAAGGTGGAGGGCATATATTAATACATTGTCCTTCTTTGGTGATTTATGGCCATGCTCTTCAAGAAGATATGAAAGAAGGAGTTATTAAATCTTTAGATTTACTAGCTCCTTCTTTCAGAAACTATGAAGAAGTGGTTAATTATTTGCCCAACCAGGTATATATCGGAAATTTAGAGCCAGAAGTCCTGAGTAATTATAGTCAACCTTGGTGGGATAGTAGTAAAAATATTTTAGAGAATAGCAAAAGATTTGGACCTTATGGAGAAATTATACCCCAAGATGATTTTTTCGGCCTTATGAAAATTGTTGATGTATTTGATTTAGTATGGTTGGAGAAATCTTTTACTGCAAAAATAACAAAAAAACTTAAAAAACATCCTTTATTATCTACATTTGACTTGCAAAAATTGGGGGAGGGCAAAGAGGAAGTAGAAATAAAAGAGGAGATAGAAAAAAATAAAGCTTTAGCGCTTGTAGAGATAGATGGTAATTATAATTTAATAGGATGTGTATGTTGTGCACACAAAAGCGATATAAATCTTTCTGCTCAAGTTATTTTAGAGAATATTGCTTCCAAAGCTTCAGCTTCATTGGCTTTAAAATACGCCCTTAAGAATGTTGGTTTTAATTCAGAAAAAATTGACTACATTATTGAATGTTCTGAAGAAGCAATTGGAGATGCCTTTCAAAGAGGAGGAGGTAATTTAGCTAAATCTATTGGAGAAGTAGTTGGCTGCAATAAAGCAACGGGTTCTGATTTAAGAGCATTCTGCGCTGGACCTGTATATGCAATTCTTACTGCTGCAAGTCATGTAAGTGCAGGAACTTTTAGAGACATAGCGGTGGTTGCAGGTGGGTCCCTGCCAAAATTAGGAATGAATTATAAAAAGCTTTTAGAAAAAAACATTCCTATTTTAGAAGATAGTTTAGCCGCTTTAGCTTTTATAGTTAGTAGGGATGATGGAAAAAATCCAATAATAAGACATGAGATAACAGGGAGACATACTATTGGTAGAAAGACATCTCCACAAGAAATAATGGAAGCTTTAGTTTCAGAACCTTTAGCAAGATTAAATAAAAAAATTACTGATATAGATAAGTTCGCAGCTGAATTACACAATCCAGAAATTACCATTCCTGCGGGTGCGGGAGATGTAGCCAGAGCTAATTATAGAATGGTAGCTGCTTTAGCTGTGAAAAAAAACGAAATAAAAAGAGAAGAGATAGATGAATTTGTAAAACAAAAAGGGATGATCGGATTTGTCCCTACACAGGGACATATCCCTTCCGGGGTTGCTTTTATTTCTTTTGCTCGGAAAATGATGTTAGAAAAAAAGATTGATACTTCATTAATAATTGGTAAAGGTAGTTTGTTTTTAGGGAGGATGACTAATTTATTCGACGGAGTATCTTTGCTATTAGAAAGAAATAAACCTAAAAAAATTCAAGAAGGGGAAATTATTGAGGATTTAGATAATGAGATAAAAATTAAAGAAGCAGAAAAAATAAAAATTGCTGTTTCTACCTTTGGTTACGAACATGATATAGAAGAGATAATATCTGCTTGCGAGGAAATTTTAAGGTGTGAGGAAAAGATAGAACCAATAATTGTAGGGAAAGAGAATATCTCTGGAAGGGTCAAATCAATTAAAATATCCGATGATTTAGACATTAATTCAACTCTAAATACACTAATCGATTCGGGAGAGATTGATGGAGCATTAGCAATGCATTATACTTTTGAGTTGGGGGTTGCTTCTGTGGGTAAATTAATTTCTCCATCTACGGGAAATGTTTTTTATTTAGCTGCAACTACAGGAAATTCTGCCAATCAACGAGTAGAAGCTCTTATCAGAAATACTATCGCTGGTATTGTAGTAGCAAAAACAGATGGCGTACCAAACCCCAAAGTAGGTCTTTTAAATTTAGAAGGGTCTTTAGTTGCTAAAAGAGTATTGGACGAACTTGCTGGCAACGGTTATCCGATTAATTGGGTTACTTCTTTACGGAAAAATCAAGGAAATCTTTTAAGGGGAAATGATTTATTATCCGGAGAAGTTGATGTAGTTATAGCAGATAGTTTGATCGGGAATATTTTGGTAAAGATCTTATCGGCTTATACTACAGGAGGGAAGAAGGAAATATTGGGATATGGTTATGGCCCGGGAGTAGGCGAAGGAATACGGAGGGTTGTTAATATTATTTCACGTGCTTCAGGGGAACCAGTAATAATAAATGCCATTAAATTTACTGCTGAAATGGTTAGAAGTAATTTAATTGATAAGTATAAAAGTGAGATTAAAAAAGCATATGAGTGTGGCTTAAAAGGGATTATTGAGAAATATTGTTTTTCCACTTCTTCAAATATTGATTCTCTTTCCTTTAGATCTAACAATTTAAAAAAGAAAGTACCAATAAGGACAGTATTAAATGAAGAAATAGAAGGAGTAGATATAATGGAAATTGAAAATGCTGTAAGTTATCTTTTAAAAAATTCTATTTATGCAGTTTCGGGTATGGGCTGTACCGGAGCAGTAATTATGCTTAACAAAAAAGACAAAGAAAAGGCTATAGATATTTTAAAAAAGGAGGGATTTTTAAATTAGATCTTAACACTTTTTTTGTATATTGCTATTAAAATAACCTAGATGATATTAAAATAAAAAATTTGAAAAAATTAAATCGGTATATCTATTAAAAAACAAAAAGGAAGAAATGTAAAAATGTCTAATTTAATGGAAGTAGATAAAGATAATTTCGAAGAAGAAGTTAAAAAATCTTCTTTACCCGTTGTGGTAGATATTTGGAGCGACAAGTGTGAAAAATGTAAAGAGATTATACCCTTTTTAGAGAAATTAGGAGAAGAATATAAAGATAGATTAAAAATTGTCAAACTTAATCATTTAGGTAATAGGCGTTTTACCTTTCAGTTCAGATTTAAGGGTTTACCCACTTTTCTTTTTTTTAAAAAGGGAGAGGAAATAGGCAAATTAACAGATAATTTAGATGATTCTGTAGAAAAGATACAAGAAGGATTAAAAAAAAGTATAATTAAATTGCTTTCATAATTAAATTATATAAGATTAAAAAAAGGAAGGAGGGATTTTGAATGCTTTCAGGGAAGAAAGTTATTGCTTTAGGGGAGAGAGATGGAATTCCTGGAGAAGTCATTGCAGAATGTGCGAAGTCTGCAGGAGCAGAAATTATTTTTGCTTCCACTGAGTGCTTTGTCTGAACTTCTGCTGGGGCAATGGACCTTGAGTTACAAAAACGGATTAAGGAATTGGCAGATAAAAATAAACAAGAAAAGCCAATTATGATTATAGGAAGTGTTGACGCAGAAGGAGCAGGTATAGTAGCTGAGACCGTTAGTATAGGTGACCCAAGTTACGCAGGTCCATTGACAGGAGTCCAGTTGGGACTCCTTGTTTATCATATTGTTGAACCAGAAGTTAAAAGAGAGATTGATCCTCAATTATATGAAGAAAAAATTGCATTAATGGAAATGGTACTTGATGTAGAAAATATAATAAAAGAGATGAAAGAAATAAGAGCAAAAGGGAGCGGATAAGCTCTGTGGGCCTTGTGCACTTCAAATCCGTGGGTGGTATAATTAATGGTAATTGCTGCGGTGGGTTCGATTCCTACCCCTCCCGCTAAACCTCTTTCTCGATCAGATTAACAAATCCATTTTTACTTTCTCTTTTTATCTCGTTTATAAGTTAAAAGTTTAGTTAATCTTGAAAAATACTAAAGTTATATTGAATTCTCTTATAAAAGAGTGCTTATTTTAAAATATAAATATTTTATACATTTATAAATCCCAAGAGGAAAAATTTCTTTACATTCCGTTATATTTATATTAGAATAACGATTAGATTATAAAGGGAATTTTATGAAAGGAGAACCAAAGATGTCAGAGATCTTAAAAGAAGCTTTTGGGAGAATTGATAAAGGCGAAACAATC
>Ga0307380_10005622_pt1 | contig 16615 bp, 10 predicted proteins | sample UN3MG_FD_202239 | JGI IMG/M metagenome (GOLD analysis project Ga0307380, IMG submission 202239) | Soil microbial communities from Risofladan, Vaasa, Finland - UN-3 | ecosystem: Environmental > Terrestrial > Soil > Coastal area > Acid sulfate soil | place: Finland: Risofladan, Vaasa | collected...
ATTTTGATGCTGTACAGACGGAGAATAAGAGTGATGATAGTAACTTAAGTTCTCAAATACTTGAGAGGTTCTATGATATTTTTGTTGAAGCTAACAGTTTTAACAGAAGGCGTGAGAAGATACGTGGGCAGAAACTTAATAGTGCTTACAAGTTGAATGACTCTGTTAAGAAACTTAAGCAAGACATTGCTGATAAAGGTAAGACACCTACTGAGATTAAAGCTATTAGAGCGGCAGAGGTTAAAGCTAAAGAAGAAGCTAAAGCTCAACCGATTCAAGTGTTATCTCCTCCTCTTATTACAGCGGATGCACAAGGGGCACTTGGATTTAGAAATCAAGATATTAATTCCTCTACTGTAACTGCAGTAGCTGAAGCCAATCTGGATAAAGTATTCATTTACAACGCAGCAACCGAAGGTATTCACGGAGCAACTACTGGCGACCATGCATTCTTTGGTGAGACAATTGCTAACTCTTTGGGACTTCCAACACTTCGTACATATGGAGCACAGACTAATCAGATTAAAGATGTGGATGGAAAGATAACTGATGCTAATAGAATTGCTATTGATAATATAATAGCTGCTATCAAAGCTGATGGCAGAACACCAGTCTTCAACAAGGATGGGTATGGACAGAAGATGATTGGTAAATTAGGTACAGAGGTGAATGTAGCTAAGGATACTTTCTTATATTTGTCTAAACAATTACTTGAAAACTTTAATTACATCAATCCAGGATATGCAGGCACCACAGTAGGTGTTCAAGAGATCCAATCTAAACAACCTATCTCTGATCAGGATGTCATGGATATGATAGAATTTTGTATTACATAAACTATGGCCCTTACTTGTCCGAATAGAACAATGCCTGAATGGAAAGCTTTAGAAGCAGCCGTTGGCAAAATGGAAGCTTACAGAGATTATATGGAAACTGATGGTGACATCAGAACTCCAGATGCTGTAAAAGCTAAACTTGAATCTAGATCTAAAGTGTCTTATCAATTGGTCAATGTTGCTCAGGAAGCACAGGCTATGAATATCACGGTTATTGAAAACTTGCTTAAGGTCTTGGCTAAGAAATTTGGTCCTGACTATGGATGGAGAATTGATGAAGGAGATCCTAATGGTACATGGAGAGGTAAACTAGAAGAGCCTAATGAGGCTAATGGTATGAAGCCTACTGTAGTAATTAATCCGGCATTGGTTAGACTTGATACGCCTATACATGAGTTTGGTCATCTCTTCATAGCTATGATTAAACAGAATAAAAGACTCTATGCTAACTTACTAAAGTCTGTTAGGGTTACTCAAGATTATGCTGATCAATTGGTAATCACTACTACTTTATATGAAGACTTATTTAAAGGAGAAGGATTAACAGGTAAAGAACTTCAATTTGCTTTGGAAGAGGAAACTATTGTAGAGCTTTTAGGTAAGTATGCTGCTAATAAGATTGATCCTCAAACTGGTTTGTTTAAAGCTATTGAACAGATTTGGGAAGCCATTAAAAAAATATTACAGGATATTATTAGTGCGGATGGTGTTGTTGATGTATTGAATATTACTCCTAATGCTACATTAGAAGAGGTTGCTAATCTATTAGTCCACCCTGATGTAAAATTCATTATTGGTGCAGAGAAGACCGAGATGATGAAGGGTGTGTTAAAAGATCTTCAGCAAGTCTATGACCGAGAACTGAATATGCTTAACATTTTAGAACAGGAAGCATTAGCTGGTAATCTAGACCAATGGACCGTATATGATACCACTTATGTAATAAGCAAGACTACAAGAACTTACTTTAAGAAACTTATGAGTAATGAGATTGATGATAATGGCATTCCTTCAGCACCACCCATCATGAAACTCAGTTTCTATCTCAAAGACCAGTTTGAGGACCATAGTAAACAACTCTTCCGCGAAGCGTTGGATACACCAGCAGGTACAGATCCACAACAGTTTTATGATAATGTTGCAAAGAAATATAAGTGGTGGTTCTATTCTTTAAATGCGGGTTACGATAAGAGTGATCAAGAACATAAAGTAAAAGCAGCTCTTCTTAGTTTTGTTGGTGCTGGTTTTACTAATGCTAATGCAAATGCTGTTTCAAATCATGTACGTAGTATAAACAATACTATAACAAGTACAAGCGCTTATGGTATGCTTTCACAGGGTAGACGTAACAATGAAGAAAGACATATGGCTTATGTTGTTGCTAGAACTCTGGATGGTACTGTTCCAGGTCTTAATAGGCTGTTTAAAGAAAGCAATAAAGCGTTTCTTTCTGATGATTTTGTTGACTTAAGTAATTTAAGTATAGAAGAGATAGTAGACAAGGTACGTAATAAAACAAAAGATGCGGAGAAAGATATTCAAAAAGCAGCCAAAGGTAATTTGTTTGAGTTTCAAAGAAGACAACGAAGAGACGTTCCTGTGGAGAGTATTAATCCTAGAACAGGCGCAATAGAGCAAGATGAAATAACTATATCCCTTGAGATGAATAAGCCAGGTGAAGTTTATGTTGTATTTTCTAGTGCGCTATTTGATATGAATGATCCTTACTATGATTTTTCATTATCTCCTCAAGAAAAAATTATACCTGGCATAACAAAGCTTGCACATAGAGATGTTAAACATGGTAGTAAGTATACTCAACAAGCAGTAGCTATAAAAGACTTAGGTCTTGATATCATTGTGGCAAGTAACAGAAGTTTCCATGGACCTGAAGCAAAAGAGCTTGATGATGATGAAATAGACGCAATATATAAAGATATTTATGATGAGTACCGAGAGCGATCTGGAACATTCAGAGTTACAGATCCTCTAGTAGGCCCTGAAAAAATACCTATTGAATATGCTACCGCTACGGATAGACAACTAAAATTAAAATTTGGTGTTACTAAGGATGAGTATTATTATAAGATACCCAAAGCTTTTCTACGTATTTTAGAAAAGCCAGGTGGTTCTAGAGAACGGTCTGTTATAAATGCGATAGTAGATTCCATGTCACATATGTTAATAGGAGAACATATTAATACCTTTACTTTTTCTCCAGTAGCTGGTCAATCTATGAGTAGAGAAGGGAATATGAGAGATGGTTTATATAAACAGATAGGTAGGATGATGTTTCATGATTACCATATTGAATTGCAACCTAAAAAGGATTTTAGAGGAAATATTGAATTTCATGAAGTACAAGATTATAGAAATCCAAATGCGCCATATACAGAAAGTAAAATTCCTGTATATCCATCTATTGTATTAGTACCACGTTCTTTTCAGAAAGGTCTTATTATAGATAAAGCTTTATATCAGAAAGCAGAAAAAGATCAGGCATCTATTCCTTTGGCGGATAAGTCAGACAGTGGACTTATAGAACAAGCTCTTGAGTTTAGTGCGTCAGAGAATCACACAGATCCTATAGTTTCAGATCAGACCGAAGCTGTAAGTCTTGCTCAGGATATGAGTGGTATGCTTGGTATTGAATATCAAACAGTTACTGCAGAAGAGGCTAGGGCATTAACTGAGAATACACAGAGTCCTTGGAATGGACAATCAGCTTTCTTTGTTGGCGGCATAGTTTATTTTGTTGGAGACCATCTTTCTATGACGGATGTCTTCCATGAATTCTCTCATCCCTTTGTACGACATCTATCTGCTACTAATCCAAAGCTCTTCACTAATCTTTACAATCAACTTAAAGCAACTCCAGAAGGACAAGCACTGATCAATGAAGTAAAGGAATCACATCCTGACCTGAATGAAGGCACTGATATGTTTATGGAAGAGGTTATAGTTAAAGCTCTGACAGCTTCTGGCATGGACAAGTTAAATAAACTGAAGACTGAGTCTACATTTACAAAGGTAATTAACAACATTCTCTATGCAATTAAGCAAGGGTTACGAGCTATTTTTGGTAAAGTGCCGGTGTCTAAGTTAAGCGCTTCTACTACTATGGCTGAATTAGCAGACATGCTTGTGGAAGGTGGTAAGATTGAGATAGATAAAACTTTGGTTAGTCAGGCAGATGTAGTAGCTTACAACGCAGGACGTTCACAATATATTGAGGATGTGGCAAGAATTGATAATACAGACATGCAAACAATAATCAATAAGCTGTTTGATGTATCATCTAATCACATTAACCAACTGCTTACTAATAGAAACTATGATGCCTTAGCTGACTTACTTGTTGATGAGGATAAGCGTGGAGATCTAGACGAAATGAAGAGTAATCTTCAGTCTTATCAAACAGCTGTATCTAGCTTAGCTAAGAGTACTATAGATGATATGAATCAGGTTAAAAACAAATCGACCGCTCTTATCAATAGTCTGTTTAGATTAAAAACAGTTATGGCTAAGATCCAAGAGCACATTAAAGATTTAAAAGAGGAAGGTGAGACGCAAGACAATCTGCACAAAGCTTATTACTATGACCATCTTATCAAACACTGGCAACAGTTTATAAATGAGACTGTAGATACTTTAAATGAAAATGACTTAGATGAGGACTCCCCTCTATTTACTTTGTTAGGTTCAATCAGTAACAGTATCACAAAGACCAAGAAGGTTATAAATGATATGTATGCTGATGGAGCTAGAGACGCTTTATATGATCAGCTGCTTCCAATGCAACAAAGTATTAAGTTGCGTTATGACCAAGATATTCAAACACTAAGAGACAAAGGGGCTTCTCCAGCTAGAATTGACCGGATGTATAAGGAGTATCATGGTGTTACTCAAGAGGAACATGCTAGATTAAAAGAACTTCAAGCAGCTAAAGCACTTAGATCATTGTCTAGGGATAATCAAAATGAATTGATTGCTCTTACAGCTAAAGCAAATAAGGGTATAGCTATTACGCCAGAGAAGATAGAATTAATTCTCAAGGGTGGGATGGGTGATGCTAATTTCTTTAATTCCTATTTAGAAGGATATCTATACAATACTGATCCTGTTATTGGTGGTTTGGCATCTTATGTAAAGAGTAATCTTAATCAGGTGATGGTTACTGCTCAAGGTAAGTATAATGACTTCTCTAAAGATATGAAGCCTATATTAGAAGATGCTGGTTTTAATCCATTACGTCCTGGAGACTTAGGAGAAGCGCTTGGGTTCAAAGATAAGGTTGCTAAGAAACAGAAAGACGGTACTATTATTGAACGTCTTGTATGGACATTCTTAAATGCATTTAAGAATTATAGATATGATTATGATTGGCATAAAGATAATGTAGAGAAAGCGCAGTTAGAATATCAACAAACAGGTACCACCGAAGCTGAAAAGAAAATGAAGGATGCTATTGTAACTAGACAAAAGTTCATGCGTACCTACTTTCATCAGCAATATGTTCCAGAGTTTTATGATAGAGATGCTCTATTTGAAAAGGATGAGACTGGGAAAGCAGCAATGCTTATGAGAAAACGTTGGGGTGAAGATTACAGAGCTCTAACTGAACCTGCCAATACACCTGAACAACAGCTTGAAATTACAGGACAGGTTGATCTGATGTGGAGAAAGTGGAGACAAATGAGTTCTATCTATACCGAAGCAGGTAAGCTTAAGACTGGTGAAGCTTATGACATTGCTATTAGAATAAAAGAATACAATGATGTTTCTAGAAAGTTCTATGAAACTAAACCACGTAAAGGTGTTTTTCAGAATGCATTGCGCTTGTATAAACAGTCACTGGTGGATGATGGAAATGCTGCTGGTTCTGCAACATATGACAGAAAGGTAGATCTCTGGATAAAACAAAATACAATTAAGGTTCCTAAAGAGACTTGGTATGCAAGAACAAGAGAATTGTATGCGCGTAAAGCCGAGATAATGAGTAAGCTTAGTGATGCTGATCGTAAAGCATTAGATGAGAAATTAATCATGGATCAGATCTTTGACTTGCAAGGGGGTTTTAAAGATGAGTATGGTCAAACAAAAGCTACTGAGCTGAGTCCTAAATCTAGAGCTAGGATTATTGAATTAGAATTAGATCTTCAAAAGATTAGAGAAAACGCTATTGGACGTAATGGTTTGAATGGTGCGCAGAATGCATTGTTTAGTCAGCTACATCAGGTCAGGATTGCTGGTGAATTAACGCTTGAGAATGGAACCACACTTACCTGGGGACCCGAGTTACAAGCAAAGCTTAGTGCGCTATATGATATTAAAGATACTATGGGACTAAGTAAGTTTGAACTTGCTGATTTAGATAATATTAATACAGAGTTAGCTGGTATTTCTAAGAGAGAAGCTACCAGTTACTATGTAGATATAATAAATACCTGGTTAGATCAACTTAATCTTACAGGTGTAGATACTAAACAAGTAAATAAGACTACTGCTGATTTGGTATTAGATGAGTCTACCATTAATAAATTACTTGGTCAGAATGAACAGTTTGATACTTGGTTTAAAAGCAGTCATATTAGAAAACCACAATGGAATCCAGCACTAGGAGAGAAAGGCGCTATGGAACAAGTATGGACAAGAAGTACAGTGTGGAGTCAAACTATTCCAATTGATCCGAGCCAGTATGAAACATTTGATCTTACTGATGAAAAGGGTAATGTTATAGAAACAATACAAGGTAAGCCTATTCAAAAGTATTACTCAAGAACAGTTAAACCAGAGTACAGAAAAGAAAAAATTGTAGGTGTTACTGTTGACAATAAATATCAATGGCTTCCTAAAGGTGCTGCTGAAGGTTCACAGGATCCTAATTGGACACCTCTTTATATCAATGAAAAGTATGAAGAGATGAAAGCCAATGATCCTAAGAAGTTTAAGGCTCTTCAGAAGATGAAGGAGTGGCATCTTAAAAATCAGGAAGGTATTGGTCACAAGGGACGTTTGTATTATGATTATCCACGTTATAGGAAAGAGAATTTAGAACTTATTCAGAGTGCTAACTTCTTCCAGAATATAGTTCAAAGAATAAAAGATTGGTTCCATGGTGCTAAGGATGATGCTGAGTCAGGATTTAATTATGAGGACCAGTGGAACTTAACACGTATGGACATGTTTGATAATGAGATTAGTAGTGTACCTATCCATGGTTTATATGATATTGAATCTGATGATGTATCAACTGATATTACATTAACAATGATGCAGTATATGTTATCTGGAGAACGTCAGAAACAATTGGTTAAGATATCTCCTCTGGCTAGAGCTATTCAGTCTGTAGTTAATGCGAATAAACTTGATAAGGAAGATAGCAAGGGGATTAAGTCTATCAACAAGTTTAACTTCTTCAATAACAATGTAATTACTTTTGGTAAACAAAAGGATAAGAGTGTTAGAGAGAAAGCAATAACTAATTTTATTGAGCGAGAATTTGAAGGCAAGCGTATGACTGGTGCAGGAAAAGATGTGCCATGGTTAAACAATACAGCTAGCTTACTCTTTAAGAGAGCTTCTTTTGGCTTCTTTGCATTTAATATTCCATCTGCATTAAAGAATAGTTATGGTGCTAAGTTTCAGGGAATGATTGAGGCTTCCGCTGGAAGGTATATGACACATACATCATTTCAGAAAGGTAACGCCTGGTCTTATGCTGCTATGATGGAATTAAGTTTTGGTGGTCAATTATATCAGAAAGGGCCTAGGAGTTTAATGCAACAAATTGTAGAAGTCTTTGATCCATCTCAAGATAGATTTGAAGATAGATTTGGTGAAGGATTATCTAGAACCGTGGCAAAAGATGCTGCAGGTATGACTTGGTTATATAACTTCCGTAAATGGGTAGAGCTTCAAGCTACATTTCAAATCTTTGGTGGTATGATGTATCATCAGAAAGTAGAACAAACTATGCCTGATGGTACCAAAGAAGAAATTAATTATATGGATGCGTGGGAGTTGAGAGATGAAAAGATTCAATTGAAAGAAGGTGTAGATCCTGCATGGGGTATTACGTATAATGCTGCTGGTGAATTACAGATGGGTGCTAAATTTAATCAGTTTAAAAATACAACCCATCAAGTAATGAATAACTTGCAGGGAGCGTATGCTAAGTTTGATCAGCCAGAAGCTCAACGATACTTAGTATTCAGATTCTTGTCTTACCTCCGTAGATATTTTACTACAATGACCATGAATAGATTTGGTTTCTCTGGACGTTGGGGTGATCCACAACCAAGAGTTAATCCAGGATTGGGTGATGTCCAAATGGGTTACTATATAACCTTCTTACGGACAATGAAAGATATGATTACTGAGATGGGAGGAAATCTAATGACATTAACTCCAGAAGAGAAGCGAGCAGCATTCAGAGTAATAACCGAAGTAGGTTCATTAATTGCTATCAATTTAGCTATGTCTTTATTATTTGGATGGGATCCTGATGATGATGAAAGGTTTGAAAAGTTACGGGCACGTAGTGGAGCTATGCCATTTCCATTGGGTAGTGAAGATCCAGATAGACCTTTCAACGCGTGGGGCTTTACAGAGAACCACATGCTTATGTTACTTATGAATATAAGATCAGAGAACGAACAGTTCATTCCATTACCTGGATACGGGTTAGATGATTACTCAGCAATGCTTGATTTGAAATCAATTGCCTTTGGTCCTACGGTTCAGACATATAAGGAAATCTTTGAGGATGCTTTAGATATCTTACAAGGAGATGAGAGTGCCTATTACAAACGTGATGTTGGACCATATAAGTTTCAACAAGCTGGTGGTGCTAAGATATTAGCTCACATTGCACGTACACTTGGAATGACCGGTTCTGCTTTAGATCCTGCTAAGTCAATTAAAGGATTCCAATCTGTACAAGCTAGAGCTAGAAGATAATATTAAACACGCGACTAATTTGGGAATGGCTCCGCAGCCGAAACAAAAAAAGGGCACCATTACGGTACCCTTTTTTATTATATAGCTGTACTCAGCTTATTTAGCGCTGTGCTGTTTCTACTATTTAACTGTACAAGTCTGTGATTGATTCTTGAAAGTTTTTCTACTACTGATTGCGGTTCGCTTTGCTTATCCATATTTCCATCTGATCCTTTCTCTGGCTCAGGAGGTAGGAGTCTTCTATTTACGCTCTCCAATCTAGATATGTTATCTTCATAGTAGCTCAATCCTTCTACTAAACAGTTAATCTGTTCATCCAATAAGCTTTGTGGTTTACTTACCATTGCTGCTCCTTCAGACATTAGTTTTTCTTCATTATATACATTTTCCATCTTTATAATTTTAATTAGTTAATTACTTTAATATCAATCATCTGGTTTTCTTTTAAATCTAGTTGGTAACCCATACTTAGTCATCTTATGGTACACAGTTCTTTCGTGTATACCTAATAGCTTTGCTGCGTCAACTCTATGGCCATCAGTTCTTCTAAGGGCTTCTATGAGAAAGCGTTCATGCATCTCATCTATTGTTTCACTTATCTCAGGTTTCTTCATATGTACTTCCTAATCGTTTAAGTTCATCTCCTATGTTTAATACATCCAGAGTATGTACGGTACCACCCGCATTTGATATAACATATACATCTAGCACTAAATAACTTTCAAAGAGATCTTCCATTAACCTGACATCTTCTATTAGAACCTTTGTACCATCTGATCTGCAGAGCAAGTCTTTCTTAGCTACATCATATCTATCCGTTATAACAATCTGATTGCTAAAACCAGTATGTATATCTAAGATAATAATAGGCAAGTATTCTTTACCATGCAAGTCTGTATACCACATTATAGATCATCTATGTTAACTGGTTCTGATGATACGTGATCAAGTATTCCATTGGTTTTAATGTCATCTCCATAGAATCCCCAACAGGAGTCTACATCTTCTCCTTCAGCATCCTTTACCTGAAAGCCGTATACATCACCAGTAACATATTGATCAAAGGTTTCTACCTCACCTTCAAGATATTTCTTGATACGAGCTATATACTCTTTCCAACTCTCTTCATTGGTTTGATTGACACCTATCTCACCTAATCTTTTAGCTGTGGTATAGATAAATCCTATCTGACCTGAGTCCCAATTACAACTAAATGGTGTTGTGGCTATTGTAATTCCACTGTGATCATACATATATAGTGGTAAGCAAACCAGGGATCTCAATGTCCCGGTAATATAGTCTTTCATCTCATCCCATCCTTCAAACATTTCTGAGTTGAAAGGTACATCCTTATCTGTGAGACTATATCTTCTATGGAATGCAGCCATTATACCTATTAATCCTTCATCATCTTCACGAGGATTTCTTGCATCTTCATCATGATAAATCTCAAGAACGTTTCCGTCCTTGAGATTTATTGACTGTACTATATCATTCATACACTTTCTTTTAAAGAATTAATATACTCGGTCTTCAGTACAATGACTTCATTGGTTTCCAATGTCACGTTATACTGATCACCTTTTATTTCATAAGTGAAGGAGATTTCATATCCATACAAATCCTTCAACTCAGTTTCGATTACCGCATGCACAGCTTTTTCATTAGGAGTCATCTCTATCTTAGAGTTCATGATTTCTAGTGCAGCATCTATCTTAGCCTGCTCTTCATCTTCCAGGGAAACTTTATTTACAATAACCTTTGGGCCAGTACGAAGCATAGTTTCTGCTGGTGGATACTCTTCAGCATCACCGATTTCAAAGTCCATACCTATCTGGGTATTCTCCACAGGGATGTTCACAGGTTCTTCTTTTACTACTTCACTTGTAGTTTTTATCACGGGTGTTTCTTCTGAGGCAGATAGCTCAGCTAATCCAACCATTTCTTCATCATCTCCGTCATCCTTGTCAAGAGTTACAATTTCATAGTCCTCATCTCCGATGCTCACAACACACCCTATCTCTAAAGTAGCGTTTGGGCAAGTGTCAAGCACATCTTGTCTGGTCATAAAGAATTCAGGCATCACCTCACTCACCACGCCCTCTACTTCGGGAGTTTCTATCTCTGCTTCAGGTGTCTTACTTGGTATGGCGGGTAGTTGTGTCTTCCCGTCAGTAGCACTCTTCGCATGTTCTTCCTTGATGATCTCATCTATCTGCTCAGTTACCACATCATATGCTGTAGCCAATGACTTCAGCTTATCTATGGTTGCTGGATTTAGATGAGAATCTAACTCAAGCAGCTCTTCTTCACTTAACATGTGTCCATACTTTTTAACAGCTTCTTCAACTGTCATACTCATAGTTTGGATTTCAGCTTCAGGTTCTGGCTCAACAGGTTTTAATATTTGCTCCATTACCGCATCTTCCTCTTCATCAGTTATGAATGGGCTTTCCTCTTCAGTGCCGGTGATTTCCTCTTCATTGTTATTCACACCATAGAGTTGCTCTGCTATTTCATCTTCAGTTGCAGGTTCTATATCTGCATCTGTTAAAGTTTCCGGAACATCCTCTTCAAAATCTACAGCTTCGCCTAATACTTCAGGAGTGTCCAATTCTTCATCATCAAATACTGTGAAATCATATTCAGTCATCATATGGAGATGCACAAGTTTCTGCTGCTCCATCCATGTCTTTGGATGTGACTTAGATAAGGCTACTAGGATATGGTTGTATAAAGTCCATAGTGAATCATCATCAGAAGAATAGGTATAGCTTGGCTTTTCATATTCTTTCTTTGCAATCCCCAGCTGTTCTATTCCGATCAGCTTTGCATCAACTGTCAGCACACCTAGTAATTCTGCGTACTGCTTTCTGTCAAGTTTGATTAACTTCATTGCTTCCTTATCTTGCTGAAGCTGTTTGAAATATCCCTCAGCATTCTCTATCTGAGTTTCAATTACCTCCGCTGCCTCCGTATCTGCAGTCCCTGTATGTTTCCTGATCCAGGCACTCGCATCTTTGCTCAGGATAGACATGTTACTTGTTCTAACAAATGCTCCTACTGCACAACTGAATTTCAAAGACTTGTCATAGGAATTAGCAAATGCGAATAGCATTCCTAAGTCCGGATCATCTCCGTAGTTTGTATGGAATATACCATACGCTACCTGCGCTCCTTCTGGAGCCGTGTAGAACTCTGCAGTTACTGAGAATCCTTTTGCATCAAGCATTTGCTTAATTGTGTTTATCACAAAACTGTGTGATATTACTGTATATGTTTCCGTTTGTTGTGGTAACGGTGCATCTGTGAGTACATTTCTCAGTACTCTATCTGCTCTTCTTGCCATAATTAATTGATTTAAAATAATGATGTCTGCTGGTCAAATTTCTCTGGTTGCAGACTTTTGATTTCTTTATAAATTTTATCTAAATAATATTGGGTATCAATATTATATTCTTCCCAGGGCTTATCTTCATGAACATTGAATACTGTTTGCATCCACTTCCCTGACTCTACTTGAATGATTCTTCCATCAAGTTTATTTACTTTAACCATTTTAGATCCAGTCTTAGAAATATAATAGCGAACCGTCTTCTGAAGTTCTTTCTCTACTACAACCCCGTCTATTATACATGTTTCTACTAATTGCCAATCACCTTTCATCTTTACGGCATTGCAATAGTCAAATATATCCCTGTTCTTTTCAAGGAACTCTTCTGGCTTTATGTTGTGGACAAAGTAATAGAATAGAGCTTTGGCTACAACTAAAGAGTTAGTACTCTTATGTAGGGCCAAATCTTTAAAATCTAACCTGCCTTTTCTCTTGGTTGCCGCATGATAAAACTTTCCGTCTTTCTGTCCAAATAGATCTTCAGGATTGCTTAGTTTTATTTCTTCATACTTATCCTTGGTTACCTCTTTGTATTTAAAGATACCAATGTAACTATTCACATCTGGCACAATCAGCTTCTGATACTGGTCATGTTCTAGCTCAAGTTTGGTGATGTCTTCCCACATACGGCAGATCTTCATATAAGCATCCACCTCTGTCTTTGGGATTATCATCTCAAGACCATCCGTGTTTTGCATTACAGGGATTGCTCCCTTAACGCCTTCACACAACATGGTGTAGAGCATCATCAGACTTAGTTGTCCATTGACCGTGATTTGCATACCAAACTGAGGATCATATAGGAAACTGTTCTTATCAATTGACAAACCGAATGTAGAATTCAGCACAATCTTATAGACATAATTTCTAGGATCCTTCTTTGGTATCTTTCTTCTTTCATCAAAGAACCATTGGTATTGTTCACAGAAAGCCTTCTTTGGCAAATGCTCTGGTGCCCAACCGTTTACCATTGCTAATCTAGGATAGAAGCTTACTACATCCGAAGACATGATGGTCATTCCCTCCTTAGCTTGATATACACCTTTCTTAGCACCATGAACTCCACCCAATCCAAAGTCAGTCTTCAGGCCCCTATATTTTATAGAGTGCTTAAACCCTCCCCTGGTATTCAGAGGATCTAGGGATACTTCCTTAAATTTTCTTAACAGGTCTTGGAATCCAGGCAGTTCATTGAACTCAATATAAGGTAGGATGATATCTTTAAAATCAATTCTCTTCCGGAATGTCCGCAGCTTCTTCAGCTCATGCGGATCCATTCCAGTTTTCTGACTTAGGAACATAAGGAATAACTCCTTAGATATTCTTGGTTCAGATGCACTGAAGAGTGGGATGTTATATGTTTGTGTCAACGTCCCTCTGAGATTGATTTGTCCTTGACATAGCTTCATGATATGTTTAGTACTAGATACATCATTCCTGCAGTAGCTCGCGATTTCTTTTAGTTGTTCTATTGTAGTTATTGGTTCAGTATGTTCAATAGGCATGTCTTGTACATTGTGCCAACGCATAGCTACCTGAATTGATTTCAGGGAAGATCTCTTCGCGGGATTGTCCCAATGATTTAATCTAAACAGGTCAATCTGTTTGATAGACATCTTTCTCTCACTAAACTCTTGAAACTGCCTAGTATTTTGACGTTCAATGCAATCCTGAGCCTTGACATAGATCAGGTGAGCTGCTCGCTCACCACTCATATGGAGTAGCTCTATTGCATTATTTAATATGTACTGTGTTATTTGTCCATCAAAGTTCAATCCATTGAAGGAGATATGCCATTCATCATTCTTCCGGTTTTGTTTTAGAAACTCTAAGAACTTTTTCAAATCATTCCTAAGTAACCCAACCGTAAATACCTTAACATCATCTGTCTTGTAGTGTTCAAACACGGCAAGAAAACAGTTGGCCAGGGTTTCATAATCCATTACCCAATGATTCTTCTCCATATTATTAATTATTAGAGCCAAAAAAGGAGAGTACGAGCTCTCCTTTTCCAGTGATTATTTTGATGATTATTTTACTGCGGTTAAAGGCTTACCTGCTTTATCTGTTATAACACCTGCTTCAGGTTTTACTTCTTGAATAATGTTAGATGATCCTGCTAGCTTTGCATCTAAATACTGTTTCCAATTATAGGTATCAGCATTTACTGCAAACTCTTTTATGAATTCTTCTTGTTCAGCTCTCTCTATAAGGTAATACTCTTGAGGAACTTTCACTAGTCTACGTTCTTCTTTGAATTTCTTACCGCTAGCTCGAGACTTTTTAGAATGGATTATCTCTCCGTCATCATCTAGTTTAGGAAGCATTTCATAGTTCTCTTTCATTGTTTTGCTAAGAACTGCTAGCATCTCCATGCTTGGATCATAAATAACTTCCATGTATGGACAGTCTTTATTTATTGGCATTAATTTAAAGGTTTTAGACTGACCAAAGAAGGTAGTAAAAAGCTTCATGTTGTTGTGTGTTATTTTACTCATAATTTATTTGTTAGTTTACTGCTGTAAATTTAATGGATTATCTTTTATATTCATAATTTTAATACCTAATTCTAATTTTTCTCTTTCTAGATCTGGCTTATCACACAGTTCTCCAACAGCTTGGAAGTGTTCTAGGGCAACGTTTAGAATCTGAGCATACATTGGAAAGTATTTCTTGGGTTCAAGATAACTCTCAACATACACACGCTTATCATGCGTCTTATAATAATCTAACACTTTTCTTTTAGTCTTAGTACTAAGTTTTGAATATTTCCCCTGCACTATATTCCAGAAGTCTTCCGTATGGTCAGCAAAGTCAAATAAATATACTCCTGTTCCATCATCTAATTCATAATGACTATGGAATAAGGGACTGCCAATCAACTTCACATCCTCAAATAGTTTAAAGTCCTTATCATCTCTCATATGATATTGACAGATTAATTTTGAATCTGTGAAGCAATACTCTCTCCCCCAACTCATGTAGGTTTGAATAGGTGTGACACTCCCTCCTCTTTTTATATTCAGGAGCGGATATAAAAAGAGTCTGCTTTTTTGTATATAATTAGTATACAGTGATTGTAATTTCATTTAATATATTGGATTAAAGATTAGCATTTCCTACAGCAAAGTCATAAGGTAATGTGTAATCTTTAGTCTCATAATGATATCTAGCACTTTGTAGAACATCCTTGTAGTTATGTTCCCAATCTTTCAGGGTACTTTCACTAACAGGATATGCATACAAATGATCATACTTATCAAACACAATGAATCTGAAGTTGATTTCCCATGCGGAATCATCTTTGATTACGGCCTTAAAAAACTCTTTTGCAAGTTTAATATACACGGTTGCTTGCAACCAGTACTTCCAATATTCTACTGTGTCTTTAAAATCGGATAGGCTTTTGCCTGATGTTTTGAAATCATTTATATTGATTATTTTCTTTTCAGTATCAATAGTCATATTGTCTATGATACCCTTAAGTCCAAAGGGAGATCCCTTTAGTTCCATTTGTAGTGGTATTTCATTATACACACCAAAGGTAGTTCCGTCTGCTTCTCTGTCCATTCCTAGGAGCTTGCAGATCTTGTCATTTGATTTAATTTTCTCTACTGCTAAGGAGCACTTGTCCAGCATTGTTGAGTCAATAATTTCTTTGGTGTCTTTAACTTTTAAATAGTTAAAGTAAGCTTCAGTTCTTGGTTCTACAATCTTTCCTACACGCTTGTCTTCATCTTTGACAGCCTGATGCAAGTTGATTGTTACTAGAACCTCTAAGATTTCAGTAGTGAAATCACCTAGTTCTAGGTCTGCTTTACTCGGATCTTCTTTGACCTGAGCTTCATAGATCTTAAAGACCTCATTTGCTACCAGCACACTGTTGTCACTTGGCAACATCTCTGGTGTTATGATGAACTTGTCATCAAAATTGTTTCCCTCTAATAAGAGAAAGTGAATTAGCGTACCTTCAAGCAAATGCTTTTCAGTACGGATCTCTTTCTCCTTTAGTATATATTCCTTATAGAATATATTGGGTGCGAGAAGTAACCGGTTTAGGCTACTATAACTAAAGAAAAAGGGCTTAGCATAGAATGCTGCTTCTAATAAGTGCTTGTCTTTCTCTTTATCAATTGTCTCAATCATAATTAAAATTTAAAGATTAGTATCATCTTCTTGACTTGGTTCTAGGATTTCTTCCTCTTCAGTATAATCATCTAACAAATGCTCTAGCTCTGGTCTTAATACAGGACCTGTTGTAAAGTGTTTGGTATCAGTAATGCCATCATCAGGATTATGCGAAGTCTGTTTGTCAGGACTTTGTCCCGCAGCGAAGAATTGAGATACGCGTTGAACGTTTGATCTGGTGAATTGTTTATGCTTCTTCATTCCGGTCATTAGTTGCTCAATATCAATTGAGTCT
>Ga0307380_10005623_pt1 | contig 16614 bp, 15 predicted proteins | sample UN3MG_FD_202239 | JGI IMG/M metagenome (GOLD analysis project Ga0307380, IMG submission 202239) | Soil microbial communities from Risofladan, Vaasa, Finland - UN-3 | ecosystem: Environmental > Terrestrial > Soil > Coastal area > Acid sulfate soil | place: Finland: Risofladan, Vaasa | collected...
GTCAAATCCCGCGCTCAAGCCTAAGAGGCGAGCTTGAGCTTCTCCGCCTCGCGCTCTTCGGCGCTCTCGCCCATGGTGCGCATCTCCTGCTCCGCCGGCGCGCACGGCCCGAACTTCTTGAGCAGGCGCCGCATATAGCGGCGAAAGCGCAGGTGCTGAATCTCGAATTTGTGCCAGGGCGTATCCTGGTGCTTGAGGCCGTGGCCGATATCGGGGTTGGCGTGGCGCTTTAGGTCGCGGAACCAGGCCGCGCGCTTCGGGTCCACCTCTTGGGCCTTGATAAAGGCCGCGATCAGCCGCGCCTGATAATCGGCGATCTGCCACACGCCGCCCTCGGCCGGCTCGAACAGGCCGCAGACGAAGAAGTCGTCCCACTGCCGGTGGAAGGTGTGGATGAACAGGTTCGGCCAGCCCTTCTCGTCGAACACATAGGACGAGTCCATAAAGGGGAAGTGGACGCGGTAGCCGGTGGCCCAAACCAGAAGATCGGCCTCCTCGGACGTCTCGTCGTCGAAATGGACGCGCTTGCCTTCGAACCGCGTGATGCCCGGCTTCGGCACGATGCGCCCATGCACGATGTGATCGAGATAGGTGGTGCAGGCGGTGGGGTGCGCCTCGAACAAATCGTGGTCCGGCTTCGGCAGGCCGTAGCGCTCATGCGAACCGATCAGAACCCACATCCCGAGCTTGTAGAGCGAATACATAAAGTGGCGCGGCAGCGGCAAATGACTGAGCCGGTCGATGACGGCGTCGGTCGGTTTGCCGAACAGCATCTTCGGGAAGAAATAGTAGGTGCGCCGCATCGAGTGGATGGCCGTGCCGTCTTGGGCCGCGTCGCCCAGAATATCGACCGCCGAATTGCCGGCGCCGACGACGAGCACGCGCTTGTCCTTGAGCTGCGCCTTCGACTTCACGTCGTGTGAGTGCAGCATCTCACCGCCGAACGTGCCGGGGTAATCGGGCGAGTAAGGGTGCCAATGATGCCCATTGGCGACGACAACCCCGTCATAGACCCGGGACTCGGTCTCGCCTTCGAGGCTCACGCGCCAGCCACTGTCGGCACTATTGTCGGCACGCTCGAGCGCGCTCACGCGGGTGTTGAAGGTGATGCGGTCGTAGAGTCCGTACTCCGCGGCATAAGCGCGCAAATACTCGTGCGCCTGCGCCGCGCTCACATAGTACGGCATCTCGTCGGGGAATTTGAAATCGGGATAGCGCGACAGCTTCTTGGACGAATTCAAATGGGTCGAGCCATAGACCGCATGGGGGCTGCCGGGGTTCCAAATGCCGCCAAGATCGGCCTCGGCCTCGAAGCAATCGAAGGAAATCCCTTGCTCGGCGAAGGTCTTGACCACGGCCAGACCACAGGCGCCGGCCCCGATAATGCAGTACCGCTTCACGTCCTTATCGAGCCTCTTCTGCAAATCCAAACCGCGAAATAGCTGCGAATTGCGGCAGACCTAAGCATTCCCTCTGCCCCCCATCAACCCATAGGATAGGCCGCGCGCCTCATTGATCTGCGTCAAGTCCGGGACGGCCGGTGCCCGCTCAATAGGCTTTGCGGCCGATTTTCCTGGAGCCTGGATTCGCCAGTTTATTCCTTTATGGTCTTGCGCCGCGACGAGTTTGGGGGAAGTGCATGGACATCCAACAGGACGTCACCATCAAAAGCTGGGACGGCACCTGGACCTATCACCCCCGGGTGAAGGTGAGCCCGGAGGGCGTCGAGGACATCATCGAGATCGTGACCGACACGGTGCGTTTTCCCACGCCCGTGCGGCCAGCCGGCTCCATGCATTCCACCGCGCGCATGAACGGCGACGACGAAGGCGGCACCATGGTCGACATGACGGCCATGAACCGCATCCTGCACTTCACCGACGATACGGTCACGGTGGAAGCCGGCGTCTCGTACATCCAGCTCGCTGAGGCGCTGCGCGAGCGCGGGCTCCAACCGTACGTCACCACGGAGATCGGCAATACGACGCTCGCCGCCATGGCCTGCGCCGCCACCAAGGACTCATCCTTTCCCGGCGGCTTCGGCCAGATCAGCTCTTATGTCATGGCCGTGCGCTTCGTCACGCCGCAAGGCGAGATCCGCGAGCTCACCGAGGCCGAGAACCCGAAAGAGATGCAGATCTTCCGCTCCAGCTACGGGCTATTCGGCATCATTTTCGAGGTGACACTCAAAGTGCGCCCCACGACGGCGTTGTCGGTGCGGCACTACTCGATGAACCTGGAGAACTTCCGCAAGTTCTTCCCCATCTACAAGGCACGCGGCTACGCGGTGATGTACTACATCTTCCCCTACGCCAAGCGCGTGGTGGTCGAATTACGGAAAGACAATCCCGACGTCGCGCCAAAATCGAAATATCGCTGGGCCTACCGCAACCGCTTCTGGCGCAAATACGCGCCGGCGGTGACGATTTGGATCGACAAGAACATCAAGAACCGGAAATGGCACGACCGGGCGCAAGACGCGTTCTTCTATCTTCTACGTCAGGCGATGGTCTGGTTCGTGCGCTCCGACCGCACCTGGCCCCATGCGCAGATCATCAATTACTCGCGCAACCCCGGCGATAAGAAATACCTGTTCAGCATGTGGTCGTTCCGCGAGGGCGCCTTCTTCGACATCCTGGAAGAGTATTGCGACTTCTGCCTCGCCTACGAGGCCCATACCGGCTTCCGCTGCAATCTGCCGTCCGTCGGCTACGCCATCTGCCGGGACGTCGAGGCGCTGTTCTCCTATACCTGGGAAGGCCCCGGCATGAGCATCGATCCAGCCTCGACCGGCGGCGCCGAATGGGAAGAATTCCTCCACGCTTACAATGACTTCTGTAGCGAGCGCGGCGGCACGCCACTATTCAACCAGACGCCCTTCCTGACCCGCGACATGGTGCGGCGGGCCTTCGGCACAAGGCTTCAGCAGTTCGCCGCGCGGCGCAAGGAGATCGACCCCCAGGACCGCCTTCTCGACAATCATTTCCGCGAGTTTTTGTCTTAGGGCTGCCGCGCCGGGTTGTCCCACCCCCTTATCATGGGGGCACCCTTTCCCATCTCAAGCGTTCACCTCAGGAACCCGGGAGGTCCGCTTATGGAATACATCAAGGTTTCTGGCCTGCCCTTCGAGGCCTCGCGCATCGCGCTCGGCACGTGGGCCATCGGCGGTTGGATGTGGGGCGGCACCGAAGAGAAGGACGCCATCGCCACCATCCACCACGCGCTCGAGTGCGGCATCAATCTGATCGATACCGCGCCCGTCTACGGCTTCGGCCAGTCCGAAGAGATCGTCGGCAAGGCACTTCAGGGCCGGCGCGATAAGACGCTGATCGCCACGAAGGCCGGTCTCGATTGGAGCGGCGAGGGGATCGTGCGGAATTCGACGCCGGAGCGGCTGCGGCAAGAGCTCGAGGATTCGCTGCGGCGGCTCAAGACTGACGTCATCGACATCTATCAGATCCACTGGCCCGACGAAGCCACGGCCTTCGAGGAGACGGCGAAGACGCTCGAAGGCTTCCGGCGCGACGGGAAGATCCGCGCCATCGGCGTCAGCAATTTTTCGCCCACACAGATGAACCCGTTCCGCACCGAAGCGAAGCTCGCGACCATCCAGCCGCCCTATAATCTGTTCGAGCGAAGCATCGAGTCCGATGTGCTGCCTTATGCGAAACAGCACGACATCGTCGTTCTGGCTTACGGCGCGCTGTGCCGTGGGCTCCTGTCGGGCAAGATCAAAGCGGACACGAAATTCGACGGCGACGATCTCCGCAACAACGACCCAAAGTTTCAGGCCGATCGCCGTGCGCAATATCTCGCGGCCGTCGACAAGCTCGATACCTTGGCGAAGGATAGATTCGGCAAGTCCGTGCTGGCGCTCGCCGTGCGCTGGATTCTCGACTGGGGCGATACGATCGCGCTGTGGGGCGCGCGCAAGCCCTCGCAACTCGACGCCATCGAAGACGTCATGGGCTGGCACATCGATGAGGCCACCATGGACGAGATCGACCGCATTCTCGACGAAACGGTCAAAGACCCCGTCGGCCCGGAGTTCATGGCGCCGCCGCCTTCGGCCAAGGCGGCCTAGGCTTTAAGCCTTCGCGCCAAAGAAATGAGGGGCGCCGCGAAGACGGCACCCCTCATGACAGTCGAAATTCGGCTGGACTAGAAACCGATCCAGACGCCTCCACGGTAGTAGCCACGGCCTTCGCCCGGCTCGCGCCAGCGGTAGCCATCGCCCGGCTCCCACTCGTCGCCATAGACGTTGAGGTTCACACCAGCGGGGTAAGCATGCACGGCGTGGGGGCGCCAGCAATCACCCTCGTTGTTGCAAACGACGGCGGCGGACGCAGCGGTCGAAATCGCAATCACGCTCAAGGCCAGAATGGCGCTTCCAAGATACTTCATTGGGGGGTCTCCTTTTACATCGATGACGCAAGGGATGCGCGCGACCATTTCTGGTTGCACAACCTCAAAGACCGCTTACCCAGTAAGGCTAATGCGTGTTCATGTTAATGAATGCGGTAGGCCTAAGCGCCGCTCGCCTTGATGAACCAGCGCACGAGCGGGAAGGAGATCACGCGCGGCACGTCGCGCACGGTCTTGAGAAAGCCTTCGACCTGGATCGGAAACGCGATCTCGTAAGGCCGCTTCGGCAGCTTCTCGAGGATCTTCCGCGCGCACCGCTCCTTTTTCATCACGAAGAGCTTCTTCTTCGGATCGTAGGCGGCATTCAGCGGCGTATCGACGAAGCCCGGACTAATCAGCGTCAGGTCGACGCCGGTGCCTTTGAGCTCCAACTTGAGGCTCTCTGCAAGATTGATCACCGCCGCCTTGCTCGCACCGTAGCTGCCATTGCCGGGCCAGCCCGCATAACCGAATAGCGAGCCCATGATCGCGAGCTGGCCTTGGTGCCGCTCCAGCATCTTCGGCAACACCGCGGCGACGCCGTTGATCACGCCGTCCACATTGAGCGCCATGGTCTTGTGGAAACCCTCGACGTCGATGTTGCGGATGTCGAAGGGCACGTACATGCCCGCCCCGAACAACGCGAGGTCCATCGCGCCCAATTCGGCCTCGACCTTGGCGGCGCAACTCTTCAGCGCGCCGGAGTCCAGCACGTCCGCCGGAAACGCCGTGATGTTCTCGCTTTCAGCCGCGAGCGCATCGAGCCTGTCGCTCGGCCGCGCGGTGGCGGCGACCTTTACGCCGGCACTGCTAAGCCTTCGCGCGATCTCACCGCAAATGGCGCCAGAGGCGCCCGTGATCCACGCCACCTTCCAGGGATAGGTCTTGTCGGCCATGGCGCGAGACTAATCCACAAAGGGATCGTGCACGAGGATGGTGTCCTCGCGCTTGGGGCTGGTGGACAGCAGCGCCACGGGCACGCCGGTCAGCTCCTCGAGGCGGCGGACATATTTGATGCATTGCGCCGGCAGCTCCGCCCAGGAGCGCGCGCCCCGCGTCGATTCGCTCCAGCCTTCCACTTCCTCGTAGATCGGCTCCACGCGCGCCTGCGCGCCCTGCCCGGCCGGAAGGTAGTCGATCTCGGCGCCGTCGAGCTTGTAGCCGACGCAGATCTTGAGCGTGCCGCCCGGCAGATCGTCGAGCACGTCGAGCTTGGTCAGCGCGATGCCGTTGATGCCGCCCACCTTGCAGGTCTGCCGCACGAGACAGGCATCGAACCAGCCGCAGCGGCGCGCGCGTCCCGTGACCGTGCCGAACTCCGCCCCGCGCTCGCCGAGCAGCCGGCCCGTCTCGTCGTGCAACTCAGTCGGGAACGGCCCCTCGCCGACCCGCGTCGTGTAGGCCTTGGTGATGCCGAGCACGTAGTTGAGCGCGCCCAGCCCGACGCCGGAACCGGTTGCCGCCTGCGCCGCCACGGTGTTGGACGAGGTGACGAACGGATAGGTGCCGTGGTCGATGTCGAGCAGCGCCCCTTGCGCGCCCTCGAACAGGATGCGCTTGCCTTCCCGGCGCGCCTCGTCGAGCAGCCTCCACACCGTATCCACGTACGGCAGCACTTTGGGCGCGATCGCCGTGAGCTCGCCGCAAAGCTCATCCGCGGAGATCTCCGGCTCGCCCAAGCCGCGGCGCAAGGGATTGTGGTGGGCGAGGATCCGCTCGATCTTCGGCTTCAGCGACTGCAGATTGGCGAGGTCCATCACGCGCACGGCGCGGCGCCCCACCTTGTCCTCATAGGCCGGGCCGATACCACGCTTGGTGGTGCCGATTTTCCCGGCACCCGCGGCCGCCTCGCGCAGCGCATCGAGTTCGCGGTGCAAGGGCAGGATCAGCGTGGCATTCTCGGCGATCCGCAGATTGTCGCGGGAGATGGTGACACCGAGCTTCTCGATGCGGGCGATCTCGTCCGCCAAGGCCCAGGGATCGATCACCACGCCGTTGCCGATCACCGCGAGCTTGTTCTTGCGCACGACGCCAGAGGGCAGGAGCGACAGCTTATAGGTCGTGCCGTCGACCACCAGCGTATGGCCGGCGTTATGGCCGCCCTGGAAGCGCACCACCACATCGGCGCGCTCGGACAGCCAGTCGACGATCTTGCCCTTGCCCTCGTCACCCCACTGGGAGCCGACGACCACGACATTGGCCACTTCGAAATCTCCTAAATCCTGGAAAAAACACAGAAACGGCCCCGCGGAAGTGCAGGGCCGTGTGCCGTTATAGCCTGCGGACGCGCGCGATGCGAGCTTTCCGGCGCTCTTAGGCGGCCTCGGCTAAGGCCTGCTTTTCGGCTGCAAACGCCCAATCCAGCCACGGCATCAGCGCTTCGACGTCCGAGGTCTCGACGGTGGACCCGGTCCAAACGCGCAAGCCCGGCGGCGCCGTGCGGTAGGAGGCGATGTCGTGGGCCACGCCCTCATCTTTGAGCCGCGCCGCCATGTGCCGGGGAAATGCATCTCTCGGCTCGGGCGCAAGCCCCGCCAATTCGGGATCGACGATCTTCAGGCACACCGACGTATTGGAGCGCGTCGCGGGATCGACAGCCACGAACTCCACCCAGGGTGTCTCGGCGACCCAGTCGGCGATGACTTTTGCATTTGCGTCCGCGCGGGCCATCGCGCCTTCGAGCCCGCCAATGCTCTCGACGAACTCAAGCGCGTCCATATAGTCCTCAAGGCAGAGCATGGACGGAGTGTTGATGGTGTTGCCCTCGAACAGGTCCTCCATCACCTTCCCATCCTGCGTCATGCGGAACAGCTTCGGCAGCGGCCAAGGCGGCGTGTAGCTCTCCAACCGCTCGACGGCACGCGGCGACAGGATCAGCATGCCGTGCTGCGCTTCGCCGCCCAGCACCTTCTGCCAGGAATAGGTCGCCACATCGAGCTTGCCCCAGTCGATGTCTTGCGCGAACACGGCCGACGTCGCATCGCAAATCGTGAGACCTTTACGATCTTCCGCGATCCAATCGGCATTGGGGACGCGCACGCCGGACGTGGTGCCGTTCCAGGCGAACACGACGTCGCGCGCGAAGTCGACCTGGGCGAGGTCGGGCAGCTCCCCATACGGGGCCGTGAGCGCGCGCACGTCGGAGAGTTTCAGCTGCTCGACAATGTCGATCACCCAATCGCTGCTGAAGGCCTCCCAGGCCAGCACGTCGACGCCAAGCGGGCCCAGCAGCGACCACAGCGCCATCTCGACCGCGCCCGTATCGGACGCCGGCACCAGCGCCACGCGGTAATCGTCGGGGAGCTTGAGCAGACGCCGCGTCTTGATGAGTGCCGCTTCGATGCGCGCCTTGGTCTCCGGCTGACGGTGGTTGCGGCCGAGCAGCGCCCCCTTCAGAGCCTCCAACGACCAGCCTTTGTGCTTGGTGCAAGGACCGGAGGAGAAGCGCGGATTGTCGGGCCGTTTGGCGGGCTTGGGCGGCAGGGTCAACGGGATGGCTCCAGGCGGCGAGCGGAATTCTAACTGCCCATACGGTTGGCGGAAATCGTCGTCAAGGGAGCCATAGTGGGCCACCGCCAAAGAAAAACCGCCCGTCGCGAGGACGGGCGGCAAGGTTGGCAGTCGGGTGGTGGTGGTGGATAGGCTATTTGAAAGCGACCGGCATCGGCGCGGCAGGCGTATGCCCCAGCTTCCAGCGTACGCCGAGCATCAGGTCGTGCGACGTGATGTCGTTGACCTCGACGCCCGCATAGGAGCTGGAATTGTCGTAGGCCGTCACGGTGCCACTGCGTGCATCGCCGAGGTCGGTGTAGCGATAGCCCAGGTCGAGCGTGAGCGACGGATTGACGTCGTAGGCAAGACCGCCATAGACGGCCCAGGCGAAGTTCGTCTCGCTGTGGTCGGCCGCGTAGAACACGGCGTTGTTCGGCACGTTGACGTCTTTCAGGCCGAGCACCGAGACCGACGCGAAGCCGATACCGCCGCCGATATAGGGCGTGATGCACATATAGGTGCCGAGATCGATATAGGCGTTGGCGAGGCCGACCCAGCTCTCGATGTCGGCGGTGTATTCATTCGTGCCGGGCAGGAAGAGGCCGTCGGAGTCGTTGCTGGCTACACTGAAGGAGCCGTTACCGCCAGGATAGCGGTCCTAAGCGATGAATAGAGACTTGCCGCGATATTCTCCGGTGACGTCGAACCGCAGCCAAGTATTGAACTGGTAGCCGACACCGATGCCGAACAGCGGCGAGCTCTTGATGTCCTCGTGAGACACCTCGAAGTCATTGAACTCGAAGAGTTCGGTGCTGATGTCGCCGACGGTAGGATTGGCGGCACCGACGAAACCCTTGAAGTAGACCGGGCCTGTGCAGCCGATGCACGGCGCGGGCTCATACGGCGGAGGCGGCGGAAGGCCGAGATCGGCCGCATTCGCGACTGCCACCGGCGCCATGGCCAAGGCTGTCGCGAGCATGATTAAACGTGTCTGTCCCATCTGTAGTACCTCTTCTGACTGCAGCCTTTGCGATCGGGTCCCCCAGGGCCCTGGTCACGCCGGCTGTCTCATTGGTGGACTATCGACGGGATTGGTTAACGGACTCCTAAACGAAGTCCCACGCCGGGACAGACGTGGCAGATCTGCCACGTGCCCTATAAACACCTGAATTCGCTTGGGTTTTTGAAAGCCTGGGCTGGTGCCGGCTAGGCCGCGGCCGCGTCCGACAAAGCGTGCACGATGTCGGAGACCACCGTCTTAACAAGCCCCTCGTCGTCGCCTTCCGCCATCACCCGAATCACCGGCTCGGTGCCGGAGGGGCGGATGACCAGCCGGCCCGCCTTTCCAAGCCTGGACTTGCCGTCGTTGATCGCCCGCTGCACGCCGAGATTGTCGAGAGGCTGGCCGTTCTTGTAGCGCACGTTCTCCAAGATTTGCGGCAACGGCTCGAAGCGGTTGCACACCTCGCTGACCGGCTTGCCGCTCTGGACCACCACGGCGAGGATCTGCAGGGCCGTGACCAGGCCGTCGCCCGTGGTGGAGAAATCCGACAGCACGATGTGACCGGATTGCTCGCCGCCGACATTGTAGCCGTGCTGGCGCATATGCTCGACCACGTAGCGATCACCCACCGGGGTGCGCGGGAGACCGAGGCCGAGGTCTTCCATGTAGCGCTCGAGCCCGAGATTGGACATCACGGTGGCGACGACGCCGCCGCCCGCGAGCCGCCCACGCCGGAGCCAGAACTCGCCGATGACGGCCATGAGCTGATCGCCGTCGATGATGCAGCCCTTCTCGTCCACGATCACCACCCGGTCCGCGTCGCCGTCGAGCGCGATGCCGATATCGGCGCGCAACTCCTGGACCTTGCGGATCAGGTTCTGCGGCGCGGTCGAGCCGCAATCCTTGTTGATGTTGAGGCCGTTCGGATCGACGCCGATCTTGATGACCTCGGCGCCGAGCTCCCAAAGGGCTTCCGGCGCTACTTTGTAGCCGGCGCCATTGGCGCAATCGATTACCACGCGGAGGCCGTCGAAGCGCAAATTCCGGGGCAGCGTGCGCTTGGCGAACTCGATATAGCGCTCGCGCGCGCTTTCGATGCGGGTGGCGCGGCCGATCCTCTCTGGCTGGGCAAGCAGCCCCATGCTGTCGCCCTCAATCAGCCCTTCGATCTCGGATTCCTGCTCATCGGAGAGCTTGTAGCCGTCGGGCCCGAACAGCTTGATGCCGTTGTCGATGTAAGGATTGTGCGAGGCGGAGATCATCACGCCGAGATCGGCGCGCAACGATCGCGTCAGCATGGCGACAGCCGGCGTCGGCATCGGACCAAGCTGGAACACGTCCATGCCCACGGCGGTGAAGCCGGACACGAGCGCGGACTCGATCATGTAGCCCGACAGCCGCGTGTCCTTGCCGATCACCACGCGGTGACGATAGGAGCCGTTGCTGAACAGCTTGCCGGCAGCCATGCCGACCTTGAGCGCCACCTCCGAGGTCATCGGATACGAGTTGGCGCTGCCACGGATGCCATCCGTGCCAAAAAACCTACGAGCCATCCCGGTCTTTCCCCCGTAAACGCCGCCGGACGGTGTGCTTGTTAGAATTCACCCGACGCAACATGGAATTATGCTCCTAGTCCTAGGAGAGAGGCATTCAAAAAGTGTAAGCAAAGATTACACGCCGGCCCCTATCAAGCGCCGATTTCCCTTAATTTTCAGTACCAAATACACTTGCACGCCAGACCGCAAGGGCTTGGCGGCTGCCGGCCACGTCATGCACCCGGAACATCTGCGCGCCTTGGGCGGCCGAGGCGATGGCTGCGGCGTGACTGCCCGGCTCGCGGGATTGTGGCTCCTTGCCCTGACCGAGGCCGCCGATAAAGCGCTTGCGCGATGCCCCCACCAAAAGCGGCACGCCGAGCCCGTGGAACACACTGATATTGGCGAGCAGAGCAAGGTTATGGGCGAGCGTCTTGCCGAAGCCGAGGCCCGGATCGGCGGCGATGCGGTCGCGCCCGATTCCGGCCTTCTCGCAAGCCTCGATGCGGGCCTCCAGATAGTCGAACACCTCGAGCACCACATCGTCGTAGGCCGGGTTGTCCTGCATGGTCTTCGGCTCGCCTTGGGCATGCATCAGCACCACGTCGAGCCTCATCTCCGCCGCCACGCCGAGGCAGGCGGGGTCGTAGGTCAGTGCGGAGACATCGTTGAGGATCTTGGCGCCGGCCTTCGCCGCGGCGCGCGCCACAGCGGATTTTCGCGTGTCGATCGAGATCACGGCGGGCGAGCCCTTGAGCCCTTCGAGCACGGGCACCACGCGGGACAGCTCCTCATCACCGGCAACCGTGTCGGAACCGGGCCTTGTGGACTCCCCGCCAATATCGACGATGTCGGCGCCTTGGGACGTCAATTCGGCCGCGTGGGCGACGGCGCCCTCGGTCTCGTCGTAGAGACCGCCGTCGGAGAAACTGTCCGGCGTGACGTTGACGATACCCATGAGCGTCGGACGCGCGAGGCTGAGCCCCGCGAAGGGCGGGCGCGGCGCCGTCACGCGCTCGAGCACCGTACCGAGATCAGCGTCGCGCGAGGCCTCCAAAGCGTCCACAGAGACGAGGCGCCGTTGCGAGTTGGTGGGACTGCCTTCGATGAGCACCGCGCTCGTGAACGCGATCGGCCCACCCGCGAGCGGCAAAGCCAAGCCGTCCTCGATCGCCGCGTCCGCGGGCGGCCCATAGAGAAACCCGATGGGCCTGAGATAGAGCTTTCCCTCTGGCATAGCGCTTGAGCCTTAGCACAAAGCGACGTGCCCGGCGAAAGGCCGGGCATGCGCGAAAGTCTTTCGGTGTGACGGCCGGCCTTAAGTCGGCTGAGGCTCCATGCTGCCGGCGTCCGGCTCCGGCGGCTTCTTGCCCCGGCCCGCGGTGGGCACGGCCGACGCGGGACCCGGACGTGCCGGTTCCTCGGCGGGGAAGTCGCGCACCGGCGGCTTGCCGTTCAAGAGATCCTTGATTTCCTGACCGGACAGCGTCTCGTACTCGAGCAGGCCCCGGGCGACGATATGCAGATCGTCGATCTTCTCCGACAGGATCTTGCGTGCGCTCTCGAAGCCTTCGTCGACCAGCCGGTGGATCTCCTCATCGACAATGGTCTGAGTCTCGTCGGAGAGGCTTTGCGTGCGGGCGATGGAATGGCCGAGAAACACTTCCTCCTCGTTGTCGCCATAGGCCAGCGGACCGAGCTTATCGGACATGCCGAACTGCGTGACCATGGCCCGCGCCAGCCCCGTCGCCATCTTGATGTCGGAGGACGCGCCGGACGTGACCTTGTCGTAGCCGAACACGATCTCCTCGGCCACGCGGCCGCCCATGGCCACGGTGATGTCCGCCTTCAACTTGGCGCGCGTGTAGGAGAGCATGTCGCGCTCGGGCAAGCGCATGACCATGCCCAGCGCCCGGCCGCGCGGGATGATGGTCGCCTTGTGCACGGGATCGGAAGCCGGCTGATTCAGCGCCACGAGCGCGTGCCCGCCCTCGTGATAGGCGGTCAGCGTCTTCTCTTCCTCGGTCATGACCATGGAACGCCGCTCGGCGCCCATCATGACCTTGTCCTTGGCATCCTCGAACTCGTGCTGGGTGACGAGCCGCTTGGAGCGGCGCGCGGCAAGCAGCGCCGCTTCGTTGACGAGATTGGCGAGGTCGGCGCCGGAGAAGCCGGGCGTGCCGCGCGCGATAACGCGCAGATCGACGTCCGGCGCCAGCGGCACTTTGCGCACATGAACCTTCAGGATCTTCTCGCGGCCGATGATGTCCGGACGCGGCACCACCACCTGGCGGTCGAAACGGCCCGGACGCAGCAGCGCCGGATCGAGCACGTCAGGCCGGTTGGTCGCGGCGATGAGGATGATACCCTCGTTCGCCTCGAAGCCGTCCATCTCGACAAGCAACTGGTTCAGCGTCTGCTCGCGTTCGTCGTTACCGCCGCCGAGGCCCGCGCCACGATGACGGCCGACGGCGTCGATCTCGTCGATGAAGATGATGCAAGGCGCATTCTTCTTGGCCTGATCGAACATGTCACGGACGCGCGACGCGCCGACACCGACGAACATCTCGACGAAGTCGGAGCCCGAGATGGTGAAGAACGGCACGTTCGCCTCGCCGGCGATGGCGCGCGCAAGCAGCGTCTTACCGGTGCCCGGAGGGCCGACCAGCAGCGCGCCACGCGGGATGCGTCCGCCGAGCTTCTGGAACTTCTGCGGATCGCGTAAAAACTCCACAATCTCCTGCAGATCTTCCTTCGCCTCGTTGACGCCGGCGACGTCGTCGAAGGTTACACGGCCATGACGCTCGGTCAGAAGCTTGGCCTTGGACTTGCCGAAGCCCATGGCCCGGCCGCCCCCGCCCTGCATCTGGCGCATGAAGAAAATCCACACGGCGATGAGAAGCAGCATGGGGAACCAAGAGATCAGCACGCCGAACAGCGAGGGCACGTCCTCCTCGGACGGCTTGGCGGTGATCATCACGCCCTTCTCGTTCAGCCTCTCCACCAGGGTCGGATCGTTCGGCGCATAGGTCTGGAAGTTGCGGCCGTCGGTGAAATGTCCCGTGATCTGGCTGCCGGCGATGGTCACATCCTGGACGTTGCCCCCATCAACCTCCGAGAGAAGCTGCGAGAAGCTGATCTCGTTGCCACGGACCTGAACGCCCGGGGTCTGGAACAGGTTGAAGAGCGCGACCAGGAGAAGGCCGATAAACACCCAGATGACGAAGTTACGGAAGTTCGAATTCATAACTGACCTGACGGCTTGATTTACGGCACGCGCCGGCTTGGGCGCATACCCTCGAAATGCTGGCGCAGAATGGCTCAAGAAGCCTTGTTAACATAGGAACCGGCAGTTGTTTTGCCAAGTAAAGCTAACGGAAAGAGGTGCATGCTTCCTCAACGGTTCGAGGCGTCCCAAGCACCCCGCCGCACCCCGTTAGAGTGCCCCTCGCAGGAAGATCGCCCGGCAGTCAAGGCTCCTTTCGTGGCGCGAGGATGGCGCGGACTCTAAAGCGTGCTGACCGAAATCAGGCAGGCAAATCAAGGTGTCACCGCGCCAGCAAGCAGGCAGCGTCCGTGCCGCGAGGCGTGGCACCGCCGCTGGGAGGCCCTCGCTGCACTTCAAGTCCCGCAAACCCTCCTCCCCCAAGGCCCGCACGATGATGGGGCCGCTCGCGCCCTCCCCGAGCTCCAAGCGGAAACGGTTGTCCCAGAGCATCCGCTCGCCCGGACGAAGCTCGACTTCCGGCAGACCCTCTTTTCGCATCTCGCGGAAGACCAGGAGCCGCCCGTCCCGCGGCGCGAGGCGGCATCGCCCCAATGTGTGCGCCTTGTCCGGGTCGGCCTTCAGCGCGGCAAGAAGCGTTTCGAGCTTGGCGAGCCGCGCGGGCTCCGCCGCGGCGCCCACCATGGCGATCAGCCGGGCGAGCCCCCGGAGCGCGATCTCCTCTGGCGCGGCAAGCAGGGCCGCAAGATCGACCACGGCATAGCCTGCGGCACTCGTCTCCCCATGACGTGCGAGGAACTCGCCCGCTGCCGCCTCGAGCGCGGCACGGGCCCGCCGCAGACGCCGCGCCGACAGCGCGACCGCATCCGGGGTGAGCCCGAGGTTCAGAAGCGCATCCGTGGCCCCGCGCATGCGCCCGCGCTCGAACCTTGCATCGTCGTTGCTCGGATCGGTGATGAAAGGAAGCTTGGCCTTCTCCGCCGTCGCCACCAGCCGCTCCTTGGGAACATCGAGCAAAGGCCGCAGCAGGGTCAGACCCGCCCAGCACCCCTCTTCCGGGATCGCCGCCAGCCCATCGAGCCCGCTGCCGCGCTTGAGCCGCATCAGGAAGGTCTCGGCCTGATCGTCCAGGTGATGGGCCGTGACGAGCGCGGGAATATCGTGGGCGGTGCAGTACGCAGCCATCAGATCGTACCGTGCCGCCCGCGCACGTGCGTGCAGCCCCGCCTCCACCGCGCCGTGCGTCCAGGTGAGGACCGCATGAGGCAAACCGGCCGCCTCCGCCGCGCGCCCGACCATCAAAGCCTCCTCACGCGAGCCTTCGCGCAAAGCATGATCCACGGTGAGCACGAAGAGCGCAGGGGCCTCGCGCTTGGCGCGCCACGACGCCGCGAGACGCATGAGCGCGAAACTGTCCGGGCCACCGGAGACGGCGAGGGCGACGCGCGAAAAGCGCGCCAAAGGGGCGAGGAGGCCTTCAGCCTCAGCTTGTGAGAGTGGCTTTGCGCGCATCTCGACCCGCCTTTCCGGCCCTACCGGGCGAACTCAGCTGTGTTTCGCCCACAAATCGCCCCGCGACAAGGCTCAGCGGGCGGCTGTGTTTGGACTTATGACCGTCTGCGCGCGGCGGTTCCGGTCCCGGCAGGTGAGCGCGGTACAATCGGCCACGAGCCGCTCCTTGCCGTAGGACACGGTATGGACGCGGTGGCCGCTACGCAGGCCGCTCTGTGTCAGGAAGGTCTTCACCGCCGTCGCACGCTGGGCCCCGAGGGCGAGGTTATGCTGGCGCGTGCCCCATTCGTCCGCATGACCCTCGACGGTCACGCGATATTCGGGATGCTGGTTCAGCCAGCCGACCTGTTTCCGCAAAGTCGCCTTGGCATCCGGGGACAGCATCACGCTGTCGCCGGCGAAATAGACCATGTCGCCCGCATTGGCCGTGAAGTCGTCCACGCTCCCGGGCGTGATGGCGGCGCCCAGTTCGTACTCTTTGGGGGGCTGCGCCTGCCCCGAGCAGGCGGCAAGCGCCAAAGCCGTCAAAGCCGAGGCCCCCAGGCCCGCGAGCGTGCAGACGCGGCCAAAGCCACCGCGGTGACGCATGACTCGATTACTCCCGCATAGCCTTAATTTTCGGAGAATCGTAGAAGGCAAGCGGTTAACGCGGCCTTAGCCGGTTAAGACGCGCGAACGCTCAGCCGACGGTCACATCGAAGGTCCGATGGAGGATCAGGCTAAGTGTGGGCTAGCCAAAAAAACGTGAGCCCAAAAAAGGAAAAGGATGCCCGGAACGCCGCCGCATTTGCATCGACGTTCCGGCATCCATAATCCCGTTGGGTGGAGACCCGAAGGTCTCCGGCAACGTCGTTAGCCGAGCTTCAACGGCTCAACAACAACGGCCTTCTCGTGATGGCCGAAGCAGCCACCGAGAGAAACGGCGGCAGCCACGAGCATGGCGGCGGCGATAACGCCCTTCAAACCCTGCATGGTCTTCTCTCCTTTGGTTAAAACGGCAATAGCCGTCTTTGCATGTATCGGTGCGGCGGATTCAGATCAAGTTCTGACTGGCGTCCGCGGACGTTTTCCCCGGTCTATGATGCGAAAATGCCACGCCGAATCTCATCCTCCAGCCTCATCACGCTATCTCTGACAGAGACGCCGATCAAGGTGTGGTTAACGACGTTGGGGGTCCCGGATTAAGAATGGGGAATCGGGTGTTGCATATTCGCCGCAACTGGGACGCGCGCGCCTACAACTTTTGGGAAAAGCGCGAAAAAGCCATTTTTTGGGCCGTTCCAGGCCAAGAATTCAAGAAAATAAGCCGAATTTCGCGATTATTGCGCTTTTAGGGCTGGTCGACCTGCTCGGTGATGAGCGTGACCGGTAGGCCGGCCTCCTTGATCCGCACCAGGACCTTGGCGACGTCTCCATAGGATGTCGCGTTATCGCCACGCACC
>Ga0307380_10005626_pt1 | contig 16607 bp, 17 predicted proteins | sample UN3MG_FD_202239 | JGI IMG/M metagenome (GOLD analysis project Ga0307380, IMG submission 202239) | Soil microbial communities from Risofladan, Vaasa, Finland - UN-3 | ecosystem: Environmental > Terrestrial > Soil > Coastal area > Acid sulfate soil | place: Finland: Risofladan, Vaasa | collected...
GATAGCTATGATAAAAAAAATTAAAACATCCAGCTATGAACCAAAAGAGAAATAATTACTTTGTCTATACTCAGAATAAGTCAAAAGTAGACAAAGCACTTAAAGAGGGAAATATAGATAATGGAGCCTTTAGCCAAATTGGCTTTGTTGATGAGTTTTTCTCTTATCTATTATCTTCTGATTTCTTTTCATTCTGTGAAAAAACCTACCCAGGCCCAAGAGTTAAAAAAGAAGTTGCACCATGGTTTTTACTTGCAGCTCTGCTTGGAGCCAAAATGCACCAGGAAAAAAGTTTTAGAAATATTCCATATGTTCTAAAGAATGGCACACTACTGAAATTGCTTGGTTTTAATATCGGGCCCGGATTTAATAACAAAAATAGGCGAGATAGAACTTTTTCGGTAGACCAGGATACCATAAGAAAGTATTTTAAAGACACAGATCCAGAAAAACTTACCCTTTGGTTTAACAGCTGCTTTTGTGAATGGCTTTCTAAAAAGAAAGCATACGGTAGCGCCATATTTATACTGGATGCAACATTTATTCCTCTTCCTGATAATAATAATTATGAGAATGCAAGCTATGTATGGCTAGATAAAGACGGAAAACATGCAGAAAAAGATGACAGGGATGCAAAAATTACTCTTTGCTACAAACTTTCAAGCCTTCTAAATACAGATAGAGATGGAAGCTACTATATATACGCAGCAGCAAGGCTTGACAGTGGAAATGCACAATGACTATATGGAGGAAGAGAGTTGGTAGAAAATTTCATAGAAAAAGGGGGATATATTTCCACTCTCTTAATTGACAGAGGATATCTTGATGGAGAGATGCTAACAGATTTTAAAAGAAAGTATAAAATTAACTGGATAATTCCCCTAAAGTCCAATATGGCCGCATATGATGATGCAGTGGGACTCTCAAGAGCTAAGGATGCAAAATGGGAACCATACAGAATAGAGCGGGACAGGAGTGGTTTTACAATACTAAAAGAAGAGGTTATAACTTTTTGTCACGTTACTTCCTGGAAGGAATGCAGTGTTCCTATTCATATATCTGTAAAGAGGACAACTGATTACTTAGAGGGAACTGTAAGCTATTTTGTGCTGGCACATACTAAAAAATACTCTAGCCCGGCTGAACCTTTTGACCTTTACCAGAAGAGAACCAAGATAGAAGAGCGTCACCGCCAGCTTAAAGGGTGGTGGAGCTTAACCTCTTTTACTTCAACTTCGTATTCACTGGTTGTAACCCAGGTTTTATCAACTCTTGCCACTTACTCACTGACGTAAGCTTTATCTTGTTCGTTCTGATATGCAACACTTGGCAAGAAGAACTATTGATACAATAATAAAAAGAGAAAAGCAAGGAAAGTATGTTGTAATATGCTATAGTGGCTCAAATTATGGTGTGTTTGATATAGATGAATATAGTTTTATTATCATGGATCTGCCTCTGGCCTATAAAGAAAGACTCAAAAAAAAGATTAGATTGTGGAATAAGGATCCTCCATAATTACAGGCAAGCGGTAAATAAAATCTTAATCTATAATTTTTAAAATTTTATAAGGGGTAGTAAAACTACCCCTTATTTTGCTATTATTGGCAATATTGGCTTTTAGTTTTAGAAAATAATCACTGTGGGAATTATTTCTACTTCCTATTTTTAATATTACAATTATTTTTAACCAGAAAGTGGTGCTATTAGAGAGTCAGTGTCTGAATTGCAGTTGTTTAAATAATTTCGTTTAGATTTTTATATGATGCAACGATATGATTTCAATTATATTTTAAATGAGGCAATTCGATTGCTTGACATATAATTTTTAACTGGTAACATATAAGACCATAAGATATGTTATAAGAAGAATAAAAAGGAGGTAATAGGTGAAGAAATATCAAAAAATGATTGAGAAATATAATATCCCATCTAGGGATTTATACGAGCTACCTTCTTCACTTCTACGGTTTCCGGATGGGGCACACTATAGGAATGAGATTTCTGGTATTGAATCGCTTGATGACATGGAAACTTTAATAAAAGAATCACAAAAGCGGAAAGTTCCCATACACCGGGTTATTGCAATGGGAAACGGGTCAAATCTTTTAACCCTTAAAGAGTTGCGGGAGCTTGCTTTGATGAGTAAAGAGGCAAAGATCGAACTTATAGTGATTCCCGGGCCTCGGGCAAATTTTGATGTTGGAAAACACGCTGCTTCGGAATGGGGCCGTTTTTCTGGTGTCAGGGTGCGAGGCTCAGATAATATATGTTATTTCCTACAGGATGTTTTACGCTGTATAGAAGCAGGTATACGGGGATTCTTGTTTTATGGAGAAGACCTGATTTTTCTTTTCCATAAGATGCGAAAAAATGGAGATTTACCGAGTAACCTGGTCTTTAAACTCTCCTATACTGCAGGGATTGCTAATGCTGCAGGATGTCTTTTAGCAGAACAAGTGGGATCAGATAGTATAAATCCGGTAACAGATTTAACTCTGCCCATGTTAGCATCATTACGCAAAGTGATAAAAATTCCTCTAGATATTGTTATAGTAACTTTTGAAATCCTGGGTAATTTTAACCGCTTCTGGGAAGGCTCGGAAATTATAAGGGTATCTTCTCCTTGCTATATCAAACAGGAACTGGACAGGGGTATTGAGAATGCCAAAACAAAAGTCAAATACTGTGAGATAATGAGAGAATTAATAAGCAAACAGAACCCGGAGTTGATTCTTTCCGAACAGGGACCAAAAGATCTGAGGATACCTCAACCGTAAAAAATATAAATAAATCTGTTGCCGATATAATTAATATCTTATTATACGAGGAAGGAACAATGGAAGTAAGAGTATTAACCGAACAGGATATCGAAAAAATACATAATGCTACCTTGAAAATATTACAGAAGACAGGCATTTTTTTCCGTAAATGTCCCCAGGCTCTAGAAATTTTGGGGAAAGCGGGATGCAAAATTGATAACAACAGGGTATATTTTCCCTCTGATCTGGTTGAAGACTGCTTGAAGCTAATACCGGACCGTTCTTCCCTGGGCTTGTATTCTCCTGATGGAAATATGAGTATACAACTGTCTAAAGGGAAGGTTAACTTTGCAACAATAGGCAATGCTTACTATGTGAATGACTTTAAAACAAAAACATCCAGAGATGCTACTGAAGATGATCTTACCACCCACTGGATTGTATTCAAGAACTTAAAGAATTTTCCCGTACACTGCACAAATCTTATTTTTAAATCATTGCGGATGGGCTCATCAACCATAGAAGAATATACCGAGAGATGTGAAACTCCGGAGCAGTCCATTGCATATATAAGCTGGAATCATATGAGAAAACAGGCACCCTGTAAAATCCCTTTAACTAGCGTAGGGAGTACTAAAGAACAGATCCGCCTAGGGCTTTTAGAACAATTTGTATTCCGGAATTCACTTGAAGATATACAGGCAAAACCTATGGATGTTATATGGGTAAATCCTGTAAGTCCACTTCAATATGGAGCTGGAACTGAGGGGCTTATAGAAGGAGCCAAGTTGGGGATCCCTATAATGATCAGCTCGGAGGTCATGATGGGTGCAACCGGTCCGGTTACCCTTGCTGGAAGTCTGGCTCAGCACAATGCGGAGGTGCTGGCAGGGGTAGTCCTGGCACAGCTTGTTAATCCCGGTAGTGCAGTCATTTACGGAAATGTAGGTGCACCCATGGATTTGCGGGTGCCTGAGGTATCCCACGGTAATATCGAGACTCAAATGTTTCAGACGGCGACCATCCAGTTGGCCGATTTTTACGGATTGCCTTCCAGGGTTTCCAACGGATGTCCTTCGGTAAATGCTCCGGGCCCGCGTGCTGTGTTTGAAACCTTTATCGGTCTTTTTATGGCTATGAATGCAGGAGGCAATCTCATAACTACCGGACTTTTAGATTCAACGGTAATGATCAGCTATGAGCACTGGCTACTGGTAGATGAGATAATCGAACAGCTCAAACGTACCCTCCCGGGAATTGTAGTTGATGATGAGCACCTGGCACTTGATCTCATTCAACGTGAGGGGCATCCAAACACAAATTATATTAGTTCAGATCATACTCTTGCCAATATGCGTAAGGAAATATACTACTCTACCTACACTGGACGGATAAAAGAATCCTATGAAGACTGGTACTATAAAGCACACAAAAAATTAAGTGATATATTGCAAAAGAATAAACCCTTTGAATGGGATCCTGTAATAAAAGAGCGGATGAAAACACTAAAGGCAAGATTGATGGAAGACAACCAGTCATGGAGAAAAGATGGGGATTGGTGGGCTAAGTATACCCGCGGATTTAATTAAAAATATTTTTTAAGGAGAGAGTGTATGTATAAACGAAGATTAATGGTTCCAGGCCCAGTAGAAGTTGATTGGGAAGTATTGAATCAAATGTCATATCCGCAAATTGCCCACTATAATGATGAAGCGATACAGATTTATAACGATTGTGTACAATCCTTAAAAAAGCTTTTCAGGTGTGATCGTAAGGCAAATGTATATATTATACCTGGTTCCGGAAGTGTGGCTTTGGATTCATGTATTGGGAGCGTAGTGAGAAAAGAAGACAAGATTCTGGTAGCAATAAATGGTAATTTTGGGGAAAGGCTTAAAGTCCAAGCCGAAAGTTTTGGCGCTGAAGTGGTAGAGGTTCGAGTGGAGCCTGGCAAAGCAATCCGCGGAGAAATGATTAAAAATACCATTGAAAAAAATCATAGCATAAAGGCAATACTTGCAGTGCACCTGGAAACAACTACCGGGGTGTTAAACCCCATTTGGGAAATTGGAACTGTTGCTAAGAAATACGATATTCCCCTTATTGTGGATTGTGTTTCGTCATTCGGAACTGAAGAATTTAATATGGAAGAATGGGGAGTTTCCCTCTGCGGGGCGGCGGTTCAAAAAGGTTTGGAGACACCCCCTGGTTTAGGAATTATTGCTGTAAGTCAAAGAGGATGGAAGGCTGTTGAATCAGGCAGGAGTCCCGGTTGTGGATGGTATTTAAATCTTTTAACTTGGCGCGATTATTCCCGCACCAATATTGTTCGAAAGGGAGTGGTTTATCCCCTGATGGTTACTATGCCGGTTAATAATGTACGCGCACTTAAGTTTAGTTTAAATAATATCCTGGATGAAGGTCTGGAAAACAGGATTGAGCGCCATTGCCGGATTTCTCGTATTGTAAGGGAAGGTCTCCTGCAAGTTGGGTTTGATGAGTTTCCTGAAAAGGAGTTTAGTTCCCATGTAGTTACAGCAATGAGAAACACTTTTGGAGTAAACATCTCAGAGATGATAAATTTTATCAAAGACATGTATAACACAGAAATAAGCAACGGACTTTTTGGGTTGAACAATAAAATTTTCCGTATCGGCCATATCGGGCAGTCGGCTTCTTTAGAATATGTTGTCCCCGTTTTATTTGGAATAGAACACTTTTTAAGAACCAAGGGTTTTTCCATTCCAAAAGGGGCAAGTCTAGCTGGAATTGAGTAACTATAACGACACATTATAACAACATTATCACGATAGGAGGTGATTATTATACCGAAGCAATTAAAGTCTTACTTTTGGCTAGATTAAGGGAGAAAAATAGAAAGGAGGTTGTATGGAAAAAGAAAAATGAGATTTGTTCAGATGTAAGGTTATTAGCCTAAATGGCGAACAAATCTCAGAAAAGATTTTAGTTGAAACTGTTTAAAAAGTAAAATTACTAAAAGGAGAGTGAAAAAAATGAAAAAGTTATTATTTTGGTTGTTAATAGTAGTGCTATCTGTATCTATGATAGCAACTTTTGCACTTGCAGGATGCAAGACGGAAGAAGCTGCTGCAGTTGAAGAAGAGGAAGAAGCTGCTGCAGTTGAAGAAGAGGAAGAAGCTGCTGCAGTTGAAGAGGTAAAAGAGGAAGCAGAGGAAATAGCCATCAGGTTTGTAATCAAAACTTGGAGTAAAGATCAAACAGACAACTACGAGTTGCTCATCGAGAAATTCGAAGCAGACAACCCTAACATTAAGATAGACCTGGTAATAATTCCCTGGGGTCAGGAATACGAAAAATTTACCAGTATGATTATTTCCGGCGATATACCCAATGTAGCTGAATCTGTGGATTCAGAGGTGGGATTATTCGATGAATTGAATATCATGTTACCCCTTACCGATGATCAGATTTCAGAACTTAAAGGGATGGGATTGGATCAGTCTGCTTTCGATGTCTCTACATACGTAGATGGAAAGATCTACAACTTTTCCTGGCTATCCTGGATGTATAATATCATCTACAGAAAAGACCTTTTCCAGGAAGCGGGGATCAGTGTTCCCAAAACCACCGATGAACTTCTCGAGGCTGCACAAAAGCTTACCAACCCAAGCGAAGGGACTTATGGGTTTTCCTGGCGTGGAGCTGGTGGCCTTTCTACCATGATGCCTATTATCCTGACATATATTGGGCAAGCCAGCTGGTTTGACAAGGATGGAAATTGTCTATTGGATACTCCGGAAGGAATTGCGGCTCTTCAATGGTATTACGACTTATATAAAACGGCATCACCTCCAGAATCAACTACATGGGGATACGCTGAGTTAATAGAGGCATTCTGGGCAGGCTCAACCGCAATGTATGCAAACACTACCGAAACCGTACCGCCTTCTATCAAGAAGCTGGGCGAAGATAACATTGGGGTGTTCAAGTACCCAGCTGGACCTTCAGGTAAACGATTTAACCTGTTCTCTTATCTTGGATACACGCGGTTTAAATCCGGAGACACTGCAAAGGATGAAGCAGGCTGGAAGTTTTTAAAGTACCTCCTGTCCGAAGAGTCCTTAGCATCATGGTCGGGAATGAGTTACGCTGTTCCAAACGCAAAAGCCATGGATAAAATCTTTGAGGACGAGTTGTACAAACCATTTAAGGAAGAGTATGCTCTGATTGATGTAACTCCCGCTTTTTACCCCTACTTTCTCCCGGAATGGCAGGGATTTGAATTCAGGTCTACCAGTGATATAGAAGCAATGGTAATAGGAGAAAAAACACCGGCTGAAATAGCTAAAAAATGGGCTGATGAGTTTACGCCAGCCATGAAAAATTTCATGGAAAACAACACAGGTTTTAATCCGGTAACGCAAAAAATGGAATAGATATAGATATGTATGCGGAGGCATTTATTGCCTCCGCATGCGGTAGAGTAATGATGAAAATTAAAAAAAAGTATCAACCATATATGTATTTTATTCCAGCCTTTTTGTTTATGGGGATTTTTCTGATATATCCTCTGTTTAGCCAGTTTATCATTGCTTTCCAGCACTATCAGCCGTTCAAATCCATGGAAATCTATTTTTCCTTTGTCAATTTTAAAAAAATGTTAACGGATGAGGTGTTATGGCTCTCAATAAAAAATACTTTAATATGGGTCGGATTTTCCTTGCTTTTCCAGTTTCCCCTTGGCCTGGGGGTGGCCTTCCTTTTAAATAAAAAAATAAAAGGCAGGTCCTTTTTCCGAACCATCTTTGTAGTCCCCTGGGCGATATCCCCTTTTCTTATCGGCTTGATTTTTGCATGGCTTTACCATGGAAGGGTAGGGATCATTAACGATGTTCTGCTTAAACTTTCTCTTATTAAAGAACCGATTGCCTTTCTGGCTGATAAAAATATTGCCCTAGCATCCATTATTGTTGCAAATATCTGGTTTGGCATTCCCTTTTTTGCAGTTATCCTGCTGGCAGCTATGCAATCCATTCCGGACGAGGTGTATGAAGCAGCTTCCATGGATGGAGCAAATCAGGTTGATAAATTTTTTGGCATTACCGTACCTATGATCAAACCGGCAATGGTAAACACGCTGTTATTGAGAACCATATGGATATTTAACTTTGGTGAAATTATTTATGTAATGACCGGAGGCGGACCTGCTCACCACACTGAAATATTATCCACCTATATAATGTATGTTGCTTACTATGAGAGCAATTATGGTTACGCAGCTGCAATAGCAGTGATGATAAGCATTTTCCTTCTCGGGTACTCAATTTTTATGTTAAGGCTCTTAAGGTCTGGTGAGAAACATGGCTAAGAAAAAATCGTTAGTATCGAAAATTCTATTGATAATTCTATTTTTCTTACTTATACTTTTTACAGTATGGACATTGTTCCCTATAATTTGGATATTTATTACCTCCTTTAAGCCGGAATCCGAGCTGTTTCGTCTCCCCTTAAAAATATTACCAGAAAAAATTACTCTCGTAAATTATTTTGAGATTAACAAGTATATTCCATACTTCCGATTCTTCTTTAACAGTTTAATTGTTTCAACCAGTGCTGCTGTTTTATCAGTGTTTTCTTCCATGCTGAGTGGGTACAGCCTAGCCCGGTTTTTCTTTAAAGGAAAGAATACGATAAAGTTCAGCTTACTAATAACGCAGATGTTTCCAGTGCTACTGCTTATCGTTCCCCTTATGATTCTACTCAGGAAACTGCACCTGATAGACAACCTCTTTTCCCTGATTTTTATCTATACAGCCTTTACTATCCCCTTTGGGACAATTTTATTCGAAGGGTTATTCTTAGGTATCCCAGCTGAAATTGAGGAATGTGCCATGGTAGATGGATGCTCCCGTTTTGGAGCACTTATGAGGATAACTGTTCCTATTATGATCCCGGGTGTGGCCGCTTGTTTCAGTTTTGCCTTTATAGGGGCTTGGAGCGAACTTTTTGCAGGAATAATGTTTTTAAATAGCCAAGAAAAATTTACACTGCCTATTGGATTATTTATGCTTATCGGGAAATACGAAGTATTGTGGGGCGCATTGAGTGCCGGTATTGTCATGTCTATGATTCCAATACTTATCATGTTTTTCTATGCACAGAAATATATTGTAAGCGGTTTAACTGCCGGTGCGGTAAAAGGATGATAATAGATATCCTACGATAAATATCCTGTTGTATAGGAACACGGATTGGAGGAATTTATGAAAAAGAAATTAAAGTGGAGAATTGTATGAAAAATAAATTATTATCTCATGATTTTAAAAAAATGAAAGAAAAAAGGGAAAAAGCAGTATGGATAACGGCTTACGATTACTGGACAGCTAAATTTGCAGAGACTGCCGGAATGGATATGATATTGGTTGGAGATTCTTTAGGGATGTGCATCTACGGTTATCCAGGAACAATACCGGTAACTATGGATCAGTGCATTAATCATTCCGAAGCTGTGCGTCGGGGAGCTCCCAATACCTTTATAATAGGAGATATGCCCTTTCTTTCATACCAAGTAAACGTAGAAGAGGCCGTAAGAAATGCCGGTAGATTCTACAAAGAGGCTGGGGTGGATGCCATTAAGTTGGAAGGTGGGAAAAGAGTATGTCGACAGATAAGGGCTATTGTGAATGCCGGAATGCTGGTAATGGGGCACATTGGTTTAACTCCCCAGAGCTCTGGACAGATTGGAGGGTTTAAAGCCCAGGGTCGTACTGCAGATCAAGCACTAGCACTTATAGACGATGCCCTTGAAATAGAAAAATCTGGTGCATTTTCACTGTTAGTAGAGGCTGTTCCTCCGGAAGTCTGTAAAATAATCAGGGATATCTTATCCATATCGGTATACAGTATCGGAGCAGGTATCCATGCAGATGGCCAGCTTCTTATTGTAAGTGATTTACTGGGGGTGTTCCAGGCTTTTACGCCCAAGTTTGTAAAAAAATATGCAAACTTAGCTGAGATATCCATCAATGCTTTAAAAGAATACGCTCAAGAGGTAAAAACTTTGAAATTCCCTGCAGAAGGCCATTGCTACAGGATGATGGATGGAGAGCTTGCAAAGCTGGAAAGCGCGCTTTCTACAAGAAAAGAAGGAGGACGAAAATGATAATTCGGGGTGGAAAATACTGTTATGGCCAGGCTATAGGAATAGTGTTATTAGACCGAAAGTATCCTCTTTTACCATGTAATGTAGGTAATGCAAGTACCTATAATTTCCCAGTTCACATCAAAGTACTTTATGGTTCATGGAACCCTCCTTTCCCTCCATTTAAGGATAAAACAGGTAAATATTATCAACAGATGCAAAAATACATAGATATACTTAAAGAGTTTGAAGAAGAAGGAGTTAAAGCTATTACCTGTGCCTGCGGTTTCTTTTCTGCAACTCAACAAGAAGCTGCAGCAGCAGTAAATATTCCTGTGTTTACTTCTCCATTGCTCCTAATCCCATTTGTACACAAACTCTTAAAACCAGACCAGAAAGTAGGAGTATTAACCGCCCATACTCCTTACCTTTTAGAGCAGCCAGAGGTATTTTTAAAACCTGTAGGGGTAGATGAGTCCATACCTTTGGTTATTGAAGGGATGGATAACAGTCCAAGCAACGAGTTTGTAGAAGTAGTTAGTGACAGGAAAGCAGAAGCAGATACCGATTTGATGGAAAAAGAAGTGGTGGGTATGGCCAGGAAACTGGTATCGAATCATCCAGAGGTAGGAGCTATTGTACTGGAATGCAGTGATATGCCGCCATATTCGGCGGCTATTCAGCAGGCTGTAAGCCTGCCGGTATTCGATTTTATTGGAATTGATCAACATGGTATTCCATTCTGTTGTTCAGAGAAGGTATGAAGGGTTTCTGTAGTGTTTTAGTACTGATTCCAACCTTGGGGATAAGGTAGACTTCTCCTAAATCTCCTTTTACCGATATCTACCATTATGCCTTGCTGGTGTTGCGAAACATTATGATATAGTTTGGTACTGGACAGCAAGCAGGAAATAACAGCTATTAACAGAAGCTAAAATGCTAACTTTACCAATTATATTTTTTAGCTTTTGCAATGGAATTTTGATTTTTAATATAAGCTTCATGCTCCATAGTGGCATTATTGAAGCACTTTTCTTTTATTAAGTTTTATGATATTTTTTTAATGACTATGCTAGAGTTAAGTAAAATAAAAAAAATAAAACTTACAGTAGAGATTGCAAAGGCAGTTAAGGATTTCATTAAAAAAAATCAGCTGAAGAAAGGTGCAAAACTTCCTTCAGAAAGAGCACTTACAGAACAGCTAGGGGTCGGACGTTCTTCTTTGCGAGAGGCTTTAAAATCCTTAGAGGCTTTAGATCTAATAGAGATTATTCCTGGAAAGGGAATATTTATAGCCATGGATGATACAAATATAGATTATCTGGATATAATCAATAGCAAAAAAATTACACTACTGGAGCTTCTGCAAGTTCGAGAGCTACTTGAGTGTTATTCCGTAAAAATGGCTGCTGTCAATGCCACAGACAAGCAATTAAAAAAAATTGAAAGCAAGCTGAAATTTTTAGAAGATTTATATCCATTAAGGATTGAATCTCGAAAAGAAGATATGATTTTCCATCAAGCCATCCATGAAGCTTCAGGTAATCCCCTACTTCCAGTGCTTTTTAAAACAATTTATAAGTTATGGATATCTTATGATTTCGGTAAAGAAAACGCCTTTCTAGAAACTATTCCCTTTCACCGTCCTATATTTGAATCAATCTGCAAGCACAATGCTAAAAAGTCAGTGAAAGCGATAAGGGAAATGTTAAAAATTACAAAAAAAATAATATTAGCTCAGAAAAAAAAGCGAATAAAACTTTCACATAAGGAAATACATGATTAACCCTTAATATACAAGGTCTGAATTTGTTTCGTTATTCTGCCAACAGTATTAGTCAATAAACTTAAATTTGTCTAAGGCCTTAAAAGATAGTTATTATGGGAATTACAAAACTGAATAAAAAACTGGCGTTGTATTTGATGGGATAATAATGCTACATAATAAAAAAATAAACGGAGTAATATATGCTAAGAAAAATAGAATGCTACATACAGTCATGTAAGCTTAACCAGGTAAAGAAAGGCTTGATAGAGGCAAGGGGGGTGGGGAGAATGATAGTAACCGAAGTAATTGGCTTTGGAAAGTAGCGCGGATACTTAAACGGTGAAGTGCCAAACAGAAAGGTAAAGCTACCTTCCTAAATAAGTGGTTTATTTTCAAAAATAACCCTAAACTTTTTTACCATTTAATTAGATTCTCCTTACATTATTATTTAATAATTCTTTTCAGTTAACATTTGAAGAATGAAGAAATTGGAGAATATGGCATAAAATACATGAAGGGTAAAAAAAGTAAAGAAATCCTGAAATAGAAAGTATTTCAAATGGATTAGCAGATAATATTATTAATTATTATTAGAAAGGTACCTTTTATGATCAACTCAAAAACCCTTGACCCATATACAGGCGAACCTGACATAGAAAGGCTACTTTCTGCTTTCAAAAGAAAGCCCGTAGACAGGGTACCAAACTTTGATGTCCTCTATGAGGATAAGCACATAGAAAAGTTCCTAAGAAGATATGCAGGAAATACTCTTGCATACGGCGGAGACCCTGCAAAGGGAGCAGATGCAGAGCAGGGCCGCCCCATGTATCCTGATGACTACCTGGATCTGTGTGAGATTATAGGTCAGGATACAATACTTTTTAATGCAGGGCTCTGGACCCCGTATAAGAGAGAAGATGAAAACGGAAACCTAATTCCCGCCTACAGCCGGGATGTAAAGAAAAGGGCTGACTATGAAAAGCTCACACTGGATTCTGAAGGCCAGATGGCAGATGTAAAAAAATACCTTAAAGAGTACAAAGACGCTATAGCTAAAAGAAATTCAAAGATAGGGGTAGGGGCCCTCTACGGCTGCATATCCCAGACGTTATATGAATTTGTAATAGGCATGAACGACTTTATGATGATGGTATATGAAGACAGAGACCTTGTAGAAGAGATGCTTGAAGAATCCACAGTCCACTTTGTAAAGACAACAAAAGCCCTTGTTGAAGGAGGGGTAGACTTTATCTGGCCGGCAGATGATGTTGCCTTTAAAACAGGACTCTTTATCCCCCCGAAACTAATGAAGGAGATATGGGTGCCTCGCATGGCAAGGATATTTGAGCCTGCAGTAAATGCAGAGGTTCCAATAATGTTTCACTCAGACGGAAAAATTGATGATATAGTAGAAGACCTAATAGAGATGGGCCTTGACTGCCTTAACCCCCTGGACCCATACGGGATAGACTATGCAGACTATAAAAAGCGTTACGGTGACAGGTTATGCCTATCCGGAAATGTGGATATCGAGTTTCCCCTCTCCAAGGGAACGCCACAGGATGTCGACGCTGATGTAAAAAAGCATATGGAAGTGCTAAAACCGGGCTACGGTTATACAGCAAGCGTCTCACATTCGGTGGTAAACTACATCCCCCATGAAAATGTAATAACATATCTTAATGCCATACATAAATACGGCAGATACTAATATGAAGCAATTGAAAGGAGAATTAAAATATGGCTATCTTAGATGATATATACCAAGCTACACTTAAGGGAAGTTACAAGGACATGGCTGACCTTATAAAAAAGGCAGTAGATGATGGAGCACATCCAAATGATATTGTAAACAAAGCCCTCTTCCCTGCCATGATAGAAGTAGGGGACAAATTCGGCGCAGGAAAGCTATATATGCCTGATATGCTTCTAGCCGCCAAGACCATGCAGACTGCAATGGAAGTGCTAAAACCACTTCTTAAGGGTGGTGATGCCATAATAGAAAAAGGAACAATAGTGATTGGTACAGTAAAAGGAGACCTTCACGATATTGGAAAAAACCTTGTAATTACTATGGCAGAAGGACAGTGATTTAAGGTGGTAGATTTGGGAATAGATGTAGATTATCAGAGATTTGTGGAAGCTGTAAAAGAGCATAGGCCCCAGATAGTAGCCTTCTCAGGACTTCTTACCACCACTCTTGCCAATATACCATCACATATAAAGGCTCTTGAGGATGCAGGGCTTAGAGAAAAGGTGGTTTTGGCTGTAGGCGGAGCTCCGGTCACAAGGGACTTTGCAGACCGCTACGGTATACAGATATATGCTGATGATGCATCTGGTGCGGCTAAAGAGTTTTTGAAAGTAATAGATGGTTAGAAGTAAATTTTCATTAATGCAGAAAGGAGTAAGTTATGAAGTTAAGAGAAAATATAGAATTTGGCACCACCATAGCACTGTGGAATAAATGAAGATATTTTAGGCACCCTAGAACTAAAAAATTGCTATAATTTTTACTCTTAAAACTTGATTTGGAATATGCTACAGAAAAATCTTTTAAAAATTAGGCTTAGTTTAGTGTTATTTTTGGTAAAATGGGGAGAAGATGATTAATTGCTGAATTTTAAAATATAATTTTGAAACAACTAAAGAAAGCTCTATAATAACAAGCTGGTGCATAATAAAGCGATTATTGATAGTAAATGAATATTTATAGATTGGAAATTCATTAAAAGATTATTTTTATTACATATTATTCTATTCCAGAAAGGAGCAATAAGAAGTCATGCTGAAAAAAATTGAATGCTTTATTCAACCATTCAAACTGGATGCAGTCAAAGACGCCTTAATTGATGCAGGAGTTGAAGGTTTAACAATTTCTGATGTTAAGGGTTTTGGAAAACAAAGAGGTTTTATTAAAGGTGAAATTCCTAATAAAGAAGTAAAGTTTTTACCTAAAATAAAGCTTGAAATAGTTGTTGATGAGGAGATTGTTGACTGTGTTACAAGAACAATTGTAAGGCTTGCACAAACGGGTGAATTCGGATCAGGAAAAATATTTATAATACCTGTAGAAGACGCAATAAGAATCAGGACCCAGGAATCTGGCATAAGTGCTATAATTTAATATAAGAAATGCTAATGAAAGGAAGTATAAAAGATGGCTGATAATATTTGGGAAATGACCTTAAATAGGCTTGATTATACTATGGATATGCTTGGACTTAAAAAAGGACTCCAGAAGTATTTAAGAGAACCAAGAAGAATAATTGAGGTAAGAATTCCAGTTAAGATGGACAGCGGTGCTATTGAGATATTTAAGGGTTACAGGGTTCAGCATAATACAAATAGAGGCCCTGCAAAGGGAGGTATAAGATACCACCAGGATGTCACCCTTGATGAGATTAAGGCGCTTGCAATGCTTATGACCTGGAAATGTGCTGTTGTTAATATTCCTTTCGGAGGAGCCAAAGGTGGCGTTGTTGTTGACCCATCAAAGGTATCTCAAAATGAACTGGAGCATATTACAAGAAGATATACATTTGAGATTATCGAGGATATAGGTCCAGAAAAAGATATACCTGCTCCTGATGTTGGTACGAATGCACAGATAATGGCATGGATTATGGATACATACAGCATGGTTAAAGGGCATGCAGTACCTGGTGTTGTTACAGGTAAACCAATTGCACTGGGAGGTTCACAGGGTAGAGAGGATGCAACTTCCAGAGGTTGCGTTTATACGATTCTTTCAATACTTAAAATGCTTGGTATAGATACTCCGGATTTACGGGTTATAGTGCAGGGATTTGGAAATGTTGGATCAAACTGCGCAAAGATAATGTGTGATTTAGGTTACAAAATAGTAGTGGTAAGCGATATTAGCGGAGGATTGTATAATCCAAAAGGACTTGATCCATATAAAATCAGTGAGAATATCAAGAAAGGAAATACACTTATAAGCTATAATGATGCCGAGAAGATTGATGGATCAAAAATATTTGATATTGAATGTGACATTCTTATACCTGCAGCGCTTGAAAACCAAATAACTTCGGCCAATGCATCCAATATTAAAACAAGAATAATAGCCGAAGGTGCAAATGGACCTGTTACGCCGGATGCAGAAAAGATTCTTCTTGAAAATGGAATCTTTATAATACCTGATGTTTTATGCAATGCCGGTGGTGTGACTGTATCATATTTTGAATGGGTTCAGGGTAACCTTGCTTATTTCTGGGGCAAGCGTGAAGTAAATTTAAAGTTAAGAGATATCATGGAAAAAGCTTTTTATGATGTTTACAATATGCATAAGGAGAAAAAAATTGATATGAGAACTGCAGCTTTGATGATTGCAGTCGAGCGTGTAGCTGAAGCTGTTAACTTGGGAGGAATTTATCCGTGATAAATTGATTTCTTAAATTTATTTTATTTCAAAATTAAAAACAAAACTATAGAATATAAGAAATTTATTCTTGTTCTTAACAAAAGGTTACAGCACAAAAGATATTGCAATAACTACATCTCATGCACCCACAGCTGTGGACAGATACATTAGAGACTTTGAAAGAGTAAAAATACTTATTTCTAAAGGTATGAGCCAAAGTGAGATTGGCTATATTACATCACTGTCTGAGTCCCTTGTTATTGAATATATAAAAATTGTCAAAGAACTAATGTTAAAAAATTAAAATTTATAATATATTTATTTATGACCTGGGGTCATTTGACCCCATTAACTATTATGATTGTGGATATCGTAACTATATTATAGGATTTATAGAATTATTTTTGGTAGCTAAATTGGATGGTAGGTAGATTCAAGATTGGAGGTTAATAATAAGTTAAATAAATTCAAGTTAAAAATATTTTTAAAAGATAGTTCTAATAAAGCTTATCTTAAGAAATGATTGGGTGTAAGTATAAATAAGAGAAATATTAGCAGGATAAAGAT
>Ga0307380_10005627_pt1 | contig 16602 bp, 27 predicted proteins | sample UN3MG_FD_202239 | JGI IMG/M metagenome (GOLD analysis project Ga0307380, IMG submission 202239) | Soil microbial communities from Risofladan, Vaasa, Finland - UN-3 | ecosystem: Environmental > Terrestrial > Soil > Coastal area > Acid sulfate soil | place: Finland: Risofladan, Vaasa | collected...
TGTAGGTGAGCGCTACCTCGACTCGTTTGTTGGTCGGGATATTTACGCCTGCAATTCGGGCCACGTAGTCGTCTCCTCGCGCGCGCACGCGGTAACGTGCTGAAATTAAAGCTGGATTACCCTATTGAAACACGACTAGACCGTCCGCGGACAAGGCTCTACCCCCGGGACCGGTCAGTCCGTCAAGCAATGTGACGCCGTTATGTAGCGATTCCGCTTGACAAGGTCAACTGGCGGTATTCGCCAGGCCCCCGAGTCAAGCCTCAAGCCCTTCCAGCGCCTCGTCTATCTCCTTCTGGACCGACTGAATGTCAGCCATGCCGTCGACCGCTCTGACCTTCCCCTGGCCCTGGTAATAGCCGATCAAGGGCTCGGTTTGAGCGTGATAAGCCTTAAGCCGGGCCCTGACCACCTCTTCCGTGTCGTCTCGCCGGCGGGTGAACTGGGTGCCGCCGCAGGCATCGCACACGCCTTCGATCTTCGGCTGCTTGTAGAGATCGTGATAGCCCTCGCCGCACCGCGCGCACGCAAACCGCCCGGTAATCCGCTCGACCAGCGCTTCGTCATCCACACCGATGACGACGACCCGATCGACCTCCTTGCCCCGCACATCGAGCAGGCTGTCCAGCGCCTCGGCCTGGCCGATGGTGCGCGGGAACCCGTCGAGGATGAAGCCATTGCCGCCGTTGACCGCATCCACGCGCTCGGCGATCAGCCCAATGACGATCTCATCGGGCACGAGATCGCCCTTCTCCATGATGTCGCCAGCCTTGCGCCCGAGTTCGGTCCCGGCGGCAACGGCTGCCCGCAACATGTCTCCCGTCGACAGCTGGACGAGAGCGTGCCGCTCCTCCAGCCGCTTCGCCTGGGTGCCCTTACCCGCGCCTGGAGGGCCGAGCAGGACGAGGTTCATCGCCGCCGCGCTCCTCTGAGCTTGGCCCGCTTGATCAGCCCCTCATATTGGTGGGCCAGCAGATGGCTCTGGATCTGAGCCACCGTGTCCATGGTGACGCTGACCACGATGAGGAGCGAGGTGCCGCCGAAATAGAACGGCACGCCCGCATAGGAGATGAGGATCTCCGGCAGCACGCACACCGCCGCCAGATAGAGGGCGCCAACCACGGTGATCCGCGTAAGCACGTAGTCGATATACTCGGCCGTGCGCTCGCCGGGCCGGATGCCGGGGAGAAAGCCGCCATACTTCTTCAGATTCTCGGCCGTGTCCTTCGGATTGAACACCACCGCGGTGTAGAAGAACGCGAAGAAAATGATCAGCGCCACATAGATAAAGATGTGCAGCGGCTGGCCGCGACCGAGCAGGGCCGTGATCGTGTTCAGCCAGTCCGGTCCCTGTCCCGCGGAAAAGTTGGCCGCCGTGATCGGCAGAAGCAGCAGCGACGAGGCGAAGATCGGCGGGATCACGCCGGCGCTGTTGAGCTTCAGCGGCAGATGCGAGGCATCCCCCTGAAACATCTTGTTGCCCACTTGTCGCTTTGGATATTGCACCAACAGCCGCCGCTGGGCCCGCTCCATGAACACGATGACGGCGATCACGCCCATCGCCATCACGAACAACCCGATGATAAGCCCCACCGACAGGGCACCTTGGCGGCCAAGCTCGAGCGTGCCGACCAGGGCATGCGGCAGCTGGGCGACAATGCCGGCGAAGATGATGAGCGAGATGCCGTTGCCGACGCCGCGCGCCGTGATCTGCTCGCCGAGCCACATCAGGAACACGGTGCCGCCGACCAGCGTGATGACGGTGGTGATGCGGAAGAACCAGCCCGGATCGGTCACGACGTTACCGGCGCCTTCAAGCCCGACGGCGATGCCGTAGCCCTGAAGCGCCGCCAGGAGCACCGTGCCGTAGCGCGTGTACTGGTTGATCTGCCGCCGCCCCTGCTCGCCTTCCTTCTTGAGTTGCTCAAGATGCGGGGAGACGGTGGTGAGCAGCTGGATGATGATCGATGCCGAGATATACGGCATGATATTGAGCGCAAAGATCGCCATGCGCCCGACCGCACCGCCCGAGAACATGTTGAACATGCCGAGAATGCCGGACTGCTGCTGCCGGAACACGTCGGCGAGCGCCTCCGGGTTGATACCCGGGATCGGGATATAAGTGCCGAGGCGATAGATGATGAGCGCGCCCAGGGTGAACCAGATGCGCTTCTTGAGCTCGTCGGCCTTAGCGAAAGCCGCGAAGTTCAAATTGGAGACGAGCTGTTCTGCGGCGGAAACCATAGGCGCTCTACCCTTCTCCGAGACGACGATCAGGCGGCCGCGAGACAGGCCGCCTCACCTCACTCGGACTTGTCCTTCTTGGCGCGAGGCGTCTTAGCCTCGGCCTTCTTCGCCGGCGCCCCCGCGGCTTTTTTTGGCGCGGCCGTCTTCGGCGCGTCCTTCATCGATGCGGATTTTGCCGGCCTGACCTTTTTCGCCTTCTTGGGCTTGCCTTCGCCCTCGGGCTTGGGAGCCCGCTGCGGCATCGGCGTGAGCGTCACGGTGCCACCGGCAGCCACGACGGCCTTGACCGCGCCGCTCGATGCGCCCGTCACCTCGAAATCCAGCTTCGTCTTGATCGCGCCGTTGCCGAGCAGGCGCACACCGTCGCGCACCCGCCGGATGACACCGGCGGCAAGCAACGCCGGGACCGTGATCGGATTTTTCCCGTCAAGCTTCTTGGCGTCGATCGCGGTCTGCACGCGCCCGACATTCACCTCGTTCAGGTCCTTGGCGAAGATGTTGTTGAAGCCACGCTTCGGCAAGCGCCGATGGAGCGGCATCTGACCACCCTCGAAGCCCTTGATAGCCACGCCGGAGCGCGACTTCTGGCCCTTCACGCCGTGGCCGGATGTCTTGCCGAGGCCCGAACCGGGGCCGCGGCCGACCCGCTTGCGGGCCTTGGTCGCGCCCGGCAGATCCCTGATCTCATTCAGTCGCATAATATTATTCCTTAGGCTCCGGCCTCGTCCTCGACGATGCGCACCAGGTGGGCGATCTTGGCCACCATGCCGCGCACCTGGGGACTGTCGACCAGCGTCCGCCGCTTGTGCATCTTGTTCAGGCCGAGCCCAATCAGGGTCGCACGCTGCACGCCGGGACGCCGGATCGGGCTACCAATCTGCTCCACGACGATCGTCTTTCTGTTGTCGGCCATCTGTCTTCAACCTTGTTCTTCGGGCTTAGGCCTGAGCCTCGGCGCCCTCGCCTGCCTGATCCCGGCGGCGGGACACGATGTCGCTGACCTTCTTGCCGCGCCGGGCGGCCACGCCCCGCGGGCTGTCTTCATGGCGCAGCGCATCGAACGTCGCCCGCACCATGTTGTAAGGATTGGAGCTGCCGAGCGACTTCGCCACTACGTCCTGGATGCCGAGCGTCTCGAACACCGCGCGCATCGGACCGCCGGCGATGATGCCGGTACCGGGAGGCGCCGCCCGCAGGATCACCTTGCCCGCGCCGTGCCGACCTCTGACGTCATGATGCAGCGTGCGGCCCTCGCGCAGCGGCACCTTGATCAGACCGCGCTTGGCCGCTTCCGTCGCCTTGCGAATAGCCTCGGGCACCTCGCGCGCCTTGCCATGGCCGAACCCGACCCGGCCCTTCTGATCGCCCAGCACGACGAGCGCGGCAAAGCCGAAGCGCCGACCGCCCTTGACCACCTTGGCCACGCGGTTGATGTGCACCAGCTTGTCGACAAACTCGCTGTCGCGATCGTCCCGGTCTCTGCCATGCGAACCGCGTGATTGGGGACCTCGTGCCACGTGTCAGACCCTTTCCTTCAAAACTCTAGAAGTTCAGACCGGCCTCGCGGGCCGCGTCTGCCAGCGCCTTAACGCGCCCATGATAGATATAGCCGCCGCGGTCGAACACCACGTCCTTAACGCCGGCCTTGACCGCCCGCTCAGCGACGAGCTTGCCCACCGCAATCGCCGCCGCCAGATCGCTGCCCTTGGGCAACGCTCCCTTCAGATCCTTGTCGAGGCTCGAAGCAGCCGCCACGGTCTTTCCGCCACGGTCATCGATTACCTGAGCATAGATATGCTTGGAGGAGCGGAACACAGACAGCCGCGCACGTCCGTTGGCCACCCGCTTCAACGTGTGGCGAACCCGGCGCGAGCGCCGTACAAAAGTTTCGTTCATCGCGCTCATCTTCTAATCCCGCTACTTCTTCTTGCCTTCCTTGCGGAGGATAAACTCGCCCGCGTACCGTACGCCCTTGCCCTTATAGGGCTCCGGCGGCCTGAACCCCCTGATCTCCGCCGCGACCTGACCCACCTTCTGCTTGTCGATGCCGCTGATCTCAATCTCCGTCGGCTTCGGGCACTTCACCTCGATGCCTTGCGGAATCGGATAGGCGACGTCGTGGCTGTAACCGAGCTGCAATTGCAGGTTGGACCCCTGCACCGCGGCGCGATAGCCGACACCGGTGATCTCGAGCTTCTTGGTGAAGCCTTCGGTCACGCCGGTGACGAGGTTGGCCACCAGCGTACGCGACATACCCCACATGGCACGCGCGTCCTTGGTGTCCTCGAGCATAGTGACTTCGATGCCGTCCTTGTCCGCCTTGGCGAGGACCTGCTCGACGAGCACGTGCTTGAGCTCGCCCTTGGGGCCCTTCACCTTGACTTCTTGGCCATCAACCACGGCGGTGACGCCGCCGGGAATTGCCACTGGTTTCTTGCCGATGCGCGACATTGATCAACCTTCGCTTCAATAGGCTCCGCTAGAACACGTTACAGAGAATCTCGCCACCGACATTCTCGTTGCGTGCGCGGGAATCCGACATGACGCCCTTCGGCGTCGAGAGTATGGCGACGCCGAGGCCGTTGGCGACCGTCGGCAGGTCCTTCACCGAGGAATACACGCGCCGGCCAGGCGTCGACACCCGCTTGATGTTCTTGATAACCGGTTCGCCGTCGAAATACTTCAGCTCGATTTCGAACTCGGACTTGCCGCCGTTATATTCGACACGCGCGTAGCCACGGATATAGCCCTCCTCCGCCAGCACGTCGAGAACGTGCTCGCGCAGTTTGGAGGCAGGCGTCGTGACCTTGGCTTTATGCCGCATCTGCGCATTGCGGATACGGGTCAGCATGTCACCTAGAGGATCGTTGATGCTCATCGATCGTCCTTACCAGCTCGACTTGACCAGGCCGGGGATCAGCCCATTGCTTCCAAGATCGCGCAAGGCAATGCGCGACATACGAAGCTTGCGGTAATAACCGCGGGGGCGTCCGGACAGGTCGCAACGGTTGCGAATACGTGTCGGCGAGGAATTGCGCGGCAGCTCGGCGAGCTTCAGCCTCGCCGCAAAGCGATCCTCGGCCGGCAGTGAGCGGTCGGTGGCGAGCTCTTTCAGCCGCGTCCGCCGGAAGTTGAACTTCTTGGCGAGGCGTTGCCGCTTCTTGTTCCGCTCGATCATGCTCGTCTTAGCCATTCAGTCCTCCTGTCGCCGCTCGGGCGCGTTCGCCCTAGCTGCGGAACGGAAAGTTCAAACCCTTCAACAAGGCCCGCGCCTCGTCATCGCTGTGAGCCGTGGTGCAGACGATGATGTCCATGCCGAGCACGTCTTCCACCCTGTCGTAATCGATCTCGGGGAAGATGATGTGCTCTTTCAGCCCCATCGAGTAATTACCTCTTCCGTCGAAGCTTTTCGGATTCAGCCCACGGAAGTCCCGAACCCGCGGCAGCGCAATATTCACCAGCCGGTCGAGGAACTCGTACATGCGGTCCTTACGCAGCGTCACCTTGGCGCCGATCGGCATGCCCTCGCGCAGCTTGAAGGTGGCGACGGACTTCCGCGCCTTGGTGATGACCGGCCTCTGGCCGGCAATCAGCCCGAGGTGGGCGGCGGCAGCCTGCACCTTCTTGGAGTCGGCGACACCTTCACCGACGCCCATATTGAGCACCACCTTGTCGAGGCGCGGCACCTGCATGACGTTCTGGTAGCCGAACTCCTTGGTGAGATCGCCTTTGATCACGTCCTGGTAGTGCGTCTTAAGCCGGGGAATGTAAGCCTGCTCAGGCATCGATGACCTCGCCCGAACGCCTGGCAAAACGAACCTTGCGCCCGTCCTTTAGAAATTTGTAGCCGACGCGCGTCGGTTTCCCGTCCTTGGGATCCTCAAGCGCGATGTTGGAAACATGGACCGGCGCTTCCTTGGTGATAATGCCGCCTTCCTGCGACGCCGACTGACGCTGATGGCGGCGCACCATGGACACGCCCTTGACGATGGCGCGGTTCTCCGCCGGCAGCATCTTCAGCACCTCGCCATGCTTGCCCTTATCCTTGCCGGTGAGGACCACGACGTGGTCGCCCTTCTTGATCTTCAGCTTGGGCATCACAGCACCTCCGGCGCGAGCGACACGATCTTCATGTGCTTCTTCGCTCTCAGCTCACGCGTGACCGGGCCGAAAATACGCGTGCCGACCGGCTCGCCTTGCGGATTGACCAGCACCGCCGCATTGCGGTCGAAGCGGATGAGCGAGCCGTCCGGACGGCGCACGCCGGAAGCGGTACGCACGATCACGGCCTTCATCACCTGGCCCTTCTTGACGCGGCCGCGCGGGATCGCCTCCTTGACGCTGACCACGATGGTATCGCCGATCGAAGCATATTTCCGCTTCGAGCCGCCGAGCACCTTGATGCATTGCACGCGCTTTGCACCGGAGTTGTCGGCAACATCGAGATTGGTCTGCATCTGAATCATGGCATCCGCCCTTGCTCAGGCCCGACTTTGGGCCAGCATATAAAATTTCCTAAACCGCCGCCTGTTCACGCGGCAGCACCATCCATCGTTTCTGCCGGGAGATCGGCGCGCACTCCTCGATCCTCACCTTCTCGCCCACCTTGAACTCGTTCTTCTCGTCGTGGGCGTGATAGTTCTTGGACCGGCGCACCACCTTTTTGAACAGGGGATGCGTGAAGCGGCGCTCGACCTTGACCACCACGGTCTTGTCGTTCTTGTCGCTGACCACGACCCCAAGCAGAATTCGTTTCGGCATCGTTGTGACCCTTATGCCTTCGCCGCAGCGCTCTTCTGGCGCGCCACCGTCTTGATGCGCGCGATATCGCGCCTGATCTGTCTCACCCGCGCCGTGTTCTCAAGCTGGCCGGAAGCCGCCTGGAAACGCAGGTTGAACTGCTCTTTCTTCAGCTTGACCAGCTCGTCGTTGAGCTGATCGACCGTCAAATCGCGCACTTGGCTTCCCTTCATCGCCTAGCCCTCGATGCGCGCGACGACGCGCGTCTTAATCGGCAGCTTGGCGGCGGCGAGCCGCAGCGCCTCGCGAGCGACCGTCTCGCCCACGCCGTCAATCTCAAACATGATGCGGCCGGGCTTAACCCTCGCCACCCAAAACTCCGGCGTGCCTTTGCCCTTACCCATGCGCACCTCGGTCGGCTTCTTCGACACCGGCACATCCGGGAACAGCCTGATCCACACGCGCCCCGCGCGCTTCATTTGGCGGGTCATGGCGCGCCGCGCCGCCTCGATCTGCCGCGCGGTGATGCGGGCCGGCGCCTGGGCCTTCAGCCCAAACGTGCCGAACGCGAGGTCGGTCGCGCCTTTGGCAGCGCCCTTGATCCGGCCCTTGTGGGCTTTTCGGAACTTTGTTCGTTTCGGTTGCAGCATAACTTAAGCCTTGCCCTCGCCCTTAGCGTTGCGGCTGAGCGGGTTCACGGCGTCCGGTCGAACGGCCGCCTTCTTGCGCCTCAAGGGCTTTATTCTCCTGGCCCATGGGATCGTGCTCCATGATCTCGCCCTTGAAGATCCAAACCTTGATGCCGATGATTCCGTAGGCCGTGCGTCCCAGCGCCGTGCCGTAGTCGATATTGGCGCGCAGCGTATGCAACGGCACCCGCCCCTCGCGGTACCACTCCATGCGTGCGATCTCCGAGCCGCCGAGCCGCCCTGCGCAGTTGATGCGGATGCCGAGCGCGCCCATGCGCATGGCCGACTGCACGGCGCGCTTCATGGCGCGGCGGAACGCCACCCGGCGCTCCAGCTGCTGGGCGATGCCCTCCGCCACCAGGGTGGCGTCAACCTCAGGCTTGCGCACCTCGACGATGTTCAGGTGCACGTCGGAGTCGGTCCTACTCGCCAGTTCGCGGCGAAGCTTCTCGATGTCGGCGCCCTTCTTGCCGATGAGAATGCCGGGACGCGCGGTGTACACCGTCACCCGGCACTTCTTGTGCGGACGCTCGATGACCACCTTGGAGATGCCCGCCTGCTTGCGCGAGGTAAGAATGTGCTCACGCATCTTCAAGTCTTCATGCAGCAGCTGCGCGTACTCAGCTCCGCTGGCGAACCAGCGCGAATCCCAGGTGCGGTTGACGCCGAGCCTAAGCCCGATCGGATTGACCTTCTGTCCCATCAAGCAGACTCCTCGACTTGGCGCACGACCACTGTCATCTGCGCGAATGGCTTATCGATGCGAGAGGCCCGGCCGCGCGCTCGCGGGCGAAGCCGCTTCAAGACCATGTTCTTGCCCACATAGGCCTCGGCGACGACGAGCGCGTCGACATCGAGGTCGTGATTGTTCTCGGCGTTGGCAATGGCCGACTCCAGCGTCTTCTTCACGTCCTTGGCGACGCGCTTACGCGAAAAAGTGAGATCGGCGAGCGCGCGATCGACCTTCTTGCCCCGGATCAGCTGGGCAAGCAGGTTGAGCTTCTGCGGGCTCACGCGAATGTTCCGGGTCACGGCCTTCGCCTCGTTGTCTTTGAGCGTGCGCTCATGTTGCGGCTTGCTCATTACTTCGTCCTCTTCGCCTTGCGGTCGGCGACATGGCCATGGAACGTCCGCGTCGGCGAAAACTCTCCAAACTTGTGCCCCACCATGTCCTCGGTCACGAGGACGGGAATGTGCTTCTGGCCGTTATGGACGCCGAAGGTGATCCCGACGAACTGCGGCAGGATGGTCGAACGGCGCGACCACATCTTGATGATGGCGTTGGAGCCTGACCCACGGGCCTTCTCCGCCTTCTTCAACAGATAGCCGTCGACGAACGGGCCTTTCCAAATCGAGCGTGCCACGTTGCGTTACCCCTTCTTCTTCTTCTGATGGCGGCTGCGCAGGATGAACTTGTCGCTGGCCTTGTTCGAGCGCGTCTTCTTGCCCTTGGTCGACTTGCCCCACGGCGTCACCGGATGCCGGCCGCCGGACGTACGACCCTCGCCACCGCCATGCGGATGATCGACCGGGTTCATGGCCACACCGCGAACCACGGGCTTCCGCCCCTTCCACCGCATGCGGCCGGCCTTGCCGAACGACACGTTGGAATTGTCAGGATTAGAGACGGCGCCGACCGTCGCCATGCAGTCCGCCTGGACCATACGCGTCTCGCCGGAATTGAGCCGCAAGATTGCATAGCCCGCATCACGGCCCACGAGTTGAACATAGGCGCCCGCGGCGCGAGCGATCTGGCCGCCTTTGCCCGTCTTCATCTCCACATTGTGGACGATGGTACCGATGGGCATATTGGCGAGCGGCATGGCGTTACCAGGCTTCACGTCCGCCTTTTCGTCGGAGATCACCGTGTCGCCGGCGGCAAGCCGCTGCGGCGCCAGGATGTAGGACAGCTCTCCGTCCTCGTACTTGATGAGGGCGATGAACGCCGTCCGGTTCGGATCGTATTCCAGCCGCTCCACGGTCGCCGGCACGCCGAACTTGCGGCGCTTGAAGTCCACCATGCGGTAAGTGCGCTTGTGCCCGCCACCGCGATGCCACACCGATACGCGGCCCGTGTTGTTGCGTCCGCCGGACTTGCTCAAGCCTTCGGTGAGCGCCTTGACCGGCTTGCCCTTCCACAGATGACTGCGGTCGACGAGCACCAGCGACCGCTGGCTCGGCGTCGTCGGTTTGAATTTTTTCAGCGCCATCTCGTCAAATCCTCGTCGTCACGTCGATCTTGTCGCCTTCGGCAAGCTTGACGATCGCTTTCTTCACGTCCTTCTGGCGCCCCTTGATCCCGCGGAAACGCTTGGTCTTGCCCTTGCGGATCAGCGTATTCACCGCCAGCACCTTGACGCCGAACAGCGTCTCGATCGCCTTCTTGATCTCGGGCTTGGTCGCGTCGCGGCGTACCTTGAACACCACCTGGTTCGCCTCCGACACCGCACTCGATTTCTCGGTGATGACCGGCGAGAGGATCACGTCATATGCAGCAAGCGAGCTCATTTGAACCGTGCCTCCAGCGCCTCGAGCGCGGCCTTTGTCAGCACGAGCTTATCGTGCCGTAGAATGTCGTACACATTGATGCCCTGCACCGGCAGCACATCGACACGCGGAAGGTTGCGCGCCGCCCGGGCGAAGCCGTCATGAACCGCCGCGCCATCGATGATCAGAGCCGAGACAAAGCCAAGTTTGGCGAAGCGCGACTTAAGCTCTTTGGTCTTGCCCTCTTTGAGCTCGCAATTGTCGAGCACGACGAGCATGTCAGTCTTCACCTTGGACGACAGCGCGTGCTTCAGCGCCAATGCCCGCACCTTCTTCGGCAGATCGATGGCATGGCTGCGCGGCTTCGGCCCGAACGCCTTGCCGCCGCCGCGGAAAATCGGCGCCTTCTTGCTGCCGTGACGCGCGCGGCCGGTCCCCTTCTGCCGATACATCTTGGCAGTGGTCGCGTTGACCTCCGAGCGGTCCTGGACCGAAACCGTGCCGCCCCGGCGCTTGGCGAGCTGATAGCGCACCATGCGATGGAGCAGGTCGGCGCGAGGCTCAAGGCCGAACACTTCGTCCGACAGATCCACCGTGCCCGCCTTTTTGGCGTCGAGCGTTGTTACGTCCGCCTTCATCACTCTTTATCCCCGCCCTCTGCCGGCTCGGCACTCGGCGTCTCGGCGCTTTGCGCCTCGGCTGCGGCTATGTCGGCCGCTTCCGGCTGAGCCTGCGTCGCTGGCTTCGTGTCTTCGCCCACACCCTTGCGGAATGCGCCGGGCTTCGGCGCCGCGTCGGGCAATGCGCGCTTCACGGCATCGCTCAACAACACCCAGCCGCCCTTTGAGCCCGGCACTGCGCCGCGGATCATGATCAGGCCGCGCTCCGGGTCCGTCTTCACCACCCGCAGGTTCTGCGTGGTAACGCGGACATCGCCCATATGGCCGGCCATCTTCTTGCCCTTGAACACCTTGCCGGGGTCCTGGCTGTTGCCGGTCGAGCCTCCGCTGCGATGCTTGATGGACACGCCGTGACTGGCCCGCAAGCCGCTAAAACCGTGACGCTTCATGACGCCGGCGAAACCCTTACCGATCGACGTGCCGGAAACGTCCACAAACTGCCCCTCGACGAAATGGTCGGCGGTGATCTCCGCGCCCACGTCGATCAGGTTCTCCGGGCTCACGCGAAACTCGGCGACTTTCCGCTTCGGCTCCACGTTGGCCACGGCAAAACTGCCGCGCTCGGCGCGGGTCAAACGCTTCACCTTGGGCCGGCCCGCACCGAGTTGCACGGCCGTATAGCCGTTCTTCTCGGCGGTGCGCTGACCGACGACCTGGCAATTCTCAAGACGCAACACCGTGACGGGAATGTGCTCCCCGGCATCGGTGAAGATCCTGGTCATGCCGACCTTTTGCGCGATGACACCTGATCGCATCGAACTTGTTCCTTGCCTCGTCCCGCGCTTCTTAGAGCTTGATCTCGACGTCAACGCCGGCGGCGAGATCGAGCTTCATCAGCGCGTCAACCGTCTGCGGCGTGGGATCGACAATGTCGAGCAGCCGCTTGTGGGTACGTATTTCAAACTGCTCACGGCTCTTTTTGTCGATATGCGGGCCGCGGTTCACGGTGAACTTCTCGATGCGGGTCGGCAGCGGAATAGGCCCGCGCACCTCCGCACCCGTGCGTTTGGCCGTGTTGACGATTTCCTTGGTCGACGCATCGAGAATGCGATGGTCGAAGGCTTTCAGCCTGATTCTTATGTTCTGGCTTTGCATCTCGACGGCCTCAAATTAAGGAGCGCGCCGCCTGGCGACGCGCTCCTGGGTCTCTTGTTACTCGATGATCGACGCCACCACGCCGGCGCCGACGGTGCGGCCACCTTCGCGAATGGCGAAACGAAGCTTCTCTTCCATGGCGATCGGCACGATCAGCGTCACTTCCATGGCAATGTTGTCACCCGGCATCACCATCTCGGTGCCTTCCGGCAGCTGGACGACGCCGGTCACATCGGTGGTGCGGAAGTAGAACTGCGGACGATAGTTGCCGAAGAACGGCGTATGACGGCCGCCCTCCTCCTTGGTGAGGATATAGGCCTCGGCCTTGAACTTGGTGTGCGGCGTGATCGAACCCGGCTTGGCCAGGACCTGGCCGCGCTCCACGCCCTCCCGATCGATACCGCGGAGCAGGCAGCCGACATTGTCGCCCGCCTCGCCCTGATCGAGCAGCTTGCGGAACATCTCAACGCCGGTCACGACGCACTTGCTCGTCGGCTTGACGCCGACGATCTCGACTTCCTCACCGACCTTGACCACGCCACGCTCGATGCGGCCGGTGACCACGGTGCCGCGTCCCGAGATCGAGAACACATCCTCGATCGGCATCAGGAACGGCTTGTCCTTGGGACGATCGGGCTGCGGAATATAGGCGTCCACGGCCTCCATCAGCGCCAGGATCGACTTCTTGCCGATCTCGTCATCCTTGCCTTCCAGAGCCGCCAGAGCCGAGCCCTTGACGATCGGAATCTCGTCGCCGGGAAACTCGTATTTGGACAGAAGCTCACGCACCTCGAGCTCGACGAGGTCCAACAGCTCCGGATCGTCCACCTGGTCGACCTTGTTCATGTAGACCACGAGGGCCGGCACGCCGACCTGACGCGCGAGCAGGATGTGCTCGCGGGTCTGCGGCATCGGGCCGTCCGCGGCCGAAACCACGAGGATGGCGCCGTCCATCTGCGCCGCGCCCGTGATCATGTTCTTCACGTAGTCCGCATGGCCAGGACAGTCGACGTGAGCGTAATGCCGATTGGCGGTCTCATACTCGACGTGCGCGGTGGAGATCGTGATACCGCGCGCCTTCTCTTCCGGCGCCTTGTCGATCTGGTCATAGGCGGTGAACGTCGCGCCGCCGCTCTCGGCCAAAATCTTGGTAATCGCGGCGGTCAGCGTTGTCTTGCCGTGATCGACATGACCGATGGTCCCGATGTTGCAATGCGGCTTGTTCCGCTCGAATTTTGCCTTAGCCATGTTGGCTCTCCATCCTTCTCACCAAAAACTACTCATGCACCCAACGCGTGCGCGTTAGGCAAACTTAGCCTGTACTTCTTCCGCAACTGCCTGGGGCACCTGGGAGTAATGATCGAACTGCATCGTGAACTGGGCCCGGCCCTGGCTCATCGAGCGCAGCGTGTTGACGTAGCCGAACATGTTGGCCAGCGGCACCATGGCGTTGATCACCGCGGCGTTGCCGCGGCTCTCCTGGCCCCGCACCTGCCCGCGGCGGCTCGTGAGATCGCCGATGATGCCGCCGACATAGTCTTCCGGCGTCACCACCTCGACCTTCATCATCGGCTCGAGCAGCTTTGGCGCAGCCTTCAGGGCGCCCTCGCGAAATGCTGCGCGGGATGCGATCTCGAACGCCATGACGCTCGAATCCACATCGTGATAGGCGCCGTCCGTCAGCGTGACCTTCACGTCGAGGATCGGGAAGCCTGCCAGCACGCCGGCGTCGATGACACTCTTCACGCCCTTGGCAACCCCCGGAACATATTCCTTCGGCACGTTGCCGCCGACGACCTTGTTCACGAATTCATAACCGGCGCCCTGCTCGTTCGGCTCGATGGTGAGCTTCACGCGGGCGAACTGGCCCGAGCCGCCGGTCTGCTTCTTGTGGGTGTAGTCGACATCGGCCCGCTTCGACACCGTCTCGCGATAGGCGACCTGCGGCGCGCCGACATTGGCCTCGACATTGAACTCGCGGCGCATGCGATCGACGATGATGTCGAGATGCAGCTCGCCCATTCCTTTGATGATGGTCTGACCCGACTCGTGGTCGACCGACACGCGGAACGACGGGTCTTCTTGGGCGAGGCGATGCAGCGCGACGCCGAGCTTCTCCTGGTCGCTCTTGGTCTTCGGCTCGACGGCGACCTCGATCACCGGCTCCGGAAACTCCATGCGCTCGAGAATCACGGGCTTGTTCGGATCACACAGCGTGTCGCCGGTGGTCACATCCTTGAGGCCGGCAATGGCGACGATGTCGCCCGTAAAGGCTTCCTTGATGTCCTCGCGGTGATTGGCGTGCATCAACAGCATGCGGCCGATGCGCTCCTTCTTGTCCTTCACCGTGTTGAGCAGGTTCGTGCCGGTCTCCACCTTGCCCGAGTAGATGCGGCAGAAGGTGAGCGAGCCCACGAACGGGTCGTTCATGATCTTGAACGCCAGCATCGAGAGCGGCGCATCGTCGGACGGCGCGCGCGTCGCCTCCTCGCCGGTCTTGAAGTCGATACCTTTCATCGGCGGTACATCGAGCGGCGACGGCAGATAGTCGACGACGGCGTCGAGCATCGGCTGCACGCCTTTGTTCTTGAAGGCGGAGCCGCACAGGATCGGCACGAATACATTGTGCACGGTGCCCTTGCGGATCAGCGTCTTGATCATGGCCTCGCCGGGCTCGATGCCCTCGAGATAGGCGCCCATCACGTCCTCGTCGAGCTCGACCGCCTGCTCCACGAGCTTCTCGCGATATTCCTTGGCCTGATCCAAAAGCTCGGCCGGGATCTCCTCGTCGTGGAACTCGGCGCCGAGGGACTCGTCGTCCCAGATCACCGCCTTCATGCGGACGAGGTCGATGATGCCCAGAAAATTGTTCTCCGCGCCCACCGGGAGCTGCAGCACGATGACATTGGCGCCGAGGCGATCCTTGACCATCTGCACCGAAAGAGCGAAGTCGGCGCCGATCTTGTCCATCTTGTTGACGAAGATCATCCGCGGCACGCCGTATTTGTCGGCCTGGCGCCACACCGTCTCGGTCTGCGGCTCGACTCCCTGGTTGGCGTCGAGCAGCGCGACGGCGCCATCGAGCACGCGCAAGGACCGCTCGACCTCGATGGTGAAGTCCACGTGACCCGGCGTGTCGATGATGTTGACGCGCTTGTCCTTCCAGAAGGCCGTGGTCGCGGCGGACGTGATGGTGATGCCGCGCTCCTGCTCCTGCTCCATCCAGTCCATGGTGGCAGCGCCGTCATGGACCTCGCCGATCTTGTGGCTCTTGCCCGTGTAGAAGAGGACACGCTCGGTAGTCGTGGTCTTGCCGGCGTCGATATGCGCCATGATACCGATATTGCGGTAGTCCTCGAGGGGGGTCGTGCGGGGCATCGTTCAGAATCCTTGGAGTGTTACCAGCGGTAGTGCGAGAAGGCCCGGTTGGCCTCCGCCATCCGGTGTGTATCCTCACGCTTCTTCACCGCGGTCCCGCGGTTATTGACGGCGTCGAGCAGTTCGCCCGAGAGCCGCTCAACCATGGTGTTCTCGTTACGCCCGCGCGCCGCGGAGATGATCCAACGGATGGCAAGCGCCTGACGGCGATCGACCCTGACCTCCACCGGAACCTGATAGGTGGCGCCGCCGACGCGGCGGGAACGAACCTCGAGCGCCGGCATCACATTGCGCAGCGCCTCGTGGAACAGCTCGATCGGATTCTGCTTGACCTTGCTCTCCATCTGGTCGAGCGCGCCATAGACGATCCGCTCGGCGGCGGACTTCTTGCCTTCCTTCATGATGCTGTTCATGAACTTCGTGAGCACCATGTCCCCGAACTTAGGATCAGGAATGATCTCGCGCTTATCCGCTTTGTGCCGCCTCGACATATCGTCTGATCCGTTTTCTTAAAACGCGAAAGCGGCCCAACTATTTGGGCCGCTTGGCTCCATATTTCGAACGCCGTTGCCGGCGGGCGCTGACGCCTTGGGTGTCGAGCACGCCGCGGATGATGTGGTAGCGCACGCCAGGAAGGTCCTTGACGCGGCCGCCCCTGATCATCACCACCGAGTGCTCTTGCAGGTTGTGACCCTCACCGGGGATGTAGCTCGTCACCTCAAGCTGATTGGTCAGCCGCACGCGAGCAACTTTACGAAGCGCCGAGTTCGGCTTCTTCGGGGTCGTCGTGTAGACGCGCGTACAAACCCCCCGCTTCTGCGGACAGGCCTGCATCGCGGGAACCTTGTTCCGCTTCACCGGCTGACGGCGCGGCTTGCGGATCAATTGCTGAATCGTCGGCATGTGAGCCCTTACGTCCAATCATCCTTGGTGGGCAAATGCCCACATCACTAGGGCCGAAGTGTGCGAGGTGACCCCCGCGTCCTTCAGCGCCTCAATACAGAGGATCTTGGAGGGGTTTCACCCCCAAGATCTTGACCCCGATTTGATCCCGGTTAGTCCAGCAGCGTCTAACCCGCGCCCGTAGGCAACCAAAAAGTTGGGCTACCGCCTGCCGAGAGAGTTGGTCGTTTTATCAGGCGGATTCTTATATCGTCAAGGGTAGAAGTGCCGGATTTCAGGGGCCAAGCGCCAGATTTGGGTCTGACAGGCGGCCTGGCCCCTGATGTCGTCCGAAACCCTAGGCTGAGGCGCCCTCCCCGGCCTCCTCGGCCTTCTCAGCCTCG
>Ga0307380_10005631_pt1 | contig 16594 bp, 17 predicted proteins | sample UN3MG_FD_202239 | JGI IMG/M metagenome (GOLD analysis project Ga0307380, IMG submission 202239) | Soil microbial communities from Risofladan, Vaasa, Finland - UN-3 | ecosystem: Environmental > Terrestrial > Soil > Coastal area > Acid sulfate soil | place: Finland: Risofladan, Vaasa | collected...
GATCGGGCGCTGGCCGATCTGGCGGCCGATCGAGTCACCGGCGCCGCCGTCCTGCTCGCCTAGCGCCGGATCGAACGGGGCTACGGTGCCTGGCCGTGACGATCCCGAAGCGGCCCAACGTCCTGTTCGTCATCACCGACCAGCAACGCGCTGATCATGTCGGGTTCGGCGGCAACCAGGTGGTGCAGACGCCCAACCTCGACGGCCTCGCCGCCCGCAGCACCGTCTTCGATCGAGCGTTCGTGTCGAACCCGGTGTGCATGCCCAACCGGTCGACGATCATGACCGGACGGATGCCGTCGGCCCACGGCGTGATCTTCAACGACCGTTCCCTGTCTCCGGACGCCAACACGTTCGTCCGGCAGCTCCGGCACGCGGGCTACCGAACCGCACTGATCGGCAAGTCGCACCTCCAGCACGGCATGAGCCGCGATGCACTCGTCGACCTGCCCGGCCATCCTGGGATGGCGACTCCGTGGGCCGAGGGCTGGGACACGGTCGAACACCAGGAGCGTTACGAGGGTGACCACCCACCCGACCCCGATGACTTCTACGGCTTCGGACACATCGAGTTGACCCTCGGCCACGGGTCCGGAACCGGCGGCCACCACTATCGCTGGGCCCGTGAGCGAGGCGCCACGCACGACCAGCTCACCGCCGGCTTCCTCCACGACTCCGACGTGCCGAACCGATCGCCGATCTGGTGGCAGATCCACGAGGCGCCGTACCCGGCCGAGGTGTACTCGACCACGTTCGTCACCGAGCGAACCATCGACTTCATCGAAGGCGCCGAGCAGGCCGGCGGGCCGTGGATGGCCTGGTGCTCGTTCCCCGATCCGCACCATCCGCTCGCACCGCCTCGTGAGTGGCTTCATCGGCACGCCGCCGACGACATGGCGCTCCCCTCGACCTACGACGACCCTGGCGAGGGCTGGCCGTTCCACATGACCGTCCTCCGGGGCCTTCCGCCCCACGACGAGCAGTTCGTCCGACCGTTCGGTCCGACCCCCGGCCAGACCCGCGCTTCCATCGCAGCCACCTACGGCATGATCGAGTTCATCGACGACGGCGTCGGCCGGATCCTCGCCGCCCTCGACCGGTTGGGCATCGCCGACGACACGATCATCGTGTTCACCAGCGATCACGGCGACATGATGGGCGACCACGGCATGATCCTGAAGGGAGCGATGCACTACGAGGGGTGCGTGCGGGTACCGATGGTGCTCCACACCCCGGGCCGGAAGCCGTCCCGCACGGACTCGCTGGCCTCGAGCATCGACCTTCCCCACACCCTGCTCGAGTTGTGCGGCGTCGGCGAATACCAGGGCATGCAGGGCCACAGCCTCACGCCGATCCTCGACGATCCCTCGATCTCGGTTCGCGACCACGTCCTGGTCGAGGATGACTTCCCTCCGGCGGTCGTCGGGCCCGGGCTGCCGCTGAAGACGCGCACGGTCATCACCGAGTCGGTCCGCTACACCCGCGACATCCACGGGCAGGAGCAGCTGTTCGACCTCGCAGCCGATCCCGACGAGATGGTCGACCTGAGCGAGCACGACCGCGATCCAGCCCGTCGCGCCGAGATGACCAGCCTGCTCGCCGATGCCCTCATCGCGGCCGACGACCTGACCCGTCCCGAACCCGTCTCACACTGACTCGCAGCACCGGCCCCACTCCGTCGGCCATCTCGCCCGAGGCGGCCGCCGCACCAATCATGCGGGTTGCGGCTCGAGGCGACGCCGAATGGCCTTTTCGATCTCGACGGCCCAGCACACGCCCGTCGAGGCGACCAGCACGACACCATGGCAGCGATCAGCACGAGGATCATCGTGTTGCGAACTGCCCGAAGAAGATCGCCCAGCGCGACCGCGCGGGTTCTTCGATCAGTTCGTTCGCGCCGAACGGCCGTGAGTGCCAACACGAGCTCGGGCATCGAGGTCCCGATCGACAGGGCGAAGAACCCGATCAGGAACTCCGACACCCCGATCTCCTCGGATATCCGGATCACCCCCGCCACCGTCAGGGTGGCACCGACGCCGATCACGACCAGACCGAGGAACGTCCGGACGGCCAGGGTCAGCACCGGGAATCCCGCCAGATGGTCGTCGACCTCGAACTCCAGCACGTCGCTGGCGATCGACCGATTGACGATTCGGTGGGCGGCCCAGGTCCCCGCGAGCCAGGCGACGACGAGCAACGCCACGTCGAGGCGAGACAGCCGGTCGTCGGCGACGAGCAGGCCGACCAGCACCAGGCCAAGGGCAGCGAAGAGTCCCGTGGCGTAGCGCCGGGTCCCCGGGGTCCGGAGCGACGGACCCAGGAACGGCAGAAGACCGAGCACGAGTGTCGCCTGGGTCACCCCCGACCCGACGGAGTCGCCGACGTTGAGGTCACCGTGGCCCGACGCGGACGAGACGATCGAGTTGGCGATCTCCGGCAGGTCGGTTCCGACCGCCAGCAGCGTGAGTCCAATGATCAGTGGAGGGACGCGCGTCACCTGGCCGAGCGCGGACGCATACAGCACCGTGCGCGAACTCGCCATGATGGTGAGCCCGAAGCCAGCGATCACGACGACAAACCACCCTGCGATCACCACGCCCCCTTCCGTAGCGGGTCGAGGCCGGCGACGTCATACGGGCGCACGTCGCCGCAACGACTGACCCGGCGACGGCTCGGGCTGCTACGAAATGGCCATGTCGATTGCGATCACCGAAGAGCACGTTGCCCTTGCCGAAACCGCCCGCGACCTCCTGACGAGCCGCGACGCTCGTGGCGCGGGTCGGGCCATGCTCGAGGCGCCGACCGAAGAGTTGCCCAAGCTGTGGGACGACATCGTCGGTCTGGGGTGGCTCGGTCTCCACGTCCCCGAGGAGCACGGTGGCTCGGGTTACGGGCTCGAAGAGCTCGTGATCGTGGTCGAGGAGATGGGCCGAGCGGTCGCGCCGGGTCCCTTCGTCCCGACCGTGATCGCCAGCGCCGTCCTCGCAGCCACCGCCGACGACGAGACCAAGGCGCGCCTGCTCCCCGGCCTGGCCGACGGGAGCTCGATCGGTGCGGTCGCCCTGGGCGGCGCGGTCAGCGTGAGCGGCGGAAGGGCCTCGGGCCCGGCCGGGACCGTCCTCGGCGGCGGACTCGCCCACATCCTGCTGATCGCCTCGGGCGACGACGTGGCCGTGGTCGCACTCGACGGTGGCGCCGCGGTCGAGACGCCCCCCAACCTCGACCCGTCACGCCGTTCGGCACGCATCACCCTCGACGGCGCACCCGCCACCGTGATTCCCGGTGCGCGCCAGGTCCTCGTCGACCTGGCGCGGGTGATCCTCTCGGCAGATGCCGTCGGCGTTGCACGGGAAGCCACCGAGATGGCTGCGGCGTACTCGAAGGAACGGATCCAGTTCGGCCGACCGATCGCCATGTACCAGGCCGTCAAGCACCACTGCGCCAACATGGCGGTGGCCACCGAACTCGCCACCAGCGCAGTGTGGGACGCAGCTCGGGCGAGCCAGACCGGGGGCAACCAACTGTCCTACGCAGCTGCAGTCGCAGCCACGCTCGCAGGACCCGCGGCTGACCTCTGCGCCAATCTCAGCACCCAGGTCCACGGCGGCATCGCCATCACCTGGGAGCACGACGCACACCTGTTCATGCGCCGCGCCACCACCCTGCTGGCGCTGCTCGACGCCGACGCTGCGTCATCGGACCTGACCGATCTCCTAAGACAGGGAGTCGCACGCGACAAGGCCGTCGAGCTCCCGCCCGAGGCCGAGGTCATCCGCGACGAGGTCAAGGCGTTCGTCGAGCGGGTCGAGGATCTCTCGGCCGACGACCAGCGCGCCGCCATGATCGAGACCGGCTACGTGATGCCTCACTGGCCCGAGCCGTGGGGCCGCGCTGCGGGCGCGGTCGAGCAGCTCGTGATCGAGGAGGAGTTCTCGGCGGCGGGGGTGGCGCGCCCGGGCTACGGCATCACCGGCTGGGTCATCCTCACCCTCATCCAATACGGGACCGACGACCAGGTGGCCCGCTGGGTCAAGCCGGCACTCGAGCAGGACGTGATCTGGTGCCAGCTCTTCAGCGAGCCCGACGCCGGGTCCGACGCCGCCGGCGTGAAGACCAGGGCCACCCGGGTCGACGGCGGTTGGCTCGTCACCGGACAGAAGGTCTGGACCAGCGGCGCCCACGTGGCCGGCATGGGCTTCGCAACCGTGCGCACGAACCCCGACGTGCCCAAGCACGAGGGCATCACCATGATGGTGATCGACATGCACGCCGAGGGCGTCGAGGTCCGGCCGCTCAAGATGACGACCGGGAACTCCGAGTTCAACGAGGTGTTCTTCGACGAGGTGTTCGTCCCCGACGACGACGTGGTCGGCCCCGTCGACGGCGGCTGGACCGTCGCCCGAGCCACACTCGGCAACGAGAGCGTCAGCATCGGCGGCGGCCAGGGAGGGATGGCGACCCCGGCCTCGATGCTGGTCTCGGCCTTCGATGTGCACCCGTCTCGCCTCGCCGGGGGCGCCGGGAGGGTCGGCCGTTATGCCGCGAACTACCAGGCCATGGGGCTGCTCAACCTGCGGAGCGCCAACCGTGCGGTCGCCGGAGGTGAACCCGGACCCGAGGGTGCCATCACCAAGCTGGTGCTCTCCGAACTCGGCCACGAGGCAGCGGCAGCGCTCACCCAGCTCAACGGCGAGGACGCGGTGTTCATGGACGGCGCGGCGGGCATGAGCAACCTGCTGGTCCTGATGCACCGTGGCCTCTCGATCGCCGGAGGGACCTCGGAGATCAAGCGCAACCAGATCGGTGAGCGAATCCTCGGCCTCCCTCGCGATCCGCTGATCAAGTAACCATTCGGGCATGGACGACGCCGATCCCGTCACCGACTGGACGACGGACTGGGACCACACCGACGACGTTTGGTCACGTGATCCGTTCCCCATCTGGGACGAACTCCGGTCGGCCTGTCCTGTCGCCCGCACCGAACGCTTCGGGGGGGCGTGGCTCCCGACCCGACACGAGGACATCTCTGCCATCGCGTATGACACCGAGCGATTCACGTCGCGCTTCGTGGTGGTCGGCAACAACCGCATCCCGAGCGAAGCCGCCCCGGCGGGCCCCATCCCGCCCATCACGTCGGACCCGCCGTATCACCATGGCGCTCGCCGCAAGCTGCTTCCGGCGTTCGCTCCGAAGGCGGTGGCCGAGCTCGAGCCGGAGACGCGAGCCTTCTGCCACCGGCTCCTCGATGAGGTCGAGGGTCTCGACGTCGTCGATGCAGCCACCATGTACGCCCAGCACATCCCGGTGCACGTCATCGCCCGGATGCTCGGCTTCCCCGAACAGGACGCCGACAAGTTCCGGCACTTCATCCACACGTTCCTCGAGAACGTCACGGTGCCCTTCGACGAGCGCTTCGACGAGATCATGGGGCTGTTCGGATACCTGCAGGAACAGATCGACGACCATGTCGCGAACCCTCGCGACGATCTGACCCAGTACCTCATCGCACTCGAAGAAGACCCGACGACGCTGCTCGACGCCCTGAGGGCCATCGAGTTCGACGTCGAGGCCGAACCCGACCTGGTCGAGGGGGCCGACGCTCCCGACCACCAAGCCGAGGGCGAGAGCCTCCTTCCCCCGGTGCTCGGAACCATGGCCTTGTTGCTGGTCGCGGGCATCGACACCACCTGGAGTGCAATCGGCTCGGCGATCTGGCACCTTGGGAGTCACCCCGAGCATCGCCGGCGGCTGGTCGACGAGCCCGAGATCCTGCCCACGGCCATGGAGGAGCTCCTCCGCGCGTATGCCCCGGTCACCATGGCCCGCCTCGTGCGCGAGGACATGGAGTGGAACGGCTGCCCCATGAAGGCCGACGACTGGATGATCCTGCCCTTCCCTGCTGCGAATCGCGACCCCGAGGCGTTCGACCGACCCGACGAGGTCGATTTCGATCGCGAGGACAACCGGCACCTCGCGTTCGGCCTCGGCATCCACCGGTGTGTGGGCTCGAACCTGGCGCGCATGGAGATGCGAGTCGCGCTCGAGGTCTGGCTCGCTCGCTACCCCGACTTCGAAATCGACGATCCCGAGGCCGTCACCTGGTCACATGGCCAGGTACGCGGACCGCGCACGCTTCCGATTCGAGTGCATCTCCCGCGGCCCTAGAACCGGCGTTCGCCGTCCATCCAGGTCTCCAACACCTCGATGTCGAGGAGGTCGGCCGGATCAACCTGCCGGGGGTCACGGTCGAGGATCACGAAGTCCGCGAGCTTTCCCGGCTCCAGCGAGCCGATCTCGTGGTCGCTGTGGCACTGCCAGGCCGCGTCGGACGTGACCGAACGGATGGCCGCCTCGACATCCACCCGTTCGGCCGGGTTCAACACGAAGTCGGGCTCGCGCCACAAGCTGCGGGTGACCGCGTTGTGGATCAACCGGAGCGGGCCCATCGGAGTCACCATCTCGTCGGAATGAACGGTCCAGCGAATGCCTGCGGCCGAGCACGACGCCGTCCGGTCGAGCATCTCGGCCTTTGCCAGTCCGAAGATGTCGTCGCGGAAGGCCTGCCCCCAGAAGTAGACGTGCCCGATCAGGAAGCTCGGCGAGACGCCGAGTCGGGCGATCTCGGCGATCTGCTCATCGTGCAGGATCGAACAGTGTTCGATCCGGTGCCGTCGATCGGGCTCGCCGGCATCGACCGCCGCGGACAGCGCCGCGAGGGTGTTGTCGATCGCCTGGTCACCGTTGGCGTGGATGACCACCTGCCAACCCCGAGACGCACGAAGCCGTGCCTTCTCGATCAGGACGTCGGGCTCGACGTAGGCGATCCCACGATCGTCGGTGCCGAGGTAGGGGTCGCGGTGAAAGCCGGTGCGGCCCTGGTTCGATCCGTCCGCCACGATCTTCCAGCCCGTGGCGCGGACCAGTTCGTCCCCCGCGCCGGGAACGACTCCGGCGAGGTCGAACGCGTCGCCGTGGTTGTCCGACAGCGAGTAGCGGAGTCGGGTGGACAGCGCGCCTTCGGCGGCGAGTGTCTCGAACAACCCGACGTCACCCGCACCGAGGAGGAAGCCGGTCCCCTGGTCGCAGATGGTGGTGACGCCGGCCGCTGCGGCGCGCTCGCCCACCCGCCGCGCGAGGCCAATGATGTCGAGCGTCCGGATCCCCGGGTTGAGGGTGAGGACGCTCATCATCGATCCCTGGCCCTTGAGCACGCCGTTCGGCGTGCCGTCGGTGAACCGGCCGTAGGGCGATCCGTCGATGTCGGGCGTGTCGGCCGTGATGCCGGCGGCCTCGAGTGCGGCCGAATTCACGTACGCGAAGTGGCCCGATGCGTTCATGATCACGATCGGGGTGGTGGTCGACACGGTGTCGAGTAGATCGGTGGTGAGCTCGTCGGGCCCGGCCTGGAGCGAGGGATCGAACTGGCGGCCGGTGATCCATCCCCCATCGGCCGGCGTGTCGAGCGAGCACAGGTGGGCAACGACCTCGTCGACGGTGTCGAAACGGAAGGGGCCGACGTCCTCCCAGCTGTCGAGGAGCGCGGTCGGCAGGAGGTGAGCGTGCGGCTCGATGAAGCCGGGAAGGATCGTCGCTCCCGTTCGGTCGATCACCTCCGCATCGTCGCCCGCGACCTCGCGCACCTCGGCTTCGGAGCCGACCGCGACGATGTGGCTTCCTCGGATTGCGATGGCCTCGGCCTCGCTGAAGTGCTCGTCGATGGTCAGCATGGTGGCGCCGCGACTCACGATGGTTCCGGTCCGGGTCTGCGGCGGCCTGGGTCTGGGTGTCGGGTCGAGCAGATCGGCGTCGAGCTCGAGCTGCGCAGCGATGCCGCTGAGCACCGGTCCGCCGCACCCACACGACGGCGCCGAACCCGCGCGCTTGTGCAGGTGGTGACGGGCCAGGGCGGTCATCGCGCCGACCGTAGCTCTACCGTGAGCGATGCATGAGCGAGCCGCCGATCACGTTCCGTCGAGCTGAGGCAGGGGACTGGGACGCCATCTGGCCGATCTTCCGGGCCGTGGTCGAGGCGGGCGACACCTACCCGTACCCGCCCGACACCGGTGAGGACGGGGCGCGCGCGCTGTGGATTCCTGAGCCGTCGAAGCGCCAGACCACCTACGTGGCCGAGATCGACGGCTCGATCGTGGCGACTGCCTACGTGCGCCCGAACATGATCGGGCTCGGCGATCACATCGCCAATGCCGGGTGGATGGTGAGCGCCGACGCACGCGGCAAGGGCGTCGGACGCCGCTTCGCCGAATACGTCCTCGCGGAGGCGCGCGCGCTCGGGTTCGTCGGCATGCAGTTCAACGCCGTGGTCGCCACCAATGCAGCCTCGATCGCGTTGTGGGAGTCGCTCGGGTTCGATCGGGTCGGCACGGTGCCTGGGGCGTTTCGTCACGCAACCGAGGGGCCGACGGCGATCCACATCCTGTATCGCGACCTCTGACCCGTCGAGCTCCTCAGCCGGCCACGAACGACCGCACCGTGATCGGGTCGTCGAAGCCCTTCACCATGCGTCGCCCGGCCGGCTCGAAATCGCAGCCGGCGGCCGCCACGGCGGCATCTTCGGTGACCAACAGCTCTTGGGGCACGGCTTCATCGACCAGCCGGGACGCGAGGTTGACGATGGAGCCGTAGTAGTCACCGCCACGAACCAACACATCGCCATAGGCGAGACCACCGCGCGGCACGACGCGCGCACCATCGTCGCCGAACCCCGACATGAGGCCGTTGGCGGCACGACAGGCCGCAGCGGCATCGGCGGCAACGAACATCACCTCGTCGCCGATCAGCTTGACCAGCCGGGCTCCGGCCGAGGTCACCACGTCGTGGGCACGACCCTCGAAGTCGCGGATGAACGAAGCGAGTTCCTGAGGCGCCATGCGGCCCGAGATCGCCGTGAAGCCCACGAGGTCGACGAAACCCACCGCGAAGCGGAAGTTGAACCGCTCACGGGAGTCGATGGTCGCCACCCGCGACGTCCGCACCGACTGGAGCATGAGCCTCCGCAGGACCGGATCGAGTCGCTCGACCAGACCGTCGAGGAGCCCGACGCCCTCGTCGACCTTCCTCGCGAGATCGAGTTCACTCGCGCCGGAGTGCAGGTGCGGCGACTCGACGTCGGCCAGGAACAACGACACCGACGCTTCGGCGATGCGACTCATCGACGTGCCGATCACGCGCACCACCGCCAGCGCCTCCTCGGCGGAGAAGAACGCCGACAGCCCAGCCAGTATGCCGATGGTCGCCGCCTCGTCGGGCGTGACGCCGACCTCTCCGGGAGGCGAGCCGTCGATCGGAAGGAACCCGAGCGCAGCGACGTGGACGTCGAAGTCGGAGACATCCATGCCGGCGAGTTCGGCGGCTTCGGTGCGTGACAAGCGCTCGCCCGGCACCATGCGCCGGTCACCCGCCAGCGATCCGAGGGACAGACCGTGCAGCCCCTCGACCATGTCGTCGATCGAGAAGCCCTGCTCGGTCAGCCATTCGAGGAGCTCGAGCCGACCGGTGCCCTCGCAGTCGACGGGGTCGAACAGCCCTGCAGCCTCGTACTCCTCGATCGACGGCACGTCGTCAAATCTACCGAGAAGGAGTTGAGTGTGATGTTGTCAAGTTTCATGATGCCAGATAGAACAGGAGACATCCCCAACGCTTCGACAAGGAGGCACCCAGATGCTCATGCGATTCGACCCGTTCCGTGAGTTCGATCGGCTGGCCGGCGAGGCCGCCACCAATCGACGAAACCCCCTGATGGCCATGGACGCGTACCGGCATGGCGACGCCGTCACGGTCCACTTCGACCTGCCGGGTGTCGACCGCGACTCGATCGACATCACCGTCGAGAAGAACCAGCTGAGCGTGAGCGCCGAGCGAGCCTGGCGGCCGAGCGAAGATGACCAGGTCGTCGCCTCCGAGCGCCCCCAGGGCACGTTCAACCGGACGCTGTTCCTCGGCGATGGCCTCGACCCCGATCGCATCGACGCCGACTACCGCGATGGGGTGCTCACCCTCACCATCCCGGTGGCCGAAACCGCGAAGCCCCGCAAGATCAGCGTCGGCGAAGCTCAGACGGCTCTCGCCTCCTGAGGCTCGGCCCGACTTCATCGCGCCTCGGGTGGCTGCCATGATGCAGGTCATGGCAGCCACCCCATCTCGCGTCGCTCAGTGACGCCCGCCGAGGTCGCCGATGTCGAGGGCGTGCTCGTCACGGCGGGGCTGGTCGCTGCCCTCGCCATCGCGATCGCCTCGACGAACGTTGCGATCCGCGCCCGGGTTGGCGACGCGCTCTCGGGAACCGGAACCTGGATCGCCGCCGGCATCGCACTGCTCGCGACAGGCGGCAGCCTGTGGTTCAGCGAGAGCGCCGGGTTCCCACCGTGCCAGCTGTGCTGGTACCAGCGGATCGCCATGTACCCGCTCGTCGTGGTGCTCGGCATCGCTGCGGTGCGCCGGTCGGCAACCGGACGCATCACCGGCATCACGATCGCTGCAGTCGGGCTCGCGGTGAGTGGCTGGCACATCCTCGTGGAGAACTACCCCAGTCTCGATGCCGGCGGCTGCGATCCCGACAACCCCTGCACCATCCGCTGGGTCGAGGGACTCGGCTTCTGGACGATCCCGAGAATGGCGGCGGGATGCTTCGCCCTCATCCTCGTGCTGACCACTGTCGACCATCTCACCCAACGAACCCCAAAGGACTGAATTCCGTGACCCGCACGCAGAGCCGACCTCGTCGCCAATCCAACAGCCCGGACCTCCGGGTGATCGCCGCGGTCGTCGGCGTCGGATTGCTGGTGGCGGTCTTCGCGATCATCATCGTCACTGCCGGCGGCGGATCCGACACGACCAGTGCCGACCCCGAGTACGGCGCGGTCGAAGGCGCCAGCAGTTCGCTGCCTCCCCTCCCGGATGCGGGTGCCGACCCAGCGGTCGGTGTCGTCGGACCGGCGATCCGGAGCGAACGACCCGAAGGAAGCATCACGGTCGACCCGGCCACCGATGGCGAGCCCACGATGCTCGTGTTCCTCGCTCACTGGTGCCCGCACTGCCAGGCCGAACTCCCGCGCCTGGTCCAGGCGGCCGGCGAGGGGACGTTCGACAACATCCGTACGGTCGCCGTTCTCACGGGCACCGACCCTGCCCGCCCCAACCACCCGCCCTCGAATTGGCTCGAGAGCGAAGGCTGGACCGGCGAGGAGTTCTACGACGACGCGAACGGGACTGCCGGTGGCGCGTACGGCCTCACCAACTTCCCTTTCCTGGTCTTCCTGAACGCCGACGGCACGGTCGCGCTCCGGCTGTCGGGCGAACAGGCGCCCGAGACGATCGAAGCCGCGGTCGCGGCCATCGCACCTCCTCAGGCGTGATCCTCCACCAACAATGCGTCCTGGTGGCTGATCTCGTAGGTCTGCGTCGCTGCCTGGGAGGACCCTGGGAACTTGGGTGAGGTCAGCTCTGCGGTCCCTGGTCTCGATGGCTGAGCGACCGAGCCGCCCGATCCGACCGCATGGCCGCGTTGCGGAGACACCGGACCACCTCGTCGTCGCTGGTCTGGCTGAAGTCCCCGTAGAACCGGCCGACGGCGACGAACGGCTCAGGCGTGGCGAGGCAGACGTACTCGTCGGCCGCGTGGGCCAACCGGTCGTCCCATCCGACCGGGGCCACGGGAACGGCGAGGACCACTCGGCGGGCGCCCTGCGCCCGGACGACCTCGCAGGCCGCCCGTGCCGTCGAGCCGGTGGCGATGCCGTCATCGACCACGATCACGAATCGACCGGCCAGGTCGAGTCGTGATCGTCCGATCTCGAAGCGCTGCGAACGCCGATCGAGCTCGCGGCGCTCGCTGGCCTCGACCACGGCGATCTGCGCGGTCGTCACGCCCGCCCGACCGATGGTGTCGTCGTCCAGCACGCCCACGCCACCCTCGCCGACCGCACCCATCGCGACCTCGGGTTGGCCGGGCACCCCGAGCTTGCGGACCAGGATCACGTCGAGCGGCGCCTCCAGGGCGCGGGCCACTGCGGCGCCGACCGGCACCCCGCCTCGAGGAAGGCCCACGATCACCGGGTCGGTCGCACGCAGGTGCTCGAGGCTCGTCGCGAGCTTCCGGCCGGCCTCCGTGCGGTCGACGAAGAGCGGGAGGGTCACGACCTCAGTCTCGGAGCTGCGCCGCGTAGACCCCGAGCAGGTCTCTCGAGGACACGACGCCCACCAGACGACCACCCTCTTCGACCAAGACGTGCCTGACCCACTCCTGCATCATCTGCTCGGCGACCTCGAACACCGGTGCCGAGATGTCTGCCCACACCAGGGTCCGACTGCTCACCATCTCGGCGGTCGTCGAGTCGAGATCGGTGCCTTCGGCGACACACCGGACGATGTCGCGCTCGGACACGATCGACAGCGCCTGGTCGGCGGTCCCGACCACGGCCGCACCGACCCCGGCATCGGTCAAGACCTTCGCGACCTCGGCGAGAGAGGCACCCGCCTCGACCGTGATCACCTCGTCGCCGGTCAGCATTCCAATGGTCATCTCGTCAGCGGTGCTCATGGCTCAATGGTGCCGCTGTCGGGTCCCGTTCAGCAGGGCCGAACGTCCCTAGTCAACCCATCGGACTCCGTGCAGGGTGGACGTGAGGAGATGCCGCACGATGAGCAAGACCGGGAACGACGAGGACACGACGCGACTGACGGCCTTGGACGCGGCGTTCCTGCACTTCGAGACCGACGGGACCCCCGCGCACGTCGGCTCGGTGACCTTCTTCGAAGGCGCCCCCTTCCGCGACGACGAGGGGCGGTTCCGGCTCGGCGAGGTCCGGACGCGTATCCGATCGCGGCTGCACCTGGTGCCGCGACTTCGCCAGGTCGTGCTGCCGACCCCGCTCGGGGTGGCCCATCCGGTACTGGCCGACGACCGCTACTTCGACATCGTCCACCATGTGAAGCTCGTCGAGGTGGGAGCGCCCGCGGACGAGACCGCGGTCTTCGCGCTTGCGGCCGAGCTGCACATGGAACGACTCGATCGGTCACGCCCGCTGTGGGAGTTGTGGTTCGTCGACGGCATGGCAGACGGCCGGGTGGCGATGGTCGAGAAGATCCACCACGCCATCGTCGACGGTGTGTCGGGCGTTGAGATCGCAACGGTGCTCCTCGACCTCGAACGCGACGCCCCGGCCGACGATGCGCCGGCTTGGTATCCACATGCGTGGGACGGCGCCGCCGAGCGACTGGCCAAGGGCATCGCCCAGCGGGTCGCCCTACCGGTCCGGCGGATGGGCGACGCCGCCGAGACACTCAAACACCCAGCGGACCTGGCTGCGCTGGCCCGATCGCTCACCCGCGCACCGCACACGTCGCTCAACCGCGAGGTGGGACACCAACGACGGCTCGTCCCGGTCCGGCGCGATCTCGAGAGCGTCCGAGCGCAGGCACACCGGCATGACGCAACCGTCAACGACCTCGTCGTGTCGGCGGTGACCGGCGGTCTCCGCGGCCTCCTCCTGCACCGGGGCGAGACCGTCGAACCGTCGACGCCGCCACTTCGTGCGCTGATCCCGGTCTCGCTCCACGAGGCCGACGGCGAGCTGGGCAACCTGGTGGCGAGCCTCGTCGTCGACCTCCCGATCGGAATCGCCGATCCGCACGACCGGTTGAGAAGCATCGCCGCGCAGATGGCGGCGGAGAAGTCGAGCGGCGCCGCGGACGTCACCGGTCGGATCCTCAGAACCGCCGACCTCCTGCCGGCCAACCTCGCAGCCCTCGTGAGCCGAGCCGTGCACCAGCAACCGTTCGTCAACGTGGTGATCACCAACGTGCCGGGACCCTCCGAGCCGCTCTATGCCATGGGAGCGGAACTGCTCGACGCCATACCCATCGTGCCGCTGGCCGGCAACCTCACGATCGCAGTCGGAGTCCTGTCGTACCGCGGCGCCCTGGTGCTCGGCCTGTACGGAGACCCCGAGGCGTGCGGTGACTTCGACGTCCTGGTGGACGGCGTCGAGAAGGGTTTCGTCGACCTCGGCTGCTAGTCCTCGTCAGCCGGCACGAACGCCACCGGGCAGGGCGCGTGGGCTGCGAGCTTCTGACTGACCGATCCGAGCAGCAATCCGACGAAGCCCCCGTGGCCACGTCGCCCGACCACGAGCAGGTCGGCGCCCTCGGCCAGTTCGGAGAGATGGGACGCCGCGTCATCCTGCACGACGATCGGTCGGACCTCGAGCCCTTCGGTGTCGACATCGGCGATCATCGTCTCGAGCAGCCGCTCGTGACTGGCCGCGATGGGCTCGGGGTCGGGGAGCTGGGTGAGATCCCACGATCCGGATCCGGTGAAGGGCAAGGTCCAAGCCATCACGACCTCGAGCACCGCTCCTCGGAGCCTCGCCTCGGTGATCGCGAAGCGCAATGCGGCGTCGGAGTTCGGTGATCCGTCGACACCCACCACCACTCGTGCGTGGGTCATCGCTTCAGCCGGCCTTCGCAGGGGTCTGCCGACGGGCCGATGCGGAGGTGACCGAGGCGGACCTCGGGCGGGCGGGGCCCGTTGGGACGGGTACGCCTGGCATGACGTCCTTCATGGTGACCACGCCCACGAACGTACCGTCTTGGGTGACCACCAGATGACGGATCGAGTTCGCAACGAAGGCGGCACACGCCTCGGCTGCATCGACACCGGCGTCAACGGTGACCGCCGGCGAACTCATCACGGCATCGACGCGTGCGCTCGGGTCGAGATGACCGGCCGTTCCACGCCGCACCAGGTCACGGTCGGTGACGAACCCGACCGGGCCCCCGTTGTCGTCGACGACGACGAGCGCACCGACGCCACGCTGCTCCATGAGCTTGGCAGCATCCAGGATCGGCGCGCCCGGGCTGATTCCGACCCCACTTCGTGTCACTGCCTCGATGATCTGCACGGATTCTCCCCTTCTCCCCAACCATCCGCCCGAGGAGCGGCAGGGGCAAGGGTCGAAGGTCCCCCGCGCGAGCGGTGAGGCGCATCCCACCCACCGTCGTTACCCTCGGCCCGATGCAGGAACTCGCAACAGGAGTCACCGACGCACGCCTCGCCGGGCTTCGCCGCTGGAACCTCGGGCTCACCGTCCTTCATCTCATGCAGGCCGTCGCTGTCCTCGCGCTGGCATCGGACTTCGCGATCACGGTCACCTCGACCTTCCCCGAGGGGCCGCCCGGCACGAGGCGACCGCGGGCCGAGAGCCTGTTCGATGTCCCGATCGGCCTCGCCATCGCCGTCTTCCTCGGCCTCGCCGCCCTCGATCACCTCGTCACTGCCACGGTCGGTCGGCGCCTGTACGAGACCGATCTCGGCCGAGGCATCAATCGCTTCCGCTGGGTCGAATACTCCGTGAGCGCAACGCTGATGGTGATCCTGATCGGGTTCTACAGCGGGATCACCGACATCACCGCGGTCATCGCGGTCGCCGGAGCGAACGCGGCAATGATCCTGTTCGGGTGGCTCCAGGAGCGGATGAATCCACCCGGCCGCGAGACCACCACGATGCTGCCGTTCTGGTTCGGCACGATCGCCGGCATCGCGCCATGGGTGGCGATCGCGTTCCAGATCATCGGCTCGAAGACCGTGCCGGGGTTCGTCTACGGGATCGTCATCGCCCAGTTCATCTTCTTCTTCAGCTTCGGCCTGAACCAGTGGCTGCAGTACCGCGGCGTGGGCCGGTGGGCTGACTACGCGTACGGCGAGAAGGTGTATCTCGTCCTCAGCCTCGCCGCGAAGTCGGTCCTTGCGTGGCAGATCTTTGGCGGGTCGCTCAGTTGATCACACGGACTTGACCACCGCGTACCAGACCCGCTCGCTCACGGCCTCGATCGCCTCCGCCGCCCGGGAGAACCGGCGATAGAGCTCGCGTCTGCCCATCACCTCGCCGAGATCCTGGTCGACGAGGAGTTCGGACATCGCGACGCGATACAGCCGCTCGAGTTCACGACACCGTCGTACCGCCGCATCGGAGGCATCGGTCGCCAGCTGATCGTCGCTCGTCAGAGCCCCGATCGCGGCAACCAGATCAGACTGACCGAGGCTCACCTGCTCGGCCATGGCCGCCATGTGGCTGTCGGGGCGCATCGCCATGACCTCGGCCTCGCGAACGATGTTCTTCGCAGCGTTCATCACCGCGTCGATGCGTTCGGCCAATGAGTAGATGTCCTCCGCGTCGAGCGGCGTCGAGAACGCAACCCGCAGACCGGCGAGGACCTTTCGCTTCGCATCGTCGGCGCGGTGCTCGTGATCAGAAACGGCCCGACCGGCCGCTTCGTCACCGCGGGCCCACGCCAAGAACGAGTCGATGCCCTCGCCGGTCACTTCGACGTGCGCCCTCAGCGCTCCGAGGAGATCGGGGGTCTCAGGGAGGAACCAGTGCTTCATGTGATGCCCTTCCAGACGAAGAAAAGAGCGGCGCCAAGGGCCGCTGTTGCCGGCAGCGTGAGGATCCATGCGAGGAGAATCTCGCTGACGACGCTCCAGCGGATCCGCCGCCACGACTGGCCGGCGCCGACACCGACCACCGACAATGCCACGACGTGGGTGGTGCTCACCGGAGCGCCGAGTACCGCAGAT
>Ga0307380_10005633_pt1 | contig 16586 bp, 10 predicted proteins | sample UN3MG_FD_202239 | JGI IMG/M metagenome (GOLD analysis project Ga0307380, IMG submission 202239) | Soil microbial communities from Risofladan, Vaasa, Finland - UN-3 | ecosystem: Environmental > Terrestrial > Soil > Coastal area > Acid sulfate soil | place: Finland: Risofladan, Vaasa | collected...
GATTCTTGTCTCTTCTCGCGTGTGCCAACGCGTTTCGGATCCCAATAGCGCGGACTACGTCCTTAATCGTCTTATCTGAAGGGCGATTCTCAGGCTCCATGAACAAGGAGGGTGTAAGACTAACCATAGCACTAATCCCAGCCCTCTGAAGCAAATTTTGGGCCCATCCACGCGCTGCCGCACAACCGGCTTTCGTCTCGGCAACGTGCTCAACAAGTTCCGCATGGGCATTCTCAAAAGCGATAACGGAGTACAATAACGCATTCAAGTAGTCCGTTTGTTGTATGTAGTCTTGTGCCTGAAGGGCCAGCGAATAGAACGCATAGTGCGTGTTGTTACTGAGGTTGTGTTGCAGTATGGCTATGCTTTCGGCAGGTATGTCGTGCATATTACCACCCAACGTAAAGGGAAGGGGTGATGCTGGCGTAGCGTCTGCAATACTGTCCTCGATCTGTTGAAAGTCGTCTGAATCATGTTGTCGCTCGAATACATGCAGCTTGTAAGTTTGGCCTCCACTAATGTCCTTCCGTAGCACGCGTCGCACTCTATTAGACTCTATCTCCTGTCCGAAAAGAACGCGGTAGGACACAACGAGCGTGTTCAGTGGTTTCAGTAGGTCTTCTAGAACGTGCAGAACATGCAGATTTGCAGTAGCTTTACTGTAATCGGAGTGTTCAAGAGCCTTCGCGATAGCTGATTTCTCGTTTTCCTTAAGCTTGACCGGACTCAGTGTTATGAGTACATCGCTCGCAAATTCTGGACGTACACGTGGTGGACGGCCAAGCAACTCTTTCTGAACCTCGGAATTCGGAATATCCACAGAATTGATCACAGCTATGCGAGCCGGGACTACGCCTCTTATTTCGAAAACAGCCCGAGAACCAAGTCTAAGACGAAAGGGAAGTCTGCAGAAAAAAGAGTTTATAATTTGGATAGATCCCTCCTCGGTAAGTAGCTCTTCACCGACAAACCTGTCCTCTATGGTACCGCACGTCTGCGAGTGGGCATCAAACGTAATTTGGGGCTTACGAATCATGATGATTCCAAAAAAGTCCGGAGCTATTTCGTTTCTAACGAACTATTACAAGTTTTTAGGATATGCAACTTGCTTGCACACGCTGTAAAATCTAAACAAAACTTTCTATCTTCTTCTTTCAATTCCCTCACCACACAAAAATAAATTCTATAAATCACGGCTGGAGTTTATCCAGAGCAAAAGCGAAGGAAAATACTAAATACGAATCAATTCCCTTTGCCGAAAATGATAACCCACTTTCCCGACCCGGTCAAACCAAAAACAAATTGCCTATTTTAACTACCCCTGTCTTTAAAACCCCCACAGCGCCTGAGCGGAAGCAAAAGCCCCAAAAGTTCGAAAATTGCACCATTTTTTCTTGAATTTGTACCAAAAATCGCAAAAAGTGCACATTTTTTACAAATTTCTCCCAATTTTTCATCGTTTTTTGTGTCTAAATTACATAAGGACTTAACAAATCGCGCAAAACCAGAAAACCCTTGCAATACCCCCGCAACTTTGTATAATTGTCTCTATGGTAACCAGCCATAAATCGCGTTCCGCCTTCAAGGCCTTATCAGGTCTTAGCTTGCTCCTGCGCCGCAAGGCGCAATAAACCATTTACCACAAAAAACTTACATACTTTCCCTTTTTAAATAATTTCGTAGAAATTTGAATTCGTTTCGGGCATAATGTGCCCCTGACGAATCTGAAAAATTGGAGCCAGACTTATGTCTAAGGAAAAAATAACAATTTTCGATACCACTCTCCGGGACGGCGAGCAGTCTCCCGGCGCTTCCCTTTCCATCACCCAAAAGCTCGAAATTGCCCATCAATTGGCGATTTTGGGCGTTGACGTCATCGAAGCCGGCTTTCCCATCTCGTCGCCTACCCAGTTCGAAGCGACCTTCCAGGTCGCCGACCAGGTCACCGGCCCGACCATCGCAGGCCTTGCGCGCGCCAACAAAAACGACATCGACGCCGCTGCAAAGGCCCTCGAGCCAGCCAAAAAAAGGCGTATACACACCTTCATCGCTACTTCGCCGATACACATGGAGTACAAGCTCAAAAAATCGAGCGATGAAGTACTCAAAATGGCCGTCGACGCCGTCAGCTACGCAAAGACCTTTACCGAAGACGTCGAATTCTCACCCGAGGACGCCTGCAGAAGCGAAATAGCGTTTCTGGTCGAGATACTCACCGCCGTCATCGAAGCCGGCGCCACGACCCTGAACATCCCCGACACCGTCGGCTACATCCTGCCGTACGAGTATGGCCAAATCATCGCACAGCTTAAGGAAAAAGTCCCCGGCATCGACAATTGCATAATAAGCACACACTGCCACAACGACCTGGGCATGGCCGTCGCGAATTCCCTTGCCGGAGTCCGCAACGGCGCCAGGCAGGTCGAATGCACCGTAAACGGACTCGGCGAACGCGCAGGCAACGCAGCACTGGAAGAAATCGTCATGGCAATATACACACGGGCCGACTTTTTCGGCAAGGCCGAAGTCGCTGCGATGCTGCCCCAGATTAACACAAAGCAGATTCACCGCACCAGCCAGCTGGTCTCGCAGCTGACCGGCTTTGTCATCCAGCCGAACAAAGCCATCGTCGGTGCAAACGCCTTCGCCCATGAAGCTGGCGTACACGTCGACGGCATACTCAAGGAAAGGACCACCTACGAGATTATGACCGCTGAAGCTATCGGCCTTAGCGGCTCAAGAATGGTGCTCGGAAGGCACACGGGCCGACACGGCTTCACCGACAGATGCAAGCAGCTCGGTTTCAAGCTCACAGACATCGAATCCGAACAGGCCTACCAGAGGTTTCTCGAAATCGCCGACAAGAAAAAGGAGGTCTTCGACGAGGACATCGCCGTGATAATCAACGATGAAATACACATCGTTGAGAAAACTTACGAGCTCCGACACCTCCACGTCGTAATCGACACCGACACGGTGCCGAAAGCAAACGTGAAAATGGCCTCCGCCGACAAAACAATAGAGGCTGACGCCACCGGTGACGGCCCGGTCGACGCCGTCTATGAGGCAATAAGAAAAGCTACAGGCCTGTCGCCTATACTCGAAAGCTACTCCATAAGGGCGGTTACAAAGGGAAAAGAGGCCCTCGGCGAAGCGACGGTCAAAATCACCGACAACGACCGGGCCTATATAGGAAGGGGCGTCTCGACCGATATCATCGAGGCAAGCGCAAAGGCCTACGTCGACGCCATCAACCGAATGGTCTCGATGAAAGATAAGGGCCAGCCGGAAGTAAAAGCAGAATTATAAAGTCAAAACCACAAATTGGATAAAAATATGACAATGACAATTACCGAAAAAATATTGGCAAAAGCAGCGGGCAAAGACAAGGTCCAGCCGGGTCAGGTCATCGACGCAGATATCGACGTGGTCATGTGCCACGATGTTACAACACCGCCGGCCATCTCGATGCTTGTCGAAAAGGGCATTGACAAGGTCTTCGACCCCGACAAAATCGTCGTAACACCCGACCATTTTCAACCCGCCAAAGACATAAAAAGTGCCGAACTGCATAAGCGTCTCGACGACTGGGCCAAAAGGCACAAAATCAAACACTATTACAAGATAGGCCGTGCTGGCGTCTGCCATGCGCTGCTGCCCGAACAGGGACACATCAGGCCCGGCGAAGTCATCGTCGGCGGCGATTCGCACACCTGCACCTACGGAGCTTTCGCGGCATTCAGCACCGGTACAGGCTCGACCGACCTGGCCGCCGCTATCGCAACGGGACGCTTATGGTTCAAGGTGCCGGCTTCGATAAAGCTCGTGCTAAATGGCTCGCTCAGCCCCGGTGTTTACAGCAAAGATGTAATTCTTGCCGTAATCGCCCGCATCGGAACCGATGGCGCACTGTATAAAGCAATGGAATTCACAGGCCCGGCCCTCGGCGATATGTCCATGGAAGCCAGAATGACAATGACAAACATGGCCATTGAGGCCGGCGCTAAAAGCGGCATAATCGGCTTCGACGATACGACAAAGCAATATCTTGATGAGCACCTGACAGAAAAAACCAGCTATACCGTCTTCGAATCTGACGCCGACGCCGAATACATTAGCACTGAAGAGTTTGACTGCTCGGCGATTGAGCCGATGGTCGCTCTGCCGCACCTGCCAAGCGGCGGCGTGCCAATCGCCGACTGCGCCGGCAAAAAAATGGACCAGGCATATATCGGAAGCTGCACTAACGGCAGGATTGAAGATTTACGAATTGCCGCAGAGATTCTCAAAGGCAAAACGGTCGCGATACGCACTTTGATTGTACCCGCAACACCAACTATCTGGAAACAGGCCAAAGACGAAGGCTTATTCGACATCTTTTACGATGCAGGCTGTGTAATCGCCGCGCCGACATGCGGCGCGTGTCTCGGCGGATTCATGGGAATACTCGCCAAAGGCGAAAAGTGCGTCAGCACGACAAACAGAAATTTCGTCGGCAGAATGGGAGACCCGCAAAGCGAAGTTTACCTGGCAAGCCCAGCAACCGCCGCCGCCAGCGCAATTAAAGGAAAACTGACCGACCCAAGAGAATACATGTAGGCATAGGATGATGGAAATGAGTCAAAGAACAGTTATTAGGCCTTCTTTTCTAGTGGCAATTGCGTTCACCGGCGGGGCACTGCTTTTCGGGCTTCCCGCAATTGCCCTCGCCTGTGCCATTGTCTTCACTGGGAAAGGTAGTTGGCTTGCGCTTGCTGTATTCAGCTTGATTGGTGCGTGTCATGCAAGCATCGCTGTGTTCTACTGGCGTCGGTACTTGTTAGGCAGACGAAGGAAAAAACTGAGAAAAGAGTCTGTGAAATCAGCGTAATCAGCGATTTTAAAAGGAATAATTATGACCAGGGCACATGTATATAAAAGAGACCATATAAACACCGACGAGATTATACCAGCTCGATACTTGAATACCGACAACGAGGCTGAACTGGCGAAACACTGCATGGAGAATCTGGATTCGGATTTTGTCAATAAGGTCCGGCAGGGCGACTGCATTGTCGCCGGCAAGGACTTCGGCTGCGGCTCATCCAGGGAGCATGCCGTCTGGGCACTCAGAGGTGCGGGCGTGCAGACCGTTATAGCCAAATCCTTTGCGCGTATCTTCTATCGAAACGCCATAAACAATGGCTTTTACCTGATTGAATCAGATAAAGCAGCTGAAAAAATCAGTGACGGCGAAGAACTTCAAATTGATTTCAAAGCCGGACTTGTAAAAAACAAAACTACCGGCGATGATATAACTTTTAATCCGCTCCCGGATTTTGCCCTTGAAATCATCAACGATGGTGGCTTATTAGACCATATAACAAGAACACATAAATAGACTTTTGATACAAGGAGAACTGAAAGTGTACAAGATAGCGGTGATACCTGGTGACGGGACCGGCCCGGAAGTGACAGCCGAAGCTGTAAAGGTATTAAAGGCAGCAGCCGACAAATTTAATTTCAAAGTCGATTTGACCGAATTTGATTTCGGCGGGGAAAGATATAAGAAAACAGGTGAGACCCTGCCCGACAGCGCCGTGGAAGAGCTGCGCAAATTCGATTCAATACTGCTCGGCGCAATCGGCCATCCTGACGTCGCGCCCGGGATTCTCGAAAAAGGAATTCTGCTTAAAGCCCGCTTCGCGCTTGACCAGTACATAAATCTGCGGCCCGTAAAGCTCTATCCAGGCGTCGAAACTCCCCTAAAAGACAAAGGCCCTGACGATATCGACTTTGTCGTTGTCCGCGAAAACACCGGCGACCTCTACACCGGCACCGGCGGCTTCTCAATGAAGGGAACGCCGCACGAAGTAGCGGTACAGTCGGCTGTCTATAATCGCTTTCAAGTTGATAGATGTCTCAAGTACGCTTTCGAATACACGAAGAAATACGGCAAAAAGGCCCGCGGCAAAGGTGATAAAAACACCCTCGCACTATGCGGCAAAACCAACGTGCTGACCTATATCTACGACCTCTGGGAAAGGGCCTTCCACGAAATGGGAAAGGCCGAGTACCCTGACATCGAAAGGGAATATTACCACGTCGATGCGACCTGTATGTGGATGGTCAAAAATCCCGAATGGTTCGACGTAATCGTAACCGGAAACATGTTCGGCGACATCATCACCGACCTCGGCGCAATCGTACAGGGTGGAATGGGTATCGCTGCAGGCGGCAATATCAACCCCGAAGGCGTCAGTATGTTCGAACCCATCGGCGGAAGCGCTCCGAAGTACACCGGCAAAGGAGTCATAAATCCGCTGGCCGCAATCTGCGCCGTCCAGATGATGCTCGAGACCCTCGGCGAAGAAAAGGCCGCAAAGAAACTCGAAGATGCCGTAATGTTCGTTACCAGCCAGAAGCTCGAGAGCATGCAGGCCGGCAAAATGGGATACTCAACCAGCGAGGTCGGCGACTTAGTTGCAAAAAAACTCTGCGATTAAGTAAAAAGGAAAAATAATTAGCTACTTTTTTACTTTTTGTTATGCCAGCTAATCTGACACCGGAGTATTTTAAGGCCGAAAAGTGGTTTCGCGAAGCGACAACCAACGATGAGAAAATCCTCGCACTTGAGCAGATGCTCGCTGTAATGCCCAAGCACAAGGGCACCGACCATTTGAAGGCCGACCTCCGCCGAAAGCTCAGCAAACTCAAAGATACCGCAACGCAGAAAAAGACCAGCTCACACGCCGATATCTTTTACGTCCCCCGAACCGGCGCAGGACAGGTCGTACTTATTGGAACACCAAACTCCGGCAAAAGCGCAATCGTCGAAGCACTTACCAACGCAAAAGTAAACGTCGCCGATTTCCCATTCGCTACCGGCGCGCCCGTTCCCGGAATGGTTCAGTTCGAGGACATCCAGATTCAACTGGTTGATATGCCGCCTATCACCACAGACTTTATCGCGCCGGGCCAGGTCGGAACATACCGAAACTGCGACCTTATCGCAATCGTCATCGACCTGTCTGCCGACGTCACCGAACAGATGAATATCTGCCTGGACTTTCTCGAATCAAGAAACCTGCTTCTCGACGACGAAACGCCTTCGGCCGATTCACAAGGTAACCGGCTGGCAAAACCTGTGGTTTGTATCTGCACAAAAGCCGACATCGCAAAACCAGATGCGTTAAAAACGCTCAAAGACACTTGCAGAGGCCCCCTTGAATTTGTCGAAGTTTCAGCGACAACTACTCCCGGGCTCGACAAACTGCCAGCAGCATTTTTTAAATTGCTCAATATCATACGAATCTACTCAAAGCGCCCCGGCAAAAAACCCGACATGAAAGACCCATTCACACTGCCGGCCGGCTCGACCGTAATTGACCTTGCAAGAGCCATACACAGAGACCTTGCCGAAAAACTAAAATACGCAAGAATCTGGGGGACCGGCGTTTACGACGGACAAAACACCCAGAGAAACCATGTCCTGAACGACAAGGACATTATTGAATTGCATTTTGCATGACTTTTGCTATAATGTCGCGACTGATAATCAGATTAAATCCCTACGGAGGACAACTAAATCATGGATTGTAAAAAAGACCAGAACATGAGCAACTGCAACTGTTCGTATCCCGGCTGTGACAGAAAGGGCGTATGCTGCGAGTGCTTAAGCTACCACCTCTCTTCACAACAGCTGCCCGCATGCTGCTTCCCGGATAACGTTGAGAAAACCTACGACAGAAGCTTCAAGGCCTTCGCTAAAGCCTGGAAACTATAAAAATTCTACCCCAAAGGCCCGGCTCATAACACAATATGGGCTTAACCATCGCTTTGTTTACCCAGCGCAGCCTCGAGCCGCGCACGCACCTTTGGCTGATTCGGATTGATTGCGAGCGACCTTTTGTATGCTTCAATTGCGTCATCGGTTTTCCCCTGCTGCTCCAGAAGGACACCGACATTAAAATGCATTTCCGCATCATCAGGCCGTGCACTTAAAACAACCCGAAATTCCCTTATCGCTTCATCAATTCTCCCCAGAGATGCCAGGGCCAGCCCCAGCCTGCCGTGCGCTATAACATTGGCCGGCTCAATTGCCAGCGCCTTTTTATAATACCCAACCGCTTCCTCCATGTGGCCCCGCTCACTCAAAACAGACCCAAGCTGACTAATCGCCTCAACATAATCCGGCTGAAATTTCACCGCCTTCTTGTATTCCGCAATGGCTTCATCCATCCTGTCCTGCAATAAAAATACCGTCGCAAGATTATAATGCGCTACCGCAAAGTCCGGCTTCAATTCCAACGCTCTGCGATAGTGTTCAATCTCTTCTTCCGTCCTGCCCAACTTGCCCAGCGCACCGGCAAGATTGTTATGCACTTCCGCATTATTAGGCTTCACTTCGAGTGCCGCCTTAAAATGCTCGACCGCCTTTTCATACTCTCCCGACTCTTTAAGAATATTTGCGTAATTGTTACGCATCAGCCAGTTATCTTTAGTGACATCAATTGTCCGCTCAAACAAAGTGCCGCTGTCTCGCCAGTATCTCAACTGCAGTGAAGTAAACACACTCATCGCCGACAAAACCACCGCCGCCGATACCGCTGTAACAAATTTAAGGCCCGGTCTTCTTAAAACAACTTCTCGCACACTCCACGCGATAACAAGAAACAGCCCGATATACGGAACATATGTGTACCTGTCGGCCATCGACTGTACGCCGACCTGTACCACACCAATCACAGGAACAAGCGTACCGACATACCACAGCCAGCCGAACAGCACATACCTGCGCCGCAGACCAACCCAGACAAAAACCGCTGTAACCAACAAAAACCCCACACCACACACCACCACCTTCGTCATCGAGAGACCGCCTGCTGGATGTGGATAAAGAACCGCTAACTTGCTCGGCCAAAACATCTTCCCAACGTACATCGCATATGAAACAACAGCGTTGCCGAGACGACTCCGCATACCCAGCGACTCCATCGTTGGAACAGCTCCCCCCGCACGCTGAACCAGAAACGTCACCACACTCGAAACCACCGAACAAACAAAAAGCGGCACCTTCTCAATAACAAGATACACCGCCGACCTCTGTTCAGAACCACCCTCACCATTAACCAACTTGTCAAACTTCAACCGCCCCAAAGGCCAAAAATCCAGTAGCAGCAATACAAAAGGCCCGGTCACCATCATCGGTTTGCTCATAAGACTAAACGCGAAAAACAAAACCACCAAACCATACTTTATAACCTTTGGACGCCTGACATATCCCGCATACGCCCACATCGCCAACAGCCAGAAAAACGTACTAAGCACGTCCTTGCGCTCGGCCACCCACGCCACCGATTCGACATGCAGTGGATGCAGGGCGAACAACGCTGCGACAAACGCGCTCGCCCAAAGCGCCGCTGTCATACGATACAAAATAAAAAATAAAAGCAGCGTATTGGCCGTGTGAAAAACCACGTTAACAAGATGATGTCCCCCGCTTTTCAAACCGAATACCTGACAATCCAGCATGTGCGAAAGCCACGTCACCGGATGCCAGTTACTCGCACGCCCCGTAGTAAACGCCCATTCGACCCCCTTGAAGCTCAGCCCCCTTTGAACAATACGGTTGTCGGTGATATATGTATCGTCGTCGTACTTGACAAACTCGTAGTCAGCAACCGGCCAGTACAAACCCAAATTGGCCAGTGCCAGAACCACACAAACAAGCAAAACCCAATAATCCCCGGCCGGCTCTTTCATAAACTAAAATTGCTGTTTAACCGTCAAACTCAAACTCTTTGCCTGTCAGACGCTTGTAGCCCTCGATATACTTGGCGCTGGTCTTTTCGACTATATCGTCGGGCAGCACAACGCCCGGCCCCGACTTATCGAAGTTTATACTCTCTAAGTAATTCCGCACAAACTGCTTGTCGAAGCTCTCCTGGTCGCGCCCAACTTCGTACTTGTCCGCAGGCCAAAACCGAGATGAATCCGGCGTCAATACTTCGTCTATCAAAATAATCCTGCCGCCCGAAACTCCCCACTCGAACTTCGTATCGGCCAGGATTATCCCCTTACTCTCAGCGTACTCGCTGGCCTTCTCGAATATCGACATGCTGTAATCCTGAACATATTCCGCCCGCTCGGCACCGAGTATCTCAACACACCTCTCGAAATCGATGTTTTCATCATGTGCTCCCTGTTCAGCCTTCGTCGCAGGCGTAAACAAAAGCTCCGGCAGCTTCTCGCACTGCTTCAATCCCTCCGGCAGCTTCTGTCCGCAAACCGTCCCGTGCTCCTTATATTCTTTCCAGCCCGAACCTGCCAGATAACCACGCACCACACACTCGACCGGCAAAGGTTCGCATTTTTTGACCAGCATACTCCGGCCGGCAAGTTCCTCCGCGCGGTCACAGAACGGCGCAGGAAAACTCGCCACATCGTAACTTATCACATGGTGCTCGACCTCCGGACTCAAAAATTCAAACCAGAACTTCGAAATCTGAGTCAAAACTATCCCCTTATACGGTATCCCGTTGGCCATAACAACGTCGAATGCGCTTAGCCTGTCCGACGCCACTATCAAAAGCTCCTCGCCCAAATCATATATGTCACGAACCTTGCCACGCACCGGTTCCTGCTCACCTATCTTCGTCTGCAAAACTACTTCACCCATTGTTTGTTCCTTTCCAGCAGCTGTTTAAAAATTCTCAAAACCCCTGACGTATCCTCGAATCCACATAGCCGAATATCTTCCCCTTAACCTTCTCAATATCACCATCTGACGGCAAAAAATCAAATATTTTCTCAAGATACTTCTCTTCTTTTACTCGCTTCAAAGTCGCCGCGAAATTCACGTCATAAACCCAGCTAAGCTGGCAAAGCTTCATATCGTTCCACGTCGCGAGTTTGCTGTAATCAACCCGCTGACCGTCTAAAACAGCTCCAACCACTTCCGGAGAATACCAGGGCTCATCCGGAAGTTCAACCTCCAGCTTAAAGCCCTCCGGGTCCGCCTCATACGCCTCGTAGTTGACCACCACGATGTAGAATATGTCCACCTTGTCCACGTCCCGTATCATCCGGCAATACAAAAGACAATCCCCATCCAGCCCCGCCGGCAGCTCCTTCTGCCCGTGATACTCTATCGCCTTAACAATCATCTCCCGCTCATCTGCCTCAACGCCCGCTAAAACATCATATTCAGCCAGCACCTCCAGCCCCAGAATGCAGTGGTTCAGGCTCCGCGGGTCATGATACGTCTGATACTCCTTAAATTGTCTGAACCTGCCTATATCGTGAAAAAGCGCTACCGTATCGGCTATAAGCCTCTGGTTTTCATCGAGCCCAAGCTCTCCCGCCAGATAAGCCATCTCCTCGCAGACCCGCCTGCTGTGCTCGTCCTTGAGCCTTATATTGGCGTTAATATACTCATCATCCCCGTAAAAACCGGCCACGTAATCATCAAACCACTCTTTGAACTTCTCTAACTGCTCTTGCTTCATAGTCCTGAAATTCCAATCAAAAAAATAAAAAAACGACCGCCAAGTTATAGCAGCTTTTTAACAATTTTCCAGTTGCATCTTCAAAAATACTACCTTATATTATTTTGCAGAAACTATTCATAAAGTAACTCGTACCCGAATATCGCTGAAAGTGTAAACCAACAGAAAAGGAAAAATAACATGCCTAACGTAAAAGACATAATCGTAAAAAAACCCACCGAAGAGGAAGAAAAAAACTGCAGGAACTGGCCCATCTGGAAGTGCGAACCAAGCACATTCGACTGGTCATATACTGAAAAGGAAACCTGCCTGCTGCTCGAGGGAAAGGTAACCGTCACCCACGGCACCGATTCAGTCAGTTTTGGAGCGGGGGACCTTGTTGTTTTTCCGGAGAACCTCGACTGCACCTGGCACGTAGCTGAAGCAGTAAAAAAACACTACAACTTCGGATAAATCACAAAAATCTAAGATTTAAGACTGGAAACATTCTCCAGCCTCTCGCCTGTCAAATGTTTAATGCGCCGCTGCTGTCGCAGCACTGAACTTCAACTGTTTATTTGTCCCTGATTGCAGCCTTCGCCTCCTTCAGACCTGCCTTAGCCTGACTATTATCCGGCTCAACGGCCAGCCACATATTATAGTACTTGATAGCTTCATCATACTGCTTACGCTCCATATAAACCTGTGTCAGGCCGCTAAGTGAAGCGGTAGCTCCCGGTTGTGCCGCGATAGCTTTTTCCCACCAGGCTATTGCCTCATCTTTATTGCCTCGTCCGTGTGCAATCCAGCCAAGACCATTGAGGGCAGCGGAGTTTTTAGGATTTATCTCAACGCACTTTTCAAACGAATTTTTGGCGTTAAGTTTTTTCCCCTGATTTAATTGTGCCCAGCCGAGCCCCTGATAAGCCCCGTCGTTGGTAGGGTCTTTTTTAGCTGCCGCCTTAAACTTTTTCTCAGCTTCAACAAGCTTTCTCTGCCGCCATAAAGCCCATCCCTCAGCCGTCAAATTTTCCGATGCGAGTTTATCAGTTTCATCAGCTTTGCTTGTCTTTTCAACCTGCCCAGCAGGATTAGCCTCTTTTGGCTCACCTTTAAGATTATCTATAGATATTTCATTTAAACTTTCAGCTTTCCCAATCACAATGGTAACGTCTTTTATTTCTTGGCCGGGTTTGGTTTCAATGCCTGTTTCCATGATGTTCTGGCCGTTGTAGAGAATTTCCTTGACGATTTGACCTTCTGTCTTGGGAAGAAAAGTTATTAGTGTTTGCCCAGGCATCAGGCCTTGAAGAATAAACGTACTTTTCGTTGGGAAAAGCATTTCGCCGCCGCTGTAATCGCCTTCGCCTGAATCAAAAGAACCACCGGAACCATTACTCACATCTTTTGGCCTGTATTTGTTTCGAAAATCTGTCAGGCTAAAACTCAACCTGGGCCCGTTTACATCTGTGACACTTGCGTGTCCTGTGACACTTGCGTATCCGAAGCTCTTAACAATCTCCCAATCGTTACTGTCCACATCCACAATTTTGCCCGAGATTGTAACTCCGACTTTCAATATAAAGTCAAGTTTGGTCTTCTGATTTGAACTGTCAATATCAAGCGGTATTCGTGTTCTAACAAGTCCATGATGTACAGCATCTGCATGAACGAGAAACTCACCGTTTCCTAAGCCCTGAATTTGATAATTACCCTGTTCATCAGTGTAGGCCGTCACAAAGTCAAAAAGCATATCACGTCTATGCACGACAACGAATGCTTCAGATACAGGCCTGCCTTCCTCGTCAACTACAATCCCTTCGAGAATAAGACCGCCTTCTTTCTGCAACCTGATGTCAACACCCTTAATCTCTTGTTCTTTATCAAAGGTAATCAATTTGGCTTCATCTCTGGAAAATGTTCCAGGATAATATATGGGAGGATAAGCATTTCCCTGTTTTGCTGCCCGCCAGTTAAGTACCATAAGGTAGGCAGGTTTTCCATTCAAACCATCAATAAAATAAGAGCCATCCAAGCAATTTATTCTTGCTTGTTCACTTTTATAGCCTTTTCCATCCTCTCTTTCAAACCATGCCACTGCAGTCAATGTGTCAATGTCAGATGGCAACCGGCCGTTTTCATCAGTTATTTTGCCGGAAATACTACAAGCCGGCTCAAGTTCAAATAGGATACCTGATCTTTGCTCGCCTTCTTTTAATGAAAAGCTTGGATAATGACCAGGAGACTTATTTTCCGGATTATAGATTTTGTCCTCATAACCGGCAGTATGAATTATTCTAAGGGAGAATGGCCCAGTGGGAATATCCTTGAATACAAAGGTACCGTCACTTGCCACATCGATGAATAAAGCATCGTTTGTTTTATTATTGAATAAATATGCTCTTGCATGTCCTACTGGCTCACCAGTTACACTTGAAATAACTTTTCCGCTGATAGAGCAATTTCCTGTAGGCCTTCGATTACTGGGGCCAACAAATTCGGTCTGAGAATCGTTATTGTCCCCTTCTTCCAAGGGATATAGCTCATGCCGTTGACCGGTACGTGAGCTAATACGGATGTTAGAGCCAACGAAAATCTCATCGTCATCATTACCATAAATACCATCTTGCCCACAACTGCTAAGAATAAAGCGTTTTCTGTTGGACTCATAGTGATAATCGTCATTGGTAAGGCTATAAACATCTTTTGGAACGGAAGCACTCAGTTGCTCAAGGGTTTCTGGGTAATAGCCCTGAGATCGCCTATAGTTAATGAGCTGCGCTGCTAAATTTTTGAAATCCTCTTTTATCGCATTCGGATCGATCGATTCTGCGTCATTGATGTCAGCAGATTCCGATGCCCCCTCAACCTGCCCGACAGAGCTTTCGGTTTTTATGCCGAGCTTTTTAAGGGTTTCAGTTTCTTCAAAAGAGATGTGTGAGTCGTTATACAAGACATTGGTACCTTGGCTGTTTTTCTGCATAAGCAGAGTTTTGTCATAGGCAAGAATTGCATCCGGTCGATCTACTAGTTTTACTTTGTCTCCGAGGTATTCAATATTCCCTGTTAGCCAAGCTAAATCATCTTCATTAACCAATCTGTCCTTCAATAACTCATTCAGATTTTCAGGATATTTCTCATTATGGTCATTGGCGAAAATCAGCATTGCCTTGCCCAGTTTCATGAGTTTCTTAGCAGACTCAACGCGGGCTTCTATTTCTTTATCGTTGCCGTGGTACAGTTTATCATCAGGTATTCCAAGTGCCCTGCCCGCTCGTCTTAACTCCTTCGCATCCTCTTCGGTAAATTGAATGTACTGCGTATTTGTTCCTTTTCCATAACCGTAAACAACTCGAACAAAGCCGTTATGTCCTTCATCAATGGAACCTCCTTCAGTAGGCTTCGGCTTGGCGTTAATTCGCAGTATTTCAGTTATCATTTCTCGCATATTGTTGATCTTCTTATTTCCGACCATCCAGAAGTAATAGCCTTTTCGCAGTTCTCCTATGCCCAGGCGTTGATGTCCAAAACCCGGATCGAGTATTAAAACACCAAAGGGATGATATAGCTGATACTCCGCCTTAAGTTCTGGTGTAACGTCGATTAACTGCATTCCAAGTAAAATAAGTGGCTCTGCTTCTGGGGATTTAGATAACATGTTAGATTTCTTTATTGGCTCAACTTCAATTTGCACATCGGTTTTGAAATTCGGCTTGAGAGAAACATTTTTAAACTCGACCCACTCGTAAGGCCGTGCCTGAAACGCAAATTCGGATATATCTTTAAGTCTTAAATCATGAAATTCAACTGTCAACTGATCGAGGTCATTTGATACAAGAGAACTTGAATTGCCAGTGGTATATATCTGTCCATTTTTATCAATAGCAACTATGCGTTCTGCTCTTGGTCTGTCCCGATTACTTGATACAGTAATTCCTACAGAGTCTTTAGTTTCAAATGCCCGTGAGAATATAATCATTTTGCTTCCAGTAGTTGTGCCGCCTCTACCGGTATGCGTTGCCAGGGTTTGCCATGGACTTGTTGATATTCCAAAAGTGATCGACGTAAACTCTCTCCCATCAGTTATTAAAGCTTTCAGTGACGTATAACCGTCTAATGCTTCCCCACTTTTCCCAATAACACGGTTATGTCCGCTGTGCCCCTTAGCGCCTCCGACAGGGCCATAACTTATACCCATATCATCAGGTCCGCTAATTTTGGCTACGAACCCGATATTATCCTGGCGTTTATTTTCTTCGACTCTGACAAAAAGGTTTTCTTTTGATTGTGAACCGTCAGGCTGCCAGCATACGGTATTATCTGGATAGTTAGAGACACTTATCAATTCAACCGTCACGCCACCGGGGAGAGTAGCTTTGAAATCAGCCTGTTGATTGTTGCCTTCTGCCTTCGCCTTGGCGAGTTCATTTTCGGCGTCTAATCGAAGAAGTTTGACCTCGTTCAGTTCGTCCCCCCGAGTTGCCCGTCCGGCGTCTAATAATAGTTGTGTTCTTTTTTCCTGCTCCAGATACAAGGTTACAATTTGATCCAATATGTCAATTCGCTTTTGAGGTGTTTCAGCCAGTTCACTTTCAACCCGTAGTAAATCTATTTTAGCTTGCTGAAGCTCTTTAAAGACTGCCCGGCCAGTCTCAGATTTATGCTCTACAGTTTGTAACTCTTTTTGTAAAATATCTCTGCGTTCTATGAGCAAGTTACGCGAATCTTCAACCGTCAAACCATTAGGTGAAGTAGCTTCGAATTCAGACGGCCCGGAATCTCCCACGCGCGTAAGTTCAAAATTTATTACCTTTTCCTTTTCTGAGCCAAACAGTTTGGTATTAAAGCCCTTCAATTGTGCTTTGTAACCATCTGCTTCTGCGACGGTACCGTGTTCTTCATACCAGGTTTTATATTCGTAATTGCCGTTTGAATCGGTAACAGTGCAGAATTTGCCATCATTATATTCCTTATTATCCCCGACTTTAGCCCCAGCGACAGGCTCACCAGTATCAGCATCAGTGACGGTACCCTTGATGACGAAACCTGGGGGGGGCGGCTCAAACTTCGCCATCGGCAGCAAAACCGAACCAAAAAACAGAACCATAATCAAACCGG
>Ga0307380_10005635_pt1 | contig 16582 bp, 17 predicted proteins | sample UN3MG_FD_202239 | JGI IMG/M metagenome (GOLD analysis project Ga0307380, IMG submission 202239) | Soil microbial communities from Risofladan, Vaasa, Finland - UN-3 | ecosystem: Environmental > Terrestrial > Soil > Coastal area > Acid sulfate soil | place: Finland: Risofladan, Vaasa | collected...
TCCTCTTCAAGTACTCGCATCAATTTCTCGTCAGGAAGATAATTCAACACTAAAAATAATCTCTCCAAATCCCCCAAATCCTCAATTTCTTTCCACCCAAAAAGCTTTTTTTGTGCTATAATAGCCACAGAGGTGACCTCCTTCTTGTTGTTTTTTTCTCACCGTCATTGTAGACGGAAAACAAAGGAGTGTCACCCCTTTTTTATTCTGTCATAAAGAGTTAGCGTTATGGGGTCAATTTTTCTCTTTCTGCATAAATATGGTTTTCAAAGAGCCTGTTTCACTCATTTTCTGGGGTAAAATATTTTTCGTGATATCTCTAATTCATTATGAGAATTTATCTTAGAAACATCGCAGATGGCTCAATACAAAAAAATATTGCATTATTTATAGTAGTTTTGGTCAAGTATCCGATTTCCTGTAAAATTATAAGGGTCATGCCGCAGCCCTCTTTGAAATATATCCTTCCTCACTTTCCTCCCAAACGTATAACTTTTTGGATCATCCGAAAAATGAGTACCTAATGATATAAAAAGAGCGGACATCGATTACAATGCCTCCTATTGAGACCAATCAATAAGAAGGGAACCGACGTCCACAAGTTTAATTTATCATGGATTTGGCATACGCGATTACAAGTATTTGAAAACAGAATATCGGAACGGAGCAGTAATCTTTCATATCGAAAAGGATGCGGACAAGCAGTACTGTACGGATTGCAGGTCACAGCAAGTAAGGAAGAAAGGACGTTTTGTCAGGGAGATCTGGACGATACCGATTGGGAAGAAGAAGGTATTTTTAAGTGTATACCTGCACCGGTTGCAATGCAGGGTATGTGGGTCTTTGAAATTGGAGCCGCTTATCATAAGCTTAACGAAGAAACAGTGGACGAAGAGCTTAGGCCATTATGTGGTTGAGCTATTGAAGCGGGAGATGGTTGAAGATGTGGCGCGATATCTTGGGATGAGCTGGGATATGGTCAAGGAGATACACTTGGGGGAATTGAAGCGTAAGTACAAGAAGAGGCAGCTGAAGCAGCTTCGTTATTTGGGGGTGGATGAGATTGCGGTGAGGCGAGGGCATCGTTATCTCACGGTGGTGGTGGGTTTGCAGACTGGGCAGGTGGTATGGGTTGGGGAAGGGAGGCAAAGTTCTTCTCTGGAAGGATTTATGAGGACACTGAAGCGCAGGAGAGTAGGACTCAAGGCCATAGCCATGGACATGTGGCCGGCGTATATCAAAGCTGTATCGAAATATTATCCAGAACAGCTCCTCGTGTTTGATCGCTATCATCTGATTCAAGATTGCAACAGGATGCTTGATGAGTTGAGACGCGTCGAGGCGATAAAGGTATCGTTAAGAGGGCACAAGGAAGTGTATACCGGAGCACGATACCTTCTGCTGAGAGGAAGGGAGAAGATTGACAATCTTCCGGAAGCGAAGCAGAAGCTCGATCGGCTTTTGGCTCTCAATGAATCACTGAATACAGCCTATATTCTGAAAGAAAAATTACGGGCACTGTGGGAATGTGGGAGCAGAGAAGAAGCAGAGGAGTACTTTGATAACTAACTTCATACAGCATGGTCAAGTGAGATTGAGCTTGTCGTGAAGTTTGCCAATAAGTTATCGCGACACCGCAAGGGTATATTGAATTATTTTGATAACAGAATAACAACCGGTCAGGTTGAAGGGATCAACAACAAAATAAAGGTCTTGAAACGCCGTGCCTATGGATGTCGTGATAAGGAGTATTTCAAATTGAGGATATATTCGCTTCACGAATCGAGGTACGCATTAATTGGATGAACCAATTTTTTTTATTGACAGAAATAAAATTTAATGGTATAACGTATTCTATATACAAAATACAAAATACCATTAAAATAGCGATATAGTGGAGGTAGAGATATTAAAGCCTTAGTTAAATATGCAACTGGAGCCAGAAAGATTGAGATACAGGATAGAGATATTCCTACTTTGAAGAGCGGTCAAGTACGTGTCAAGGTAGCATGTGCAGGTATTTGTGGTACCGATATACATTTATGGAGGGATGGCGGCTATCCATCAAACCCGCCGGTCATTTTAGGACATGAATTAAGCGGTATTATCGATAGAGTTTGGGATACTCAAGGTTGTTATTCACCCGGACTTCGGGTAACAACGGAAACATATTTCTATACATGTGGACACTGTTTTTTCTGTAAAACGGGGAGACCAAATTTATGCGAGGAACGGAAATCTATTGGAAGCACTGTCGATGGAGGGTTTGCTGAATACATTGTTGTACCGGCAAACAATATTCATCGGCTGCCAGATAATATTAGCTTTGAAGAAGGGGCACTGACTGAACCTTTCGCATGTTGCGTGCAAGCAGTACTGGAGTATAGCGGAATACAAGCGGGAGATAGGGTTTTAATTATAGGTCCAGGAACAATAGGACTTCTTTGTTTACAGTTAGTAAAGCTAGTAGGAGCCACTTCAGTTATCGTTGGAACGAAAAATGATACTGCCAGACTTGAAGTTGCACGTAAATTAGGAGCAGATCATCTCTATATAACTAGCGATAGGTCATATATAGATAAAGTTAAATCAATTTGTGACGATCTTGGTCCTGATATAGTTCTGGAATGTTCTGGATCCCAAGAGGCAATACACACTGGAATAGAGATAATTAGAAAGGGTGGAACTTTTATACAGATAGGTTTATCAGATAAGGAGATTTCAGTCGATACCAATAAAATTGCGCTTAAGGAAATACAAATAAAAGGTACCTTTGCAACTAAATGGTGGGCCTGGAAATATGCATTGAGACTTATGGAGGAAAAAAAGGTTAATTTAGAGCCATTGATTTCCGGAATAATTGAACTTGAAGGTTGGGAGGAGGCTTTTAACAAGGTTTTACGGTCTGACGGTTTAAAGTATTTATTTAAATTTTGAAGGAATGAAAAAAAATTGTTTTATTTATCTAGAGGAAATGATGCAATTTCATATAATTCTGAAGATGTAAAAAAAATATATAAAAACAAAAAAAACGCTTTACAATGTTTTTATTATGGTGTATTCTGTATACCGTATACATTGGACAAAAGAGGAATGTGATACAAATGTCATTACAGGCTGAAAAGAAAAAAAGAAATTGGATAATTTTTATAGTTTTGCTTTTGGGGATCATTGTAATCAATTTTCCAATTATTTGGATTTTTTTTACGAGTATTAAACCGAAAGAATTTATTGAGAGTACGACTCCTGTTTGGCTTTTTAAACCAAATTTTGCACATTATGCCGGGTTGTTTAGTCATGAGGGAGAATTTAACTTCTTTTTGTATTTTAGTAACAGTTTGATTATATCAATATCAGCTACATTTCTTGCAATGTTTATTGCATATCCTGCGGCTTATAGTATTGCCCGTTATAGAACATTGGGTGATAATTATTCATTTTTCGTCCTCTCTATCAGAATGATACCTCCAATCATCTTCATTATTCCAATTTCCATTTTATTTGCGCTTTACAGATTAACAGATACTCGAATCGGGATAATTCTAATTTATTTAACTTTTAATATTCCCTTTGCTTGCTGGATTATTAAAAGTTTCATAGAAGATATCCCGGAAGACCTCGAACGTGCCGCATATATGGATGGCTATTCGCACTTACAGGTCATGACTAAAATAATCTTTCCATTAACAAAGTCTGCCGTTGCAGCAGTGGCAATCATATGTTTTATTTTTTCATGGAATGAATTTCTTTTTGCGTTAATTTTGTCTTTTATTAAGTCGGTAACCCTTACCGCAGGAGCTGCACAGTTCGTAACTGGATATGGTATCAGATGGGGAATGATTTCGGCTGCTACAGTAATAGCGATTATCCCAACCATCATTGTCGGCTTGATAGGACAGCGATTTTTAGTCCGTGGATTAACAATGGGTGCAGTAAAATAATTTTTCAGTGAGGATTGAAATTGTCTAGCATAAAACTGAAAGACATATGGAAGATCTATGGTCATGAGGTTGAGGCGGTAAGGAATTTACAACTTGATATTAAGAACGGTGAATTCGTGAGCTTGCTTGGGCCTTCTGGTTGTGGTAAATCTTCCACCCTTAGAATGATTGCGGGGCTGGAGGAAATTACAAAGGGAAATCTTTATTTCGATGATACCAGAATGAATGATATTGAGCCTGGGGATCGTAATTTAAGTATGGTTTTTGAAAACTATGCCCTTTTCCCGCATATGACTGCATACGATAATATTGCGTTCCCTTTGACAGTGAGGAAATTCAACCGCATAGAAATCGATAAACGAGTAAAAGAGATTAGCAACCTGTTGGATTTAGATGATTTGTTAAATGTATTAGTTGTCAGTTGCGGAGGCGGTGAAAAACAAAGAATTGGAATAGCAAGGGCCTTTATTCGCAAGGGTGAAGCGTTACTGATGGACGAACCAATATCACATTTGGATTATGAGCTCAGAATGCGTACAAGGGGAGAATTGGCTCGGTTACAAAGACTCATGGAAATAACGACAATTTATGTAACCCACGATCAAGCGGAAGCTTTGGCTATGTCTGATCGGATAGCTGTTTTGAATTTTGGAGAACTTCAACAGTTTGGTACTCCCGAAGAACTTTATGATTCACCGGAAAATTTATTTGTAGCCGGTTTTATTGGCGAGCCTCCGATGAACTTCATTCCATGTACATATGTAAGACAAAGTGACGGCCATCGATTTTATACCGAAAATATGGGGTTTGATATTAAACTGAATGGCAATAAAGGAAAATTAATTGATGAAAAATATAATGGGAGGAATGTAGTCTTCGGGTTTAGGCCGCATGAGGTCGAAATTGTATCTGAAGCAAATAGAGACGGCAATACGATTACTAAAGCCGCAGTTTTTAATTTTGAACCGGGTTGTGAGCATTCATATGTTTTGGCGAAAATATGCGATATAGATGTACTTTTCGAGTGTCCTCAAAATGTGAGAGTATATGAGAATAAAACGGTATATATAGATATTATAAGTAAAAACTTTCATGTTTTCGATAGGGAATCGGGTAAGTCAATTTTAACCCGACAGAATAGCTCTTAAACAGGGGTTGACAATGGGGATAACCATATCCGCCATAGATTTAACGAAAAAGTTTAAAGAAACCGTTGCGGTTCAAAATTTAAATTTCAGCGTTAAAGAAGGAGAACTATTTGCGTTTTTAGGTCCACCCGGTGCAGGGAAAACAACAACACTCAATTTACTGGCAGGGATATTACTTCCTGATGAAGGTGATATTAAAGTGGGGGGTAAATCAATTTTAGAATTAAAGCCACAGGAAAGAGATTTTGCGATGGTTTTTGAAAGTTATGCCCTATATCCACATTTAACGGTAGAACAAAATATAGCGTTTCCTTTGATGTCACCGATGAGGTCGAATCAATATAGTAAAGGGGAAATAAAAGAAAAAGTATTAAATACAGCCAAAATGTTAGGCATTGATGAGCTTCTTACTAGGTATCCAAAGGAGCTTTCGGGTGGGCAAAAGCAAAGAGTCGGCGTAGGTAGGGCATTAATCCGTGACACTGAATTATATCTTTTAGATGAGCCAATTGCGCATTTAGATGCAAAGCTAAGACATCATATGCGGGGGGAATTAAAACGACTTCAGAAAAAATCCGGAAGAACAACTATTTTAGCTACTCCTGATTATAATGAAGTAGTGGCAATGGCTGATAGGGCAGCCATTTTGAATAACGGAGAAATACAACAAATTGGAACACCGTTGGATTTATTTAATCGTCCTAAAAATATCATTACTGCTGCATCAATTGGTGACCCGCCAATAAATTTATTTGATTTCAAGTTAAAAACTAAAGATGCCAAGACCAATTTAGTTGGAGATGGATTTTCTATAGTTGTAAACGAAAAGCTTTCTTATTCATTAAAAAGAAACTCTAATGACGATAGTTTTGTTCTTGGAGTTCGTCCGGGTAAGATCGAGGTGGAAAACGACAAGAACCGCGCATTATTATCCGGAGAGGTATATATTTTCGAACCGCTTGGTGCGCAAGGTATTCTCACAGTAAAAATCGGAGAAAAATTAGTAAAATTGAGGACAGACACCAATGATCGGTATGAAATTGGTAAAAACGTTTATCTTTCCTTTAAACTGAATGATTCAACAGTTTTTCACAAAGAAACAGGTGAGGCTATCCTTATGTAAATTAACCAAAAGGAGGTGATGATAGATTAGAGATTTAAATTGATTTTTAAAAGTAAAAATATTTTTGTACTGGAGGAACAGAATGCTTAAGAAATTGTTAGTTGTCTTGATGTTTATCTGTCTTGTTAGTTTTAGTGCTTTTGCGCGGGGAGAACACGAAGGAACAACAAGTGATGATCAGAGTGGCAGACAAGAGAGTGTTACCATAACAGTTCAAATGTTCTCAGGACCTGAGTACGATGCGATGGTTCCTACTGTTGATTACTGGAATGAAAATTATGCGGAATCGACAGGAATCAAAGTTAACTGTGTTGCATTAAGTCGGGTGGGTTATTTTGAGAAGATGCAGTCGCAACTAATTGCTGGATTAGACGTTCCGGATGTTGTCCATCCATTTGATATGCCGCTTCCTAAAATGAAACCATATCTGGAAGATATGAAGCCATATTTAGAGGATAAGGAAATAACAACTGGACCAGAGGGAGTTACCTATTCGATGGACGATATGCTTGAGATTGCGCTGCAAACAGTAACATTTGATGATGGCTCTATTGTAGCTCTCCCAAAAGATATGAGTGAACAGATATTCTACTATCGTAGAGACCTTATACAGAATCCTCCTGAGACGTGGCCGGAGTTTTTAGAAGTGGCAAAAAAATTCACACAATCTCATAATCCATCTTCGCCAACAAAATATGGTTGTGCAATGTATGGAAAATATGAAAAGTGGACTTTTTATTCTGCCTTAATGATGTTATGGCCTGCAGGTTATAATATGTTTAAACCCGGAACACTTGAAATCGATAACTATAATCCTGACGCAGTAAAAGCGCTAAAGATTTATGAAGAGTTATTTAATAATAGTGTTATGTATCCCGGATTTGAGAATTTTGAGTATCCGGAAGTTTCTGCAGCCCTTCAAAGCGGTGAAGTTGCAATGGCGATTCACTGGAATGCGGATATAACCGACCTCACAAATCCAGAAAAGGCGCCAAAGGTATGGAATAAAATAGGTTATACAGTTCCGCCAGGCTGGAAACAATCAGATGGTTCCATTGAAAGAGCGATGAGCTTTCTAACAATAAATCTTGCTTTGAATAAAAACTCGAAACACAAGGATGAATCAATGAAGTTCTTGGCATGGGCTGTTTTTGGAGAAGGCGCTAAGATTTATGCAGAAAGCGGTGGAACCTCACCTATTCAGCAAGTATGGTTTGCAGATGATGCTCCTGATCCCTATCCGTTTCTTGCTCCGGCTATGACGAAATATGGGAGATGCTTACCTCAACATAAAAATCTTGCAGAGCTTGTAATGATTGGATCATCATGGATTCAAAAGGTTGGCATTGGAGAAGCCACAGCAGAGGAAGCGGCTGAAGGAATGGTAGATGAAATGAAAGCTTTTCTCGCTAATAAGTAATTTTTAGAAACTGATTGATAGTGGCTTTATGCCACTATCAATCATCATGATATTTGTTACACGATGAGGAATCGTAATGAGTGAGATGACAGTTGACACAAAAAGAAAAGGAAGAAAGAGTAACTTTTTACAAAGGACTATTGGTAAATGGATTGAAAAATATTTTAAGTATCTAATGATCACTCCTATGACTATAATTTTATTAGCCATAGCAATCTATCCTTTTATTTTTGCAATTCGTTTGAGTCTTACAAATGCCGAAACGTTAAACTTTCGAAATCCGGAGTGGGTCGGACTAACAAATTACTTGCATGTATTTACCTCAATTCAATTTTGGAAGTCGACTCTTATTACAATTATTTACGTAATTGTGGTACTCGGCGCAGAAATTGTGCTCGGTGTAGCACTTGCAGTTTTAGTTGATAGATTATTTAGAGGACAGAAGTTGTTTGTTTCATTATTAATTACACCCATGCTTATTGCTCCGGTCTTAGCAGGAATAATATTTAGATTGGAACTTAATCCAAATTTTGGGATTATATCATGGCTATATAAGTCTATTGGTTTTAAAGCTGAATTATTATCAAAAAGCAGAGCATTAATAACAATGATGGTAATTGACATATGGCAATGGACCTCATTTATCTTTTTAATTGCTTTTGCTGGTTTAAAGTCATTACCGGCAGAACCTTTTGAGGCGACCAAGGTATATGGTGCAAACCCGATTCAAACATTTAGAATGGTTACATTGCCACTTATTAAACCTGTTCTGATGATAGCAATCATTTTCCGATTAATGGATGCTTTCAAGGCATACGATCATATACAAATATTAACCCGTGGTGGACCTGATTTTTCAACAACTACCCTAAGCGTGCTAGGATATAACTTTTCATATACCCAGGATAATTTCGGGGCGGCATCGGCCTTAGCAATTATCATGTTAATCATAGTTGTAGTAATTGTTAAATACTTATTAAAAATTGCAAAGTGGAAATAAGTTTGAAAAAATATTACATTACATACAATTTTGGATATTGTATCCTTTTGGATACTGTAAACTATACACAATAATAATTTAATTGGAGGTTTCAAATGATACCAAACATATTGCAGAAATCTTATGATTTTGTAAGGGGATTTAATTATCAACCAAGTTATGGCTCACATGAAGTGGAAATCTGGAAAAAGTTTGACCCACAAGTTGTCGAACTGGAGCTAAGAAGGGGAAAATGGTATTTTCCCAAAATGAATTGTATAAGAATTTGGATGTCCTGGAATGCTTTTATGCATGGACCGGATCATTTCGGCTACGCTTTTGATAAGATAATTGATATTTGCGGACAGTTAGATTTATCTGTTCAACCGTGTCTTTTCAATCGGTGGCATGATCCGGTATTAGACTGGGGTGGAATATACACAGATCATTTTGTTCCTCGTGTGAGCTGGATTTCAAGAGAATGGGAATGGTGGAAAGGAAAAAGAAACGATAAAATGTTCGACGCATATATAGAAAGGATAGTCGGACCGCATGCAAAAGATGAAAGGATATTCAGTTGGGATATGGCGTGTGAACCATTTTCTTACTATGAGCACGGACTTGAAGAACATCCTCATATCAGGGATGCAGAATTTAATTGGCTTAAAGGTATTCGTGAACATATCCTGAGCTTAGGTGCAGTAGCGCCGATTACCGTAGGTATGCATAATGCTTATGGGATTAAAGGTTATGAGTTTGTAGAAACGTTATGTGATATCATTTGTTTTCATTCATATTGGATCCCTGGAACACAAGAGAAGAAGGATTTTGAAAAAGAACTTGATGACACGGTGGCTTTTGCAGAAAAGGTAGGAAAACCGATTATTAACAATGAAACCTGTTGGGGGAAACATGATCATCAAGAACATGTTGAAGTTATTAAATATACGTTAGGTGAATTGGTAAAAAGAAAAATCGGGTTTTTGCCTCATGCATTACATTGGAGTGGAGTTGCAGATTTACACTATCCGGAAGACGGACCAACGGCGGGCCCAGAAAATCTTGCATTTATAGATAAGGATGGATCTCTCCGACCTGGGCATGAGGTATATAATGATTTTTGTTAAAATATCAAAATAAAATATCAAAATAAAATATTAAAATGTATACTGACATGATCGGTCTATGATCATGCCTTTTTTATAAATATTCAATCTGTACGTATATTAGGTTGAATCGCATTTAGTTTATATTTTACAGATGTTAAGTTAAGTGGAGCGCGTTATGGAAGATAGAGACATTATGGAACTCACAGAAAAGGCACGGAGAATTCGCATTACAACCATTAAAGCGATTGCTATATCAGGTGGTGGGCATATCGGTGGTTCAATGTCCATAGTGGAAGTACTTACTTTGTTATATTATAGATACCTCCATGTGGACCCGAAAAATCCTAAAAAACAGGATAGGGATCGATTGGTGCTTTCCAAAGGCCATTCGGGACCAACGCTTTATACTATCCTCGCGGATCTGGGATTTTTCCCTGAGGACTGGCTTTTTACTATGAACAAGGGCGGGACAAGGTTGCCGAGCCATTGTGATATGAACCAGACACCGGGTATCGATATGAGTACAGGTTCTCTCGGACAGGGTCTTTCAGCAGCTGTTGGAATTGCTTTAGGACTGCGCATCGATAAAATAGAAAGGACTGTATATTCCATTATCGGAGACGGGGAATGTCATGAAGGACAGATATGGGAAGCAGCTATGGCTGCATCACATTTTAAATTGAACAATCTGATAGTGTTTATCGACTACAACAAGATGGCTTTAGATGGTTATATAGAACAAGTTATGGATTTAAATGATCTTACTTCCAAATGGGTTTCATTTGGATGGTACACGCAACGGGTGGATGGACATAATTTTAATCAGATGGAAAAGGCTATTGATAATGCGTTGCATGAATGCATGAGGCCTTCTGTTATTGTTTTAGATACAATTAAAGGGAAAGGGTGTTCTTTTGCAGAAGAAAAAGTCGAGAGTCACAAAATGGCTTTTTCACGTGAAGATGCGGAAGAAGCAATTAAACGGCTTTCCAACGATGGAGTGTGAAATGGAACAAAAAATGATAGATCAAGAATTGCAACAACAAATGAGAAAAGTATATATAAATACTCTAATTGAACTCGCAAAAAAGGATGAGAAAATAATAGTCCTTGATGCGGACCTTATGATCGCTAATGGTACAAAACCATTTTATGAAAAGTTCCCGAATAGGGCGTTCGATATCGGAGCGGCAGAATCAAATATGGCGGGAATAGCTGCCGGGCTTTCCACTTTGGGTAAGATTCCTTTCGCGAGTACATTTGCTTGTTTTGCCAGTAGACGGTTGTATGATCAGTTTTTTCTCTCCTGTAATTACGCCCAACTAAACGTAAAAATGACTGGCACAGATCCCGGTATTACTGCTACAAGCAACGGGGGGACACATATGGCCTTTGAAGATCTTGCACTTATGAGGGTCATTCCGGGTATTACTATTATAGAGCCAGCTGATAACATTTCTTTAAGAGCTCTTTTACCCCAGATTGCTTATGATGTTAAATGTGCCTATATTCGGATTGACAGAAAGGCAATCCCAATAATATATGAATCAGATGAACAATTTGAACTAGGCAAGGCAAATATTATTCATGATGGTGAGGATATTACGATAATCGCAAGTGGTATAATCATGGTTCCTGAAGCGATAAAAGCGGCAAAATTGCTGAATGATCATGGTATTTCCGCTGCTGTATTGGACATGCATACGATAAAGCCGCTTGATTCCGAAACAGTGCTGAATTATGCGGCAAAAACCGGCATGATTATAACTTGCGAAAACCATCAAATTAACGGGGGGTTGGGTTCCGCTGTAGCGGAGGTGTTATCGGAAAAATTGCCAACTCCCTTGAGGAGGATTGGAGTTAAAGAACAGTTCGGCCAAGTCGGAGATATCGAATACTTGAAAGAGTATTATGGTATGACCGCCGAACATATCCAAGAAACCTGTATAGAGATGTTGAAAATGAAAAAATAAACTGGGATAATGGGGCATGCAGAAACCGATTATTTTAGATTACTTTGATAAAAGACCGCACATTCACACCGAGGCATTTATCACCCCCGGGCTTGCAGTTGTCGGTGAGGTCACAATTGGAAAGGGGTGTTCCTTCTGGTTCAGCGCCGTCCTGCGCGGGGACATCGAACCGATTACCCTGGGAGAGTATACAAACGTGCAGAATGGGACGGTGATACAAGTGACGAGGAACGGGTTTCAGACCTGGATCGGGAACGGGGTCACCATCGGCCAGGCGTAGATATCCAAATTTTGTAACAATTTGTAACGATTTAGCCAAAAACCGGTTATATTCGGTTATATTTCATGGTACCGGGTGGAATAGGGGAAATTATATAATTCATTTACATGTATATAATTAAATAAAACTGAGTATAATTGAGTATAACTCAGTAGAATGACATTTTTAACATATTTGTTTTTCCTAAACCGGGGGTCGCACGTTCGAGTCGTGTCTGGAGCAATCTCCTACCCCCTGGCTCAAATAGAGTTAGGGGGTTATTTATTACTATTGAAGAAAGTTAAATAAAGGACTTGATTGTTCTTTTATAACGCGTAATACTGTTTGTTGCCATTTCTTATGCATAGAACTGAATACGACCTTGATATTCTTTCTTTGCGCGGAATCATTGAACATAAACTGCCCCAATTCGTTTGCAGCCCTTAGATCTTTGATTTTCTTTGCGGGATCTCGTCTCTTCGTGCTAATCAAATATTTGAGCAGAACGAATGCGGCGGGGTCAGGAACATGGATAGGTATGCCCATGTACATTACAGTAATTGTATGTTCTGTTACAATATTCATGAACCTTAAACCTTTTGCCAGCACGTTTAGATGCTTGATGTTATAGGGACCGCTTTTTCCTCTTCCGAACTCTGCAACCATGAATTCCACTTCTATCTCGGGATGCACATATTTACAATGGCCATCTAAATGTGAAAACTCTTCATCAAATCCAAACGAGTTAAGAATCTTCGGGACATCAATTATATATGTAAGTGTAAGATTTTTGTGGACAAGGATATCTAAATCCATGGTACGAAGTATTGGAATTTCCGGAGCATTATCGAAATAGGCACGATAGATCGGGAGACACCAACTGCCGATCAGGGTGACGTGGGATAATACGCCGCTTTGATGAAGAGCTTTTAATAGATCATCAAATATAATATGCTTATTCTTCATGTGACGTTTTCGACAATTCTCTTAACTCTTTGTTCACCTGTTTCAATTTGTTTAAAACCTCATGACGTTTCGACAGTTCTTTCTGTAGAATGTGGTATTTTTCAGAGTCTGCTTTTCCAACATATTCGAATATTACTTTGTCTCCCTTCCGGTAGGCTAGATAATAATATGATTTGTTATTTCTTACTTTTCTGGATAATGATCCTTTAGGGAGTTTCTTCAGTGCCTGTTCATACTTATTCTTCAGTGCATTGAGACGCTTTCTTTCTTCTTGAAGAATATCTTTAAAAATGCTCATCTAATTAGTTTCTGGTGAATAATTCACCAGAACCTTTGTCAGTTCTTGGTTGTTAATTATATATGCCTATGATATAAATATTTACAAAGTGTATTATATGCTTTCATTCTTTTATAACCAATTAATCACCAAGAACTAATTATGTGCCTAACAAATGATGATAAGATAATATGCTGTTAGGCAAAAAAGGTCAAGAGTTAACTAACAGAAGTTTATTAATCGAAGGAATGTTAGGCAAACAGACAAACACCGAGTCGTCTTTTGAGCACAAACTAAATCCCTGCCTGATAACAAGGCAGGGGCATTTTTTATAGCTGTCAGCGTTCAGCTTTGAGAGGTTAGTAAAAACCGGACAAGTAAAGATTTGTATTCATGTCCCATTTATCGTTCTATCCTGTCCCTATTCATCATGTCCCGAAGTATTGTATCCCAACCGGATATAGACCCTTTCGATCCTGAAGGCAGAATTACGCGTCATGGGATATATGATAATATCGTTTTTTGTCAAATGTGTAGACCTGACCCCTTATGTTTTTCCCCTTGCATTCTTCCCGGGTAAGTACTATTTTATTGTTATAAAATAGGACATAAAAAGATGAAAAAATTATATAATATATTGTAATATAATATATTAAAGAGGACATTAATGAGGACATATGAAGAGACACATCCTTGGCTGGATTTCTCTCTCGACTTGACACACCTCGAGTACACAACCTGGCTGATGCTCGGTGAAGCCGTCTCAAAGATAGAGCACATCGCCGGTGTGCCGCTGGACCCTGACGCAGCACAGCAGCTGCATGAGGTCTATCTCGCAAAGGGGGTGCTGGCCACTACAGCGATCGAGGGCAACACCTTGACGGAAGATGAAGTGCGGGAGCATTTGGCAGGGCGTTTAAAACTCCCACCGTCGAGACAGTACCTGGGGCAGGAAGTAGACAATATCGTTGCCGCATGCAATCATATTGGTACTACGATCATCCTCAAACGTTCCAGCCCCATTACAGTAAAAGAGATTCGAGAGTACAACAAGCTGGTCTTGAGGGATCTCCCGCTCCAGGAGGATGTCGTACCGGGCGGGTTGAGAAAACACTCTGTGATGGTCGGAAGGTATCGTGGAGCGCCGGCGGAAGACTGCGAGTTTCTGCTTCGAAAGTTCTGCGATTGGCTGAATGCTCTCGATCTTCCGAAGGGCCTTGAGCAGCCTTATCCGATTTTGGCTGCAATTGCAGCGCACCTGTACTTTGTATGGATTCATCCCTTCGGGGACGGCAACGGACGTACGGCCCGCCTGATCGAGTTTCGGTATCTTCTGCAGGCAGGTTTCCCGACGCCGGCGGCGCTTCTGCTCAGCAATTTCTACAATCTGACTAGAACCGAATACTACCGCCAGCTGGACAAAGCCGGAAGGGTAGGAGGTGATATGGCGGGGTTCATTGCCTATGCTGTCCAGGGGCTGGTGGACCAGCTTCGGGAACAGCTGAAGGTCATCCGTGAGCTGCAATGGGATACCGCCTGGCGGAACTACGTATACGAACGGTTCGGTGAGGTTTCGCCCGCAAATCTCCGGCAGCGAAGGCTTGTACTCGATCTGTCCGGGATGGAGGAGAACGACTGCTGGGTCCGGGTTACTGATATACCGGAGCTTTCGGCGCGACTGGTGCATGAGTACGGAAGAAAATCACAGAAGACGCTTTCGAGAGACCTGAATGCTGTTGAGAAGATGGGGCTGATTGAGCGGGAAGGGCGGCGCGTACGAGCGAACAGGAGACTGATCCTGGCATTCAAGCCCGTTCGTGTATCAGCCGGTTCAGAGATACCATAGAAAAGGCGGGAGCCGGAAGCTGATGCAGTGAGGTCGTAGGCCTCACTGCCTCGAGCCCGGAGGTGCTATAACCACCATGTCAAATAACATGAAACATGAATGGACCTTTCGGTCCCGCTTCAGGCGGCACGCCTTTGGATGGCGTTCACAACCGGCAATACAGCGGATAAAGGAGGCGGTGTCGGAAATAAAAAAGACGGCTCGTAAGGACTCTGTTCTCGGAGCCGAGGGAGCGGTATTGTTTCTCGAGAAGCTGTCACCGGCCATTGAGCAGGTGGACGGTTCGTCGGGTGCCGTCGGCACTGCGGTCAATCATGCCATTGAAGCTCTTGTGCCGATTATTGCCAGGGCACAGGCTGAGGATAAGCTGCGTGACAAGTGGCTGGAACGCCTCTGTGAGGCAGTAGAGGATGATAAGATGCCCTACATCGAGCTGCTTACCGATTATTGGGGAGAGCTGTGCGCCACTCAGGAGTGCTCCTCCCGCTGGGCGGACAGGTTCATCGGTACGCTGCGACTGGTCTGGAACCGGGCCCCGGGACAAAGGTTGTTTTTCAAATGGACTTCTGCCTGCCTGAGCGCTCTATTAAAGGCCGGAAGAAATGAAGAAATAATTGAGCTGCTCGAGTCTGCACCTTTCAAATTCTGGCACGAACGGACATGGGGAGTGAAAGCCCTGACGGCCATGGGCAGAAAGGCCGAAGCGATCCGCTTTGCCGAGGATTCACGTGGATCGAATGATAACTCTGTCTCTATCGCACAGGCCTGTGAAGAAATACTTCTGGCGAGTGGTATGGTTGAGGAAGCCTACAACCGGTACGCCATCGAGGCCAACAGGAAAAGTACCTACCTGGCAACGTTTCGTTCCATTGCCGGGAAATACCCGAACAAACAACCGGCTGACATTCTGAACGATCTTGTAGCCGGCACTCCGGGTGAAGAAGGCAAGTGGTTCGCTGCGGCCAAGTCGGTGGGACTCTATGACGAGGCAATCGAACTGGCCAACCGTACCCCTTGCGACCCCAGGACACTCACCCGGGCGGCGAGGGATATGGCGGAGACTGAGCCGCTGTTTGCTGTCGAGGCCGGCATGGCGGCCCTTCGGTGGCTCGTTGAGGGGTACGGCTATGAGATATCGGATCTGGATGTAAGGTCAGCCTACGAATTTACTATGACAGCCGCAAAGAACGCAGGATGTGAGCATGAAACCTTTGAACGAATACGTAACCTGGTTGCGAGTGAAGTCCCTGGCGAGCGGTTTGTCAACATGGTCCTCGGCCGTGAGCTTGGATTGAGTAATAACGAAGGAGAAAACCGCTAAAGTTATGGTTGCAAAGGTATGGTTTCAGTATACATGATTAATAAAAAGAACAGGCTTGTTGTCTTTTCCGAGTAAAGTTGAGCCGAATGAATAAAGGTACAATGAAAAAATAGTGCACCTCCAGTATAATATAACTAACCATAAATACAGGAGGTGCACATCCATGAACTACTTAGGAATAGACTATCACAAAAAATTCAGTTACGCAACAATGATCACA
>Ga0307380_10005636_pt1 | contig 16581 bp, 15 predicted proteins | sample UN3MG_FD_202239 | JGI IMG/M metagenome (GOLD analysis project Ga0307380, IMG submission 202239) | Soil microbial communities from Risofladan, Vaasa, Finland - UN-3 | ecosystem: Environmental > Terrestrial > Soil > Coastal area > Acid sulfate soil | place: Finland: Risofladan, Vaasa | collected...
AGCGTGAGAAGGTATGATATTGCAGCAATAATATTTTCAGAAGTGGGAGGACAGCCTGGGATAAATACATCTACTTCAATGATATCTTTTATATTTACAATATAATCTTCAAAACCCGGAACATGTTGAGTTGGTTCCTTTGGTGATTCATCAGTAATAGATTCAGTTTCCACAAATTTTCTTTGGATTAAATCATCTATATCAAACAAATTAGCTAATCCTTTCACACTGCCATAACATGCACAAGCTCCCAATGCAACAATAATTTTACATTTTTTCCTCATTAACTTTGCATTTTCTGTGTCTTGTTTTGTTCGTGCAACACCTTCAAGAAAACCTACAACTATACTTCCATCTTCTCTTTCTTCTAAAGATTTATGCTTAAAATCGACTACAGCTGGCCAGTAAACGATATCTAAGGCGGGAAGAATAGGGAGTAAATTAAAATGGGCATTCAAGAGGGATTGGTGGCACCCCCAACAGCTTGATAATTGCATGAACGCGACTGGAATTGGAATTATTATATCACCATTTCTAAATATATTTTAATTATAATTATGATATTTGGTTTAATGTGAAATTTATTAAAAAATTTGTTGATTAGGTTTTATTCTTTAGAAGAATAAATCATAAGAATTGTAAAAAAATAGGATAAAAAAAAAGATTAGTCAAACGTTTTTCCACATTCACTGCAAAAATTAGCAGCTATAGGTAATTCTTTGCTACATTCTGGACAGAATTTAAACTCATCGGTGGAACTTTCAACTACTCCATCTTTGGATTTTGGCTCTTTTTTTATGCATATTTTACCAATTACAGCCAATGTAACCCCCGAAAAAGCAAATCCAGTGTTGTACGTAAATAAACCATAAATTTGACTTAACAATGCGTCAAGCTGAGTTCCTAAAGAAATTCCTGTTACATTAACGAATTGAGTCAATATCCACACTATCAATGCTATAGCACCAAAGGTTAATCCAATCCATACGATAAACTTTCCAAGTTTTAATGCTCCTAACAAAATAAGGACTGCTCCACCGATAATTGCCCAACCACCTTGTTCAGCTATCCATGTAAGAAATCCCATTATGTCATTAACTAGAGCAACCCATTCAGTTGGAACACTTGCAACCACGTATCCTTGAAGAAATTCAAATACGCCTATTGTTCCAATTGCATTACCAACAACCATTAAGGCTCCACCAATAATGAGTAAAATAATTCCTGTTTTGTGCTTCATTTATTCACTTTCCCACTCTTTTAATTTTAAAATAGTGTACTATATGGTAATATTAAATTCAATTTATTTATATTTGGTATGAAAATTAAGTTGTTTTGACTAACACAAAATTTATGCTATAATACGATCAGCACGAGAATAAATATTCATGGAGTTACCCCGTATAAATCCAATTAGAGTTATTCCATAGGCAAAAGCAATGCGAATTCCTGATTCAACAGCAGCGGAAAGCGAAGCAACAATTGGGATGCTTGCTCTTGCTGCTTTCAAAACCGAATCTCCCGTAAGTCTTCCAGTAGTTGTTAAAATTTTATTACTAAATATTTCGCCATTAATCAGCAACTCTCCTATTACTTTATCTATTGCGTTGTGTCGTCCAATATCTTCTTTGATTGATATTAAGTTTCCATCAAGATCAAAAATAGCAGCACCGTGACACCCTCCAGTTTCACGAAACAGGATCGTTTTTTTCTGCATTTTAATTATTGAAGAGAAAATTATCTTAGAATCTACCTTATTTACCAAATCAGATATCTTGGAGTCTTTTGCTTCTTTTATTTTGCTTTTTATGAGATTTCTCCAAGGAGAAGGAATCCCACAGGTTGTATCTATTACTCTATTAAAAACGTTCTTTTCAAATTCATCAGAATTAAATTCTTTATTATCTTGTAAATCAATGATTATTTTACCTTCTAATTCGTTAATGGATAGTTTCTTGATATCCATATAAGAATTGATAATACCAATGGAAAATAAGAACCCAACCGCTAGCTCCTTCAAATCATGTGGTAGACAAATGATATTTACGATGGACTTTGAATTTACTATTAAATTAATAGCACTCTCAATCAGAACAATATCAATTTCTTCGACTTTGTGTTCTTTTTTAATTCGAGTAATATTTACATTTCTCTTAAACGTTAAAATCACCTATGGAACTTAAATCAACTATATTAAAAATTGAATCATACGTTGTCTATAATAAAAAATAATATAAAAAAGATCATTTAATTGCGATGTAGAGTCTACCAGCTGTTTCTTTACTCACTGAATGGTCTCCACTATATTGAGCAAATTTCCCCGTAATAACCTCTCCGTTCGGAAGTGTAATTTCAGTTACATCATCAATCTTTTTGAAAGATGGAAGTATTCTTGAAATTGTTCCTTTTATGACAATAGTTCCCCGAACTTGATCAGCTCCAATGCAACGGTCAACATCACCTTCAACAACCATCGTACCTCCGTGATTGTGTAATCCTAAAAAAGAACTAGCACTACCGCAGTAAAGAGTTGGCCACTTGTTTGCTGGTTTTGAGCTTTTAGCCCATAACATTGATTCATTACCGACACTCCCTTTAACACGTATTACACCATTTTGCATCCCTTGCCAGAAACCACGATATGCTGAACCAATATAATGTCCTGCGTTTCCTTGAATTTCCAATTCACCGCCCTGAAGCATTGCTCCTGCCCAATCATCGGCATTCCCTTTCACCAATATTTTTCCTCCGGACATGGTATTGCCAACATGCATGCCAACGTCGCTATTGATGATAATCTCTCCTCCCGTCATTTTTTCTCCAATTCTTTTAACGTTGGAAACATCACCATCGATAATAATTTTAGTATTGGCCACATCTTCTGCTTTTCCAGAAACGTCAAAGAAATCACCAATAGTTACCAATTCTTTAGCATGATATAGAGGAAGTTTTTTAATTTCATTAAGAGTTTTCCCAGCAAAATTATCTGGAGTGATATTATCAGCCTCTAATGGAAATTTCGGTTTTTTTTTTAACTTTAATTTGACTTCCACCATATTTATTCACCTAACTTTTCTTTTACTTTTTCTAATAAACGTTCTAATATCTCACTATCAGGCAAACAATCATCAGGAGCATCTTTTACTTTTCTTAATCTGAGAGGGACTTTGTCCATGCGGTATGCAGTCCCTTCACATTCGATACCTGCAAATGCTGGAGGTAATATTACATCAGCATACACAGAAGTGGGGGTGTGATGTGGTTCAATTGCGATTATCGGGTGTTTGAACATGTTCCTTACTGCACCTGCAGGAAAATTACTTGCTGGATCTGACGCCACGACTAAAGTAGCATCAACCTCATCTTTCATCAGGAGATCTACCGAGGAAAATTCTCCAGGATTATATCTGGCATATTCTCTTGAGAAATCGATTGAATATGCATATCCCGTGTTCCACGTGAAGACTTGATTGGCACCCGCAACGTTATAATGCCCTCTCATTGGAGTTAAGAGAAATTTAGTGTGGTCATTCAATTCTCGTGTTAGAGAAATTGCGCTATCAACGTTTCTATGATGAGACAATGTTTGAGTAAGACCCATGCCGAAAAAGATAACACCATAATGGCATTTTTTTAGTATATCGACTAATTCTTTAATACTTTCCATAGGTACTCCTGAAACCTCCTTGGCATCCAATTCCACGCCTCTTAGCACTGCTCTTATGGCATTTAAGAGTTCGTAATCTTCATTAGGGTTAATTTTTATGTACAAGTCAGCAATCTGAGCGGTGTGAGTGTTGCGAGGATCAACAACTACGATAAATCGATCATTCCTTCCATCTTTTCTAAAATACCCTCTCACATAATCACTATATCGACTCAAATGTCTTGGATGATCATGAACTGGATTGCTACCCCAAAATATTACTAAATCAGCTCTATTTTTGTATTCTCCTAACGTTGATAATGGAGCACCAACATCTTGAATAGCTAATAATGATGGTCCGTGACATACTGATGCAGTATTATCTAAAATTGCTCTTAAATATTCTGCTAATTCTACACCCTTACCTTGCGCTTCACATTCAGTGCTTGAAAATCCATAAAGTAATGGTCTTTTCGCTTTGATTAAAATATCCGCAGCCTTATCAAGCGCTTCATCCCACGTTGCGTCCCTAAAAGAACCTTTTTCTTTAATTTGAGGTTTTAAATATCTATGCCCACTTGGATTAGATGAAAAAAATTTCTTGGTTCCTATTTGGCACGAATTTCTCATTTCTACAACTTTATTATCTGCAATGTCTACTTCCAAATCGTCGCATAGTGTCCCACAAAAAGGACAAAGAACATCATAATTGGTAATAATTTTCTTCTGGACCATTTTTAAGCCTCCTTTAATTTTCCTATTAATTCAATTGCATCTAATACTCTTCCATCTTTCACGATTTCAACTTTGGCTTTCATGCCTTTAAACGTTGGTGTTCCACATCCTTGCGTGTCTGGATTGACAACTTGGTTACTCCAAGGTCCCATGGGAATGAAAATGATTCCTGGGTGTGGACCTTCCTCGGTAATTGTCGAATAAACTAATACTTCTCCATGGTCGGTAGTGACCTTTACAGGTGTGCCTGCTATACAATCTAATTTTTTAAAATCATCTTTATCAAATGTACAAATTCCTGCTGCGCGAACGTTTTCTTTCGTGGTCTTTCCTCCCTCAAGAGCAACTCCTTGATTAATTGTACGTCCTGTTAATAAGATTAAATCTTTTAAACTCATTTTATGCTTCCTCCGTTTTATACCATCGAACTGTTTTTAGCCTTTCAACTAATGGAGGCCAAAATAATTCGCTAAATTCACCTGATGTATTCAGTTCTGTTATGTGAAGTTGAAGCGCGCCAGTAGGACATGCGTTATCACATGCTCCGCAAGCCACGCAAGCATCCGAATCAACAACTTCTACATTTTTAGACATTTCCCAGCCATGCTCAGGTCTTTTAGCTATTTCAATCGTTCCAGAGGGGCACACTTCAGCGCACGATCCGCATCCCTTAGCACATTCCTCGTCAATAATGCTCACAGTTGCTTTAGCGTATTGTTTTGCTATTCTATTATTTTTAAGCTTTTTTGTTTCAAATTCCAGTTTTGGTACAACTTTTTGAGCAACAATCGGAATATCTACTAAATCAATGATTTCTCCATCTTTTTTTAATGTTAATGCTCCAAAAGGACACATCACAACACAAGTTCCGCAGAAGACACACTTATGAGGATCATACACTTCTGGTATCATATCTTCGGTAGCGGGAAAACGTCGTGATGCTCCAACCGGTCCTCGGGAAATAGCTTCTTTGGGACATACTCGAGCGCAAGTCCCACACCCTACACACTTGGTTCTATTTAAAATAAGTTCCAAACTCTCTGTTAAAAATTGGACTTTTATATGTTCCTCTTCTTGATTTAATGTTCTATATATTTTTGGAAATGACATTTTTTTAATCTCCCTCCACAACTTCAATTCTGATTGCAACTTGAGGACACATTTTTATGCATACACCGCATCCATCGCAATTTATTTCTCTGTCAGTTTTATAAATAGGTCCTGCTATTCCATTTTTTACTAGAATAACAGCGTTTGTTTCGTTCAAATAACTTTTTTTCCTTAACTGGTTAAAGTTTATTGGACATGATACAACACACACATTGCAACCAGTGCAAGTGTTTCTATTAATCTTTAATTCGTAAATTTGCATGATTTTATGCCTCTTTTTTAATTGGATTTGGTCCTAATTCCTTTAATACATGCACGAACTTTTCTACTACCTCAGTTAATTCAGCTCCTTCAGAAGCAGATATCTGAGTGTAGAATACTCGTCTAGGATTGATACCAAATTGAATCAAGTACCGATCCAATAGTGCCATTTTTCCAAATGTCTTGAGATTTCCCGTAACATAATGGCAATCACCTTTGTGGCAATGGCTTACTAACACTCCATCAGCTCCATTCACTAATGCATCGAGAATAAATTGAGGATCAATTCTACCGCCACACATTACTCTCATAATCCGAAGATTTGCCGGACGTTGCATTCGAGAAGTTCCTGCCTGATCAGCACCTGCATACGTACACCAATTACAACATATACCTAAGATATATGGATTAAATTCACTTTCTGTCATAATATGAGCAATTTTACTGTAAAATTACATTTTAAAATTAAGAATTAGAATTAATTTTATATTAAAAAATTTAGTATATGAATTATAATTAGAGTCATTTTAATAGAGTATAATCTCAATCTGTTTGTATAGCATCCTCGATTCCTTTTTTTTTGGGACAACTTCCTAAAACTTTGTAGTTCTAAAATTGAAGTTAGATTTAGAATTTATTTTTTCTTCTTCTAATAGATTGTTATAAAAATCTTTCTCAATCCATAAACCATTTTCGATCATAGCATTAAGAATATACTTGAAATCAACTAAATTTGATATTAATTTTTAAGAAACAGTGTCTATTAAGACTCCAGTTGTCCAATTTGTATTAATACCTAACTCAATTGCTATGTCGTTTGCTTTTACATTAGGTGTTTTTTATCAAATCAATAAGCAAGTTTATCATAATGCATTATATGGCGATCATAACCCTATTCGGAATAATATGCCAAGAGAGGTACGACTGGACAAAATACGTAAATTAATTGAACCCTAATTTAGCAGTGAAAATCATGGAATTTTAAAACCCTTGAATATTAGGCAATCTTTTGAATTTTCTCAGCTGCTTTACGTCCATCACTGATGGATTCAATTATATAATAGCCTTCTGGATTATCAGAATACCAACGTCCTCCAGTTATAATATTTCTTAATCCAGATAATTCTTCAAGGTTGATATTCGATGGTGCAGTCAAAAACACTGAATGATAATTATTTTTTAACTCAGCTAATTGATCTTTGTCGTTAAGTTCCCAATTACATATTAGATTTATTCCTTTTGAGATCATCCGATTAAGTTCACCTTGAAAGATGTCCTCTGGCAAGCTACCATTTTCTAAATGTTTTAGTAAAAATCCCCCAATTTTATCATTTTTTTCATAAAGATCTATATCATAACCTAATCTAGCGAGAAAATAAGCACACGTTACTCCAGCGGGACCTGCGCCAATAATTGCTACTTTTTTTCCATTTAATTTTGAATAGTAATCAGACCACCCATTTTTACCTGCATGAGAAGCGACCCATCGATGCAATTCTTGGATGGGCACAGGTTTGTCTGTAAAGGTCAATCGATAGCACATTTTTTCACAAAAATTTCCTGGAGTGCACGCAACTCCACAAATTTCTGCCATTGGGTTTGTTTCTCTGATAGTTCTCGCAGCAGCATCAAAATTTCCTGCTTCAATTCTTCTTATAAAATTAGGAATATCAATGACAGCAGGACATGCTTTCATGCACGGTGCATCTTGACAGTGCTGGCATAATCGTGCAATTTTCTTTGCTTTTTCGGGATCATTATCAATAGTTTTTGGAAGATTTGTTTTTTCTTTGGATTTAATAGAAGTGATAAATTTATCATCTAAATTTTTATCTTTATAAGTTTCTTTTTTATATTCTCGTAAAATAACGTTTGCCACGGCAAAGCCTGATACAGTAACTGCTGGTAAACCCATGCCCATGGTTGTAGAGTCTCCACACGCATAGATATTTTTCCAATCTGTTTTTGCGTGTAAACGATTAGACAAATCTTGCCCGATTTTTTGTCTTGGTCCCCCCACACAACCCGAATTCTTCAATGTGTATCTTTCTATTGTAGATGGACTTCCGATATTTAGTATTCTAATACCCTTCCTAAAATCAGGTATTCTTTTCTCAATCTCGTCTAATATTAGGTTCGCTTGTTTTTGTTTACTTGTTTGATAATCCTCGGAACGATATTCTGGACTTCGCGGTGTTGGCCATGTTTGATTTGGTGCTGGTGAAAAAATTGTTAGAATGTGTTCATCTTCAAGTCCTAAGGTATGGTCATCAATTGTGGGAATATACATTGTAATATCTCCCATATCAATCTCTGAACTATCTGATACATAATATTCTACAGGAGTCGTGTTTGCGGGGAATACTGATTTATCCACTGCGGTATGTAGGATCATCGCAGGGTATGTATTTTCTAAAGAATCAACCCAATCCTTTTGTTTTATTGATAATAATTTTTCCGGAATTAAGTCATTATAAAGATTCCATACTGTAGTTCCAGAAATGATTTTGTCTGCTTTAATTTGTGAACCATCTGAAAGTAATACTCCACTTGCTTTAATTCCATTAAAAATTATTTTTTGTACTTTCGTTCTATATAATATGGTACCCTTATTTTTTTCAATTGATTTCTCTAGGGTATTACTATAGGTTTGAGCTGAACCTGCAATATAATAACTACCTCCAACATGATTATCCGTAAATGTGGTTAATGCCATAATAGCAGGAGTTTCTTCAGCTGTGCAATAGATATAGCTAGAACACAACATGTCAAAAAATTCTATCAATCTTTTACTTTTTATATATGGTTCTATGATATCCTTGGCAGATTTTTTTAATAATTTTACCATGTTCATTGTTCTACTAGGATTTCCTATAAGCATCTTCAATTTTTCAGCTCCAGTCATCTCGGATGGAGTTGTAAGCATTTCATATCCTTTGATATTTTTCTCATAAAAATCCATTAAGAAGTTATAGAAGTTATCAAGTTGGTCTTTTTCTTCGGGAAATGCTCTTTTCAATTCCTTTACAAATTTTTTGATATCCTTATAGAAGGTTATGATCTTACCTTCAAAATCCAGGCGAAAAAAAGCATCTCTTGGAATTATTTCAAGCTCTTCTTCTATAGAATTTATTAAAATTCGTTCGGGGTGGAAACCCTCTGTACCAAATCCAAAGAATAAAGCTGCTCCCGAGTCAAAGATTCGATCTTCCCTCTTAAAACTGGTACAAGCACCTCCAGGCAAATATTGTTGTTCTACAATTAAAATCTCAACTCCTCGTTTAGCTAATAGTGCTCCTGCAGTTAAAGCGCCTAATCCCGCTCCAATGATAATTACATCATATTTATCTTTCAATAAGGCTTGTGAATTTAAAATTCCCATAATAAACTCCTCTTTTTTTATTTTATAAATACAAATATTCGATTTAATAAAAGATATAATACATAGAAAACCCCAATGTCGAGATCAGCATTACTAGTAACAAATTTCGTCCGTTTGGCCATTCATATCGCTTCCTGAGTCGAACATCTAATAAGTATGAACTTGGATATACAATCAAAATCCCTATTGCAAATACAACTAAATCTCGTGGAGGAACATATTCCCATATACCTGTAATATATATATACAATCCTGCAATAAGTATGGGAGGATGCATCGTAATCCTTTCAACTAATAACCATCCCTTATTCTTTTTCCAATAGTCTCTCCCTTTAAAATGACGATAGAAATTAATATCCCAAGTTGATGTAAAAATCATTGCAGGAAAACACACTGCTAATATTAAATTAAAAATAGGATTTTCTAAATTAAAGATTATACTAAAACAGAAGAAATAATTAACTAAACGACTAACATAAAATCTTCTGAATTGAAGCTCATCCTTTAATTTGAATGTTGAGAGCCAAAATCTAAAGATAAAAAAGACTATTCCAATAGACGGTAGTACTATATTATTAGACATTAACCTAATTTAGACTTTTTTCATTTTAAATATTGTGTTTATTGGATATAATGAATTTATCTCATCCTTCTAATATATGTATTAGAACACTATAAATAATAAACTATGACTTTATATTAAGATAAAATCTAATTATAGTTAGTGTGAGTGAAAATATTGAATTAAGTCTCTTAAAACAAGACTTTAAGAACTGCACGGATCATATCAAAAAAACTAAAGCTCTAAAAAATTCACTAATTGTAAACCTAGTATATATTATATTCACAATTTTGTGTTTCTTTCTTGTTCCATTACTAATCCCGATTGAGAATACCATAATTGCTAATGATTTTAGGATATTTTATCAGTCTGCACAAGCAATTATTACAAATCCAGAACAATTATATTCTTTACCCGCTTATAACATGCCCTTTCGATACCTACCTTTCTTTTCTATACTTTTTGTACCATACACACTAATACCTTTCGAACTCGGTTTTGTAATTCATACTTTTTTATTAGGTTTAATTCAAACAGCTTCATTTTATCTGATTTATATAATTTCAACACGATTTTATAATGTAAAATATAATAATAAAGTGAAAAGCGATTTGTTATTTATATGCTTGATGGCACCCTTACAAGTACCTATGATTTTTATCGGTCAAATCTCACATATCTTCATTTTGTTGATTTTAATCGTTATTTTTCTTATTGAGAATATTAAAACTGAGATATATAAGATTAGTTATCAATATTTTTTATTAGGGTTAATATTAGGCTTAAGCATTTCCTTCAAGCCTTTTTCAATTTTGATAATTCCTTTGTTAACAAAATTGGTTATAACTTTTAAAGATAAAAAGATGAAAATAAAATCCAAAATTCTAATCATATTATTATCTGGTTTGATCATTTCTCATATAGTGAATATTATATATTTTTTAGTTTATCCTGGTTTGTTACCTGAATTTTTAGATATTAATTCAGCAACTCAATTATTAAATTATCCTAGTAGTAGTATAACTAGGCTAATTTCGTTCATTTTCAATGCATTTTCAATTGAACCTATAGTTATGCTAATTCTCACAATCTTATTGTATGGTTTACTATTTTCAATTTTCTTAATTACGCCTTCAAATAAAATTAATTATCCTGTATATATTAGCATGGTCATCCTTATAGTAATGATAAATTTTACGGATTCTTGGTTTTTGAACTTCTTAATTTTTTTTATGTTAATTTTTCCTGGACTGTTTCAATTTGAAGATGAGGTAAGGCTCATCCAATCGGATTCCCTAAAAAGAAAGCTCAAGATCTCTAATTTTATCATATACAAGATTATTTACTACGGGATTTTATATTTTACAGCTGGAGTAGTATTGGGTTTAACAGTTTTTCCTACTGATCCAATTTTACCATTTTTTCTAATAATCTTGTATATCATTTTCTCATGGCGTTTAATTCGTAATCGGTGAAAATGATTCTGATTTAAAAGAAACCAACTAATAATTTCATATGTAATTATTTAAATTTAAGATATAATATCTAAATTTATGGTTTTAGTTAACAATGCCATTCTAAGAGATAAATATCAAGTCATAATAATTGGAGCGGGAATAGGTGGGCTAACTACAGCAGCACTATTAGCTAAACGAGGAGTTGAAGTTTTAGTAATAGAGCAACATTATCTACCAGGAGGTGCATGTACCAGTTTTAAGAGGGAGGAACGTGTATTTGATTGCGGGGCGGCTACAATGTATGGATTTGGGGAAAAAGGTTTTAATTCACTAAGATATGTAATGAATGAATTAGAAGAAGAAATAGAAATTATTCCACGTGATATATTCTTTCGAATGTGGTTTTTAGACCATGAAATTCTTTTTTGGAAGGATATAGATGAATATCTTAAAGAATTGATTAAGGTTTTCCCAGATCAAGAGCATGAACTACGTAATTTTTATAATTATTTGTATAATTTTTATGATAAATTCATTAAAGATAAAAACATGCTCAACCCTCCATCAGAAATGACCCTAATGGACCAAATGAAATTATTCTTTAGATATCCAATAGGAACTCTTAAACTTGGTTTAATGCTCTTTAAATCTGCCAAAGATATTATGAAAAAATACATTAAAAACGAAAATCTTATCTCTTATTTCGATATGCTATTTTCTGGATTCTCCTATACTTTAGCACATGAAACACCAGCGATGATGGCGTTAACGATGTTAACAGATAATCATGAGGGTGGTCCAGTTTATGTTGCTGGAGGTGCTCAAGTATATTCAAATAAACTTGAGAAAGCTATTGAAAAATTTGGTGGGACATTACTCTTTAGGCATTATGTAGAAGAAATTTTAATGGATGAAAAACATAAAGCACATGGGGTAAGACTAGATGATGGTACTGAGATTATAGCAGAGAAAATAGTTTCTGATGCTTCAATCTGGAATCTTTACGATAAACTAATAGCTCGAGACCACATTAGTGAAAAACAACTTGCATGGGCACGGAGTTTCAAGCCAACTTATCCCGCAATGGTTTTGCATGCGGCAGTGGATAAAAAGGTATTCCCAGATACTTTGTATCCTGTCGAATTTTTTATCACTGATAGCACTCAAGTTGATAGTGGGGACATTATGCTATATATCCCTTCTTTAGAAGATGAAACCTTATGTCCTCCGGATGAGCATGTTATTACGATATTTTCACCAGCACCAGGACAAACTTGGCCAGGTCCAAAAGATCCAGAATATCAATCTCTAGAATATAATGAACGTAAGAAAGAAAAAGCAGAAGAAATTTTTAGCGAAATTGAGCGGCGCTTTCCCGGATTTTCAAAAGCTATTAAAATGCTTTATATTGGGACACCTTCAACTATAGAGAAATATACATTAAAAAATTGGGGTTGCGTAGGAGGACCTTTACAATCTATAGGGCAAGAATTATTGAAACGTCCTCATGCAAAAACTGACTGGAAAAACCTCTATGCTTGTGGAGACTCAACAACCATGGGAATGAGTGTACCTGCTGTTACTGTATCAGGTATTGGTGCTGCTAATGTAATTTTAAAAGATTATGGTTTAAAAAGATATTCCAAACTTATTCATGATAGGCAATATCCCGTTGAAATCGTTCGTAAAAAATCAAGTTCTAAAATTAACAAGAAGATTATCAATAATGAGAATTCACATTATATAGCCAGAGAATGCCAGCATTGTGAAAATCCACCGTGTCAAATCTGTCCTTCTGGGATTGACATTCCTAATTTTATAAGAAGAATAGAAGCAAGTAATTATGAAGGGGCAGCTAGATTAATACAGCAGATGAATCCTTTTTTGGAAATTTCTGGAATTTTATGTCCAGCGGATAAATATTGTGAGAAATATTGTTATAGAAATTCATTTTCTGATGCCCCCGTAAGAATTAAGGATCTACATAAATGGGTTGCTCAATACTTACCAAAGGTTCAAAAATCCTTCGATAATGGCAAAAAAGTAGCTATAATAGGAGGAAATATCGAAGGGTTGACAATTTCGCATTTTCTTGCCCGTATTGGATATAATGTAACTCTGTTTGAAAAACATGCAAATTTATGTAAAGATTTATACAATAATCCTCAATTAACAGAAGAGATTGTAAACCGTGAATTGAAAAAGGTAATTTTAGAAAACATCATAGTTAAAAAAGAAAGAGAAATAAAACAGATAGATATTCAACAACTGGAGAAAGATTATGATGCTGTTTATATCGCTTGTTCGGGATTCGATTTCGAAATGACTAAAGGGATTAAAATAAAAAATCATATTAATCTATTTAGTAGTGAGAAGAAAATAGATAAAAAATTAAGGAGTGAGATAAGTCCCGTGATAGGAATATCTAGAAGAAGTGCACGCATGATTGATGAATATTTAATGAATAAGGAAGTAATTCAAAATGAATAATGATGATATTAATACTTTATTTGATGCAGTAGTTATAGGTGCTGGTGTCTCTGGACTCATATGCGCTAATGTATTAGCAAAAAAAGGATTTAGAACTGCACTTATAGAAAAGAATGATCATGTTGGTGGATGTTGTGTTAATATTCAGAGAGAAGACTTTTCTTTTGATGCAGGTGTTCATTTTATCAATAGCGCAGGAAAAGGAGGTCCGATTGATAAAATTTTAAGCGAATTCATGAACTTTGAAGATATTAAATTTATTCCATTGAAAGAATTTGTTCATTGGATTGATCTAGAAAACAAAATAGATTTTATCGTTCCAATGGCACTCGAAGAGTATGTTAATGAATTAACTAAATTCTTTCCTGAAGAAGAGACTGGAATCAGAGACTTTTTCAAGGAATATGAGAAAGTCGTTCGATTATTATTAGATATGATGACTAAAGAAAAACCAAGTCAACAATTTTCATTATTAATGAAAAGATTGGGTACTACTATGAAATTTTTAAAAACTACTAAGTCGAGTGTAAAAAAAATACATGATGGATATATTACAAGTAGAATAGCTAAAGATACTCTTTCATATTTAATCACTAGCCTTGCAATGTTCCCTGAAGAATTTACGGCTTTAGTATATCTCCTAATGGAAATGACTATACGTTTCGCAGGTACTTATTATATTAAAGGTGGGGGCGGTTTCTTAACGAAAAAACTCGGAGATGCTTTTGTTAAAAATGGAGGTAACTTATTTCTTAACACTGAAGCACTAAGGTTTGAGATAAATGGTAAAAACGTATCAAAATTGTTTATTCGAAATAAGGACGAAGAAAAATCCATTAATGCTAAGGAATTCGTGGTAGCGAGCGATGCATATAGATTCGCAACAAAATTATGCCCTAAAGGAAGCCTATCAGATAAGTATATGAATAAAATAATTAATAAGAAACCTTCAAATAGTTCGATCACTCTTTTTTTGGGTTTAGATATTAACTTGAAAGATTATGGAATTAATGAATATGAGATATGGATTTATGGAAGGCATCCAAACACCCGTGATAATGTCAATAAATGTGTTTTTAACCGCGATTTTAGTAATATGCCATTAGAAATCATCAGTATTTACAGTAACGTTGACGAAACTTGCTGTTCTCCAGGTAAAAGTGTAATTTCTATTACTTATCCTTCATATTATGAAGCTTGGACTGAATTTTTGAATTTTAATGGTAGTAGGTCAGAAAGATATGATCAAGAAAAGGAGCGACTCACTAATTTTTTCATTGACCTACTCTCTAATTCTCTTAAAATTGAAAACTTAAGAGATCATATTGAAGTAGCTGAATTTGCAACTCCCTTAACTATAATTCAAACCACTTATAATTTAGGGGGTTCCCACCTTGGTTGGGAAACTAATGTAGCAACTTATATGAAAAACCGTATCAATTTAAAGACTCCATTTAAAAATGTTCGATTGGCAGGTCAATGGGTATTTCCTGGGGGTGGAATTACTTCAGTGACTATGAGTGGATATGTAGCAGCAAGAAATACAATGCAGGCATTAGAAAAGTAAATAAAAATTTCGTTAATTTTTTTGTTGATTTTGATTTGTTTTTTATAATGCTGCTAAGATACATAGAATACCAGTAATAAAATTTAACAAAAACCATAGTATTCTGAATCTATTTGAAGTAGTGGATTTACCAACTTTATTTTGATTACCAATCCAAAACCAATAACCGATACTATGATATGTTAAAAGCACTCCAGGAAACCAAGCTAAAGTACTACCCCAAGAAAAATTATAAGTTAAACCTATAGATGCAAAGCAATAGATCCAACCTATTATTACATCAGCGACTGCCATCGCATGTTCATAAACTTTATATTCTGGGGGCATATCTTTTTCATGAATTCCAATCTTTATAGAAAAATCCCAGTTAATTATCGAAACTATCTGCCCTACCCAATGAAAGATAAACCCAACAATGAATATTAAAATACCCACAATTATATTTGAAAAAGGGAAAATTTGCATCTATCCCATCTCTTTTAATAAATTAATTTTAATAAGTATATTAAACATGCAATTTATATAAAAATTAAAGCTAAAATTTTTAATGAAGATTTCCATAGGGATGAATTATAACTTAATATGGAAACATTAATCTTAAAATTTAGTATATAAATTATAAATAGAGTAGTTAAAATAGAGTACAAACTTAGTTTATCTATATTAATTGATAGATATCTTTTTTCTTTAGGTCTTAAGATAATGAATAATGTTTCAATTTTAATCCTTTGATATGTTAAAATCTATTCAACAAATTTTAAATGTATAATTTTTGCTGCTTTTATTCGCTCAGATTTCTTAATTGCTGAAATTATTTCACCACTCCAACTTGGATTTAGCTCTGTTCTTCCCCAAATCGTATACCAATCGTGTAGCTGAATCTTAGATGGCCACTTTGGAAAAATTTTTGTTGGATTGCCAACTCCAAAGTGAAATCTCAAATCTTTTTCACCAGCTTTTTTAGCTCTTAAGTTAACAACTTGATTAGCGAATTTAGAGGTCGCATCAAAAATAAGTTCTGCTTTTGGGAAACGTATGGCCATTTCAATAACTAAAGATGATATTTTTTCTTCCTCAAAATAATAGACAAAACCACCTGCAATGAAAAAGATTCCGTTGTTTAGGTCATAGTTAATTTCTCGAACCAAGAATAATCAAGAGCAGATTTTGGAATAAATTTATTTCTTTCGGATTCAGATAAAAACTTTTTTCGAAATATAATAGCTGAAGGTAAATCTAAATCGTACCACTTGATTGTACCATTATCTACTCTATAAAAAGTAGTATCTAGTCCTGCCCCAATATTAACGATTGTAGCTGATGGATGGTTTTCAATAAATTCTTTAACCGCTATATCAAAATTTTTAGCTC
>Ga0307380_10005640_pt1 | contig 16576 bp, 11 predicted proteins | sample UN3MG_FD_202239 | JGI IMG/M metagenome (GOLD analysis project Ga0307380, IMG submission 202239) | Soil microbial communities from Risofladan, Vaasa, Finland - UN-3 | ecosystem: Environmental > Terrestrial > Soil > Coastal area > Acid sulfate soil | place: Finland: Risofladan, Vaasa | collected...
GGCCAGGTCTGCGCGGGCAGGTAAAAGATCATCTCCACCTGGGTGCCGGCGTTCTTTTCGGAAATGATCACCAGTTTGTCGGCGAAGCGCTTCATGTTGGCGATGCCCATACCGGCGCCGAAGCCGCGCTCGCGGATGTAATCGGTGGCGGTCGAGTACCCTTCCTTCATGGCCCTATCCAGGTCTTCGATGCCGACACCGTTGTCCACCACGCGGACGATGAAGCGGTCATCATCCTGGAAAAAGTAGATATCACCCTGGCCGTGGCTATGGATGACCACGTTGGTTTCGGCCTCATAGGTGGCCACGCCGACGCGGCGCACGATGTCGCTGTGAAAATTCTTGCCGGTCAGGAACTGTTTGAGCATGGCGGCGCCCGTGCCGGCGGCATCGATATCGCTGCTGTCGATCTGGTAGTGGAATTCGGCTTCCTCGATCTCCAGTTTTTCGCCGGTGATGGCCGAATATTCGGTGTTCAGGGTGCTGGTGCGCTTCTGGTCGTGGATGTAGATGAGGTTGAATTTTTCCAGGATGCCGTGCAGGATATCTTCCTTGCTGATGATGCCGCAGACGTGCATGTCGTCGTCGACCACTGGGAAGCGGCCGTACTTGTAGCTTTCGAACTTGTCCACCACCGCGATCAGCGAGTCGTCCTTGTGGATGGTGACCACCTGGGTCGACATGATTTTATGGATGGGATCGTTGATCTTGTTGAATTCGAGAGCGTGGATGATGTCCTCGATGCTGATGATGCCGATCAGCTGCTTTTTCTCATCGACCACCGGCATGCCTGAGATCTTCTTGATCTTCATCAGCTCCTTGGCGTGGGCGATCTTTTTGTCGCCGGAGATCTCGACCACGTTGGAACTCATGATCTCGCCGGCTTTGATGTCTTCGAAAATGGCCGCGTAGCGGGCCAGCTTGTTATTTTCCAACATCACTGCCCCGCAGGCCGGTGGCGTAGATCATGCCGCAGGAAGAATAGAGGTAGTTGCGGGTGCGCAGCAGGAGAAAATTGTTCTCGCGGGCATAGGCGATGGTTTCCGGGGCGATGTTCTTGCCGCGCACCACGATCAATCCCAGCAGATCGGTGACCAGGGCGGTGCGGATCACCTGCGGATAAGTGTAGCCGGTGAGAACCATCATCCCGGGCTGGGTCAGGGCCAGGATGTCGCTGATCATATCGCTGGCTCCAACCGATTTCACCTCTTCATCCAGTTTGCTTTCCCCGGATAGGACTTCGGCCTCCAGCAGGGCAACGATATCGCTGACTTTGATCATGTTTTAAACCTCGCCGCGACGCCGGGCGCTTGGCGCCGCCTCTTTTTTCAGTTTTCGGTGTAGATGTCCTTCTCGTACCAGGTCTCAAGGCGCAGTTTGTGTTTGGCTTCTTCCTGGGCCAGGGCCAGGAAGGTCTCGCGCATGGGTTCGTCCTCGGCCATGGCCGCCAGGTCGTTGTAGAATTTGAGCGAGGCTTTTTCGCGGCGCATGGCCACGATCAGGGCTTCCTGGTAGTCCATATCCGGTGTGGGCACGATGTCGACCAGGTAGTCGACGATCTTAAGGTCGGTTACCTGCTTGGCCGATGGTTTGAAGGTGCTGCCGCTCTTGACCCTCTGCAGCTTCTCTTTGTGCTGGTTCTCCTCGCCGGAAAACTGGACGAACTGCTCGCGCAGGGCCTTATTTTCCAGCTTGTTCGACCATTCCAGGTAGAATTGGCGGGCTTCCTCTTCTTTTTCGATGGCGAAATCCAGGACTTCCTGAACGGATTTGAATGTGGAAAGAATTGTCATGGGTTCGCCGCAACAAACCAGCTGTCCCTTGCCTGCGGCGATCACCTTGACGATCTTGCCGCAGATGGAGCATTTGAAAAAATCGGTCATGGGTACCTCCCAGATTTTTAAGCGTCTTAATATTAGCATTGAAATAAAAAATCCGCAAACCCGGGAATTACCCGGTATTTCGTGATTTGTAATTCGTGATTTGTGATTGGTTAAGAAAAAAACATTCCGTCCGTATTATTATCCAAAAATAAAATTTTTTCTCAAATTATATCTTGACTTTTAAACCGATTCTTTATAACATGAAATTTCCTGTGACCCCGGTCGCGGATCGCGCCCTGGGTCCGGTTTTTTACCCGAAGATACGCTGAAGAGGAGAAAATTGATGTTGGTCAAAGAGGTTGCCGACAAGCTGGACTTGAAAATTCTGGCTGCAGGCGTCGATCAGGAAGTGACGAGCGGCTACGTGTCCGACCTGCTGTCCGACGTCATTGCCAACGCCGAGGAAGGCTGCCTGTGGATCACGGTACAAAGGCACCTGAACATCGTGGCCGTGGCCCAGTTGAAAAAACTGGCCGGCATCGTCCTCAGCCGGGGCAGCGAACCCGAAGCTGCCGTTTTGGCCCGGGCCGGGCAGGAAGGGCTGTTCATCCTTTCCGCTGCCGCCGATTCCTTCACCATTGCCGGCAGACTGTACGCCCTTATTTCACCTCAGAAATAGTGCGTGACTGTCCAGGCAATCGCGCGGATATCAGGGTCTTTCGCTAATAAAAGGAGGATTTGCATGGAAGCTCAAGCGGTCCATATTCCGGATAATGCCCAGTACCAGGAACTGAAAAAATTCATCGAGGCCAGCCGCAATGTCCCCGGCCCCCTGATTCAGGTCCTGCACCGGGCCCAGAAAATTTTCGGCTACCTGCCGCTGGAGGTCCAGCACTTCGTTTCCCGTGAATTGAATGTGCCCTTGGCCAAGGTCTTCGGCGTGGTCACCTTTTACAATTTTTTCCGCCTGTATCCCATCGGTGATCACATCGTCAACCTCTGCCTGGGCACAGCCTGTCATGTCAAGGGGGCGTCGGAGATCATCAAGGTCCTGGAAAAGGAAATGGGCGTCAAGGTGGGCGGGACCACTGCCGACCGCTTCTACACCCTGTCCACGGCCCGCTGTTTCGGAGCTTGCGGTCTGGCCCCGGTCATGATGCTCGACGAAGAGGTGCACGGCCGGCTCAATCCCCAGAAGACCATCAAGATTTTGCGAGACCTGAAAGCCGAAGCCGCAGGCGCTGCGGATGCCATAAACAAGGAGGAAAAATGAAACTCGAGGATTTAAAGAAAATAAGGGAAAAAACGGAAAAGGACATGCTGCTGCGAGCTGGCAAAACACGGCTGCAGGTGGTTGTGGGCATGGGCACCAGCGGCATCGCCGCCGGCGCCCGTGAAACCCTGAAAGTATTGCTTGAAGAAGTGGAAAAACGCAACCTGCGCGACGTCATCGTCACCCAGGCCGGCGAACGCGGTTTGAGCTCGCACGAACCGATCGTCACGGTATTGGAGGAAGGCAAGCCTTCCGTGGTCTACGGCAATGTCAGCGGCGAAATGGCCCGCAGGATCGTCGCCGAGCACTTGGTCAACGGCAACCCCGTTTCGGAATCCATCATCGAAGTCAAGGAATAAAGCGAGGGTGACATGAACAAACGGCTGGATGTGCTGATCTGCGGAGGAGGTGCCTGCATCTCTTCCCACAGCCATGAACTCAAGAAGAAGCTGATCGAGGAGATCGAAAAGAACGGCCTGAGCGAGGAGATCAACCTGGTGGAAACCGGCTGCATGGGCCCCTGCGAATTGGGCCCGGTCATGGTCGTTTACCCCGAAGGTTCCTTTTACATCAAGCTGAAAGAGGAAAATGCCGAGGAGATCGTCCAGGAGCATTTCCTCAAAGGGCGGCCGGTGCAGAAATTCCTCTGGCAGGCCCCCGAGGCCCGCAAGATCGTCGAGCAGAAGAAACAGGTTCCTTTCTTCGAAAAGCAACTGAAGATCGTTTTGTCCAACTGCGGCAAGATCGATCCGGAAAACATCGGCGAATACATCGCCCAGCGCGGCTACGAGGCCCTGGGCACGGCCGTAACCCGGATGTCCCCCGAACAAGTGATCGATGCCATCACTAAGTCGGGGCTGCGCGGCCGCGGCGGCGCCGGATTTTCCACCGGCCTGAAATGGAAGTTCGCCTATGACAGTGAAAGTGAGCAGAAATATGTCCTCTGCAACGCCGACGAGGGTGACCCCGGGGCTTTCATGGACCGGGCCGTGCTCGAAGGCGACCCGCACGCGGTGCTGGAAGGCATGGCCCTGGCCGGCTATGCTATCGGTGCTGACAAAGGCTACATCTACGTCCGCGCCGAATACCCGCTGGCCATCGAACGCCTGAACGCGGCCATCGGCCAGGCCCGCGAAATGGGACTTCTGGGCAGGAGTATCTTCGAGACCTCTTTTGACTTCGATATCGAACTGCGCATGGGTGCCGGCGCCTTTGTCTGCGGTGAAGAGACGGCGCTTATGGCTTCGGTCGAAGGCCAGCGTGGCCAGCCCTGGCCCAAACCGCCCTTTCCGGCGGTCAAGGGGTTGTGGGGCAAGCCCTCGGTGATCAACAATGTCGAGACCCTGGCCACCATCCGCCACATCCTGCTCAACGGCTGGGAGTGGTTCAGTGCCATCGGCACCGAAAAGAGCAAGGGCACCAAAGTTTTCGCCCTGTCGGGCAATGTGACCAACACCGGCCTGGTGGAAGTGCCCATGGGCATCACCCTGGGCGAGCTGGTGTTCGATATCGGCGGCGGCATCCCCGGAGGCAAGGCCTTCAAGGCCGCCCAGACCGGCGGGCCTTCGGGCGGCTGCATCCCGGCCAAGTACCTGAACACCCCCATCGATTACGAGTCGCTGAAAAGCCTGGGCTCGATAATGGGTTCCGGCGGATTGATCGTCCTGGACGAGGACAGCTGCATGGTCAACATGGCCAAGTATTTCCTCGAGTTTTCACTCGAGGAATCATGCGGCCAGTGCGTTCCCTGCCGCGTCGGCCTGAAGCAAATGTATTCCCTGCTGGAAAAGATCACCGACGGCAGCGGCACCATGGCCGACCTGGAAAAACTGGAAAGTCTGGCCTATACGGTTCGGGCTACCTCGCTTTGCGGCCTGGGCCAGGCGGCTCCCAACCCGGTCATCTCGACCATCAAGTATTTCAAGCACGAATACCTGGAACACATTCAGGATAAAAAATGCACGGCCGGAGTGTGCGCGGCCCTGTTCCCGGCGCCCTGCGTCAACGCCTGCCCGGCCGGAGTCGACGCCGCCTCATACATCTCGCACATGGGTGACGGCCGTCTGCGCGAGGCCTATTTCCAGCATATGCAGAACAACCCGTTCCCCATGGTCTGCGGACGGGTCTGTCCGGCTTTCTGCGAACGAAAATGCTCACGCGGCAAATACGACCAGGCCGTGGCCATCCGTGAAGTCAAGCGTCTTTTCGCCGACTGGGCCATCGACCAGGGACTGGGATTCGCACCGCCGCTCCAGGTCCACAATGAGAAAGTGGCCGTGATCGGCGCCGGGCCGGCCGGGCTGGCCTGCGCTTTCTACCTGTCCCGCCTGGGCTACAAGCCGATGGTTTTCGAAACCCTGAAAGTGGCCGGCGGCATGATGAAGGTCGGCATCCCCGATTTCCGCCTGCCCAAGGACAAGCTGCAGGCCGAGATCGCGATCATAGAAAAGGCCGGCGTGCAGATCAAACTGAATTCAGCGGTGGCTAGCGTTGACGAATTGACGAAAAAGGGCTATGCCGCGGTGTTCATCGGCTGCGGAGCCCAACAGGCCCAGAAGCTGAACGTCGAAGGCAGCGACCTCAAGGGCGTGATGTCGGGTATCGATTTCCTGCGCAAGATCAACCTGGGCCGCAAAATAAACATCGGCAACGACGTGGTGGTGGTCGGCGGCGGTTCGACCGCCATGGATGCCGCCCGCCTGGCCCGGCGCCTGGGGGCCCGCAACGTCCGCCTGGTGTACCGGCGCACCCGCAGCGAAATGCCGGCTCAGCTAGAAGAAGTGGTCGGGGCCGAGGCAGAAGGCGTGGAAATGGATTTCCTGGTCAATCCGCTCAACATCGTCGGCCGCGACGGTACGGTCTCCGGCATCCATTGCATCAAGACCGAGTTGGCCGATTTTGACGATTCCGGCCGCCGGCGCCCGGTGCCGGTCGCTGGCAGCGAGTACACCATCCGCGCCAGTTTTGTCATCTATTGCCTGGGCCAGAAGCTCAGCCTGGGCCTGACAGGCGGCATGCTGAACCTGGATAAGCGCGGCCATATCGCCGTGGATCCACGCACCATGGTTACCAACGTCCCGGGAGTGTTTGCCGGCGGCGACGCCGTTAATCCCTCCACGGTGATCGAAAGCGTGGCCCAGGGTCGAAGTGCGGCCGTGGGTATTGACCGTTATTTTGGCCGTGAAGGCAGGCTCTATGACCAGCCGTACCGTGCGGTCGAGGTCCACTATGATGAAGAGGCCTACCTGAAGACCATCGAGCGCAAGGAGCCCCATCTAGAGGATGCCGAAAAGCGCGTCGCCGAGCTGGCTCTGGAGGTCAGCCGCGGACTGACCCTGGACGAGGCTGTGGAAGAGGCGCGGCGTTGTTTGCATTGCGATCGCGACCAGGCCCCTGAAAAGCAAACCGTCGCCGCTGAATCTGTTTCTATCGAAGCCATGCTATGAGGTGCCCATGAAGCGTGAGAAAATTCTAAAAAAATACGATCGCTCAGCCGACAACCTGCTGGGCATCCTGCACGATATTCAGAACGCCAGTTCCGAGCATTACCTGACCGACACCGACCTGCGGGCCGTGGCCGATTACCTGGGTTTGGCCTACAGTTTCGTGTATGGCGTGGCCACGTTCTACACCATGTACAGCTTGGAACCGCGGGGCAGGTACCTCATCCGTGTCTGCCAGTCCCCGCCCTGCCACCTGCTGGGCTCGACGACCATTTCCAAGGAGTTGATCCGCCTGCTGGGCATCGGTTTCGGTGAGACCACCACCGACCGGCTCTTCACCCTGGAAATATCTTCCTGCCTGGGCGTATGCGGCGTGGCTCCGGCCATGATGGTCAACGACCAGGTCTACGGCAACCTGACCCCCGAGCTCATCGCTGAAGTCATCGAGGGGTTGCGGAGGGAAAAATGAGCATTTACCGCACGCACATCCTGCTGCCTGTCGATGAGGGAACCGTTCAAGCCGGGGTTTTCGAAATCAAGCGCCGTCTGGAAAGCGAGTTGAAAGCGAGAAAACTGCAGAAGGAAATTAAAGTTCTGGAAAGCGGCAGCGTCGGCATTGTCGGCAAAGGTGTCATCCTGTCCGTATATCCAGACCGTATTTATTATTTTCAAGTAAAGGCAAACGACATCGCCCGCATCATCGAGGAACATTTGCTAAAAGGGCGGATCGTCGCCGACCTGGCCCACGCCCCCGTGGCCGCCATGGCAGCTGACCGGACCGGCGCCCGTGTCGGGCTGACCCGCGAGCAGCGGCGCGTGGTTTTGGACAAGGCCTGGACCGTGGATCCGCGAAACATCAACGAAGTCCTTGCCAGCGGCGGTTACCGGGCCCTGGAAAAAATATTCAGCGACAAGCTCAGCCCGGAACAGGTGATCGAAGAAGTAAAGCGATCGGGGCTGCGCGGCCGCGGCGGAGCCGGATTCCCCACCGGCATGAAGTGGGAGTTCACACGCAAGGCGCCGGGCGCCGAGAAATACATCATCTGCAATGCTGACGAGGGCGAGCCCGGCACCTTCAAGGACCGGCTGATCCTTGAGGGCGATCCGCACAAATTGATCGAGGCCATGACCATCGCCGCCTACGCCATCGGCGCCGGCTGCGGCTATGTCTATATCCGTGGTGAATACGGGCTCTCCATCGAGCGCATGCAAAAGGCCATTGACCAGGCCCGGGAATTCAACCTGCTGGGTAAAAACATCCTGGAGACCGGCTTTGCCTTCCAGTTGGAAATCAAAAAGGGCGCCGGGGCCTATATCTGCGGCGAGGAAACGGCGCTGATCGAATCGCTGGAAGGCAAGCGCGGCAACCCCCGCCTCAAGCCGCCTTACCCGGTCAGCCAAGGGTTGTGGCAGAAACCAACAGCGGTTAACAACGTCGAAACCCTGGCCAATATCCCGGCCATCATCAGCAACGGCGCCGACTGGTTCCGCAAGATCGGCACCGACAAGTGCCCGGGCACCAAGGTATTCACCATCCTCGGCCACGTCGAGTACCCGGGGCTGATCGAGACCGACATGGGCACGCCGTTGCGCGAGATCATTTTCTCGTTCGGCGGCGGCATCAAGGGCGGCAAAAAATTCAAGGCCGCTTTGCTCGGCGGTGCGGCCGGCGTATTCCTGTCCGAATCCCTGCTGGATGTAAGGATGGATTTCGAAAACCTGAAAGAAAACAAGGCGGTGCTGGGTTCCGGGGCCGTGTTGGTCATGAACGAGGATACATCGATTGTGGACATGCTCTTTTCCATCGCCAAGTTTTTTGCCCACGAATCCTGTGGCCAGTGTGCGCCCTGCCGCATCGGCACCCGGCAGATCCTCGATATCGTCTACCGCATCCGCCGCGGCGCCGGGAAAAAGGGTGACGCGGAGACCCTGCTGCAACTGGCCGAAACGATGTTCAAGTCGTCACTCTGCCCGCTGGGCCAGTCGCTGGTCATGCCGGTCAAGAGTGCTCTGGAAAATTTTAAAGATGAATTCGCGTTGGCCATCAGTCAATCTGAGAAATAACAAAGGAGGCATGCATGTCGGAAATGGTAAGCATTTGTATTGATGGAAAGGAGATCCAAGTGGCCAAGGGAGACAACCTGCTAAAGGTGGCCCGGGACAACGGCTTCGACATCCCCGGTTTATGTTTTTACGAAAAAATAACCCCGACCGGCGACTGCCGGCTGTGCATGGTCAAAATAGAAGGCCGGCCCGGCATGGTCCCCGCCTGCCTGGTCAAGGTCGACGAGGGGATGAAAGTCACGGCATTCGACCCGCAGCTCGAAGAAACACGCAAGATGCTGGCCGATGTGCTGCTTTCCGAACACAATGACGACTGCATCACCTGCGAGCGCGATGGCGACTGCGGGATCCAGGACCTGGCCTTCCGCTACGGCCTGGACACGCCCCAGCGCACCTTTGCCCCGGTTTGGAAGGAGATCCCCCAGGCCCCGGACGATTCAGCGCCCGTGCTTTTTTATGATTCCTCCAAGTGCATCAAGTGCGAACGCTGCGTCAAGGCCTGTTTCGAGATCCAGGGCAAAGGCGTCCTGAGCATGGCCCAGCGCGGCATCCACAGCCATGTGGTGGCCGGCACCGGCCAGTGGTCGGGATCGGAATGCGACGGCTGCGGCGAATGCGTCCAGGCCTGTCCGGTCGGCGCCCTGATGGAAAAGCCCGTCTACGGCCAGAAACTGAAGAAAAAGGACGTGCAGAAAAAAGTGGTCACCACCTGCCCGTATTGCGGCGTCGGCTGCCAGCTTGAACTCTGGATCAAGGACGATAAGATCGTCAAGGTCAAGGGGGCGGACTCGGTGCCCAATTTCAGCGCCGCCTGTGTCAAGGGGCGTTTCGGCCTGGATTTCGTCCAGCACCCCGACCGGCTGACCAAACCCCTGGTGCGCAAGGATGGCAAGTTGGTCGAATGCTCCTGGGACGAAGCACTGGATACCGTGGCCAATAAGCTCAACGATATCAAGGAAAAACATGGTTCCGCGGCCCTGGCCGGCCTCTCTTCGGCCAAGTGCACCAATGAGGAGAATTTCGTTTTCCAAAAATTCGTGCGCACTGCCTTCGGCTCCAACAATGTCGACCACTGTGCCCGCTTGTGCCACGCCTCGACCGTGGCCGGCCTGGCTCGCACCTTCGGCTCCGGGGCCATGACCAATTCCATCGAAGAGCTTGAGCGCGCCGAGGTGATCCTGGTCACCGGCTCCAATACCACCGAAACCCATCCGGTCATCGCCACCCGCATCAAGAAGGCGGTGCTCTTTCACGGCGCCAAGCTCATCGTGATCGATCCGCGTAAAATCGAACTTGTCAAGTACACGGAAAAATATGGCGGCCTGTGGCTGCGCCAGAAGAACGGCAGTGACGTGGCCTGGGCCAACGGCATGATGCAGGTGATCATCAGTGAAGGGCTGCTCAATGAGGAATTCATAAAAACTCGCACCGAGGATTTTGAGGCCCTGAAAAAAATAATCGAGGGTTTCACCCCGGAAAAAGTGGAAAAAATTAGTGGCATTCCTGCCAAACAGCTGCAGGCGGCGGCTCGCTTGTACGCCAAGGCCAAGAGCGGCTCCATTGTCTATTCCATGGGCATCACCCAGCACACCACCGGCACCGACAACGTCATGTCCATGGCCAACCTGGCCATGGTCACCGGCAACGTGGGCCGTGAGTCGGTCGGGGTCAATCCCCTCAGGGGACAGAACAACGTACAAGGGGCCTGCGACCTGGGCGCCTTGCCCAATGTCTATCCCGGCTACCAGGCTGTTACCGATGCTGTTGTCAAAGAGAAATTTGAAAAAGCCTGGGACGTCAAGCTCGACGACAAGGTCGGCTTGACGGTGGTGGAGATCATGCACCAGGCCGCCGCGGGCCAGATCAAGGGCTTGTACATCATGGGCGAGAATCCCATGGTCTCCGACCCCGACCTCAGCCATGTGAAGCAGGCCCTGGAGAAGCTCGACTTTTTAGTCGTTCAGGATATCTTTCTGACCGAAACGGCCCAACTGGCCGATGTGGTACTGCCGGTGGCATCGTTTGCCGAAAAGCAGGGCACCTTCACCAATACCGAGCGCCGGGTGCTGTGGGTGGAGAAAGCCGTTGCCGCTCCCGGCGAAGCGCGCATCGACTGGGAAGTGATCCGCGACGTGAGCACACGCATGGGCTATGCCATGGACTACAAGAGCCTGGAGGACATCCTCAACGAAATCAACCGCCTGGTGCCGCAGTATGCCGGCATCACCCATCAGCGCCTGCTCAACGGCGAAAAACTGCAATGGCCCTGTCCCAATCCCGAACACCCGGGGACCAAATTCCTGCACCGCGACAAGTTCAGCCGCGGCCTGGGCAAGTTCTTCGCCATCGACTACATCCCGCCGGCCGAATGGCCCGATGGCGAATATCCTTTCCTGCTGTCTACCGGCCGTATTCTTTATCATTATCATACCGGTTCCATGAGCCGGCGTACTGTGGCCCTGCCGCAGTATGTTGCCGGTCCATACATGGAAATGCATCCGCTGGACATGAAAAAAATGGCCATCGTTGACGGCGAGGAAGTGCGGGTTACATCGCGGCGCGGCGAGATCAAGATTCCAGCCAAAGAAAGTCCACGTGTGGACATTGGTTCGGTGTTCATTCCTTTCCATTTTGCAGAAGCCGCGGCCAATATGCTGACCAACGACGCTTTCGATCCCATCGCCAAGATCCCCGAATTCAAAGTGGCGGCCTGCCATATTGAAAAAATCAACAAATAAAACAAGGAGGAACAATGGAATACGACTGCAAAAACCCGGCCATGGTGGCCGCTGACCTGAACGAAACCATCTGCGTCAAGAAAACGACAAACGATCCTTTCAAACTGCTGGTGTTGGGCATCCTGGCCGGTGCCTACATCGGCTTCGGCGGCGAGCTGTCGAACATGATCGGCCATGACGCCGCCAAGTTCGTCGGCGCCGGCCTGGCCGCCTTCATCAAGGGCGCCGTGTTCTCCACCGGCCTGATGCTGGTCGTCATCGCCGGGGCCGAGCTGTTCACCGGCAACACCCTGATCACCCTGTCGGCCCTGGACGGCAAGTCCAAGTGGCGCGGTCTGCTCTACAACTGGTCGATCGTCTATGTGGCCAACCTGATCGGGTCGGTGCTGGTGGCCTACCTGATGTTCGGCAGCGGCCTGCTGGAAGGCGGCAATGTCGCTGTCGGCGTCTCTGCCCTGAAAACGGCAGCCGCCAAGGCGAGCCTGGCTTTCTGGCCGGCATTCTTCCGCGGCATCCTCTGCAACTGGCTGGTTTGCCTGGCCGTATGGATGGCGCTGGCCTCACGCAACACCATCGGCAAGGTCTGGGCCATTTTCTTCCCGATCATGGCCTTCGTGGCTTCCGGTTTCGAGCACAGCATCGCCAATATGTACTTCATCCCCGTCGGCATGCTGCTCAAAGGCGTGAACGAGGTCGTGGCCGCCGCCAGCGCCGCCGGCTTGTCCCCTGAATCCCTGGCCAACGTCGGCTGGTACGGCTTCCTGGTCAAGAACGAACTGCCGGTCACCCTGGGCAACATCGTGGGCGGCGGCTTCTTCGTCGCCACCCTCTACTGGTTCGCCTATATCCGCAAGGGCAAGAAAGCCGCCTAGGTCGTTTTCCAAATAATCTGCTTTATCCGGGGCCGCGTCCGCAGGGGCCGGCCCTTTTTTTTGGCTGGAAAAAACATATGCCGGTTGATCCCGGCGCCGGCCGGGATGCCCTCTGCAGGCGCCGAGGTGGATCGGCGTTCCGTCCGCTCAGCGGTCCGTCATTTGATGCGCAGGTTTTGGAAGAGCCGCATCAGCTGGCTGCGGCTCTGGACGCCGAGCTTCCCGAAAATACTGTGAATGTGATTTTTCACCGTGCTCAATTCGATGAACAGCAGCTCTTCGATCTGCTTGTTGGTTTTGCCCTTCAAGAGCAGGAGAATGACTTCCTTTTCCCGGGGCGAGACATTGAATTTTTCCAGCAGCTGGTCCATGGCCGCCTCGGTCCTGATCTTCGCCGCCATGCGCCTGATGCGGGTGCGATACCATTGAAAAAGAAACAAAAACGCCAGAATGGCCGCCAGCGACAGGAACCACGCCGAGCGCCACCAGGGCCCGCGTATGCGGATCACCAGTGAGACGTCCTTCTCGTTCCAGATGCCGTCGCTGTTCGAGCCCTTCACCCGGAAAACGTATTTGCCGGGGGGGAGGAGCGAGAACGATGCCAGGCGCCGCTTGGCGTCGGTGTGAATCCAATCGTCGGTCAGCCCTTCCAGCTTGAAGGCGTATTGGTTACTCTCCGGCGCCGTATAGTCGAGGGCGGCGAATTCGAAGGAGAACAGGTAGTCCTTCGGCGAAAGCTCGATTTCAGTTGTCTCCCAGATGGGCTTGGCCAGCTTGACCTCCTTGTTCAATACCTTGAAAGAGGTGATCCTGACCGGGGGAATGTACCAGTTGTCGAAGATGTTCTGCGGGAAAAAGGCATTGAAACCGTTCGTTCCGCCGATGAACATTTCCCCGCTTTGGTTTTTGTAGAAGGCGCCGCCGTTGAATTCCAGGCTTTGCAGGCCGTCGCTCACGTTGTAATTTCTGAACTGCCCGGTGCGCGGCGTGAAGCGCGACAGGCCCTCGTTGGTCGTGAGCCAAAGATTTCCTGATGCGTCCTCGAGGATCCCATAAATCTCGTTGCTGGCCAGGCCGTCTGCTTTGGTGAAATGGCTGAAAGTCCTCTTTTCCCTGTCCAGCCGGTTCAGCCCGCCGCCCCAGGTGCCGATCCAGATATTCCCCTCTCTGTCCGCATGGACGCAGAACACGTAGTCATTGCTCAGGCTGGAGCGATCCGCCGGGTCGTGGCGGTAGCGGATGAATTTGCCGGTGGCCCGGTCGAAGCGGTTGAGACCTCCGCCGTAGGTGCCGACCCACAAGTTTCCGGCCTGGTCCTGACAAAGGGCGCGGGCCATATTGTCGCTCAGGCTGTTCGGATCGTTCTCATCGAACTGGAAGCGTGTGAAGGTGGAGGATTCCCTGTCCAGCCGGTTGAGCCCGCCGCCGTAGGTGCCGACCCAAAGCGATCCGGACCGGTCCTCGAGTATGGCCCGGATGCGGTCATGGCTGAGGCTTTGCGGATTTTCGGGCTCGTTGCGCAATACGGTCACTCTGCCCGTCTCGCGGTCGAAGCGGTTGAGCCCGCCGCCATCGGTGCCGAGCCACATGACCCCCAGGCGGTCAACATAGATGCAGCGGATAATGCCATGGCTCAGTTTCCCGGGCTCGCCGGGAGCGGCGTGGAAGTGGGTGTAATCGTTTTGCTTCCGGTCAATCCTTTCCAGTCCGTCACCGGTCCCGATCCACAGTAGGCGGAACGGATCTTCATAAAAAGACCAGACAATATTGCTGGCCAGGCTGTCGGCTTGGCCCGGGATGGAGCGGTAATGGGAAAATTTATTGCGGTTCGGATTGAATATGTTGATCCCGTCTTCGGCCGTGCCGATCCAGATCATCCCCGAGCGGTCCTCATAGATCGAGTGGATCTGGTTCGCGCACAGGCTCTTGGGGTCGGACGGATCATGCTGATAGCCCGTGAGGCGCCCGGTTTTGCGGTCCAGGCAATTCAGCCCTCCCCTGGTGCCGATCCAGAGCAGGCCGCTGCGGTCTTCGCAGAGCGCGGTGACCTGGTCGTGCAGGAGCGCGCCCGTCATTTCCGGCCGGCTGAACCGTCCGGATTGACGGTCAAAGATGTTCAAGCCGTTTTCAGTGCCGATCCAGAGGGTCCCTTCCCTGTCCTCGTGTACAAAGAAGATATTGTCATTGCTCAGGCTGGCCGGATCGGCGGGATCGTTGCGGTAATGGATGAATTTCCCGCTTTTGATGTCCATGCGGTTGAGTCCGCCGCCATAGGTGCCGATCCAGAGCACGCCCTTGCTGTCCACGCAGATATCATGAATGTGATCGCAGTTGATACTGCCTTCCCGGTCCGCTGCATGTTGATAGTGGGTGAACCGACCGGATTTGCGGTCGAGCCGGTTCAGGCCGTTGTCGGTGCCGATCCAGAGCGCGCCGGCCCGGTCCTCGCGGATGACGCCGACGATGTCGTCGCTCAGGGAGCCGCTTTGGCCGGGAACGTGCCGGAAGCATTGAAATTCCCCCTTGTTCGGATCGTAGCGGTTCAACCCGCCGTTGAAGGTGCCGATCCAGAGTATGCCGGCGCGGTCTTCATACAGCGACATGACGTAGCCGTGGCTCAGGCTGGACGGATCGCCGGGGATCTGCATGAACGCGGTGAAGTCGTAGCCGTCGAACCGGTTCAGCCCGTTCTCGGTCGCGAACCACATGAAGCCGTTGCGGTCCTGGAGGATGCGCAATACGGTGTTCTGGGAGAGTCCCTCGTTCCTGGAGATATGCACGAAATTGAACTCTTCGGCCTGCGGCGGCAAGCGCAGGCTAAGGGCGAATATCATGGATACGAAAAAGGTGGTTTGTTTTCGAATTTTGCCGCTCCTTGCTGTTTTTGCCGCGCAGCGAGCGGCCGCCCCGGCGGCGGAATGGGAAGAAGCGCTGGATCGGTATATCATCGTAAGCATGTTGTCTTTACGTTTTTTACCGGTCATTTGTTCATCTCCATATTGCTGGATCCGACAATTGCCGCAAGGTTCCGAGATGAGAGCGAATGCCCGCTGGCATCCCATGATTTGGATTTTGGCGCCCATGCTTAATTCTGCTATAATAGCGGAGCTTATTTAAAAAAAGGAAGTGAAAAAATGGCCAAGGCAATCAAACAGGTGTTTGGCAGGGAAATACTGGATTCGCGCGGCAACCCGACCGTGGAAGCCGAAGTGCTGCTGGAGGACGGGACAATAGGCCGCGCCGCCACGCCGTCGGGGGCTTCCACCGGCGTCCACGAGGCGTGCGAGCTGCGCGATGAGGACCCGAAGCGCTACAACGGCAAGGGCGTGCTGAAAGCGGTCGGCCACGTCAACGGCGCGATCGCCGCCGCGCTCAAAGGCAAAGATGCATTCGCGCAGAAGGAAGTGGACCGGGTCATGATCGACCTGGACGGGACCGAGAACAAGGGCCGGCTCGGGGCCAACGCCATCCTGGCCGTGAGCCTGGCCGTGGCCCGCGCCGCGGCCGCCAGCGCCCGGCTGCCCCTCTACCGCTACCTGGGGGGCGAAAAGGCCAACCTGATGCCGGTGCCCTGTTTCAATATCATGAACGGCGGCGCCCATGCCAACTGGCAGGGGACCGACCTGCAGGAGTTCATGATCGCTCCGGTCGGTGCTCCGAGTTTCCGCGAGGCACTGCGCTGGGGGGCGGAGACCTACCATGCCCTGAAGAAGGTCCTGAAGGACTCAGGCTATTCGACCGGCGTGGGCGACGAGGGCGGTTTCGCGCCGGCCCTGAAAACAAACGCCGAGGCGGTCGAGTTGATCCTTAAGGCTATCGCGGCCGCCGGTTACAAGCCCGGCGCGGACATCGCCATCGTCCTGGATCCCGCTTCCAGCAGCTTCTACGAGGACGGTTTTTACAATTTGCGCACCGAGAAGCGCAAGATCGATTCCGGGCAGATGGTGGCCATGTGGGCCGACTGGACGAAAAAATATCCCATCGTCGCCCTGGAAGACGGCCTGGCCGAGGACGACTGGGAAGGCTGGAAGCTCCTGAACCGCGAGATCGGCGCCAGGGTCGAGCTGGTCGGCGACGATCTCTTCGTCACCAATGTCAAGCGCATCGAACGCGGCATCGAGGAGAAGGCGGCCAACGCCGTGCTGATCAAGCTGAACCAGATCGGCACGTTGAGCGAGACGGTGGCGGCCATCGAGATGGCGCGCGCCGCCGGCTGGGGGGCGATGGTATCGCACCGCAGCGGCGAGACGGTCGACAGCTTCATCGCCGACCTTACCGTGGCCATGGCCACCGGGCACCTGAAGACCGGCGCCCCCTGCCGCGGCGAGCGGGTGGAAAAATACAACCAGCTGCTGCGCATCGA
>Ga0307380_10005641_pt1 | contig 16574 bp, 16 predicted proteins | sample UN3MG_FD_202239 | JGI IMG/M metagenome (GOLD analysis project Ga0307380, IMG submission 202239) | Soil microbial communities from Risofladan, Vaasa, Finland - UN-3 | ecosystem: Environmental > Terrestrial > Soil > Coastal area > Acid sulfate soil | place: Finland: Risofladan, Vaasa | collected...
GGACGATGATCGCCACGAATCCGCCAGGCCTGGCGAGCTGCCAGAACCGCTCCAGGAACAGTATCTCGATGGGGTAGTTATCGAGCGGGCGACAGGCGTTGATGGTGAAGCTGAGGAGCTTCGGATCGGTCGCCAGGCAGCGAGTTCCGAACGGCGGATTGCCCACCACCCAGTCGAAAGCGAGGGGGGGATGGGGCGAGGGGGTGATGGGGAGAAGGCCGTCGCCGATGATTGCATTTGGTGGAGCGATTGTTGGATCTCGCTCGATGCCAAAGAGGCGGTCGGGGGTGGTGATACCAAGTTCCAATGCACGACTGAGGAAGACTCCTTCCCCGCAGGCAGGATCAATGATTCGGGGGTTCTGCGTGGGGTCGAGAGCCTGGAGCAGTCGGTAGCACCGATCAACCACCGGCAAAGGGGTGAAATATTGGCCAAGCGTGCGAGCATGCCTCATGCGTTGATATTACATGGCTTAGCGCTTGCGGTCAAGCCATCCAGTGATATATCCCTCTTTCACTCACCGTCGGCCTATCGATAGGGAGACTGGGAAAGAATTCAGCGTTTTTTGCGTTCTCCTCTTGACAAGGCCGTAGCGGAGTGCTACACTTGGAGCGCTATATTGCTACACCGGCTAGGCATGTCCCATCAGGCTGTCACATATGCCTCACAGATATCATACGGGAGCACAGCCAATTCGCTGGCAAGAAACCTGAGATACCTCTTGACAGCACAAAAAAAGTAGGTATCATAGCAAATAGTTGCTTGCTTCACTGGCGGTTGGAAGTCACAAACCACCTGACTTGTTTCCAAGACTGGGAGGACTGGATTATGAACCGCAAGACTCTGCTATTCCCTGTTGTATGCTTCACCGTTCTATGTTTCATGCTTGCCGGCTGTGGAGGCCACAAGGGCGGAGGAATGGCTACGCCGCCAATAGATGGCACAGGCGAGCTCACCACCTCTGATCCCGTATTGGGGGATGGGTCCCACTACGACGCCCTACATTTCAGGGCATCACACAGCGGTGCCATCGTGATAGAGATGAACCGCTCGGGTGGCAATCCGGTGGGCGATCCCTATGTGATGGTATACGAAGGCGGATCGGACGACCGCTCTAAGAACACCTTCCTTGGAAGCAACGACGATTGGAATGGCCTTGACTCCGCATACCAGCTTTACGCTGAAGCCGATACCGAGTACACCGTCTTCTTTAATGTTTTGAGTTCATCGACCAAGTTGGGCACTTACAGCTATCACGTCTACGAGGGATACAGAGGCGTGCGGGCGGATAATGCACCATCCGGACAAGACAAGAAACCGGCGGATGTGAACGCTAAGCTGGCAATTCACGAGCCATAGTCTTTATCCAAAACCCATCTAGGAGGAAACGATTATGATCTACAAAGGGACGTTATATGCTTGCATATGTATGATGATTTGCTTGATGCTCACCGGCTGTGGTGGAGGAGGTGGTGGTAGCAACACCCCGGAGCTGACTCCTGAGCAGATCGCTGAGATCAGCCAAGCTGGGCAGGCCATCACAGACAAGATCACGGGTTCATCGGATCCTCATAGCGACGCCACGCTAGAGGAGGCCAAGGCTTTTGCGGAAACCCAACCTGTCGTAGAAGGAGCCACTATATCCGATCAGAGCCTAATCGTAAAGTATAGAGATACTGGTTTCCAAGTTTGGATGGGCAATGAACCGCCGGACCTGCCTCCTGCCGACATAGAGGCGTTGTATGCGCTTACCAGCAGAGTGATCTCATCCGCTACGAGAAGTCCCGTCGGAACAAGGAAAGCGGTGATAATAAACGCCTTCTCGGAGGACCCCAACCGGACGGAACGCCTCGCCTATTTCCAAGAGATTATGCACATCCTCGAGGCCGAAGGGTTCCAAGTTCTCTCCCTCACCGAGCGCACAGCAACTCCCAGCGCCCTTCGTGCCTTGAAGGATTACTCTGTTATCCTTCACAGTGGTCACGGAGGCCGCGTCGAAGGCTATTGGTCGTTCAACTTCCCATATGCTGTCATGGCTGGTTTTTGGAGCAATGACTATATCTCGGATTGGAGAGCAAACAGAGTTGTGAAAATGACTTCAGTAGATGGGAGAGGCGATTTCTATGGAACCACTGGGAGGTTCTGGGAAGATACATACTCATCGGGACATTTTAACCACGCTTTGTTCATGAACCTGGCTTGTTCCAGTTCAAAGTACGAGGCCTACCGACAATGTCTCTTTGATGTAGGAGTTGCCGCCTATACAGGCTGGAGTGAGCCTCAAGGCAGAGCCGCGTTTACCGCCTGGCGTATCCTCGCGACCATGGCCGACGAGAAGACGCTTCAGCAGGCTGTTGACGCGATGCCAGATTGGTATAAAACAGATCATGCGACGGGCTATGCTGAGTCATCTTTCTGGTACGGCCCAGACAATCAGCGAGATATCACTTTGGGGGGCATCGTCCAGCAGGGCCCGCAGGTGATTATTACTACACCCGCGGATGGGGAAACAATAGTTGATCGTCAGTGTGAAGTCCGAGGGAACATTCAGCCTTGGTCGGGGAGCTTGAGGGCGACTGTAAATGTAAACGGGCAGTCAACGGCTCTGGTACCCGACTCAGATGGCTACTTCAACCAGCCTGTCGGGTTACGAGCCGGGCCGAATCTGATCCGAGTGTCAGTGATCGGGACGCAAGAAACATCGTCTGAGGTTTCGGTTAACGGTCAGTTCACCTCCGACATACTGTATACAACCCTCTGGTGGAATCAAGATCTTAATGACATTGATTTCCACTTGTCTCCTGTCGAGGGGACTGCAGTTGGTCAGACCGAGTGCTATTTCGGGAACAAAACCACAACATGGGGGGCCATGCTAGACGTAGACGACGTGGACGGTTATGGGCCGGAGCATATCACGGCCCGAACACTGCCGTCTGGCAAGTACCTGCTTTACGTCTACTACTACGCTACTCACGAACAAACAAACCCATCGGTTGTAAACGTGGCTGTAAGCGCGAATGGCAGCCCGTCCGTGATCTACTCCTTGCCAAGCATGTTGAATTGGGGGGATAGATGGAACGTCTGCTACATCAGCTATCCATCGGGCACCATCGAGACGATAAACCAGTTCATCCCTGCCACTAGAGGTGCGGTGTGTCCGTATCCTGCCAAACCTGCAAGTTAGTAGGAGGTACATGTGCGCAAGTATCGGAAGACGTTGAGCAAGAATCGTTTTAAGGAAAGGGGTGTGATATGAGAAAATGTCTCGTTCTCGTAACGTGCGCTTGTCTGCTGCTCTCGGTTCTGGGCGTCGTGAGGTGCTTTGCCGTCAGCTCCGAGAGCCAGGTGAACCTGCTGCAGGTGACTACACAGAAGTGCTGGGATAGCTGTCCGACATGGTACAAGGATGGCAAGCATGTGTTGATCGCGTCGGACAGGCTCGGTGATTCGGCGATATGGAAAGTGCCGATAGACGGAGGGGCTGTCATACAGGTTACCGCCGGTGCAAAGGACATCTATGATCTATGGCCGGATATCAACCCCAAGACCGGCGCAATAGTGTTCTCGTCCAACCGAGCAGGAAAGACAAGCCAGATCTTCATGGTGATTCCTGGGAAGACAGGCCTTACCCAGATAACCCGAGTCCCGAATGATGCCACGTGTCCCAGATGGTCTCCCGATGGCAAGATGATTGCCTTCTGTTGTCCTGACAAGGAAGGCACCAGCTACATCTGGATCGTCAACAGCGACGGCTCGACCCTTCGGCAGATAGTCGAGGGATATCAACCATGCTGGTCGCCGGACGGGCGACGGGTGGCATTCGCAAAGCAGACAACCATCGGCAAAGTTAAGAACTGGGACATCTACACCATAGGCGTTGATGGCACTGCCATGGCTCAAGTGACCAGTGACGAGAGTCATGAGTTCCAGCCCGACTGGTCAGCGGATGGGATGTGGCTGGCGTATGTGTCGGTGAAAGAGAAGACAATTTCGCCAAAGAGCCTCAGGGACATTCTGAAGGAGATGCGGTCGAAAAGGAACTACGAGATCTGGATTAAGAATGTAGGCGATCCAAGCCCCAGTTCCATCCAGATTACGTCTTCCACTGGCACCGATATCAGTCCAAGATGGTCCCCTGATGGCAAAAGGATCATATTCGCTTCCGATAGATCTGGCAGCCTGGACATCTGGTGCACGAGCGGCAGTCTGCCAACCAGTGCGCCTGTGAAGTAGAAACTCATGGCGGCAGGGAGGTGATGCGAGCCGAAGATTGCACAGGACCCGGTTGTACAATTCTAATTCTTAGGAGGAAGGCAAATGCTCAAGAAAACCGTGGGTCTTTTCATTCTTATCGCAGTCCTGGCCGTACCGGTAGTCGGCCAGACGGATGCTGATAAGGGCATGAATGTAAGCGCCGGAATGTTCTTTGTTACCGACGGCGATGCGAGCGATGTTATGGGCAACGGCATCGGCGTGACACTAGACAAAAAGGTAAGATCTACCGCTTCGATGGACCTCCACGCAAGCGTCGGCTACTACAAGTTCTCCGGTGACTATTTGGGCTATGACGTGGATGCATCCATCATTCCCCTTATGGTGACTGGAATCTATGGGAAGAACGCAGACAAGGCGACCAAGACATACTATGGACTTGGAGTTGGATTGACAATGTTCGACGCAAACCTCGAAGGCTATGATCTGGGCAATGAAACCGACTTTGCCTATCAGCTTCTGGGTGGAGTTGAATTTGGTAAGAATATGTTCGCTGAGGCCAAATACTTGAGCGGGGGAAGGAACGGCAACACCGGCTTTGGTGTGAACGTGGGAATGAAGTTCTAGCGATTTCCGACCCTTGGAGGCCAGGGGTGCATTCTCTGGCCTCTTCGTTACAAAGAGACATTATGGGGTTCAGAGATATGTGGTCTATGTGCTAGCGACTGCGTTACGCGGCGGGCATGCAGGCGCCTGGAATATCGAAAGAAGGAGGTAAGGATTCATGCGTATCTGGAGTCTCTGCGCGCTTCTCTTGCTGTTGAGCGGTTTGGCAGCAATCTGCGCGACGGACGGTGTCCCCGACATAGGAGATAAATTCGAGGGCACTCAGAAGGCAGACCTTGCGAAGCTGCAGCTTCCGAGGCCATCAGATGTGACCATAGCGGTGTTGCCGTTCTGGGATTACAAGTCGAATCAGCGGCATGTGGACCTGATGACGGATTCGGTAAGGGACGAGTTGGATCGGCATGGCTTCAAACTGCTATCCAAGGATGCTGCGGCCAATGCAGTGAAAGCCGATGGAGAGATAGAGCCGGGCCAGCCGTTTCGGAGAGCCGACGCCCTGAGGATGGGCAAGGCCCTGAAAGCCAACTGGGTGGTCTATGGAGAGATCTACGAGTTAGAGACATACACCAAAAACAGCATTTTCAGCAGCAAGAAGAAAGCTAAGCTCAGCCACAAGATATCGGTGCTCGACGTGGCAACCGGCGAGGTGCTGTACTGGCACAAACGTTCCGACACATCGGGCGGCCACGGCGGGCCCGTGAAGCGTGCTACCTCGACCGAGCGCCATGCGGTGGATATTTCGGTAGGGCGAGCGATGTACCTGTTGACAAGTGCCCTGCCTGAGCATCCGGTGAAGTCGGAAGAGGCCGCTGATCAGAGCACTCTGAACAACACCAAGTAAGACAAGCGTCTGCAGCCCGCCGTGCCGTCTAACGGTCTGTTGCAGCCGTGGTATTCCTCGATCCTCCAGACTGCTCTGCGGGCCGGCGGGAGCAATCTCTGGGGCGGGAGTCGGCCAATGGAGCTTCAAGGCCGATACACCCTTGGCACGCGCTTGCTGATGGAGCAGACGATCTCGTAGGAGATGGTGCCGAGGATTGACTCGATCTCCTCCATGGCGATCTCCTGGTTGCCTTGCCGGCCGTAGAGAACGACCTCATCGCCGATGGAGACGCCGGGGATGTCGGTTACATCGAGCATGGCCTGGTCCATGCAGACTCGGCCAATGACCGGGACACGAATCCCTCGAACCAGGGCATGACCGCAGTTCGATAGACGGCGGTTGTACCCGTCAGCGTATCCGATGGGGATCGTGGCGACGAGCGATCGGCGGGTGGTGGTGAAGGTCCGCCCATAACTGACGGTGCTGCCCGCAGGCAGCTCCTTCAGAAAGACGATCCCCGTCTTGAGGGTCAAGGCCTGCCGAAGCACCGGGGTCCGTGAGACGAAGCCGGAGTCATAGAGGCCATAGAGCATGATGCCGGGGCGAACCATATTGAAATGCGACTCCGGGACGTTCAGCATGCCCGCGCTGTTTCCCGCGTGCTTGAACGGGATGTGAATGCCGGAAGTCTCGACGGCTCGGATGACTTCCCTGAACTCGTCGATCTGCTGATGGGTGAAGGTCTGCTCTTCCTCGTCGGCGCAGGCGAAGTGAGTGAACATCCCCTCGACCTCGAGGCCCGGCATCGCCGCCAACTCGCGGGCGAGGCCAAGGGTCTCCCCAGCCTGAATCCCCACCCTGCCCATGCCGGTGTCAACCTTGATGTGAACCTTGATCCGCGTTCCCGCTTTGAGGGCCTCGTCCGAGAGCCTGGAGGCAAAGTCCCGGCTGCATACCATGGCGCTGACGTCATTCCGCACGATCTCGGGAATGTCGCCTGCCGGGGTGATCTGCAGGAGGAGGATCGGCGCACGGATACCAGCCTCTCGAAGCTCAAGGGCTTCCTCGAGGGTGGCGACGCCGAGCATCTCAGCGCCCGCATCCAGGATCGTGCGGCTCACGGGAACAGCACCGTGACCATAGGCGTCGGCTTTGACAGCCGCGCATATGCGAACGTTCGGGCCGACCAGCGCTCGGGTCTGGCGGACGTTGAAGGCTATTGCATCCAGGTCTATTTCGGCGATTGTTGGTCGTGGCATAGTATGCTTAGCGCTATCTCCGCATAAAGGTTCGCTGCGCGCTGGACTTCGGCCAGGTCAACGAACTCGTCGGCCGAGTGGGCGCGCTTCAGCTCGCCCGGGCCGAGGACGACGGCGTCAATCCCAAGGCCGCTTTGGAAGGGCTCCGCCTCGGTCCAACCTCTCCAGCCGACGACCGGCGGCTCGAAGCCGGTTCGCCCAGCGGCCTGGATGATGGCCTTGATGAGCGGCGAGTCCTCGGGCGTATCGAGGCACTCACCCTTCTTCGTGATCTTATACTCGGCATCGGGCCAATCGGCGAGATAGGCCTCGATGCGGGCAAGGGTCTCCTCGACCTTCATCGGCGGGACGAGTCGAATATCAATCGAGGCCTCGCACCTGTCAGGGACGCGATTCGGCCGATCGCCTGCCCGTATTATACCAAGATTCAGGGTGGCAGGCCCGACCGTCGGATGAGCGGGATAGTCGGCCACGAGTGCTCGAAGACCCTCGACCAGCTTATACATGCGGTCAATGGCATTGATGCCCTCCATGGGGATCGAGCCGTGGGTTGATCGCCCGTGGGTGACGATGTCGAGGAAGATCAGGCCGCAGTGCGAGCGGACGATCTCCAGGCTGGTCGCCTCACCGACCACCGCCATGTCACACCGATATCCATTGCGAATGGCGGACCGAACGCCGTTTGCGTCGCCTTCTTCGTCAACCGATATGAGAAGATCGAGCGTGCCGTTGAGGGTAGTCTTCGACTCGGCGATTGCCTTGAAGACGGCGATCATGGCCGCCACGCAGGCCTTGTCATCCACCGAGCCGAGACCGTACATGCGACCATTCTCGATTCGGGCATTGGGAACGGAATTGCCGCTGGGAGGGATGGTGTCGGCGTGAGCGTTCAGGCAAAACGCCGGGCTTCCGCTCCCCAGGCGGGTAAGAAGGTTGAACCGGGCGTCGGGAAGGATCAGGCGAACGGGACGGAATCCAAGCCCTCGCAACTCCTTTTCGAGGAAGAGCATGATCTCTTCCTCTTGAGGGAAGACGCTTGGGATGTTGACCAGCGATTCGTGCAGGCGCAGGAGATAGTCCTGGTCTACCGGAGGTGTGGGAGCATGGGAGTGCGGGGGCGTGGGGGTGCTCATGCTTCCGCCACGACCGGATTACGAAGGGTGCCGATCTTCTCCACGTGCGCCTCCATGATGTCGCCGGGGAAAACCGGCTTCATGCCCTCCGGCGTGCCGGTGGAGATTACGTCCCCGGGAAACAGAGTATGGTAGCTGGAGATGTACTCTATCAGTTTTGATATCTTGAACATCAGGCTGCGGGTATTGTCTTTCTGCCGGGTCTCGCCGTTGACCTTAAGCTCCAGGTCAAGCTCGACGGGCTCCTTGATTTCGTCGGGCAGGACAATCACAGGGCCCATCGGGCAGAAGGTATCAATGCCCTTGGAGCGTGTCCAGGGGCTGGACTGCTCCATGTCCACTCGCTGCATGTCACGGGCGGTCACATCGTTCATGATCGTATAACCGGCGATATGGGCGGGGGCATCGGCCTCGGGGATATTCGCGCCCTCCTTGCCGATGATCACCGCCAGCTCGATCTCAGGGTCAACACGGGTGAGGGATTTCTTGTACACGACCGGCTCATCCGGTCCAATGACCGCCGAGTTTACCTTGCCGAAAAAGATGGGCTCGGTCGGGATGTGATAGCCGCTCTCCTTCGCGTGGGCGAGGTAGTTTCGGCCGAGGGCAAGGATCTTGGAGGGACGCTTGATGGGAGCAAGCGCCTTGTATTTGCGAACCTTGAACTTATCGGACAGGTTGTGCTTGACCACGAAATCGAGGACTTGGCTGAATACTTCGGCGCTGAAAAGGCCTGCTTCCATGAGCGCGATAGGGGAGGCAACCGGGCATGCGCATACGCCCTGATCGAAGAGCTGGAAGGCCTGAAATCCCTCGGTGAAATTGAGAACACCATCCTCAAGGAGTATGCCGATGCTCTCCTGGGTGGTTTGCGCTGCGAAACGAAGTACCTTCATGATAACCCCCATTGCAGACGAGAGACTGTCATAGGGATTATACCCGTGACGGGCGGAGAGGGTCAACTGAGTGCGGAGTAGGGAGTGCGGAATGAAGACTGAACCGCCGAGCAGCCGGCCAATCTGGAGTGCGGTCGCGAAGTCGGAGACAAAGCTGCCGCTTTGCCATCGCCATAGTTGGCCCTGACCCGACCGCGTCGGGGTAAATCCCGACGCTATCATAACATAAACTCCGCTCAAAGCGGACTGGCAGATTCGCCTGCCTAGTCGAGCACCTCAATCACATCTGCTTTCAGGTCCTTGCGATGCCACTCGGGCATGCCCTTCCGGCTGCCGCCTTCCAACTCGATTACGGATATGCGAGCCGGGTAAGACGAGCCGTCAGGGAGATTGAGGATGAGTTTGTAGTTATTGCCGCCATCATCGTTCCAGATCTTCTGATACTTCAGGGCGATCACCGATTGCTGGAGATCGCTGGGCTGGATATCGGATTTGAGCGTGGCGGCCCATTGGACGAACTGATTGTACTGATCGGGCATGAGGCTGGAAGCAGGGAGACCTTTCTCCGACTGAGCCATGGTCCGCAATTCCGGGCCGAGAGCCTTCAGGAACCGGAGACTATCCTTCGCGTATGAAGCAAAAGCTCCATGGATGAACCTGAATCCGGGCCATTTCAACTGGTTATCAGGCAGGGAAGCCATGTCCATCTGCACATCCAGGCTGATGCACCCGTTGTCCTCGAGGCTTTTCCAGCAACGCTCGATCAGTGAGGCGGGCGGCTCCTCGCAGAGAGGCTCGATGTACCACTTATTGAACCGCAGGCGGATGGTCTTGCCATCGAAGCGGCTGGAATAATCCATGTCCTGGCACACAGAGGCGACCAGTTTTTGAGGCGAAATGCCCCGAACCGCTCCTCGTTCACTCTTCGGTTGATAATGATAATCAGCGATCACATCCACAGCCGATTGCTCGCCGATCCCCTGCAAGACATCCCCAAGCAGCAAACCCTGCCGGAAATCCAACCAGCGAAGCTCCTTGGTCGTGATCTCTGGTTTCTCGGGAAGCGGCTCGCCTCCCATGGCGCTTGCCAGTTCCAGGCCTATCAGGTCGCGCACAATCTGCTGTCTTGGGGGACTCACTCTAATACCGGGGAACCATTTCTTGTCTCCAACGTTGACCTCCAACTCCAGAGATCCCCCATAATAGGGGCTGCGCCCCGTCAACCTGACGTCTACGGTTACCAAAGCCATGTCCTCAGGAACGAATGGCACGAACTCAGGCAGTTCGAACCCCTCCTCTTTAGCAGAATTCCAGGCTTCCGTACTCATTCGGTTGGCCCGCTCAAGCATCGCCGCCTGCCATTGCTGAGGAAAATCGGCGAATTTGGATGAGATCTCGTTCCCGGTAAAAACCTTGCGAAGGAATGGTTCGCCCAACTGCATGAACAGGCCGGCGTCGTCTTTTCTGGTAGGGTAGGTCATCGCGCGGTATCGCATCGGATCGCTGCTCTGGAGTCGTTTCAGGGCTTCCTCGCTTAGGGTACCCGCCGCCAGCTTCTTGAGGTAGTCGAGGAGGAGCTCATTCTGAGCCTCCGTCTCCTTCTGTCTCAGCTCATCCCGGCGCTTGGCATGGCGGGCGTCCTCATAGAGCTCATACCTGTAATGGCCGGGAAAGCCTTTCACCGACCAGTGATAACCGAAGAGGTTGGCGACCTCGGTCATGACATCGCGAAGGGGCCGATCGTGGAAGTAGATGATCGCCCGCTCGCCCCAGAGCTTCTGATTGGTCAGGAGCTTGACGTCCGTCTTGGCGGAAAGCTCGTCGAAGAGTTGGCGGAGATTCTTGCTCTTCACGAAGACCTTGACGCGCCTGTCCAGTCGGGAGTCGGTGAGGATCTCATTCGGCAGCTTGGGTTTTGGCTCATCGAAAGGCTTATAGGGCGCAAGCTTGTCCGACGCGCCGAATGCCGTGCCGGCGAGAACCCCTAGGACGACTAGAAACAGCGCAACGTGACGGCCCATCATCTTGCCCTCCACTGTTACTATAACGGTTTGGCATGCGTTTCGGTTACGCAGTGTTTTCGCTGATTGCAGTTTTCGGCGGCTGTATGGTAAAGTTTCCGCGTACCCGACCTGGAGGTTGATCATGAACGAGAAACTAGCAATCAACGGTGGCCCACCTGCTAAGACCACGCCGAACATCCACATGTTCCCGGGTGGGATGGAGATCGGCGAGGAGGAGAGGAAGGAAGTCCTGGAGGTGCTGGATCACAAGTACCTTTTCCGGTACTACGGCCCGGAGGACTTCCCGTCGAAGGTTCGGCAGCTCGAAGTGGATTTCGCCCGGCTCATAGGGACGAAGTATGCGCTCGCGGTGAACTCCTGCACCTCGGCGCTGATCTCGTCGCTGGTGGCGGTGGGAGTCGGGCCGGGAGACGAGGTCATTGTCCCCGGATACACGTTCTTCGCCTCGGCGGCCGCAATCCTCGCGGCGAAGGCGATCCCGATCATCGCGGAAGTTGATGATTCCCTGACCCTCGACCCGGCGGACTTCGAGGCGAAGATCACCGACAAGACCAAGGCGGTCATCCCGGTCCACATGCGAGGCGCGCCTTGCGACGTGACCGCAATCATGGAGATCGCCCGCAAGCATGGGCTCAAGGTGGTCGAGGACGTGGCTCAGGCATGCGGCGGGAGTTATCATGGGGCGAGGCTGGGGAGCTTCGGCGACTGCAACGCCTTCAGCCTCCAGTACCATAAGATCATCACCTCGGGCGAGGGAGGGATGGTCGTCACGAATGACGAGCGCCTGTATGACCGAGCCCAGAACTATCATGATACGGCGGCTTGCTGGCGGCCCGACCGCTATGGCTTGCCGAGGTACGAGGGGGAGGTCTTCCCCGGCGAGAACTATCGAATGAGCGAATTGGCTGGTGCCGTGGCGCTGGTTCAGCTTAGGAAGCTCGACGGCCTGCTCGCGGGCATGCGGCGCAATAAGAAGCGGATCAAGGATCAGATTGGCGACCTGCCGATCACCTTCCGGCGGCTGAATGACGTTGAAGGCGACACCGCCATTGCGCTGATCTTCTATCTGCCGGACAGCAGGATCACGGCCAGGTTCGCTGACGCGCTTCAGGCGGAGGGCGTCGGTGCGGCGTGCATCTTCGACAAGGGCATCCCGGACTGGCATATTTACGCTCACTGGAAACACATTATCGAGAAGGTGACCGCGACCCCCGAGGGGTGTCCGTACACTTGCCCCTACTACGGGAAGACGGTCGAGTACTCGCCGGATATGTGCCCGAACACGCTCGACTACCTCAGCCGCTCGATTCATATAGACATCCCGCCGCAGATGACAGAGGAGGATTGTGATATGATAGCAAAAGGGATTACTAAGGTTGCGAAGGCAATGCTATGAAATGGTCAAAGGGTCCAATGGTCTAATGGTCTGATGATCCGGACATTCGACCATTTGACCATGTGACCATCCGACCATTCAAGGAGGTTTCCATGCCGAGAATTGACATTTGCATCGAGCCGTTGTTCACCGATCTGCCGCTCGTCGAGCGGGCTAAGAGGGTTCATGACGCGGGTTTTGACGCGATCGAATTCTGGTTCTATGACATGGGCGGTGATCGGAAGATCGGGGAATTGGCGAGCTACTGCCGGTCGGCGGGGATGCTGATCAGCGACATCGTGGTCAATTCGCCCGATGGGAAGATCGGCGGGTCGCTCACCGATCCTGCGGATCGGCCGAAATACGTCGAACGGGTGAAAGAATCCATTCGGGTGGCGAAGGACATCGGCTGCGAGAAGCTGATCACATGCACGGGCAACTTCCTACCGCTGCCGGACCTGCAGCGACAGCGGGAGAGCGTCCTGCATTCCCTCAAGGCGGCGTGCGAGGTCTGCGAGAAGGAAGGGATCACATTGCTGCTGGAGCCGCTGAACACGGCGGTTGATCATAAGGGGTATTTCCTGGATTCGGCCGACAAGGGGGCGGAGATCGTGCGGGAGGTCGGCAGCCCGAACATGAAGCTGCTGTTCGACGTGTACCACATGCAGATCATGCAGGGGAATGTGATCGCCCGGATCGAGAACTACATAGACGTCATCGGGCACTTCCATGCGGCGGGCGTCCCCGGCAGGCATGAGTTGGACGACGGGGAGCTGAACTACCCGGAGATCATCCGGCGCATAGATGCGCTGGGGTACAAGGGTTGCTTAGGGCTCGAATACTGGCCGTCACTCGAGCCTGGTGAGTCACTCCGGAGGATGCGCGATCTAACACGACAGACGTTCTAGATATACTAGCGATGGGGCGATGGGGGGATGGGGCGACCCGGAACCAAACACCCTCCACCTAACCCCATTCGCATTTCGTCACCCTGCCTTCCGCCTGGCGCTGATTCGTGCCTTCTTCTGCCGAATCTCCTTGCCCCGGCGTTCCCAATACTCCACTTGCTCATCCAGCGACATCGCCGCAAGCTTGGCTTGCACCTTCTCAGCGGCTTGATGCTTCATCTCCACACAGTCAAATGTCTTCTTCATATTCGATCACCTCGGCAGGGGACAGGATGTCTATGTACCCATAGCCGTTTAGAACATTCACGGCATTGTACTTGCGCTTCTTGTCATAGTGTACCATATGCCGGAAATTCCAACTCACGATTATGTCACATTCGGCGAGAGTAGCCGTGGCTACATGAAGCGCATCATCTGCCCATTTGGGCGAGACAACTCCTGCATCCAAGTATGCCTGCTGCAGAAGAATCGCCTGCTGCGTGGGAAAGACTGACCCCGCATACGCCAGGACCTCAGCATAGAAATCCTGCACGTTTTGGGGAGAAAGGGATATCTCATCCTCCACCAAGGCGGACATGACAATATCGAATCTGCTCAGCCGCGCCTGCTCGAAGAAGGCGGTTGTTGCTTCTCGGAACTCCTCGTCGAACACAGCCCCAAGGACACTGGTATCTATGTAAACCCTGTTCCTGCGCATGCCCTGCATGCAAGCATTATAGAAGCGTGAGGTAGATTTGGCAAGAAAACGGCATGGACGGGATTTCCAAGAGGAAGGAGCCAGGCTTGCTAGGCGATATCATTGTGTGCGAAGCAAGGATTGCGGATTGCGCGGCTGTGTGGTAAAGTTTGAAATCAGGAGGTTTTCATGCCGATCAGACGATTACAGGGCGGGCAGCTCAAGGTGCTGGCCGAGGATGATATCAGGCAGATTCACGAGGCTGTGCTGGAGGTCATGAGCACGGTCGGGGTTCGGGTCGGAGCCCCGACGGATCGGGGGAGCCGCCAGGAGGCGCTTGGGATCTATCGGGACAACGGCTGCGAGGTTGACTTCGAGAAGCAGATCGTCCGAATGCCTGAGCATGTCCTCAACAAGGCGCTCAGCACCGCACCGAGCGAGTTCACCCTCTATGGCAAGACGCCCGAGTATGACGTTCACGTCAACCTCGACGACGTCTACACCATCGGCGGGTCGTCGGCATTGACGGTACTCGACCTGGAGGGAGTTCGGCGGCCGGCGACCTTGCAGGACCTGAACGACCTCACCCGCCTGCTCGATGGCCTCGAAAACCTCCATATCATGCACGCGCTCGTCGTCCCGCAGGACATCCCCCAGCCGGGGTTCGACCGAATCCTGTGGGCGACGGTCATGAAGAACACCAACCGCAATTACTACTCGCAGGGCCAGTGGGGAGTGAGCATCCGCGATCAGGTCGAGATGGCGAAGGTCATCCAGGGGAGCGAGGAGGAAATCCGCAGGCATCCGCTTTTCACCATCGTCATCTGCATGATGAGCCCGCTGGTCCACTCGACCGAGCGCGTTGACGAGTTGATCGAATCGGCCAAGCATGGGATTCCACTCTACATCGAGGTTGACGCGATGCTCGGCGGGACGACGCCCATGACCATCGCCGGGACGCTGGTCGAGGAGTGCGCGAACGTCCTGACCGGCATTGCGCTCGCCCAGTTCGTGAACCCCGGCAATCCGTGCATCTTCTCGATCGCATCGGGGCTGATGAACATGACGAACGGCGAGTACTCGGGCGGCGCGCCGGAGGTCGGGCTTCTTCATGCGGCCACCGCGCAGATGGCTCACTTCTACAAGCTGCCGTTCCAGGGCGGGACGGGCATTGACTCCACGCTCCCCGATGCCCAGGCGGGGTATGAGCGGGCGCTCCAGGTGCTGACGAATGCGTTGGCGGGCGTGAACTTCGTCCATCTTTCGATTGGCATGATGGAGCAGATGCTCCTGGCGAGCTACGAGCAGGCGGTGATTGACAATGAGATCCTCGGCGCGGCTTTCAGGATCGTTCAGGGGGTGGAGGTCACTCGCGATGCCATCGGCCTCGATGTGATCAAGGAGGTCGGGATTGGGGGGAACTACCTGGCGCACGATCATACGGTAAAGTACATGCGCCCGCACACCTGGTTCCCGAGGATCACGAACCGCGAGCAATGGACTCCCTGGATGGCAGGCGGCGGACTGGACATGCGCCGGCGGGCGAATGAGCGCGCTCGCCAAATCCTCGCCGAGCACCACCCGAAGCCGCTGAGCGATGAGCAGGAACGGGAGATCGAGCGGATTGCCCGTGCGGCGCAGGAGAGGGCGGTGGACCAGGGGCCGTACTCGATGTCGGGAGCGGAGTAGAGAGACGGCGGAGTATGGGAGTTTGGGAGTATGGGAGTGCGGGCGTGGCTAGCTCATGTCCTGGATCATCTTGCGCACGGTCTCAATGAGTACCGGGACATCCCTCTTGCAGATATCGTAAACCTCTTCGGCGTCAAGGTCGAAGTACTCGTGGGCGATGACATCCCGAATACCTTTGACTCCTGCCCAATCCACCTGTGGGTACTGAGAAAGCAGTCTGCCCTCTGTCCTTCGGTCTATCTTCTTGAACGCTTCACCAGCCGCAATCAGAATCATGCAGATGGAATCCAGGTGCTCCATCCCTTCCTCGGTGTGAGAAAAGTCCTTTGGTGACCGTATGGAGGAAAAGCGACGCGGTATCCGCTCCACTGCCTCCAGAATGGTCTCCAATTCATCATGCAGCGAATCGTTATCATACATAATGTGCCTCGCGCCTGATCCGCTCTCTGAGGCGGGGATTCATGTCTTCCCTGAAACGGACTACATCAACGTGCCTTCCAAGGATATCCTCCAGATCCTGTCTCATGCGAGAGGTGCGGAATAGATTTGGCGTGCTAGTGTCGAAAACTACGTCTATGTCGCTGTCTTCCCGTGCCTCATCTCGCGCAAAGGAACCAAAGATACCGATGGCTCGAAGCCCGAATTCCTCGCCATGCCGCTCTTTGAAATCCCTCAGCTTGGCCAGTATGGACTCTCGCGTTATTGCCTCTGCCAAGACTCTGCCCTCCGTAAGCTCGATGAGGTATTATACCACAGATACAGAGTGAAGGCCGAACCGCCAAGACGCCAAGAAGGCCAAGAGAAGCGGCAAATCGAACACAGATTTCACAGATGAACCACAGATGGCACAGAGGGGAATTCCTGGGAGCGCCGGTGTCCTCACCGGCTCCGGACTAGAAGTTAGGAATCAGATGTTAGAGGTTAGAAGGCCACGCTCATGTTTTGATGATGT
>Ga0307380_10005648_pt1 | contig 16564 bp, 14 predicted proteins | sample UN3MG_FD_202239 | JGI IMG/M metagenome (GOLD analysis project Ga0307380, IMG submission 202239) | Soil microbial communities from Risofladan, Vaasa, Finland - UN-3 | ecosystem: Environmental > Terrestrial > Soil > Coastal area > Acid sulfate soil | place: Finland: Risofladan, Vaasa | collected...
GCTGCTCGGGCTCGACCGGCTGCTCTTCTGGTTTTTTCTCCTCTTCCATAAACGCTCCTTATTTCGGCGCGGGGACAGGGAACGGGAACTTTGGCTGGTTCCCCGGCGCAAATATCTCCGGATGCTTCGCCATGAAGCTTATGTAATAGGCCATAGCGATGCCAAAGACGATCAGCATCACAACCGCCAGCACAATGATCCATGTGCCGATGGGATTGCCCCTCTGCAGAACAATTATCCCCATGATGATCGCCACAATCCCAAAAATAGGGCAGCAGAACAATCCGAGCACCGCAAAGATGAACCCCAGGATCACCAGCACGTTTGACCCGCTATCGGGCAGCCGAGCCGGCGGATATAGTGGCGGCTGGCCAGGTGCAGGCGGCGGAATCGGTGTCCCGCCCGGCGGCGGCTGTGCCTCCGCACGAAGCGCGCGTCCGCATTGCCAGCATGTGGCACTCGTCGGAAAGTTGCTCGCCCCGCACTGCGGGCAGGGAATCCTATCGGTAGTTCCGCTCATGGCGTCCCCCTGAAAACGTTTGCTTATTATTCGTCCAACAGTATATGATGTCCTTCTTGACATGCCGATAGGAAAAATGGGCCTGGGTGGCGAACTGTTCTATATGGCCGCGCCCAGATTAGACAAGAACGAAGTCCGAAAGTGGCTCGAAGGCCAGAAGGCAGCAGAGCGGGAGATCGCACGTGAACGCGCTCGCTATCTCCGGAACCTTACTCCCGAAGAATCCTGGCGAATCTACCTCTCGCTTAAGGAGATCAGCCCCGATGATCCTCATGCCGGCCCTTCCCCGATGCTCATGGCCGTCCGCAAGGTCCTAAAGAAATACGCCGAGAGCAAGGAGAAATCCCTATGAGCCTCCTGGATGCGGTTGCCGAACTAGCCGAGTTTCTGGAGGCCGAGGGAATACCTTATGCGGTTATCGGCGGACTTGCGGTCCAGTATTGGGGTGAATCGCGGACCACAAGAGATGTGGATATAGTCGTTTTGGTTCCTCCGGATAAGACAGACCGTTTCCTTGAGCGTGCGGCGGGTAGATTCCATCCAAGGATAGCTGATGCCGTGTCCTTCGCCAAGCAAAACAGGGTGCTTCTGCTTGAAGCCTCCGATGGGACCCCGGCTGACATATCGCTTGGTATTCCAGGCTACGAGGAAGAGGTTCTCAGGAGGGCAGTTACAGGCTCAGTAAACGGCTCGCGTCCATTCAAGATCATCAGCGCCGAAGACCTCATAGTTCACAAGATTCTGGCCGGCCGCCCTCGCGATCTAGAGGATGCCGAGCGGATTCTAGTCCGCCAATGTCAGCATCTTGACCCTGACTATGTTAGGAAATGGCTGGAAGCCTTTGCTCAGATCATGGAAGACCGAGACCTGACAGGGGAATTCGACTGCATACTTAGCAAAGCTGAAGCTGAGCAAGCCTAGCGAACCAGCAGCAGTATCCTCATCCCCCCGAATAAGAACAGGATCACCGTTCCCACAATGGCGATCAGGCCCAGGCGGGACTCGGCCCATTCCAGCAGGCGGACTTGCCGACCCGTCGCCATCTGATAGACGGATAATACCCACCAAAGGATGAAGATTCCCATGAAAAGCGGGAGGAGGGGGTTGAAGAGCATGGCATTGCGGAAGTCCATATGCGTGAGCGACACCATTGATCTCGTCATTCCGCAAGTGGGGCATGGCAGACCGGTGACATGATTGAAGATACATATCGCCGGAAGACTATCCCAGGGGAGAACCCTCGCAGCCAGGATAATGGCCGGCAAGGACAAGGCAATGCAAGCATTCCGAATAGTGAACGCTGAACGCTGAACGGTGAACGGTCTACTAATCATTCGGCCAATCAACCGGCGTGATCTTCATCACTTCCAACTCATCAGACGGGTCTGACCGGAGCTCGATTGAGAGATTCACCGCGAACTGCCTCATGAGCGTAAGCTCCCTGAGCGCCTGAGGAATGAACGGTGGATCCCAGTTTTCCTCGATCGCCAGCATCGCCGAATCGAGGTCCTCCACAGCCTTGTCCACTGCATCCGCCGACTCCGCGAGATTTCCGCCATTCTTATGCGCGTTCACCGCATTCACCAGCTTCGGGAAGAGGCACAGGACGGCCTTGATGCGCAGGCATTCGGTGATGTAGAGGTCGCGCATCTTCTCCGTCCCTGGCACCCATAAGCCCGGGCGAGAGAAGATATCGAGCGCCTTCTGAGTATAGCCCGCGATCATGTTCAGGAAGCCCAGGATGTTCAGCGGGTTGCCGGCAAGCTGCGAAATGAGAAGTTGAGGGTAGTTCGCCCGATGATTCGCGTCCCCCTCCCAGTTGGCATACAGGTACACGTAGTCGAACAGCCTGGTAAGGAAGTTGAGCATCCCCGGCCCGGCGGTGAGATCATCGAAGTAGCCGAATGCCTTCAAGCCCTCCCGATACCGAGCGCCGAACAGCAGGCGGGCGTACCTTGCCCGGAAAGTGCCTACATCCGGCCAATTCTCCGAGTTCCAGGATTTCGCCGCCAGCAGCGCATAGTGCTGATGGAACGAGGGATGCCAGACCCCATAAGCCTCCGTGCCCTCGGCCCGCTCCTCGACGCCCTTCTCGACCGCCAGGAAGCAGTTATTGAGATAATTCTGGTAGTTGACCCAGTAGAAGTATCCCGTCATCGGCGTGACCCAGCGCCGGAGCCCCAGCTCGGGCATCGTCGTGCTGAAGAAGTCGGCATACTGCCACCAGTGGAGGATGACGTTCTCCTTGAGCCCGGCTTCCTCGAACCGGCGAACGAGTTCCTGGTTCATCTTCCCGCCGCGAGCAAAGTGATCGTGCCACATGCCGATGTTGTTGATTCCCTTTTCCTTGAGGTGGGTCGCCAATCGGACGGCATACTCCACAAATCGGTCTTCGGGAGTCGTCTTCTTGCAGTCGGGGCACTCACACCAGGGATCAATCCGCAGCAGGGGCGTGTCCTCATTCATCCCCACGAGCGGGTAGACCTCGTCCAAGCCGATGTGGAACATGTCAATTCCGTTCGGCAGCAGATACCGGTCGCATATCTCATCGAAGATGCCGAACATGACCTCGAATGTCGCCGGGCTGCTCATGCAGAAGCCGTACTTCTTCGGAGTACCGTCCGCGAACTTCGCCGATGTCTCGGGGTAGTTCCTGGGGATCTGGGTATTGTGCCCGGGCGTATTGAAGTGCGGGCGAACGATGACCCCCTTGGACTTCGCGTACTTGATGATCTCGCCGAACAGGTCCTCTTCATACATCCGCGGGACGTACTCTAGACGGATATCCTTCTTCTTCGAGGGCGAATAGTAATTCACCAGCTTGGGGGTCTTGAGCTTGGGATATTTCTTGATCGGGACGAGCATCCACTCGGAGATCTTGCCGTCGTACTGGGCGGGCCAGTTATTATAGAGGCCGATGCTGATGATGTTCATGCGCATGGCCGCGAGAGTATCAATCGCCTGTTTCCACTCATCGAGGGTCATGTTGTCCGGCCCCCAGCGGCACTCGACATAGATACCCCGATAGGCCATGTCCGGATAGTCATAGACCGTGACCTCGGGGATTACTGCATCTTCGCCCTCGGTCTCCACTATTCCGGCGAGCGTGCGAGCGGCATATACCAGTGCCTGGGGAGTCCTGCCAAGGAGGACGATGTCATTCCCCAGGAATTCGATCTCGTAGGCCTGTTCCTGGTTTATCTGCTTCCCGGCAATTCGTCCGCGTTCCACCAACCGGGCGAAGAGGGCCGGGCCTTTGGGAGTACAAAGGAAGATTCCCGCGAGCGTGGTGACTTCGTTCTCGGAGACAACGGCGTCGGCAGGATAATTGATCGCTCGGCGAACGATCTCTGCGGCCTCGAGGATGAGCGGGTCTGCGCCCTCGGCAACTACGATCTGATATGACGGCCTCCCGCCATCGAACAGCGGCACGTTCTTGCCGTGATACTCAATCCGCCTGGGCTTGAATAATGGGTTCACGTCCTCGTCCTCAATCTTATACTCATACTCTTACTCATGCTGCCGCTTCACCCAAGGTGGAGTGATGGAGTACTGGAGTGACGGAGTATTGGGCCAATCGTCTTCTTTTATAAGCGCGGACAGTTTGTATTCCGCCATTGATCTCACCAGCCTTCAAGGGTTACCGCCAATATACCATTCTACCTCTTCGGGGTCAAATGCATCGAACATTCGCTCAATCCCTCCGTCTCAGGTATACTAGGGTGGAAAGTCACATGCACCATATACGCCGGACATCCATAGTTTTCCTTGCGATCATTGCCTTCGCCGCTTGTCTTGCCACTCAACCCGACTTTTTCCGCCTTGGGTGGGATAAGGCGACCAACCCGTATGAGCTCCCCGACTGGTTCGAGGGTGCAGATGTACAAGCCAAAGCAGACGGATGACTTCCCCAGCTACAACCCGCCTCCTTCGCCGATTGATGGTGTGGAGATCATAATCAAGGGCAAGCTGCCGGACAGGATATTCGAGGCAGTAAGTGGAAAACAATTGAAGGCCGAGCCGATCGAGGGTGGATACAAGGTCCGAGTCCCCGAGTTCGGCCAAATTTCCCTGGTGGTGATAATGTGAGATACATAGTGCTCCTTCTGGTTCTTCTGCAAACGTCCGTTGCTCATGCGTTGGTGAGCGTAGGCCCATCCCCTAATGGATATGTCATTCCCACGAAACAGCTCGTCCGCCCCGCCGGGCAGGTCCTCGAATTTGGAGGCCGGCCTGTGGACATGGCGCTCTCACCGGATGGGTCAGCCCTCTATGCCAAGACCAACCGGTCGCTGCTGGCGGTTGACGCGAAAAGCTGGAAGATTCGCAAGGAGCTGCCATACGAGGCCGGGGCCAACTCCATGCACGGCATCGCAGTGAGCAGAGATGGCTCTCACGTTTACGTGACGACTGTGCCGGATCAACTCTTGCAGGCCGATGTGGGGGAAGACGGCACTGTCACCTGGGGACGCAAGATTATATTGCCGGGCCCTGGAGGCAAAGACCGTTCGACGCCATGCGGAATCGCCGTATCCCCGGATGGAGCATCTGCACTCGTCTGCCTGTCTCGCAACAACTCACTCGGCCTGGTGGATCTGACCCTGGGCCGATTGGTGAAGGAGATCCCGGTCGGCGTCGCGCCCTATGAAGTGATCCTCTCGGCGGACGGTACCATAGCCTACGTCTCCAACTGGGGAGGCCGTCAGGCCAGGGCTGGCGAACGCACCGCCGGTTCCTCAGGTACTCCAGCTCTGGTAGATGAGCGCGGCGTCGGATGCAGCGGAACGGTTTCGGTCGTTGATCTCAAAGAGGGCAATGAGGAGGCAGAGATCATCACCGGCCTTCACCCGTCTGGCATGGTAATGAGCGCCGACGGCAGGACGCTCTATGTCGCCAATGCGAACTCAGACACGGTCAGCGTCATTAATGTGAAAGCTAAGCAGGTTACAGATACGATTGAAGTCCGACCTGTTTCCTCACTCCCATTCGGCAGTGCGCCTAACTCCCTTGCCTTGAGCAAGGATGGCAAGGAGCTTTACGTCGCGAATGGCGGCAATAATGCAGTAGCCGTTGTGTCATTGGGGCGGCAGAACGCGATCAACGGTTTCATTCCCGCCGGCTGGTACCCCGGAGCGTTAGCGACCGACGGCATGAACCTTTACATTGCCAATGTTAAGGGCTTCAGATCTCGAAACAAGCCCAAGGATGCCCACGGATGGTCGGTCTACTGGGCCCTTGGCTGCCTGAATAAGGTGGCAATTCCCGATTCAACGACTCTCGAGCGTTATACCGCCCAGGTGAAATCCGACGCCCGACTGCCGCAGGTCCTTCGCGCCATGGAGAAGGCTCAGTCGGGAGTGAAGCCCGTGCCGGTACCCTCGAATGTCGGCGAGCCCTCGACCATCGAGCATGTTGTTTATGTCATCAAGGAAAACCGCACTTACGATCAGCTATTCGGGGACATGCCTAGGGGAAACAACGATCCGAGCCTGTGCGTTTTCGGGAAGGAAGTCACCCCGAACCACCATGCCCTCGCGGAGCAGTTCGCCTTGCTGGACAACTTCTACTGCAACGGCGTCGTCTCAGCGGACGGTCATCAGTGGGCGACGCAGGGATACACGACCGATTACATCGAGAAGCAGTTCGGGGGCTGGGGACGCAGCTATCCGTATGAAGGGGATGACGCGCTGGCATTCGCGTCCTCGGGGTTCATTTGGGACAACGTGCTCCTCCACGGGCTTTCGTTCCGCAATTATGGTGAAATGGGCGCAGGCAGGACCGATCCAAAGGATCTCTCTTATGAAGACATCGAGAAAGGCAAAGCCGAGCTCTCATCTGAGTACCGGGTCGAGACGCTCAAGAGTTACAGTTGTCCGGATTATCCGGGATGGAACATGCGGATACCCGACTCCGCCAGGGCCGGTTCCTTCCTGCGCGAGTTCAGGGATTATGAGAGGAAGGGCGAATGGCCGGACTTCACTATAGTGTATCTGCCAAACGACCATACGAGTGGCGCGTCACCCGGACTGCCGACTCCCAAGGGATATCTGGCCGCCAACGATCTCGCTCTCGGGCAGATAGTGGAAGCAATTTCGAAAAGCCAATTCTGGCCGAAGACGTGCATCTTCGTTGTGGAAGACGACCCTCAGGCGGGCTTCGATCATGTGGACGGGCATCGGTCAATCTGCCTGGTGATCAGCCCTTACACGAAGCATGGCAAGGTGGTCAGCGAGTTCTACAACCAGACGTCGGTGCTGCATACAATGGAGCTTATCCTGGGAATCCCGCCGATGAATCAGATGGATGCCATGGCCCCGGTGATGAGCGACTGCTTCACAAGCACGCCCGACCTGCGGCCGTACACCTGTTTACCGAATCTGATCCCGCTCGACCAGACGAATCCCACGACTGTCGGATTGGATGGCCGCCGGTTGGAGATGGCGAATCAGACCTTGAGCATGCGCTTTGATCAGCCGGACAGGATTGACGATGACACGCTGAACCGCATCATCTGGAACTCGGCCAAGGGCGTGCATTCACCTTACCCTGCCGAATGGGCAGGCGCCCATGGGAGAGGCTTGAAGGCGCTGAAGCTCAGATTGGACGGAGAGACTGATGATGGATAGCTACCGTTCCGTCCAAGACCGCCCAATCGAGGTGCATGTGTTCGGCTCCGGCCCGAAGACCGTGCTCGTCATGGCTGGGGTACACGGCGATGAGACCTCGGGAGTGGGAGTGGTGAGATCACTCGTGTCAGACGTGTCGGGCCTGTCTGACTTGTCGGACCGGATTGTGATCATGCCCCTCGTAAACCCGGACGGCTACGAGGCAGGCACCCGCCAGAATGCCAACGGCATTGACATCAACCGCAACTTCCCCACCAAGGATTTCGGCGCCCGCCCGAGGAAAAAGAGGTTCTTCGGCGGAAAGGTCGCCGCCTCCGAGCCCGAGACCCAGGCGATCATGGGAGTGGTGAAGGAGTACAAGCCCCGCCTGATCATCTCGCTCCACGCCTCACTGGCGTGCGTGAACTACAACGGCGCTTGCGTGCGAATGGCCCGGCGGATCTCCAGGGCCACGGGCCTCCCGGCGAAAGGCGACATCGGCTACCCGTGCCCAGGCTCCATGGGGACTTACTATGGCGGCGAGGGACGAGTGCCGATGATCACCCTCGAACTACCCAAGGACGGCTTCGAGCCGTCCGACTATGCGAAGGTTCTGCTTCAGGTATTGGGAATATGACCAGCATCCTTGTCCGAGCGGCCATCGAAGAAGACATCCCCAGAGTTGTCGAGCTTTGGGAGCGGTTCATGACCGAGGAGCAAGACGCCGTTCCCGATGCAGACCCGCAAAGCGCTCGTTCTGGTTGGACTGAGAGGCTTCGGAGGCAGATCGAGCGCAGGCATGTCTTTGTCGCGCTTCAGGGACAAACCGTAGTGGGGTTTATTGGGTGGACGAACACCCACCTAAAGAACCGCCGAGTCCAAACCTTGCTTCAGCGAAAAGGCTTTCTGCCTTTGGAGGGATTTGGGATACCGCGATCGTACGATCAGTTATACTATCGGAAGCCTTTCGATAGTCAGCGTTGACGGTACTCGGCTCATCCTTTATACTCTGCTTATGAAAAAAGCAAGGGCAAAAGGCAAAGCGGCCCCAGAGAGCCGGCGACCCAGGATCAGCCTCTCGCCCCGGGCTTCCGCCCTGATACTCGTCGGCATCACCATAGTGCTGTTGCTCCCATTCGCAGGCAAGGCCTTCAACATGGACGACCCGCTCTTTATCTGGTCGGCCAAGCACATCCAGAGTCATTTCGCCGATCCCTACGGCTTCGATGTCAACTGGTATGGCAAGCTCCAGCCGATGTGGAAGGTGACGAAGAATCCTCCGCTGATCTGCTACTACATCGCCCTGTGGGCATTCGTAGTGGGCTGGAGCGAACTGGCGCTGCATCTGGCATTCCTAATCCCCGCGATCGCATGCACCCTGGGGATTTACTTTCTTGCCGCCAAGTTCTGCTCCAGGCCCTTTGAGGCGGCGCTTGCGGCAATTCTGACGCCGGTATTCCTACTTTCAGGAACGATGGTGATGTGCGACGTGCTGATGCTGACATTCTGGGTATGGGCGGCGTACCTGTGGATTCGGGGAACGGAGGAGAATCGTCATGGGCTGCTGGCCCTCTCAATGGTCCTGGTGACCCTCAGCGCGCTCACCAAGTACTTCGGCATAGCTCTGATTCCCTTGCTCGCGGCCTACTCGATTGCCTCGAAGAAGCGGCCTTTGTGGGCGATCCACCTGCTGATACCAATCGTGGTCCTCGCGGCTTATCAGTTCGCCACCAAGTCACTCTACGGCCATGGACTGCTCTCGGATGCAGGGCAATACGGCGCATGGTATCGTTCACAGGCGAGTACCGGTGGATTGCCCAAGTTCATGACCGGGCTGGCATTCACCGGCGGCTGCATCCTTACGGCGCTCTTCTGCGCCCCGCTGCTGTGGAAGCGCGCGGGTCTGATAATCGGCTTAGTCATCGCCGGACTGGCCTATGGCGTCTTCATGCCTCTTCGCTTGTTTCATGAAGCGGAGGGATGTGCGACATTGCAATTGGCCTTGCTCTTCACCGCGGGCACAGGGGTTCTGACCCTCGCGGTTCAGGATTTCATCAAACGCCGGGATGCCCTCTCGCTGACTCTGCTTCTCTGGATAATAGGGACCTTCATCTTTGCCAGTGTGCTGAACTGGTCGGTCAACGGTCGCTCCATCCTGCCGATGGCGCCCGCGGCGGGAATCCTGATTATGCGACAGATCGAGAAGAGGAAAAACATCTCTTGGCATATCTACATCCCGCTCGCATTGGCCGCCCTCGCCTCGGTCCTAATCGCTTCCGCCGACTACCAGCTTGCGGGAAGTGCTCGAAAGGCTGCTAACCAGATCGCCGAATCCTATGGCAGCGAAGGCCGGGACATCTGGTTGCGAAGGTCACTGGGGGTTCCAGTACTACATGGAGTCGAAGGGCGGCAAGCCTATCGTCTTCAAGAGTTTCAACCCGAAGAGCGGCGACATAGTCGTCATCCCGTCGAACAACACAAATGTGCTCGTCGAAGACCCGGGTGTGCCGCCGCTCGAGGTGTTGCCCGTCGACTCGCCTCTGAAGCTGGCGACGATGGTGAAAGAGGCAGGCGCGGGCTTCTTCTCGGACACCTGGGGGCCGCTTCCGTTCAGAATTGGCCCCGTGCCCACAGAATACTACGGCGTCTTCGAAGCTCCCTAGTCCGCTAACTCCCGAAGCATCTTCCCCGCCTCATTAGCGATCTGCACTCCCGCCGATGGCTCCAGGGTCGCCGAGAGGATCGGCATCGTCTCGTAAGTCCCCGGGTAGAACGCATCCAGGGTCGGGATGTAGCCAAAGGCGGCATTCGCGAGTTCGGCGATGAAGGTCTGATCGAACGGCGACCACTCCTTGATGCTGAGCGCATATTCCACGAAGTACTCGCCCGGGACTCCCACGACCGCCGTGTCCCCGATTCGAATGGCCTGAACCTCCACCGCCGCCGACTTTCCATCGAGCTCATAACTGGCGATCAATTCCGCCTGGGCCTTCTCGAAGTCATTGGGCTTGGCCTTCCTGCGAGTCTCCTCAGCCTTCGCCTTCAACTCGTCAGTCAGCGGATGATACTTGATGGGCAGTTTTCGGCTGATCGCGCCGAGGTCGTCGCAGTCCATCGGTTGGGAGAACTCGGACGCCGCCAAAGTCTTCCCCGCCAGAATCCTCGATATGCGCGTGACCTCCTTTGGCCCATTCTGATTCGCGGAGGTGCTCACGTCGAGCTGATTCAGGTTGCCGCACGCCCCCTGCATGTAGATCACCAGCGGCTTGCTCTCGTAGAGCGAGCTCACGATCCTCGACGACTCGCCGGGGAAATCGGCGGAGATCTCGCAGCCGGTCATGACGTCCGGGTGCATGGAAAAGTTGGTGATGATCGCCATGGGCGAGCCGTCCTCATGATCCACGCGAAGCACGTTGAGTTGGGGGTCGGTGGGACCGACGGGGCCGATGATATCGGGGTTCATCTTGCCGGGGTTGAAAGCGACTCTCCCGTCTTTCATCAGGAATCGCCGGTTGAAGGAAAGGCGGTCCTCGAACTCCTCCCCCAGCCGAAGGACCGCGGGCTGAAGATTCGCCTCCGCCCGAATGATCGAGTCGGCGATTAACTGGGGCAGGCGCTCGATATAGGCTTCGTTAATGGGAACCATCGGCCTCTTGACCCTCGTCTCCGGGCCTGTGTGGGTATGCGTGCAGGATATCATGATGTTCTCGGGCGGGATACCGGTCGCCTGAAGTGCGAGCTCCCTCACTCGGGCCACTTGCTCCCCCTGAAGCCAGAGGATATCGCATACGACAATGGCGACCTTCTTCTTGCCGTTATCGAGGACAAGTGCCTTGGCGAGTAGATCGTCATGGACGCCGGTCGAGACCCGGTCGTGGAAGTATCCTGCCAGCGAAGTCCCCACCGGCGGTGTGATAACCTGTGTGCCTGCTCCAGATTTCATCATGCGCTCCTCAATTCTCTTAATAGTTTGCCTGCCGCGTTGGCGATTTGGACCCCTGCCGACGGCTCGAGGGTCGCCGAGACAATCGGCATCGTCTCGTAAGTCCCCGGATAGAAAGCGTCCAGGGTCGGGATGTACCCGAAGGCGTTGTTCGCCAGCTCGACCACGAAGGTCTGATCGAACGGCGAGAACTCCTTTATGCTCAGCCCGTGCTCGACGAAGTACTCCCCCGGGATCCCAACGACCGCCGTCTCCCCGATCCTAATCGCCTGGACCTCCACCGCCGCCTTCTTGCCGTCAAGCTGATAGTGCTCTATCTGATCGGCCTGGGACGCATCGAACGGATGAGGGTCGGGATTCTTCCGAGTCTGAGCCGCTTTCTCTCGAAGCTCGTCAGTGAGTGGGTGATAGGCGATATCCAATATGGCGCTCGAAGCGGTCAGAGGCGTTCCCTCGATGGACTCGGATAATTCACTCGCCGCCAGGATCTTGCCTGCCAGTACCCGGGCAATCCTCTTCACCTCGGCAGGGCCTTTCTGGGGGTCGGGATTGTTGATGTCCCGATGATTGATGTTCCCCGCCGTGCCCTGCATGTAGATCACCAGCGGCTTGCTCTCGTAAACCGAACTGACAATCCTCGACGACTCGCCGGGGAAATCGGCTGAGACCTCGTTGCTGCTCATAACATCGGGATGGCAGGCATAGTTCGCAAGGATCGCGATCGGCAGACCCTCCTCCTCATCAACCCTCAGCACATTGATTTGCGGGTCGATCGGCCCGGCGGGGCCGAGGATGTCGGGATCCTGCTTCCTCGGATTGAAGACTACCCGCCCATCCTTCATCCAAAATCGGCGGTTGAAGGCAAGCCGATCCTCGTACTCCTCACCCAGCCTCAAGGTCGCAGGTCGTAAACCCGCATGCGCTTGAATGATGGCTTCAGCGATCATCCCCGGCAGCTTATCGAGATACTCCTCGCTCGTGGGGACGGACCTGTTCCGCCGAACCTGCGGCCCGGTATGGGTGTGGGTTGCCGAGATCAGGATATTGCCGGTCGGGATGCCGGTCGCCTGGGAAGCCACTTCTCGAGCTTTCTTGACTTCCTCACCCATGATCGCCTGCAAGTCGCACACGGCGATCGCGACCCTGGTCTTGCCGTCATCCAGGACGAGCGCCTTGACCATGATGTCATCGTGAACATTCGTCCATATCCGCTCGTGGAAATACCCGCCGAGCGAGATTCCCGCCGGAGGATTAATGATCTCCCACCCAGTGCCTGCCCTTAACATGTTGTTCCTCTCAAGGTTATAGGTTGTAGGTTCTGGGTTCTGGGGTGCCCTAACACCCAAAACCTATAACCTAAAACCTGAATTCATACTTCCCCGACCCGACTTCCACCTTTATCCACTCGCCCGCGCGGGATGCTCCATCTATTCCATTCACGCCCGGGTGAAACTTCCAATCGAAAACCAGTTTCGACCCCTCAGTGAGGGTTGACTTCCCAACTCTGGGGACGTAGACGGACGCCCTGGTGTTCGCCGGGACCTCGACCTTAAGAGTGATCCCCTTGTCATCCTTGACCCAGTGAGAGGAAACCCTCCCCCGGATCGTTTCCACCGATGCCTTTGCCTCTTTCAGGCCGCCCATCATGAAGGGCTTGATGTCGAAATGCTCGAAGCCGGGGTTATCGGCATCAGGCACGATCCCCGCGATCATGCGGTAGAACCACCCTCCGATCGCCCCATACGCCGGATGGTTGTGGGAGTTCATCCCCTTACCGGTCTCCAGCTTCCAAAGCTCCCAAACGGTGGTCGCGTCATTGGCGATCATGTAGCCCCAGCCTGGATAATCCTTTCGGGTGACGATGGTGTATGCCACATCCGATTGGCCGCTGTCGCAGAGGACATCGAAGAGATACCGAGTTCCCAGGAAGCCCGTGCTGAGATGGCCCTTGCGACCAGCCACGTCACTAACAATACTTCCCAGAACGCCCGCTTCGCTTCCCTTCGGCACTATGCCCAGGTAGAGCGGCCAGACATTCGAGTACTGGCTGTTGTTCCCATAGGTGTTGGTCTCGGGATGGAGGAACTTCCTATTGAAGGCGTCGGCGATTTTCCGGCAAAGGGACTCGTATTCCCTTGCATCCTTCGACTTGCCTAAGACCTCTGCCGCCTGCGCCACAATCCACGCCGAGCGGTAGAACGCCCCGGTGGAGATCAGGTCCTTCGGCGTATCCACAACGCCGACCCAGTCGCCATAGTTGTTTCGGCTGATGATGTAGCCCTTTGCCTCCCGAGCGAGCATATCCACGTAGTGCTTCAGGCCGTCATAATGCTGTTCGAGAAGCCGCTTATCGCCCGTATGCCGGTAGACATCCCACGCGATCGAGGGGTAGGCGATCGCCCACATGGGATCACCGGGTTGAGATCCCCACACATGCGGCACGGTATCCGGGACAGCGCCGTCTTCCCCCTGGGCGTCATGCATGTCCTGCAGGAACTTGGTATATGCGGGGGCCATGTCGAAGTCAAACAGCCCGAGCTCAGCGGCGACCTGAGCGTCGCCCATCCACCCCTGGCGCTCATCACGCTGGGGGCAGTCGGTCGGGATGCTGTGGAAGTTGGTCTTGAACCCCCACCAGGCGTTCTTCCAGATCTGATTGATGAGCCGGTTCGAGCACTCGAACGATGCCCGAGGGGCGAAGTCGGTGTGGACCACCCGGCCTTCGAGGGTCTTCAGGCTCGGCTTGCCGGGGAAGCCTTCCACCTGGACATACCGGAAGCCATGGTAGGTGAACCTCGGCTCGTATGTCTCCGTGCCGTCGCCCTTCAGGATATACCGGTCGGTGGCCTGCGCGCTCCTGAGGTTTTCCTGATTGACCGTGCCATCCTTGTACAGGACTTCCGCATGCTTCAGGCTGATCTCCGTTCCCGCCGGCCCTGAGACTGTGAGCCGGCACCAGCCGGAGAAGTTCTGCCCGAAATCATAGACCCAGACTCCCGGCTTGGGGTTGGCGATCTTCTTAGGCTTCATGCTCTCGCAGACCCGGATAGGCTGAATCATCTCAGCGGACAAGGTTTCGGTCGGGGATTGAGCACTGTCGGCGGCGTCCCACCTGGAGTCGTCGAATCCGGGCTCATCCCATCCCGGCTGCTCCTTCCGAGCATCATACGTCTCACCGTGATAGAGCGAATTCTCCAGAATGGGGCTTTCCCCGCGCTTCCACCCCGGCCCGGAGACTATGTCGGCGTGCGTGCCGTCGGCATAATCAACGTTAAGCTGAAGAATGAACCTCGGCGATTTCCCCCACCAACCCTTGCCAAGGATAGCTCCGACCGCGTTCCGACCCTGCTCGAGCATGTCGGTGACATCGTAAGTGCTGTAGAGCACCCGTTTCCCGAAGGCCGTATACGCCGGATCCAGGACCTTATCGCCGACTTTCCGACCATTCAGACGCAGTTCACAATAGCCCAGGCCCGCGACATACGCCCTCGCACGTTTAACCTGTTTACCGACCTCAAATTCATGCCGGAAAGCCGGCGCTGATTTGGAAACTTCGACCGACTTGAGCGACCCATCGGTGAGCTTAGCCGCATTCCAACCGAGCTCCTCGGTGCTGTCGGATGCCGTGACTGCCTTGCCCAGTGAAAGGCTCTGGTAGAGCTTGTTTAGCACTTCCATCTCGGCCAGCGCCAGGCACTTCTGCCCATCCTGGCGGCTGAATAGTTTGGTGGCGGTCAATCGGACATACCGTACCTTTGTCTCGGCGAAGCTGAGAGTTGCCGGATCCTCCTTTGGATTCGGCTGATCCTCATCCGTCCGGTCAACAAGTACTACACTCTTGGCAAACGAAGGGTCGTCCGATGCCTCGACCCGGTATCGAATCGGAAATCCAAAACCGGGAACTTCTTCTTTCCAGTTGTATGGCTTTGCCGGATGAAGCCTCACTGCGCCAATCTCCATTGGCTCACCGAGGTCAATCTGCACCCACTTGATCGAATCTTCCTTGTCGGAGAATTGGGAATGATAGCCATTGCCGGATTCGGGGGACACGAGCCACGTCGCCTTCCAATCCGCCTTATCGAGCAGCCCCATCTCGAACCAGGCCGGCTCGGACCATTCGCTCTCGACGCCCTCGCCGTCCCAGGCCTTCACCCGCCAGTAGTACCTCATTCCGCTCGCAAGATGCTTGTCGGGGAGAGGGATATTCACTGTCTCGGCGGACATCACCTTGCCGCTGTCCCATACGTTCGGCTCGCCAAACGGGTTGTCCGCGACCTGGATCTGATATGCGCTCTGAGTCGCCCCTCGGGTGACCTGCTCGAATTGCCATGAAAACCGAGGCTGAGTGACATCAATCCCCAGCGGGTTCTCCAGGTACTCGGTGAGCAGGTGCTTTGCGGCCGGCTTAGGCGCTGCCTCCGCCGATACGGCGAAAAGCAGAATGGCAACAAGAACGACAATAGAGGTATTGATCATCGCTGTTTCCTTCCCCTCGCCGTCGAATGGCGAGTCTACAATTCGAAAGAAGCAAGCTTTAGCCTGCTTTGGTTCTACTTGTAGCCTGGGGATTCGATTCCCAGGCATCTATCCCGTAATCCCCGCACATCGCGATGTCGTTCGTAATGATGAGCGGCCACGCGAAGTCGTTCCGCGAGCTGATGAACGTGAAGATCGCCAGCGCGGTGACAAGTATGCTCCAGGCTGGTCCCCACGCGTGCGAATGCAGCCCTCACTTCCCCCGATTGCCATACACGATCAAGGCATCCTCTGGGCGCTCCCGAAGCGTGACCAGCAGCCCTTCGCCCATCAGCTTCTGTCCCGTATAGTCGGCTTTCCAGTCCGAGCTGAGATCCCGAAGATGATAGGTGCTTCCCAGGTCGAGGCCGTGCAGTTTCACGAGGATCGAGTCCTGCGGGTTCTCCGGCCTGCGGAACACCTGCACGAAGCCCCGTCCGGCCTCGGGCTTGTCAAACTGAAATCCAATCCATTCCTTTTTGTCCAGTGTCCACGGAGTCAGTGGGTAGAAGTCGCCCAGGAACAACTCCGCTACCTCGCGCCAATCGGCCATGACCTTTCGGATCATGCCGAAGTCCACATCGGGCTTGCGTATGTCCGCGGCGAGGCCGTAGATTGGGCTCAGGCAGCTGTGATGGACGTAGAGTGTATCCTGGTAGTTCCCGCTTCCATAGTAGGGCAGCCACATCGAGAGCCCATATGTCTGAGCCTGGTTGCCGACCGGCTCGAACTGGTAGTCGCTTCGCAGAACCGGCACCGCCCGCCTGAGAGTCTCCAGGTCATTCCGGCGGCCTCCGCTCGCGCAAGTATCGATCACCAGTCCCGGATGACGTCGCACGAGTTCGTCCCAGAACGCGAAGTAGCCCGTCACGTGATGGTTCTCGGTTATCCCCTGCCGGTCGTCCGGCTCGCCGTCTCGCCAGTACGGTAGCGGGTCGATGTTGAAGTCCTGCCGGTAGAGGTCTATCGCCTCGCTCGTAA
>Ga0307380_10005649_pt1 | contig 16564 bp, 15 predicted proteins | sample UN3MG_FD_202239 | JGI IMG/M metagenome (GOLD analysis project Ga0307380, IMG submission 202239) | Soil microbial communities from Risofladan, Vaasa, Finland - UN-3 | ecosystem: Environmental > Terrestrial > Soil > Coastal area > Acid sulfate soil | place: Finland: Risofladan, Vaasa | collected...
GGGGAAAGAAGCCCCAAGAGGGGGAGTTTGAGGGGGAACCTGCGGAGCCGGTGCCCCCTCAAGGCCTTCCGAGAAACCGTCACTATATCAGAAACGCCGAGTGTCTCACTTGCACTGAAACGCTACATAGGCGTCTAGTCCGTCATCCGCGCCGCTGCAACCGGTCATAATATGGCCAAGCAGATGGGCGGCGTCCTCACCGCCCTTGGCCACCTCACCCAGAAGCGCGTAACAGAAGGAAACCTGCTCAGAAGCATCAGCAGGACAGGGATCCTCACGTTTTTCCAACGTGTCACGTACCTCCTCGTACTTCACCTCACGCGTCGGAATCTCTTGCACCGCCTTGCGCGCGGGTCCGTATCCGGAGCAGACTTCGAGGAAGCGCTGCGCACTCTTGTTAAACGTGGTGAATGAGCTCGAGAGCAGTGTTTGGCGTGCAAACTCGTAATCCTCACCGCGCATCGCGATATCCTCAGGGGTAGCCTTTACGTACAGGTAGCCTGCTCCACAACCGCGATCTCCTCGTCCGTCAGGCCGTAGAGTTCGTAGACGAGCTCGTCGATCTGCTGGTCCGTGGCCGCGACCTGCCGCTGCAACGCCGCCTGCTCATGCGGCGTCTTCGCCGCCGATAGCTGCTCGTGCAAATCGAGCATCTGCTGGACGAGTGCTACCATGTGGTCGTGCCGGGATCGCTCGGCAGCGTCCGAGAGCTCCAGATTTGGAATAGGAAAGCGCCGGCAATCCTTGATCAGCACTTTCTGAAACCGCATCTTGAATTCGTCGAGGAACCTCTTTCGGTGATAGAAAGTCATCAGACGGCTATTGAGTATGCCAAGGATGAATTCCAGGGCGTAAGTGCCTTTGGATAGAAGGTTGAATGCGTTTTGGGTGTTGTATAGCTCCTGGTCCGTGATGCTTGCCCAAATGCGCTTCGTCGTCCAGTCGATGATCTGCTTCACAAGGATGCGTCTTTCGGTAAAGAAGCGCTGCTCGCGCGCGGCTCCCAGCCACGGGCCGTAGCTTATCCACTCTCGTTCACTCCAGCGGATGTAGTACCGGTGCACGTCGTTGCCAGCCAAAAGAGGCTTGAAGCTCCCGTCTTTCTTGTACGTGCTGTGGAAAGCCCGCTCCTGTATCTGTCGGGCAGTGTGCCCCTTGTATTTGTCGTATGGGGTCAAGCCGAGACAGAATTCGGCGCAGTCGTCGAGGGGTACAGCATTCCGCTGACATTTGCCGAGAATCAGTTCCTCCGCGTCGGTCGTGTTAATGGTCCAAACGCGATCAGGGTCTCCTAGCCATCGATTCTGACGAACCGTGCCATAGACGTGGGCCGTATCTGGCCGGATCTCAGAAATGCGCTCGTAGCCCGCGTAGCCAACGACCGTCGCAACAGGGTCTTCCGATCGGCGGGACCCTATCACGACGATGACGGTGTCCACTTTGACTTCTCCGGCGGCACTGCCAAATGACTCGTTCGGAAGGCGGGCAAGGTCTGGAACTTCGTACCGCGTCAAAACGAGATCACGTAAAGCGCGGTACGAGGATTGAGCTAGAAGGGCCGTCGGGACGATCATTGCGAAGCGGAAACGCGAGTTATTGACAAGTCCCAATGATCTCTCCACAAAGGCTGCGAACAGGTTGACTCGGTTATTGGCGGTCCGGTAGTTGCGGAAGAGGTATCGCACGTCCCCATCCGGCAGCGCTTTGATGTCAACGTACGGTGGATTTCCGATGACGGCGTCGAAGCCCTGGTCCGAGCCGCGACCGTCAGGGAGCGATCCGGTCATGTCGTCACCTTTGCCCGCTTCCTTACGGGCGCGGCTCGGAAAGATATCCGGGAACTCGGCCTGCCAGTCGAAGGCGTTGATACGCAGCCGCTCTTCCTCGTCAAACATGCTCATCTGCCGGCCCTCGTAGAAGTCCGGGCCGATCAGCGAATTGCCGCACTTAATGTTGTCGCTCAGGTCCGGCAAGGCCCGCTCGTGGAACAGGCGCAGCGTCGAGCCGATCGTCTCGGCCGTCTCGCCCTCCAGCACCTTCAGCAGCAGGCTGAGCTTGGTGACCTCGACCGCCTGCGGGTCGATATCCACGCCGTAGATGTTGTTCAGCAGGATGCGTTTCTTTTCCTGGACGGTTAGCCGCCACTGGCCGCCGCCCGCCTGGTAGATCCGATCGCGGTACGCATCCGAGCCGCGCCCGTGAGGAAGCGATCTTCCGTCCTCACCTCCCTTTGCACCGTCCGCTGGAAGCTGCGCCACGTACCAGTCGCGGTGCCAGTCCAGCAGGTACCGATACGCCCCCAGCAGGAACGACCCGGAGCCGCAGGCGGGGTCGAGGATGCGCAGCGGCCGAACAGAACCGCGACCGCGAACAGAGCCGCGACCGTGAGGGAGCGACCTACGCCCGGCACTGGTGGGCAAGCCACCAGTGGCACCCTTGACCGTGGCCCCCTTCCCTCGCTTGCGCTTCGGGCTCGGATCGGCCCCGACGTCGGCGGGCGTCTTGCCCTCCAGCAGCTTCCCCACCGTGTGCTCGACGATGTAATCCACGATGTACTTGGGCGTGTAGTACACTCCGCCGGCCTTGCGGACCTCCGGCTTCTCCTCCACCTTGGCCCGGTGGCCCTTCGTCAGCCGGATCACCTTGCCCAGGAACTGCTCGTAGACCTGCCCCAGAATCTCCGGCGCCAGGACGGAGAACTCATACGGGCTCTCGGGGTAGTACAGCCGGCTGAGGATGTCCTTGAGCAGCTTGTCGTCCAGCTTCAGACCCAGCGTGAGCTCATCCGGCGGCTCGCGGCCCTTCTCCGGGGTGAAATAGAACAGGCTGGAGTTGTAGCGCTCGTCAGCCCGGCGGAAGACTTCGCCCAGCCGGGCGTACAGCGCTGACCCGTTGCACAGGGCCTGGAGCTGCCCGTACGGCTCGATCCCGCGGTCCTCGCACATGCGCAGAAAGATCACCCGGTCGATCGTGCGCTGGACGCCGAAGTTCAGGTCGCGCACGCTCAGGCGCTCGTTACGCAGGGCGAAGTTGCCCGCCAGCAGGTCCCGCCAACGCTCGATCTCCTTGAGGAACTCGACATCGACCTCGGCGGTGCCTTTCTTGCGTCGGGCCGACTCGGCGTACTTGTCGAACGAGCCCTTCAGGACCGCTTCGCGCGAGAAGACCGACGCCAGCTCGTCCCAGCGGTCGAGGTACTGGTCGTACGTGAAGTACATCGTCCGCCCCGTGGTCGGCTTGTCCGTCTTGTGCGGCCGGATGCGGCAGTCGTACACCGCCAGCTCCTCGAAGTCGGTCAGGATCGAGAGCGGCAGCTTGGCCGACCAGGCGTAACGCCGAAGTTGAAAGGCCGGCTCGGCGCTGTCCTTTAGCGGGACGGCCGGCTTCTTCGCCTCCAGGAAGAATTTCCGCGTCCCGCCGATGCGGAAGCAGTAATCAGGGGCCTTCGTCGCGCCGCCGACCTTGATGGCGTCCTCGTGGATGACGTCCTTGTACGCCTCCGCGTGGCCCTGCTCGTTGTAAACGTCCCAGCCCAGGCCCCTGAAGAACGGGTCGATGAATTCCAGGCGGACCTGGGCCTCGTTGTACGTCGGCGCCTTGTACGCTTCACGGTTGCGGTCGAAGCGTTCGACCAGCTCGCGGACTTGCGGCGGTGCACTGCTCACCTTGTCCTCCCCGTGGATGGTGGGCACGGCCCACCCTACACTTGGAACACGCCGGTTTTGAGCGGCGGGAGCTCGCCGATGTGGGAGACGGCTTCCAGGGCCAGGGCCAGGGCCTTGCGCGTGTCGGCCGGGGCGATGATGGCGTCCACCCAGCCGCGGGCGGCGCCGTAGCGGATGTCCGTGCGCTGCTCGTAGGTCTCGCTGATGCGCCGGTGCAGATCCTTCATCTCCGCCTCGTCCGGCTCATGCCCCTTCTTCTTCAGGTTGGCGATCTCCAGTTGCAGCAGCGTGGTGGCGGCCTGGTAGCCGCCCATGACGGCGTAGCGGGCGGTGGGCCAGGCGAAGATGAAGCGCGGGTCGTAGGCCTTGCCGCACAGGGCGTAGTTGCCGGCCCCGAAGCTGCCGCCGGTAATCACGGTCAGCTTGGGGACGACCGTGTTGCTCACGGCGTTGACCATCTTCGCGCCGCTGCGGATGATGCCCTCCTCCTCCGAATCGCGGCCGACCATAAAGCCGTTGACGTCCTGGATGAAGATGATGGGCGTCTTGAACTGACTGCAATCGAGGATGAAGCGGGCGGCCTTGTCGGCGCTGTCGGTGTAGATCACGGAGGGGAACTGGATCGGGCCGCGGGCCGGCCTGACCTGCTTTTTCTGATTGGCGACGACGCCGACCGCCCAGCCGTCCAGCCGCCCCCACCCGCAGACCAGCGACTGACCGTATTCGGCCTTGTACTCGTCGAAGGCGCCGGCATCGAGCAGGTGCTCGAGCAGATCGCGGATGTCGTACTCGCCGCGCTTTCCGTGCGCCACCGGGTCATAGATGTTCTCCGCCGGCTGCTTCGGCTCGACCGGGGTGCCGCGATCAAACGGGCAAGTCGGCGGGACGCCGAGCGTACCGATCAGCCGGCGCAGCCGCTCGATGCACAGCTCTTCGTTGACCTCGCGATAGTCGATGGTGCCGCTGATCGAGGCGTGCATCTTGGCCCCGCCGAGGTCCTCGTGGCTGACCTTCTGCCCGATGGCAGCTTTGACCAGGGCGGGCCCGGCCAGGTAGAGCCCTGAGCCTTCGGTCATTAGCAGCTTGTCGCACATGACCGGCAGGTAGCCGCCGCCGGCCACGCAGTTGCCCATGATCGCGGAGAACTGCGGGATCCCCATGGCGCTGATGACGGCGTTGTGGCGGAAGATGCGGCCGAAGTCGTCCTCATCGGGGAAGATCTCATCCTGCATGGGCAAAAAGACGCCGGCCGAATCAACCAGGTAGATGATCGGCAGCTTGTTGTCCATGCACCAGCGCTGGGCGCGGATGACCTTCTTGCAGGTCGCGGGGAAGAACGCACCGGCTTTGACGGTGGCGTCGTTGGCGACCACGATGCAGAGACGGCCGCAGATGCGGGCGAGGCCGACGACGACGCCGGCCGCGGGCACATCCCCGACCTCCTCGTACATGCCCTCGGCCGCCCATAGGCCGAGCTCGAAGAATGGCTCGGCGTGGTCGCGGTCGCAGAGCAGCTCGATCCGCTCACGGGCGGTCAGCCGGCCGTGCTTGTGCTGGCGGTCAATCCCGCGCTTGCCGCCGCCCTGGCGGATCACCGCCTCGCGCTCGCGGATTTCCGCCAAGAGCTGGTCGAGCTTGGCCTGGGCCGGGGTCTGGGGCTTGGTCTCAGATGCCATCAAGTACGATTATGCCGCCCCGGCCGCGATCGGGCAATGGCGGGTTATCCCCAGCCCCGCAGCCGGTTTCAGAACAGCGGTGCCAGCTTACGACCAGCGCGTTTTTATCGGCCGACCGGGCCCGCAGCGTATCACGCCGGTGGACGCGGGCGTCCCCTGGCAATGCAACGGTCGCGAGGTGACAATCCGCATGAAGGGGGTACGGATCGTGCTCACACACGTCCGCGACATTGCTGTCGGCCGACCGACCACCACGGGCGTGGCACCCATCGTCATACAGCTCCTGCTGATCCTTCTTTGGCATGTAGCCCTGTTGATCGCGATGCTTGAGCCGCCGACGCACGAACTGTTGTCGGCTGTTGAACTGCACGCGTCTCATTTCTGGCACGCTGTCGGTCTTTCGCCGTCGTTCACCACCAGTGTCACGCACGCTGAGACATCCCTTGACTCAGAGAGCACGCTCGGTGTTCTGACGCGTGTGGTACAACTGTTATTCGCGGCCGTCGCGCTCGAGGGTGCCTTCGCCGCCGGAATCTTCCTCGTACTCGGCCCGCGGGCGCGTGCCCGCCCGAGCGCATTCGTCCGTTCGTGGTGGCGGGCGTGCGCGTGGGCGACGCTGTTCATCCTCGGCGCGGCGGTCGTAATCAGCGTGTTTGAGCCATTCCATCCTCCGTACTGGGTCTACGGTCTCGTGATAAACGTATGCGCGTGCGCCTACATGCTGTTCGCGCCTACCTTCCTTGCCAGACGCGAAGGTCGGCCGCGGCGTCGCGTGACGAGCTGGCGGCCGGTCTGTCCCGAGTGCGGCTACAGCCTGCGGGGACTACGTGCTGACCGTTGCCCGGAGTGCGGCGTCGCGTTCCCGACTAAAAGTCGCGTCTTCCGCCGCTGGGCGATCCAGCGCCTGATCTGGGACCGCACCGCGCGGGGCAGCCTCGTGTTCGCCTACGTTCGCACTTTGCTGGCGGTCACGTTCTGCCCTTGCCGCGCGGGCCGCCGGCTGGGCATGCCCGATCGCTACGGGCGCGCCTGCCGCTGGGCCGTGGGACACGTCGCGCTGCTGGCCTGCGTGGGGCTCGCTTTCGGGCAAGACTCCTATTTCCTCGATTGGACGCTGCGCCAGCTCGGCCCCGACGCGGCCGCTTGGCGTTCCATGGCCTTCAGGTGGGGCACTCCGTCGGTCGGACGCATGGTCATCTGGGCCGGCCAAACATTCGCGGCGTGGTTGATCACCCTTGCCGTCCTGCCACTCTTGGGCGCGCTGCTGGGCATGGCCATGGCGTGGCACCACCCGGCCGCGCGGCGCGGCATCGTAAAGTGGAGCCTGTACGCGACGGCGATCCAGATTCCGGTTGGGGCCGTATGGTTCGCCTTGCTGCTAATCGCATCACGGACACGATACCCTAGTGTGCCCGTTAGATTCGCCGCACAAATGGTGGATCCGTCACTGCCGAACTTGTTCGCGCTGTTCGGCGTCGCGTACGGTCTGTGGTGGGCCATGGGCGTGTCGAGCAACCCGTATACGCGACACCGGGGGTTCAAGTCATTCATCGGGCACGCCATCGTTTTCGGTCTCGCTTGGACCGTCCTGGCGCGCGTGGTGTTCCCCGCAGGCCCGTTGAAGGAGCTGCTATGAGCGACATCTTCAACCGGCGCTGCAGAAGGTCGCCGACGGTAGCCATTCGTGCTTATGTAGTTGGCTTGGCTGCCGTGCTGCTGGCGAGCGTCGCTTGGCACGCGTTTCACCCATATGTGATCCGCGCCCTGGCGCGCAGTAGCGTCGGTTGTGAGGCGCGCGTGGAGCTGATCGCAGGCGCCATTGACGAGCTCTACCCTCGGCAGCGCGTCCGTGTATTGGGGGGCAAGCCGATGCTGCGCTCCTACCGGCAGGGGGACCGAGGCGGTGTGAGCTGGTTGATGGATTGGGGACGGTTGCGCCCCGATCAGGCCGCGGTCGCGCCCGGACTGGCCGCGGTCGGCGACCTCGATCTCAACTATTGCGGTAGGCTGCGATCCCAAGCGATGACCGGGGACCCTCAGGCGCTGCCCGGCGATTGGGACCAGGACGGTTCCATCGAGGTGATGCCTTTCGCCATCGCGGCGGCGGAGCGTGGCTATTGGTCTGTGTATTGGGCGGTCGTCCGCCTTGGAGGGAAAGCGAACGAACTCGTCGGCCTCGTGGCAATCGGCTCCTCTACCGCAGGGGGCGCCATTCAAGCGACCCCCGGCTGGCCCGATGAACACGACGACGGCACCTTTGAATGGGTATTCGCGACGATGCCGCGCCCTTCGGCAGATGGGACGACCTCATGCGCTGAGGCCATTGCCATCTTCGAGTGGACCGAGCCCGGCGGCGTGCTGCGGCCGCGAGTCCTGCCGGACGATGGCAGCATGCTGATTTGGACGCCGGCCAGCGGGCGCCCGTATCCGTTTCCGGCGGACAAGCTGGTGGATGAGGTCTGTCAGGAGCTTCTGCCGGTACCGGAGGGCTTCGGCGCAGCGCCAGCCTCGCAGCCGGCCAGCGCACCCACGTCATCACCGGCGCCGTAGTGTCAGCGGCGCGTACTAGACCCGCGCCGTGCGTACGCAGGCGGACGCGCTCTGCAGTACGCCGCGAGGCGTTTAGGGTGTGCGCGCGGGGCGGTTGTCCCGAGTCGGTCGCGAGCGGCGGTCGAGACGTTGGAGGTGCTCCTCGAACTCGCGCGTTTGCTCGGGATCGAGCAGCTCGACGATCTGCTTTTTGACCTTGGCGGCGAGCACCGCCTGCCCCTCGGCGTCACGCCGGCTGATCTCGCGCCGGGCCCGCATGGCGTCGCGCTCGATCAGTCTGAACTCGTCGCGTTGCTCGCCGCTGAGCCGGACGCGCCGGGCCGCGCGGATGATGTTGCGAACATCGGCTTGGCCGCGCGCTTCTCCCTCCCGGCCGATGCCGAACTCCTGTCGGAAGTTCTCGAGGACGGCCTTCTGCTCGTCGCGCAGGATCTTCTCCACTTGCTCGAAGAACGTCGGAAGCATCTGCCCGGGCTCGGGCCGCATCCCCTCGAGCTGTTCCCTCAACTCTTGGGCCCGCTCCTGATCGCCGGCGTCTTCGGCCGCGCGCACCTCTTCCCAGAGGGCCCGCGTCTCTTGCCAGCGCTCGCGGTGCTGTTCGCGGCCGGATGCCATCAGCTCGTCCCACTGCTGCCGTTGGGCGTCGTCCAGGCCGAGCTCTTTGGGCAGATCGGTCATGAGGCGGCGGTACATTTCACCCTGCCGACGCTGCCCGTCCATACGGTCCTGCATCTCGTACAGCCGGTCGAGCTGATCCTCGCGCAGCAGGGGCGGGACCTCGTCGAGCAGTTCGGTGAACATGCCGCCCCATTCCCCGCCGTGCGACATCCCGCCCCGCATCGCGGCGCCCCGTTCCTGGTCGCCGTCGCGCATGGCCTGACGCATCTCCCCCCTCCGACGGCCCATGTCCTGCATGCGTTGGCGATACGGCTCGGCGACTTCGTTGAACTGGGCGCGCTGCGCCTCGTCGAGCTCGAGTTGGTTCGCGAAGCGGTCCAACATGCGGTCAAACCATCCGGAGCCTTCCCCAGGCATCGGGTGCTGCGCCAACGCGGTTGACGTACCGAGACCAAGGATCAAACTTGCCAGCATTACGCGTTTCATCATGCGACTCCTGTTCCGCTTGGCGATGATGAACAACAATTGTCCTCGCGACGCGCCAAGAATCTCCGCCGAGCGTCGCATTCAGCCGCAGCCATTATACCACGGTTGTGAATCAGGAATGGCGTTTTTTCTGGACCAGAGCCGCGTTTCGGCGCCACCCGCGATCCTGTGGCGAACCACCTGACCGCCGTCGCGTATAATAGATACCGTGAGGTCATTTGACCCCCGTGCCAGGAGGGTGCTATGGAACTCATGATCCGCCAGCATGACGTCAGCGTGGATGAGTCGTTGCGCGAGCATATCGAGCGCCGCATCAACGCCGCCCTGGACCGCTTCGAACCGCGAATTTCGCGGGTCACCGTGCGACTGCGCGACCTGAACGGCCCGCGTGGCGGCCTGGATAAGGAATGCCGCATCGCGGTCAAGCTGATCCCCTCGGGCGAGCTTTTCATCGAGCAGCGCGACGACAACCTGCACGCAGCGGTCGCGACGGCGGCGGACCGGGCGGCCGAGGTGGTCCGCCGGGCCGTCAGCCGCCGAAAACGCGGCATCGGCGCCGGCTGACCGCGCCCGAGCGCCACGCCCCGGCCGCTTCAGAGCGTATCCGGGTGCAATAAGCGACCTTCCATCCCGCCCGCGATCGGCAGGATTGCCCCGCTGATATGACCTGACAAGCGCTCGGACGCCAAGAACACAATCGCGGCGGCGACGTCGCGCGGCTCGGCAACCTTCTGCAATGCCATCGTCGCCTGCACGCGACGCATCAGGGCCGGGTCGGACAGCCCGTACGCCGCCATCGGCGTCCGAACCCAGCCCGGGCAAACGCAGTTCACCCGCCCGCGCGGCGCGAGCCGGACGATCTCGTTCTTCAGACTCAGCGTTAGTCCATACACCATCGCGGCCTTGGCGGCGGCGTAATCCGCGTGCCCTGCTTCGCCGAACAGGCCGGCAGTCGAGCCGACCAGCACGATCGCGGCAGCTTCGCGCGGCTCGTCCGCCAGATGCCGCAGGAACGCCCGGCAGGTGAGAAACGCGCTATTCAAGTCGGCGTCGAGCGTCTCGCGCCACTGCTCGGTCGTCATCTCGTGCAGCGGCACGGACTCGCTCTTGAAGATCCCGGCGTTGACCACCACCACGTCAATGCGCGGAAACGCGCTTAACGCTTCCACAAAAACTCGCTCGACCTGCCGCTCGTCGCGCAGATCGGCCTGCACGAGCACGTTCGGCACGTCGATCCGCTGCTGCAACTGGCGAACGGGCTCTGCCTGCGTGTGGTAGTGCAGAACCAGCTTCACCCCTTCCTCGGCAAGCGCCTCGGCCGTCGCCAGCCCGATCCCGCCCGAAGCCCCGGTGACCAGGATGCACGAGTCGTTCATGTCCGCGTTCATGCGTTGTCCCTCGGGCTCGATGGATCACCGCGCTGGTTGGTGCACATCGTAAACTCCCAGGCGCAGATGCAGCCCGGATCGTCGGGACGATCGGGCGGACACTGCAAACAGCGGGACCGAATGCGCGCGTCGATCGTCTCGGCGAACATGGAGTGTTCGATCAAGCCGACCGGCTTGCAGGGGAAGTCGAGCAGACCTTTGCGACGCCGAGCGGCCTGGACGCGGCACGCGACCATCTTGTAGATCAGTGTCTCGTCGTCGGGGCGCTCGATCGCCTGGGGGTTGACGGTCGCGTACAGGCGGTATTGCAGGGCCCTCTCGAGCGAGTCGAGACCACCGCCGGACGGAATGTCGAAAGCGTCCATGATGCGCTTGGCTTCCAGCGGCGAGAAACGCTCCCAGGCCCTGGCGTCGAGCGCCATCGCCGCTTCGAGCCCGAGGCGCTCTTCGGCCGCGAGGAACCAGCACCCGTCGTGCGCCAGCCAGTTCTTCGCGTGCATTCTTAGAAGCGTCAGCAACTCCTTGCGGGATAAGCTGTCCAAATGCGGCATTGGCGATCCTTGCTATGTCACTCCCCGCGAGCGTTCGCCGACGGCTCGAGAATGTCGTCAACCATCAACACCGTGCTCTGCGATGCCCAGCGACAGTATGCGATGCCGTGTCCTTAGACAAGGTGAGGACGTTCAACGGGAGCCGCCCGCAGCCCGGCATTCGTCGCCCCTGGCAGGGACTACAACCCATGTGGCCGTCACACTAGAATGAACCCAAAAGGAGGGCCGACCATGCCCCGTCTGATCCAGACCGTCGCCGTTGTCGCAGCCGTGTTCGGCAGTACGGCCGGCATGGCCTGCACCATCTTCTACGCTTACGACGGCAAGGTTGCCATGGGAGGCAACAACGAAGACTGGAAAGATCCTCAGACGTTCATGTGGTTCAAGCCCGGCGGCGAGGGGGAATACGGCCGCGTCATATTCGGCTTCGCCAACGCCTGGCCGCAGGGTGGCGTGAACGAGAAGGGGCTGTTCTTCGACGCGGCGGCGACCGGCTCTCTTCCGCTGAAGAAGAACGCGGGTAAGCCGCGCGCCCCGCACGACATCCTCGACAAGCTGCTGCGCGAGTGCGCTACGGTCGACGAGGCCGTCGCGCTGTTCGAGCGCTACTCCATGCCGTTCATGGAGCGGGCCATATTCCTTTTCGGCGACCGCCAGGGGAACTCGGCCATCTACGAAGGAGACGAGATCATCCGCGGCAACGGCCGTTACCAGATCCTGACGAACTACCACCAGTCGCGCCAGACTGCGAAAGAAGCCCGTTGCGGACGGATGCAAACGGCCCAGAAGATCTTCTCCAAGCGTTTCGGCAAGGACGAGCCGCTGACGGTGGACCTGATGAAGGCGGTCCTCGAGGCCGTACACCAGGAGGGCAAGTACGGCACGAAATACTCCAGCGTCTACGACCTGACGCACGGCGACGTCTACCTCTACTGCAACCACGACTTCGACGTGGTCGTGAAGTTCAATATCACGCAGGAGCTCGCCAAAGGCGCGCGCAAGGTCTCGCTGCCGTCGTGGTTCGTGGCCGGCAAGCCGATGGACCTGACGCGGACCGGCCGCGACTCCACGGCGAAAACGCCGGCGGAATCCGAACCGAAGGACACGCCGCCCCGCGACGCCAAGAATCGCGAGGACGGCGACAACGACTGAACGCCCCCGCTAGCATCCCGCCATGACACGGGTGGTGCCCCACCCTTTCAAGGGTAGGGGCGGTGGTGCCCCATCCTTTCAAGGGTGGGGGACTGATTAGGGGGTGAAGGGTGCCCCAACCTTTCAAGGGTGGGGGACTGATTAGAGCGTCAGGGGCAACGCCCCATCCCAATCCATCGCGATGAGCGAGTCATCGCCAAGTTCGTAAAACCGATAGCTGCTCCACTGCCACTGCTCAGGTCGTTCCACCAAACCACGTGTCACAGGATTGCGGTGCATGTAGTCCAGCTTCTCGATGATCTTCTCCTCGTGCACGACGTTAAAGTCGTATCCGCGCGGCTTCCAGAACGGCTTCGGATCAGCGCCGGTCGCCCAGGCGTCCAAGGCCCGCGTACCAAGCGCTCGATGGGCACGCCACACGGCGCGCAGTGCCTCCTTGCCGGCGTGGCCGGAAGCCTGTTTCAGGTCATGCAGCACGACCGAGATCGGTGTGACTTCGTCAGCGCCCAACGCCTGGGGCAGCACCAGTGCGTGTATATGTTCTGGCATCACGACGTAGCCCATCCAACGGACGCGATGCTTCGTGCGAACCGCTTCCATCGCCCGGATGAATGCCTGCTTTACGTTGTCGTGCTGGAAGAATCGGAGCCGCCGAAGACAGGAGATCGTGAGGAAATGAATCAGGCCGAACTCGTCATGTCGGCGAAGACGACTGGGCATGACGAGAGTCTATCGTCCTTCCTCTCCGTCCCCCACCCTTGAAAGGGTGGGGCACCCATGCAGCCGATTGTCCACACCCCGCGCCCCCGCTAGCATCCCGCCATGACACGAAATCAGCATCAGCCCGGTGGCTTTGAGCAACTCTCCACCGAGGGTGGATACGACCGTTGGGCGCGCATCTATGACAACGAGGACAACCCGCTCGTGGCGCTCGAGGAGCCGGAGATGGCCCGCTTGCTCGGCGACGTCGCCGGGCTGGATGTCGTAGACGTCGGCTGCGGAACGGGGCGGCACGCTTTGCGGCTGGCGGCCGCCGGAGCGCGCGTCACGGCCGTCGATTTCTCCGAGGAAATGCTGAAGCAGGCCCGCGCCAAGCGCGGCGCGACAAACGTCAAGTTCGTCCGGCACGACTTGGACGAACGGCTGCCGTTCGATGATGCGTCGTTCGATCGTGTGGTCTGCGGTCTCGTGTTGGAGCACATCGCCGACGCCGGGCGCTTTCTGGCCGAGCTGCGTCGCGTGTGTCGGCCCGACGGGTTCCTCGTTCTGTCAGCGATGCATCCGGCGATGATGCTGCGCGGGATCACGGCGCGGTTCACCGATCCGCAATCGGGCTGCGAAACCCGGCCCCAGAGCTACCCGCATCAGATTTCGGACTACGTCATGGCCGCGGTGCACGTGGGGCTGAGGATCGACCACATCTCTGAACACGTAGTGCCTGAGGCCCTGGCGGCACGTATGGAGCGAGCGCGCAGATACGTAGGCTGGCCGATGCTGCTAATGCTGCGCCTGCGGCCTCTGTGATATGGAATACCCAGCCAAGGATCGCGTGGACGGGGTGGACGGCTAAGAGTTCGAATACGGCCCGGGCCCTAACGTTCCGGCGATTCGGTGATATAGCTTCTCGCCAAGTTCCTCCGGCTCACTCCAGACAATTGTGTTGATCTGCTTGATGTCGAAGTGCGCTCGGTCGAAGTCGCCGGCGCGGCAGGTGTGGATGACCGGTATTCCCAAGCCTCGCGCGACGCCCGCTTCGAAATACACGCCGTTGCGATTCCCCGTAAAGTCAGCCACGACGAAAGGCGCAACGCGAATCATCCCGAGCACCTTGTCCATCACGAAGTCGTTGTGTGGCACGAGATCTACCCGTTCGGCTCTGTAGCCCGCTTTTTCGATTGCCGGCTTGATGTAATCCTCGAACACCTCGCTCATGAAGGCGGTCGTTTCCTCTTGGGCATCGTCGCCGAACCATATGGCGACGAATGCTGGTCGCTCCGGGGAGCTGCGGGTCCGCTCAAGTTCCTCGATCCGAGCCCAGCCCGCGGGGGTAACTTCGACGCTTTCACGGTCGGCACAATCGACAATCCAACCGCGCTCGATCAGAGCCTTCAGATAGTAGTTAGCATCGTACTCCGCCTTTGCAAAGAACATCGCCAACCAACCAGCGCCAGACGGGCTGCGCTCACCGTGGTGACACGGCAGGCCAACATCGCTTGTCTCACGGCCTAGGTTGCATATGATTCGGTCGAGCGTCTCGGGGACGCCCCCTGGCCATCGTTCGAGCAGTTCATCCAAGTGGATTTGCGCGATCGCCTGATCTGTTTGGACGGGCCAGTAAGGGCCGCGCCGGAGTTGAAGCCAGAGTGTTGCGAGCTTCTGGTTCTTGTGCTCCCGGAGCAGCGCGCGCAGCTTGTGTCGGTTCTCGTGCAGCTTATCTCGTAGCCTTCGCCCGGATATATCCAAATGTTGTGTGGGCGCAGTGAGGAATTGGCCGTCGAAGATCGAGATCACAAAACCACCGCAGCACTCGCAGTTGTACAGCCAGGCGCCGCACATGAACTTCTCAGGAACACTCGCCGTCGTCGGGACCCCGGGCTGTTCTCCCGTTAACCCGATTCGCGTAGCATGCCTCTGATCAATGGGACACGTTACAGTCTCGGTTCCTGCCATCGCGATGCTCCTCAGGCATTCGGAGGTGTCAGAGGCACGCTACCGTCCGGAGGCGCCAGCGGGTTCGGCGGGCCGACCGTGACGTCGGAGCCGATCAGGTTGGCTTCGCCGCGTTTGACACGGGGGGCGAACTCGATCCTGGTGCCGAGCGTGAACTCGACGGATTCCGAGCGCCCGTCGCCGACGTGGATCGTAAAGGTCTCAAACGCCTGGGTGCCCAGCACTTCGGGAAGCTTGGCGACTGTCACGGACATTCCTCCCGTCCAGTACTGAACATTCTAGCGTTTCCCGACGGTCAATGCCACGCTGCCGTCGGGACGCGGTAGCGGGTTTGGCGGGGTGATGTCCACATCGACGCCGGTCAACTGTGCTTCGCCGCACTGCCCCTTCGCCACACCGTAACCGCGTGCGAAGTGCCTGCAGCAGGTTGACTCTCTAGAAATACTAGACTATGATCTCTCAGCCCGCGGCCGCTTCGCGCGCCCGCGACAGGAGCCAACATGCTCAAAACCCGCCCCATCACCTGCATCGCGCCCAATAAAGGCCCGGTTAGACGCGATCCAGCCCAACGTGCTCCAATAGGGGGGTGCGCAACTTGGCCACCTTGCGCACCTTCACCCTCACCCGCACCGTCCAACCCCCCATCGCCACCGCTACCTCCCCGCGACGTTCAGCGGCACGCTACCGTCCGGGCGCGGCAGCGGGTTTGGCGGGGCGATGGTGACGTCCGAGCCGATCAGGTTGGCTTCCCCGCGTTTGACGCGGGCGGCGAACTCGCGGCATTCGGCCAGCAGGGCGTCAAGCATTTGAGATTCAGGAACGCTCTGCTTCTGCTCGCCCTGGACGTAGATGATGCCCTTGCCCCGGCCGGCGAAGATCGCCACGTCGGCGCCCTCGCATTCACCGGGACCGTTCACCACGCAGCCCATCACCGCCACCTTGACCGGGATATCGATCTCGTCGGCGACCTTGCGGCGAACGTCGGTCACCAGCTTGAACAGGTCCACCTCGATCCGCCTGCAGCTCGGGCAGGCGATCAGCTCCGGCTCGGTGCGGCTGCGCAGCCCCAGACAGCACAGCAGCTCCTTGCCGTCCGAGTCGCGTCCGCTCACTTTGCTGAACTTCCTGTGGACGTCCAACCCTACTTGCGATATGCTCGTTTCTGTTCCCATGGCTGTCTCCCAGATCATCAGTAACCACGCCGGACGACAGCCTACCGTCCGGCGGGAGACAGCCTTTCATGGCATTACGGTGTGAGCACGGCTAGGTCGTTGCGAATCCAGGTGATGCGGTCGTTATTATCGTCTTCGGTGGAGTCCACCACGGCGACCAGGTCCACGTCGCCGTCCCCGTCGAGGTCACCGTAGCCCAGCAGGCCGACATCGCCGGGCGCGGCGTAGTCCAGCACGACGAAGCCTGTCCAGGTATCACGGGCGTCGAGCGGTGACTCGAAGTAGCGAATCGCGCCCGCGCTGCCGCCGGCGACCAGCTCGAGCGCCCCGTCGTTGTCCACGTCGAGGGCCTTGACGTCGAGCGGCGTGTATGACTCGAACGTGACGATCGAATACGTATCCCAGTCGTATTCGTAGCGGTCGCGCGTGCCGCGATCGCAGAACTCCACCGTGGGATGCTCAAACAGCATCATCTGCATTTGCGCCGGACCGGTCACGACCACGTCCGGCCGTCCGTCGCCGGTGAGGTCGGCGATGTCGATGGCAAACGCGTCGCGGACGCTGCCGATGCGCCACTGCTTCCAGGGCTCGTCGTCGAACGGCGGGTCCACGTTGGGGCAGACGCCGACCGGGTTT
>Ga0307380_10005650_pt1 | contig 16564 bp, 9 predicted proteins | sample UN3MG_FD_202239 | JGI IMG/M metagenome (GOLD analysis project Ga0307380, IMG submission 202239) | Soil microbial communities from Risofladan, Vaasa, Finland - UN-3 | ecosystem: Environmental > Terrestrial > Soil > Coastal area > Acid sulfate soil | place: Finland: Risofladan, Vaasa | collected...
GGAAGATGGGCTGAAGAACGTCAGAGCTTCTGGGACGATTTTAAAGATGATGGCCGACTCAAAGACTTGGATGAAGTCAGCTTTTCCCCTGATGGGAGAACTGATATGGGGTCTTTCGGGATTATATCGACTTTAGGACCTTTTGAAGAGATTGTCATTCCTTTTGTTATTGCCTGGCACTTTCCAAACCTGACAAATTATATGGAAGATAAATGGTTTGATCGATTTAAAGAAGAAAGGAGAAAAGTTTACAAAACACATTACTCCACACGTTTTAAGGACGCATGGGAGGCTGCTAAATATCTAGTTAGGAATCTCCCTGAGCTAGAGGAGAAAACTCAACGATTTATCAAAATTTTCTTTTCTTCAACTCTACCACCGTATGTTCTCGAAGCTATCTCCAGTCAGGCCTCCATCATACGCACACCAACCTGCTTCTGGCTGGAAGATGGAAGTTTTTTTGGATTCGAAGGTTGTAATGAAACCTTTGGCTGTTGTCCTCTCAACTGCACGCATGTTTGGAACTATGCGCAATCCCTGGCCTTCCTTTTTCCGAGTTTAGAAAGATCTATGCGCAAGACAGATTTTCTCAATAATGTTAAACCCAACGGAGATATGGCTTTTCGAACAACCCTCCCACTAGGAGAAGGTAGATACTGGAATCACGCTCCAGCTGCAGATGGACAGATGGGAAGGATCATTTCCCTTTATCGCGACTGGCAAATATCAGGAGACACGGATTTTCTGAGAAAAATCTGGCCTCAGGCAAAAAAAGCATTGGAGTATGCCTGGAGCTCCTGGGATAAAAATAAAGATGGCATCATGGAAGGTATTCAGCATAATACATATGATATCGAGTTTCACGGTCCTAACAGTATGATAGGCAGTATTTATCTAGGAGCTCTCCTTGCAGGCTCAAAAATGGCAGATGCTATGGGAGACAGGGAAGCGGCACAGGCCTATAAAGAGATTTTTGAGAAAGGAAGAAAAAAATTCGATGAACTCCTCTGGAATGGAGAATATTTTATCCAGAGATATGATAGAGTGATGGAGGAAAAATACCAGTATGGAACGGGCTGTCTTTCTGATCAGATTTTGGGTCAGTGGTTCTCCATGGTGGCCGGCTTAGACCGTTTTCTTCCTGAAGAGCGGGTAAAGAAAGCTCTCCGTTCCATCTATCGCTACAATTTTCTGACAAATTTCCGCAATCATTCTAACATCCAGCGGATTTATGCTCTTGGAGCTGAGAAAGGCTTGCTTGTTTGTTCCTGGCCGAAAGGAAGCCGGCCTCATGTCCCATTTCGTTATTCAGATGAGGTTTGGACTGGAATCGAATATCAAGTCGCCTCTCATATGATCTATGAAGGCCTAATCGAGGAAGGATTGAGTATTGTCAGGGCCATCCGGGACAGATACGATGGAAGAAAGCGGAATCCTTGGAATGAGGAAGAGTGTGGAAACCATTATGCACGCGCCATGGCCTCGTGGGGAGTTCTGTTGGCTCTATCTGGATATACTTATTCTGGGCCCGAAATGAGAATTGGGTTTGACCCCAAGATCTATCAGGAGAATTTCCGTTGTTTCTGGAGCACGGGTTCTGGCTGGGGACAATATTCTCAGAAGACAGATAATGGAAAGAAAGAAGAAATCGAATTGCTAGTTGCATTAGGGAAGCTTAATCTCAAGCAGTTTACTTTTCATTTGCCTCCAAGCCTTCAAGATGAGAAAATTGAATCACTTCAGGTTCGCTTAGGAAATAAATCTTTAAAGACAGATTTTATTCAAGATGGGAACAGGATAAATGTAAAATGGAAAAAATCCTGTGTATTAAAAACAGGCGAAAGAATAGAGATTGAAGCCCAATTCTGAGATATTTTCTTGACACTTGCAAAATCATCCAAATATAATGGAGACCATTTTCATGAAAATCATCAATATCCTCTGGTGTAAAAAAACCTTGAATTGCATATTATATCGAGTAATTATAGTTTGTGATCATCAGACCATAGTTTTTAAGTGAGCTTGAAAATGAGAGAACCAGTCTTGATTGGGGATAGAAAGACTAGCAACATCAGATGGCGGGTAGCTATAATTCTTACCATTGCCACCGCCATAAACTACCTGGACCGCATGACTCTGCCTGTGGTCATATCCCAATTGCAGCAGAAATTTGCAATTTCAGAGTCTCAGTTTGCCGCTCTAAACAGTCTGTTCTTGCTGTCTTACGCCATCATGTATGCAGGAGGAGGGCGCATAGCAGACTGGCTGGGAACGCGTTTAGGTTACGCGTTGATAATGGCCTGGTGGTCGCTCTCCTGTATGGCTCAAGGTCTGGTGAACGGCTTTCTCGGTTTAGCCATTTTCCGCTTCATGTTAGGCTGGGGAGAAGGGGGGAGTTTTCCAACCTCTGCTAAGACTGTATCTGAGTGGTTTCCGGCAAAAGATCGTTCTACTGCCTTCGGGATGTTTAATACAGGATCTGCTATTGGCTCTGTCATCGCTCTCCCCCTTTTGGCCTTGATTGTTGTATTGTTAAACTGGCGATGGGTTTTTATCATCAGTGGCTCATTTGGTATCTTCTGGGCAATATATTGGCTTTCTACATATCGTCTCCCACACAAGCATCCAAGAATAACAAAAGAAGAATCCTTGCTTATTCGGAAAAGCCAGGAAGAGGAAGGCAGGGGAGATATAGCCAGACAAATAAAAACAGTCAAATGGTTTAAGTTGTTCTCTCACAAGGAAGTTGTATGTCTCATTACTGTGAAGTTTCTGACAGATCCAGTGTGGTTCTTTTATGTCTTCTGGCTTCCAAAATATTTACATGATACCAGGGGATTTGACATAAAACAGATAGGATATTATGCCTGGATTCCCTATGCAGCAGCCGGAGTTGGCAGCCTTTTTGGCGGCTGGTTTTCCAGTTTTCTCATAAAAAGGGGTTTGACCTTAAACGCTTCCCGCAAAGTGGCATTAGGCCTGAGTGCTGCTTTAATGCCTGCTGCTGCCTTTGTTGTTCCTTCCCCGACAGGCCTGGCTATCGTATTTATCAGTCTGGCCTTTTTGGGGCACCAATTCTGGTCGGTTATCATACAAACACTTCCGGCTGATTTATACCCCCAGGGGACGGTGGGTTCGGTGGCTGGATTGATCGGTGCCAGCGGCTCTTTCGGGGCAATGATTTTTGCCATGATAGTGGGTTATATCCTAGGCCATTATGCCAGCTATGTACCTATTTTTATCACGGTAAGCTTCTTGCATCCCATATCTTTTGGATTGATTATGCTCATGATGCCCCGTATTTCACCGCGCCAGGTATGAATAGATGAATTAAACATTAAAATGAGGTTTAGAATGATAAGAATAGGCCTTTTATCCTTCTCTGATGGAAGAGAAAGGGTCCATAAAAATCTCTCTCCTATTATAGAAGAAACAGCTCGCCAAATCCGAAAAAAACTTGAAGATACAGAAAAAATTAAGGTTATCTCTGGAAAGGAAATCATTTGGCAACATGCACAGGCAAGAGAACAAGCCCGTTTTGTTGCCGCTCAAGGAGTGGATGGCACAATCCTCAATGTTCCTGTCTTTGCCTTTCCCAACCTTGTCCGGATAGCCTGTCAGTTTGCTCAGGCACCATTTCTGGCCTTCAGCCCTCTTTTCGGTGGTTTGCCTGGTTTGGGAGGAATGCTTGGCGCCTCCAACGCCCTTGAGCAGGTTGGCATTCCTTGCGAAAAAGTTTACGGATCCTTAGATGATAAAGACGTAACGGATAAACTGCTTGTTTTCTGCCGGACAGCCCATGCCCTCAACGGGCTGAGAGGCCGCGTTTTGGGTTTGATAGGCGGAAGAAGCATAGGCATGGTTACTGGAGAGCCTTCCCCGGATATCTACAGTTCCCTTTTTGGGATAGATGTTGATCATATTGATCAGCTAGAGATAATCCGAAGATCGTCGCAAGTTACTAGTGAAAGAATTAATCATGCCTTCCACTGGCTGGAAAAAAATGTAAAATCCATTGAGTTCGATTCAAAAAAATTAACCCAGGAGTCACTTGAGGATCAGATCAGAAATTACTATGCCACCAAAAGTATCATTGAGGAAAGACAGCTAGACTTTGTCGCTGTCAAATGCCACTACGAAATGAGTGAATACTATTTCACGCAGTGTTTGAGTGCTGCCTTCATGAATGATCCCTACGACTGGGATGGCAAGAAGGAGCCTTTAGTCTTTTCCTGTGAAGCTGATGCTGATGCCGCCCTAACTATGCAGATCTTAAAACTACTATCGGGAAAGCCTGTCATTTTCACAGACTTGCGCCACTTTGATTCTGAAAATGATATCATGGTCTTATGTAATTGCGGTGCCATGTCTACCTGGTATGCCAAGCAGTCAGAAAATCCTTCAGAGAACTTAAAGGAAGTCTCTCTGGTTCCGGTCATCGAAAAGTATGGAGGGAGCGGCTGCCATGTGAGATATATCGCAGGAGAAGGCGAAATGACTTTTGCCAGGCTGTTCCGAAAAGCTGGCCAGTACCATATGACCATATTTTCGGGCGAGGTGAAAAAGTTCCCCATCGAAAAGTTAGATGAAACATGCCCGGCATGGCCGCATCTATTCGTCAAACTGTCTGTTTCTCCTGAGAAGTTGATACCAAACCTCGGAAGCAACCATATCCACGGCGTAGCAGGTGATTTTTCTGCAGAGTTGAAAAAATTCTGTAAGTTGAAAAACATAGCGGCTGAAAGTTTCTGATTTTTTCCTAAAGGAGGACAAGATGAAGCTAGGGATTGCCATTGCTCCCAAAGAGGCACTTCCATCGGCTTTTGTTGTATTCCGGGATGACATAGAGATATCTATGAAGAAGGCCTATGATATGGGCTTTGATGGTGTAGAACTGGCTCTCTTAGATTCCTCCCAGATCAAAGTTGAGGCCGTTGATGATCTTCGTCAGAAATTCCATCTAGACATACCGATGATTTCCTCAGGTCAAGTGTATGCCCAGGGTTCATTGTGTTTCTCCAGCCCGGATAAGGAGGTTCGTGATGAGGCCATTACGCGCATAAAGATATTGATTGACCTGGCTGAGCGCTTTGGTTCTATGGTTAATATAGGTAGAGTTCGGGGGCCCGTAGAACTCAGTGAACCCTATGAAATTTCAGAAAACCGATTCTTAGATTCTTTAGATGTTGTTGCTCAATATGCAGCGCCGAAGGGTGTTGTGATTGCCGTAGAACCTGTGAACCGCTACGAACTGAATTTTATCAACAGGGTAGATGAGGCTTTCAAGGTCATAAGTAAGCTCAGCCGGCCCAACATAAAGATCATGCCTGATACCTTTCATATGAATATCGAAGAATCCAGTCTCGAGGCAACCTTTTTGAACTATAAAGACCACATCGCTTATATTCATTTTGCCGATAGTAACAGATTGGCCCCAGGTATGGGCCATTTGAATTTCCCCAATATTATCAATGTGTTGAAGGCAGCAGGGTACGAGGGATATGTGACCGCAGAGATTCTACCGCATCCCACTCCAGATGAGGCTGCAAGGCGAGCTGTTAACTATTTGAAAACATTGTTAACATAATCATTGATTTGGCAAGGAGGTGAAAGTTTGGCGGAAAGCTTAACACCCGAAAAAAAAGAACATTTACAAAAAATTGCCGACAAAATCCGAAGAAATGTCCTGAAGATGATCTACAAAGCTCAAAGTGGACACCTCGGTGGATCTTTTTCTGTGGCAGAAATCGTCTCTGTGCTCTATTTCAGTGAAATGAGGATTGATCCAGATAACCCCGACTGGCCTGACCGGGATCGTTTTGTCCCATCTAAAGGACACTGTGCCCCTGCTATTTACGCTGCACTGGCTTTGAAAGGCATTGTCGAACCCGAAGCCCTTAGTGATCTCAGACAAACCGGATGCATTCTTCAGGGTCATCCTTGTATGAACAAAGTGCCAGGAATCGATATTTCCACAGGTTCTTTAGGCCATGGACTGTCCGTCGCGATGGGGATGGCTCTCGGAGCGAAATTGAAAAAGAAGGATTTCAATGTCTATGTTCTTCTGGGAGACGGAGAATTAAACGAGGGACAAAATTGGGAGGCGGCTATGGCGACGGCCAAGTTTTCGCTGACAAATTTAACCGCTATTGTCGACAGAAATAGAGTCCAGCTGGACGGCCCTACTGAGGAGATCATGCCTTTAGAGCCTCTTGTAGATAAATGGGAAGCTTTCAATTGGAAAACAAAAACAATCGATGGCCATAACATCGAGGAAATCTTGGAAGGTATTAGATGGTCGAAAGCGAACTTAAAAGATCCCTCGGTCATTATTGCCAATACAGTAAAAGGCAAAGGTGTCTCTTTCATGGAAAACACTCATGAATGGCACGGAAAGCCTCCCACTCAGGAGGAATATGAGAGAGCATTAAAGGAACTGGGAGGTGGAGAAGATGAATAAACTGGTGTCCATGCGGGAGTCTTATGGAGAAGCACTTCTCGAGCTGGGAAAAGATAATCCAGATATTGTTGTCCTTGACTGTGATGTCGCCCACTCGACAAGAACCATCTACTTTGCCAAGCAATTTCCGGATAGATTCTTTAACTTTGGGATCCAGGAAGCCAATATGATGGATGCAGCTGCCGGACTTGCTTCGGTGGGATTGATTCCATTTGCCAATACATTCTCATTTTTAGCTACCCTTCGGGCCTCTGAACAGATAAGGACTTCAGTGGCATATAACAATTTGAATGTCAAAATCATAGGCTCTTACGGAGGACTGTCAGACTCTTATGATGGGGCCAGCCATCAGTCTGTTTTCGATTTAGCTGTCATGAGAAGCATGCCGAACATAAGCGTGGTCGTAGCCACTGATGCCGTGGAGACAAAAAAAGCGGTCAGGGCTATTGCGTCCATTCAAGGCCCTATCTACCTCAGACTCTGTCGCAACGAAGTTCCTGTCTTTTTTGATGAGGATTATGAATTTGTTTTAGGAAGAGCAAATGTTTTAAGAGAGGGTTCGGATTTAACATTGGTGGTTACAGGAATATTGTTGGAAAGAACAATGAGTGCCGCTGAAGAACTGGCAAGAGAAGGGATTGAGTGCCGTGTTCTACAGGTTCCGACCCTAAAGCCCATAGACAGCGAGGCAATCACAAAAGCATCGGAGGAGACTGGAGCTTTGGTGGCGATTGAAGAGCACAATATCATTGGGGGATTGGGTTCGGCTGTGGCCGAAGTCCTTGGCTCTTCAATACCGGCTCCGCTTGAACGGATAGGCATACCGGATGTGTTCGCAGAATCGGGGGATTATAATCAATTGCTCGATAAGTACGGCATGTCATGCCAGGATATTGTTCGTGCAGCAAAGCTGGTGCTTAAACGGAAAGGTAAGAGTAAAAATTATAGTTGAGGGCATTTAAAGATGAAATGTCTAAGAAAGAACAATCTCCTGAGGGGAGTAAAAGAATGAGAGAATTGAAGGAAAAAGCAAAAAAACTATTGAATGATTTTAAGGGGGATAAATATATTTTTGGCGTTGATTGTCTGGATAGAATCAGTGAATTGGCAGCTCCCTTTGGTCAGCAGTGCCTTCTGATTACGAATTTAGGGAAGTGGAATGAGGTAGAATTAGAGAACATTATTACTTGCTTGAGAAGAGAAGATATCAAGATAATCGGTCCTGTAGACAGTGCAAAACCCAATGCACCACGGGAAGATGTTTCAAGGCTTACAGAGGAGATTTCGAAAGCAAACCCGGACAGTATTGTTGTAGCAGATGGAGGATCTGGAATCGATGCCAGCAAAGCTGCCAATGTGATCGCCACATTAGGCGGGGATGTGGAAGATTACTTCGGTACAGGGAAAGTCACTGAGAAGCTCAGATCCTACGGGAAAACACTGACTCCATTGATCGCGGTTCAGACAGCTTCAAGCTCTTCGGCTCATTTGACTAAATATTCTAATATCACTGATATAAATAAAGCCCAAAAAAAATTGATTGTCGATGAAGCCATTGTGCCTCCGAGAGCCCTGTTCGATTACAAGCTCTCAACAACAATGCCCAGAGAGTTCACCTTAGACGGAGCCTTTGACGGCATCGCCCATAGTTTAGAAGTGTTTTACGGAGCAAAAAGAGAGGATTTTGATAAAATTGGTGAAATTGCTGAGGTTTGTATCGAGTTGATCATAAGTTCTGTGGAGAAAGCGGTGGCTGATGGAGGGGATATCGATGCCCGGAAATCTCTGGGATTAGGAACCGATCTGGGAGGATACGCCATCATGATTGGTGGAACAAGTGGTGCTCATCTTACCAGTTTTTCCTTGGTCGATATACTGAGCCATGGCCGGGCATGTGCCATCATGAATCCCTATTACACCGCCTTTTTTGGTCCTGCCATTCAACAGCAGCTCCAGATACTGGGCAGGATTTATGAAAAATATGGTTTAATAGAAGAGAAGATTTCAGGCCTCAAGGGAAGAGAGCTGGCCGTAGCAGTGGCTAAGGGCATGATAAATTTAGCAAAAAGGGTTGGATTTCCCGCTACTTTGGGTGAAATCCAGGGATTTAGCGAGGCCCACATCGAAAGAGCGCTTACCGCAGCAAAAAATCCACAGCTTGAGATGAAGTTAAAGAATATGCCAGTTCCTCTAAACAAGGACATGATCGACAAATACATGGGACCGATTCTCCGTGCGGCCGCAGTTGGCGACTTCAGCATGATTAGGAATGTATGATTAAATTCTGGTGTTGGCTCGATTATTTGGAATATTTTAAATAAAGAAAAGAAAGACAAACAATCATATATAAAGACAATCTTAACATAGGAACCGGAAATAATGGCCTTTTTGATGAGGAGATAACAATGGCAAGACCCCCTATCCACCGTCAAAAAAAAGAAAAACCTCGCTGTACCCATATGGTAAAATGGGTTATGCAAAAAAACCTTTCACCCATTGGGTGAAAGAAACAATGAGAAAACAGCGAGGCAAAAAAATTATGTCACAAAAAACATTACCATTCAAGTATGAAGAGGACAAAAAGGATAGAGGGATAACATCTCTTGGAGGACTACCTTTATATTTAGACTTAGCTCATACCATTGGACTATTCAGGTCTGTGAGGGAACATATACAGATAAGAGAGGATGGTCAGGGCTGGACAGACTCACAGGTAATAATGTCATTGATATTGTTGAATCTTGCGGGAGGAGACTGTGTAGAGGATTTGAATATTTTAGAAGCAGATGAAGGGTTCTCTCGGATATTGAGGAGGGTGGAGCTTTGCGATTTAGGTCGGAAGCAACGGCGGAAGCGAGAGAGGCGGTGGCGGAAGGAGAAGCGTCGCACTGTTCCCTCTCCCACGGCAGCGTTTCGTTATTTGGAAGCTTTTCATGATGAAGAGGAGGAGAAGAAGCGTGTGCCAGGTAAAGCCTTTATTCCCGCCCCCAATCAGCCTTTAGCAGGATTGGGACAAGTCAATAGAGATTTGATGAGGTTTACACAGAGGCAAAGCCAGGAGAAAGGAGTCACACTGGACATGGATGCGACATTGGTGGAAACACAGAAGGAAGAGGCCTTTTACAGTTACAAGGGGTATAAATCCTATCAGCCGATAAATGTCTGGTGGGCCGAGCCGCAGGTTGTACTGCACACGGAATTTCGTGATGGCAATGTTCCAGCAGGATATAAGAACCTGAGGATACTGAAAGAAGCTCTGGATCATTTACCCGATGGAGTAAAGAAAGTCCGTCTCCGTTCAGATAATGCGGGCTACCAGCATGATCTTCTCAAGTATTGCGAAACAAAGAAAAACAAAAGGTTTGGAAGGATTGAGTTTGCGATTGGATGTGATGTAACAGAAGAGTTTAAGGCGGCAGCGTTGCTAGTGGAGGAGGACCAATGGCATCCGATATACAAAAAGATAGGGAAAGAGAAGGTCAAGACGAAACAGGAGTGGGCAGATGTGGGTTTTGTGCCCAATGCGATTGGACACAGCCGCAGGAGTCCTGAGTATCGGTATATAGCGACAAGGGAGCCTTTGGAGCAGAGAGTATTGCCAGGGATGGAGCAGGAAATGCTTTTTCCCTTTCCCACGCTAACAATGAAAGATAAAAGTTATAAGCTCTTTGGGACAGTCACGAATATGGAGATGGAAGGGGAGGAACTCATTCACTGGCATAGGGAAAGATGCGGAAAGAGTGAAGAGGCCCATGGAGTGATGAAGAATGATCTTGCAGGAGGCAAACTGCCCTCAGGATCTTTTGGAGAGAATGCAGCCTGGTGGTGGTGCATGATATTGGCGTTTAATCTAAATTCGTTGATGAAGAATCTTGTTCTCAGGGGTGAATGGAAAAACAAAAGGATGAAGGCGATCCGGTATTGGATAATTAATATTCCGGCCAGAATAATAAAACATTCCAGGGAGCTGATTATTCAATTGAGGAGAGGACATCCCAGTTTTCGACTGATAAAAGATGCAAGGGCAAGGATAATGGAGATGGGGTGTGTACCTGCAGGCTAGATGAAGAACAGAGCGAAAATTTGAACTGGAAGTCGAGGAAAAATAGAGAGAAGTCTATTTCGAAATGGTGATTTATGAGGAAAAAGTTATACAAAAGCTAAAATTTCCCTACAATGAGTTAGATAATTAAAGAAGAGTCATAAATTTTTCATCCGGAATACAAAATTTGAGGTGAAAAAAAATTAGACGGTGGATTTAGGAAGACGGGGAGTGATTGCAATCCTTTGGCTTTTTACTTTATGCTTGGCAGTTCAACCAGGCGAAAAGACAAAGCAGGTTTTTATGCCACAAATCGAGGGCGAATGGTGGGAGGTGACCGGCAACCCGATGGATCACAAATACGCCACCGAAAGGCAGGAACCCGTTGATTTTGCCGTCTGGCAGGCCTCAGATGGCACCTGGCAAATGTGGTCTTGCTTCCGAAAAACAACAGCTGGGGGGAAAGAAGGGAAAACCAGGTTTTTTTACCGATGGAAAGGAGAAAAGCTAACCGATAAAAACTGGAAACCGATGGGGATTGCCATGGATGCGGATCCCGAATTGGGAGAAACGCCTGGCGGACTCCAGGCCCCTCATGTGATAAAAGTCGGCGATACCTACCATATGTTCTACGGAGATTGGGTGAATATCTGTCATGCTGTAAGCAAAGACGGAAAGAATTTCACACGTGTCATTCAAGAGAACGGCAAGACAGGTATGTTCACCGAAGGGCCGGAGGCCCATACCCGCGATGTCATGCTTCTCCAGCATCAAGGCATGTGGTATGCCTACTACACCGCCCGTGCCGAGGGAAAAGACAAGGTCTTAACAGGACAGGTTTTTGTCCGGACAACCACAGATTTCAAGAGCTGGAGTGAATCAGAGATCGTTTCTTTCGGCGGACAGTCGGGCACAGGCTCTGGGTCATCAGAATGTCCCCATGTGGTCAAACTTGGAGAAGATGATTTTTATCTCTTTAAAACCCAGACCTACGGACAGTACGACCGGGAAAAGGATGACATCCGTAACCGCGGTGTTCCTCAGACCAGTGTTTACTATTCCAACAATCCGAAAATGTTCGGGATCGACCAGGATGAGGAGTATTTTATCGGACATCTGGCCGTAGCCGCTCCCGAAATCGTCCTCTACGAAGGCCAGTTCTATATTTTCGCCTTGAAGCAGGGATCCCTCGAGGGGATGCGCTGCGCTAGACTGAAGTGGGTTGAAAAAGAGCTGTAGATTATGTGGTATGAAGGCTACATCATCCCATTCCTAATTCCGAGCGGCAATTTCTGCTCATCTTCTTATTTTGATGACAATATGCGGATCTTCCTTTTCCTGATCCGGATAAAAAATGCCGTTCCCGTACACGTCGATGGCCTCGAAATAGTAGATGAGGTCGAATTCGGTTGTAAAAGCCTCTCCCGGAATCGTCGTTGAGTACAAGGCTTCACCTTTGGGTTCCATCGTCGCAACGGAATACTCCATAGCCTGACGGGTTGGCCGGTAGTAAAGGAGAACCCTTTCAATAAGAGATTGATCGGAGATTTTAGCTTTTATTTCTAAAGGCTTTCCAGGATCCCATTCCCGTACCGGGTCATGGACGACATCGGGAGGCGACCTGTCCGAAGTCACTTTGACTTGAAAAGTTTCCTCTTGAGATTTGCGCGGGACATGAACGACCTGGCCGATGGAATCAGCGGCTTCGATAAAATAATGGATTTCTCCTTCTTGGACTGCCTCGCCTGGAATCGTGGCCGTATAAATAAAATCATCAGTCTTCTTCATATCCACGATTTGGAAGGATTTCCCTCCGTCTACAGAGTAAGAAAGATTCACCCGTTTGATTTTCTCTGGTGGCTCTATGGTCGATATAGTACCGCGGGCGATAGACAAACTGTCCTTGACGGGCTGCAGGATCTGAGGGGGAAGGGTCACAGTGGCTTGGATATCGATATCTTGACCTGGCAAAGCTCGACTTAAGGGGAGATGGGCGATGTGGGGTTCTACTCTCGTAAACGTCAACCCGTTGAGGATAAAATCAGCATCCGGAGCTGCGCTGAGCTTGAGTCGGAAGTTGCTGTAGCGGCTGCCCACCATGTTGAAATTGAACCGCTTGACGATCATCTCTCCTTTTTTTACAAAGAGGTTTTCGATGATGGGTCTTTCACCAAACCGCTCGATCACTGAAACACTCATCGGCCCGTGTTCCTTGGGATTAGGGCTTTCATCAGTTATGACGAGTGTAGCCTGGTAGTGGCCTTCCGGAAGATCGATACGGAAAACTGCAGGATCTGTACCCTGGATAAAATCCGAAAGCAGTGTTCGGGAGGGAATTTTATCCAAGTTTTCCAGGTTTGAGGCTCGCCAGACCGATCGAGGGATTCTCTGTGGCCGATCCGCCTTTAGGGCGACCTCTCCGTTCCATCCGAATCCCTGCTGGGGATTGAACAGGCTGTGGGGATGGACACCCATAAACCGGTGTTCGATTGTGTAAAAGTTAGTGTACCAGGGGGTGTAAATGGTTGTCACATTGGTATAGGCTTTGGGTCCGAAATCAAAGCCGAAGTCGAAATTCTTAAAAATCTTGAAGAGCTCCTCCTGATGCCGGATTTGTTCAAGGTCATTCTCGGTAAAAACAATGTTGTCTTTCCAGTGCCCAATACTTCCCGGACCCATGATGAGATTCGGGTAGTAGATTTCCTCGGCAACAGCCGAGAGCTTTTTCCAGATGTCCAGAGCTTTTTCAGCATGGGCAATAGATTGCTTCAGGAGGGAGTAATCGTGTAGTTTGTAGAAAAAACCCAGCTTATACGTTGCCCTAATCTTCTGCGCGAAGTAGCGAGCCATGCCTGAGAGAATCTGAAAATCTTTTTTGGTGGCCCAGAATTCCTTGTTTGTCTCGGACACCAAGGCATCAGCCTGCCGAAGAGAGTCCTCAACCTCTGCGGCTGTGGCTTCCATCCGTTGAGCCATATCTTCGGGCGTCAGCTTGGCGGAAGATTTGCCTCCCAAACGATTCTCGATGAATTCCATGAAATTACTGATCCGTGGCTCGTTAAAAGTCTGAAAGTGAAGGTAGAAATTGATCAAACCGCCCATATCCTTTTCGGGCCAGATGTACATGTTATAGTCTGAGGTGGCGTGGCCTAGAATGAGGGGGATAACGCGGCTTGCTGCTCGATAAGCCTCGGCGACAGCGGCTACGGCCTCCTTTCCGAAACGGGAGCTTAGCTCTCTCATCCAAATTTCATCGCTCCCCTTAGGGTTGTAGTTCAGCCGTCCGAAGAGAGTGTAATAGCTCCAGTAGCGCTCGAATTCCCACTGGTAGTATTCCCTGTCTTTATCACGGAATATCCTCCAGGCACCGGGCACATTCCCGTAACCCTTCTGGGAGAGGGGAGCGCATATTTCGAAGCCGCTGGCGTTTTGAAAAAGGGTTGTCGGGGCGAACCTCCGGACATAAGCGGGATCTCCCCAGAGAAGGAGCCGATGGGATCCGAGGCTCCAGACTTGATAAAGATTCTGGTATCGTTGGGGATACTTGAGCCAGTCGCCGTAGCTGTATGTCCACATGATCCGCGTTGGGTGGTAGGGAAAAACCATGTGTTCCCCCCAATATTTATGACTCACCCGCGTGGGAAGACCCATATCCAGGGCTGCTTGTAGAGTCTCTTTCAAGAGGCCTACGTTTCGTGCTTCGAGCTGGATGGGTCTGCCGCAGTCCTTGATGGCTTTGAAGACAGAGTTTTTAAAAAATTCAGTCTGTTCGTCGTAGTCGATACCGGACTCGTGGTTGATCCGCAGTTGGACACCCTTAATGTCCGGGCATTCTTTGAGCAGATTGAGCAGTGCGTGGTATGTATAGCTGTGCATGTTTTTCCGCGTGAGGCCTGTCACCATGCTCTCCTGCTTTGAGCCTTGATGCTTGCCTTCCCAGGCAATCTGCTGCCAGATACCGATTGTGAAATCAATTCCTCTCTGTTTCGCCAACGAGCTGATGTACCGTAGCATCTCTAGATTCTTGATTCGCTGCTCTTCGGTCAGTCCTTTGGCTTTGACCTCGGGATGCTGCTCGACTTTGACGTGGAAGGCATAAAGTGGAGAGAGATAGGGCGTCTGGTGGGAGAAGATCAGGTTGAAGGCATTCCATCTGTTGACGGCCAGCATGGCAAAGTACTCCTGCCAGTGCTCCTTGGAATAATACCAGTCTTTCTCGCAGTCCTCACTGTGGAGAAGGATGGCCATGCTCCGCACGGGAACAAGCGGTTTTTCCGATATTTCCTTGATGGTATCAAACCAATCCTGCCCTGCCTCTAAAAAATCAACCTGTTCGGCCATTTCCAGAAGTGCATACATCAATCCCCGGTCATCCGACCCAGCCACAACCAGGATTCTCTGTTCCTCATCATCAAGGCGTTTGACTGAGAGGCTTTCTTTTGCCTCATTGAGTTCCAACCTTTTTTGTCTATGGAGAGATTTGATCCTTTCTGAACCGGAAAGTGTTCCCACTAGCAGGAGTGATGATGGTTTGTCATCTGCAACTTCCTTTTGGGAGTAAGAAATACCTTTCTTATCCAAGGCGGACAGAAATTGTTGGAGTCCGAACTGGGCCGACTTACCCAGAGGGCCGTCCTTTAGAATGACCACCGCTTCATGAGAACTTTTTTCTTGGGTCGCCCCTGAACACGGAACAAAATAAGAAAGGATAACCATAAGAATGAGGAGTTTTGTAGTCAAGACCCCATAAATATGCCTTGATACTTGATGTTGACTGTGAGTGAGGTTTTTATTCATTGTTGTTTCTCCTTAAATTTTCATGCCTTTTCAGCGTAAAATCTTGCTAACATTTTCGGGTTTAGTGACAAAAATAACGGATTTTCTCGTCGAGTGCAACAAATTTTTAAAATTTTTTCAATTTTCTCTTGACAAAGAATAACAAATTTGGAAACATTATGTCAATGAAACAAACGTTTGTGCCAAACGATTGTTTTCCATATTTTGAAAAATATCTCTATCAGATCAGCGGCTTTCCTAAAGCCAAGAAATCTGGGATTCTGTACGGATATTCCGAATGATGAAGGATTGAATAATCAGTTTGAAAAACTTTGCACTGGTATTGAATACGTATTTAGAAGGAGGTGATAAAACGAAAAAACTAAAAACAACGTATTTACTCAATTTTATATGAAAGGAGGAAAAATGAAAAGAAAGACAAAAATCTTTAATGGAATTTTGGGGCTCATCATGCTCGCCGTTCCGATGATTCTACAAGCACAAATAACCACTGGAACTCTACGCGGGTTTGTCACTGATGAAAATGGGGTCCCTCTTCCTGGAGTGACGATCGATGTAGAGAGCGAATCTCTGATGACGCCCAAATCGGCAGTTACTGATGCGAAAGGAGCCTACCGTTTCCTCTATCTGCCGCCGGGGAGATACATTATCTGTGCCAAACTGGAGGGGTTCGATACTTGCTGGCTGAGAGGAATCCCGGTCCAGGTTGCACAAACCTCCACAGCTAATGTAAAAATGAAGATGGGTAGGCTGGAGGAGACAATAGAAGTCACAGCCGAAGCTCCGCTCATCGATAGCGAGAGCAGCAGCAAAACGTATAACATTAAGTATGAAATGTTGAAGACTGTTCCTATTGCACCGCGCCTGAACTTTACTGATATCTGGTACGCTCTTCCTGGAGTACGAGGACATGGAGAAGCCTCTGTTAATGCTGCCACGGTCTTTCAACCCTCACATCACAATCAGGATGATGGGCATGAAAACAAAGTCGTGATAGACGGTATGGAAATAAATGATTCCATGGCTGGGACCACACGGGGTCTCGTCAATTCCGAAGCCATAGAGGAAGTGGACGTCAAAACAGCTGGAGCCTCTGCAGAATATGGGAACTCACGTAATGCATTTATGAACATCATCACTAAGAGCGGTGGAAATGTTTTTCAGGGTTCGGCTATGTTCGAATACCAGCCAGAATTTTTCAACACAACCAATGTAGAAGGAGGTACTCCAAACAAGATTAGTTATGCTATACCTGGTATTACTTT
>Ga0307380_10005651_pt1 | contig 16562 bp, 20 predicted proteins | sample UN3MG_FD_202239 | JGI IMG/M metagenome (GOLD analysis project Ga0307380, IMG submission 202239) | Soil microbial communities from Risofladan, Vaasa, Finland - UN-3 | ecosystem: Environmental > Terrestrial > Soil > Coastal area > Acid sulfate soil | place: Finland: Risofladan, Vaasa | collected...
TCCCACTTTTATCGCCTTGCATCCAACAGTCACAAGCAGGATGAATCGCGACCCCATCACCGGTTCGAAAGTCTTCTAGATTCATAGCTAACCCCTTTCTACTGAATTAAGAATATCACGGCCCGTGTTAGTGTCAAGCGATATATTGTAATCTGTATCACCATTTCCGAGGGTAACCCGAACCCGCGTTTCAACGTGCTATCCCGCGGCCGGTATTCTCCACCGTATACGCCAAACCGCGCGCAACCGTACCTGAGCATGCGCGCGGAAGTGTAGCGTAGCGTTACGCTTGCATGGGTGGCACGCTCGTTTTCGTGGGGCCGGTGACGTTTCTACCTACGCGTTGCGCTCATTGTTTAGTAGGGTAGGATAAGACTCTCACCATAGCACTACCATGTCAAGCGATAGTTTTCTGCTACCCTGAGCCGGTCGCACTCCAGCTGGAACACCAACATCAACGTCGCGGCCGATGGCGGGGTTACGCTGGAGTGATTGTCGCGCTAAAGTTTTGCCGCGGTGCACTGTGCTCAGCCGAGGTGAGCGCAACCGATCCCGCAGCCGAGATTCTACGTTGTGAGCGCGGCCGGTATGAGACCCGAGAATCCTCGCGTTAGAATTTTGCGCGCGCATCGGCCGATGGTAGCGTGGCGCCACTGCGATTCGCATAATGATATTCTTGTTTCGTTTTCGTTTATTGTTTCGTTCAATTATATTGTGACAATCAAGACAACGACGAGCTCCATAACTCCATCGGCATATGACCATATGTCCACCTGGCGGGGCGGCCTGCCTCCCGGGCGATGGGGGTGCCCAGAGCTCGGTGATCCTCCCTCCGGAACACGGATCCCCAATCGACGAAAGCCCCCCCGGTTGCGGCGGTCCCCCCCATGAACATCCTGAGTGTCGTGTGAGTCGTGGGAGTCCTGTGACAACCAAGAACGAAACGGGGGGAGGAACTCATCAGTTTGGGGTAACACCGGGGGCGCTGCTGGCGTCTGGGATGATCAGTCCCTCGCGATGGATCCAGCGAACACCCCCGGTCCACGAGGTGATCATAGCCTATGACGCGCGGGGGGGGGCGGTATCCGATGCGGATGCGCTTTAGAATTGCGTGGAATTGCGTGTGCCGTTCGGGCAGGGTGGCTTGGGGCGCGGGGTTTGCGCCGGGGGAATTGCGTGCGATTGCGTGGGGGCGGGGGGCGGGTAAAAATCTGGGAACGAAATGGGAATTGAGGTCCATCAATCCTGAGTGCTGGGGGGTTGACATTTAGGCATGTGGTAATGTTGTGGCATGAGCATGCAAAGACTTGCGAGCAAGCAGGTGCCGGCTGAGGAGCGGAGGATGCGGGTAGCGGACGCATTGGTTCGGGAGCGTGGGGTATCTCGGAAGGAGCTGGCGGCGCGGTTTGACGTGAGCGTGACGACGGTGATGAACGACGAGCGGATGATTCGGAAGGAGTGGCGGGAGGCGAGGCTCGCGAACGCGGATGCTCTCTTGGCTCAGGATCTTGCGGAGTTGGGGATGGTGAAGTCTGAGGCGTGGCGGGTGTACGAGTCGAGCACGCGGCCGAGGACTACGCGGACGAAGCAGATTTCCCAGCCGTTGGTGGTTGTGGGCGAGGGGTTGGAGCCGAGTGGGGCGAACGGTCGTGAGACGGACACTGCGACCGAGCTAACTCCGGTTCCGAATCTGAAGGCGTTGGAGTTGGTAACGCGGTGTTTGGAGCAGCGGCGCGAGCTGCTTGGGATTGGCGTCGAGAAGGAAGGCAGTCGGCCTCGGGTGTTCGCGTTCACGGTGAAGATCGGCGATCGGGTTTTGGCGAGTGGGGCGACTGCGGACATCGACGCCGAGGACATTGATGTTGATGACGCGGAGTACTACGAGGTTGAGGCCGATGGTCGGAAGCGGTTGGCATCGAGGTACGCTGATGACGAGGGGGGCGGGGTTCAATGATAGTTTGGATTTGCCTTGGTGGGTCGGCGGTCGCGTTTTTGCTGGCGGGCCTTCTAATTTTCAGGGCGGCCAGGTCTGCGATCAAGGGTTCTGGGTTTTGAATATCCGGGTAGCGACGGATGCGGTTCCGAGAGCGACGGGCCAGCATCACCCGTGCGCCTCCTCCTTCAATCCACTGACGCGCATCACCTCTTCAGGCGCCGCTGATGTCCTACCCGGATCCGCTTTTGTAGAACTCGGGACGAGCGAATTGAATTCCAGTGCGTGCGGGGGGGTGAACAGTTTCTGCCTCCCCTTCGCCGGCGCTGCTGCTCTCATCACGGGGGTCTACCAGCCCCTCACGCTCGATCCCGAGTTTTCTTTTGCTGCCTGCCGCGGTGAGCGCACGCGGGTTGAGATCGGGCCGCCCAGCCCACCCCTGACTCCCCGTGCTCCATGTGCTCCCGCGGCGGGCGCTCTTTGCCATGGCTGAAGCCGCAGTCAGCCAGACGGTAGACCAGTGGCGCTACGAGCGGCCGTTCCTCTACCCGAAACAAGAGGCTGCAATCTTCGATCCGGCGCGCATCACATGCATCGAAGCGAGCACGAAGGCCGGGAAGACCGTTGCGTGCATGGCGTGGATTTTCGAGACGGCATGGGTCGAGCCGAGCGGCCGGAACTACTGGTGGGTGGCGCCGTACTACGGGCAGGCGATGATCGCGTACACCCGGATGAAGGTCGGGATCCCGCCGCAGATCAAGTACTACAACGACAACAAGCTGTTCATCCGGCTGAACAACGGGAACACCATCTGGTTCAAGTCGGCTGAGAAGTCCGACGCGCTGTACGGCGACGATGTGTTTGCCGTGGTGGTGGATGAAGCGTCGCGCGTTCGCAAGGAGAGCTGGTGGGCGATCCGCTCGGTCATCACCGCGACGCAGGGGCCGGTGCGAATCATCGGCAACGTGAAGGGGCAACTGAACTGGGCGTACCGGCTGGCGCGCAAGGCAAAACAGTGGGAAGAAGAGTGGGACGGGACCGGACCGAAGGAGTATGCCTACCACCGGATCACCGCGCTTGACGCAGTCGATGCCGGCGTCTTCCCGCTGTCCGAGATGGAGTCCGCTCGTGAGGATCTGCCTGACGAGGTCTTCCGTGAGCTGTACATGGCCGAGGCGACCGAGCTCGGGACGAACCCGTTCGGCATCCAGGCGATCCGCGACTGCACGGTCGAGATCTTGAGCGACGAGCCGTCGGTCGTCTGGGGCTGGGATCTGGCGCGGAAGGTTGACTGGACCGTCGGCGTCGGCCTGGACATCTACGGACGGGTTGCGAAGTTTATTCGGTTCCAGATGTCATGGCCGGAGACAACGCGGAGAATCATCGAATCGACCGCAGGAAAACCGGCGCTGGTAGACTCGACAGGTGTTGGAGATGTCGTTTTGCAGCAGCTGGAACGTGACGGTGGTCGCAACTTCTCCGGATTTTTGTTCACTCAAAGGTCAAAACAGCAAATCATGGAAGGCCTGTCATTGGCAATTCAGCGCCAAGAGGTGTATTTTCCAAATGGAGTACTTGTTGATGAACTCGAGAGTTTCGAGTACGAGCACACGAGGACCGGCGTGCGTTACAGCGCGCCAGAGGGACTTCACGACGACTGTGTGTGCGCCCTTGCCCTCGCCCGACAGATGCTCGCGACCTCGAATATCGCGCCAGCGGAGATCTGGTGATGCCTGAAACCGGGACCAACAAGCGACCGGCTCCGAAGCAACCATCGATTGAAGTCCGCGCGCTCGGTCAGGGTCCAGTCGCCAAGGTTCTCCAGATGTTCGGGAACAACCCTCCGAGCCTCGGAGCGTCAGAAACTCTCCAAGCGTACTCGAAGATGCCGTGGCTCCGCGCGATCAACGACAAGATCGGCGGGGCGTTTGCCAGCCTGCGTTGGCGCGCGTTTGTCCAGGTGGAGCCCGGGGAGAAGGGCCACCGCCGGGTCATCCGTAACCCAGGACTCCAGCACCTCGGGTTCGAGCGCCGGACCAAAGAACTGAGGGCGATGGAAAGCGCCGGCGAACTCGTCGAACTCCCGGACCACCCGATCCTGACTGCGCTGTACAACGAGGGCGACAACTTCACAGGGGTGACACTCCGCGAGCTGAGCCAGAAGTACCTCGACCTCGTCGGCGAATCGTTCTGGATCAAAGTTCGGAACGGAGAGGGGATGCCGACAGAGTTCCTGCCGGTGCCGCCGCACTGGGTGAAGGAGACGCCGAACACCAGTGCGCCGTGGTTCGTTGTCAACCCACCGAACTCGCAAGAGGGCAGGTACGACAAGAAGATCATGCCGGAAGACATGATCTGGTTCTACCATCCTGACCCGTTCAACCCGTACCTCCGCGGAGTCGGCATGGGTACCACCCTCGCCGACGAACTCGAAACCGACGAGTACGCGGCCAAGTACATGAAGAGCTTCTTCTACAACCAGGCTCGCCCAGATTTCATGATCCACAGCGACTCGCTGACCAAGGATGACACTGTGCGCCTCGAACAGCGGTGGATGGACAAGCTCCGTGGGGCCATGCGCGGGTTCACACCGTTCTTCTCGAACCGCAAGCTGGAGATCACAAAGCTCACCTCCGACTACGGCCACCTCCAGATGCTCGAGCTTCGGGCCGCCCAGCGCGACGTGTGCCTCCAGGTGTACGGCGCACAGCCGGAGATCTTCGGCATCACCGAGGCAAGCAACCGAGCGACGTCAGAGGTCGCCGAGTACCTGTTCAGCCGCTGGGTGATCGTGCCGCGCGCCGAGTTTTTCCGCAGCGTACTCCAGTTGAGACTGGTGCCTGACTTCGATCAGCGGATCATTCTGACGTACGACTCGCCGATCATGCAGGACAAAGAACACGACCTGAAGGTCGCGACCATGGCGCCGTGGGCACTGAGCCTCGACGAGTGGCGCGAGATGATGGACAAGCGCCCACTGGCTGACGGCCTCGGGGCGAACGTCTACTGCAAACCACTGAACTACGAGTTCTTCGACATCGAGAAGGCAGAAGAGCCGCCGGAGGAACCGGTGGAGCCGGATCCTGTCGAGCCTATCGAACCTGACCCCGACGGAGAAGATCCCGAGAACGAACCGCCCCCTGAAGATGATCAACCCGAGGACGAGATGACTCCGGATGACGAAATGGAAGAATCCATCAGGGAAGAGTTCGACGCCTACCTCGAAGAAGCGCGCGGGATCGCATGGGTGAGCGTCCGCGAGCTTGAGGAGTCCGCAGACGGAGGCGACGGTCATCCGTTCGCAAACCAGATCGCTGCGATCATGGATGGACACGACGAAGTCGATCGATCGATCCAGAGAGCTGTCGTGCTGCACGGGATGCGCGTGGCAGACTCAATCAAGAGATGGTGCCCGAAGGGCGCGGTCCTCGAGTCGTATGGCAGGGAGTCATACCAGTACACCAAGGACGGCACGCCTGTCATGTCCGAGTTCGTGTCCAGGGCAGTGGACGGCGCCGAGGATGCGCTGCCTCAGTTGATGGAGATTATGTCGGTCCGCAAAGCGGCCGAGACCATCGCCGTCAATCTCGGGCTCAGTGCCGAGCAGTGGCACGATTGCATGTTGGAATCCGACTCCGTGTTCTTAGATGAGAAGCTCGAGGCCGCAAGAGAAGAACTCGTCCTGGAGTTCCCGGTGAGGCTCCTCAACGACGCGCTGTCGTTCAGTCAATTGCAAATCGCCAAGGAAGCGATGCGGAATGGGTATCTATCGAAGAAGCACATTGAGCGCCGCTGGATGTGCCACGAACTAGACCTCTCGAACAACGAGTGCTCTGAGATGCACGGCCATATGGTCTCAGGCGCTGACGGATGGGAAATGACATCCGGTGGTACAGTGGTCTTGCCGACAAGATCGCATCCCGACTGCCACTGCCGCGAAAAACTGGTAGTCAACGGAGGTGAAGCATGAAATTGATTACGCCAGCTCAGCTTCGAAAAGCTAAGACGAAGACAACTCTCGAAGAAGACACGCTCATCGTCTGCTCGATGGATACCATCGTAGAGATGGATGAGGCAGAGAACAGCCGCAAGATCGACTTCACGATCTCGAGCGAGACAGAGGACAGCTATCGCGACGTCGTGAGCGCCGATGGCTGGGATCTTGAGCGTTTCCTCAAGAACCCGGTCGTACTCTGGGCGCACCAGAGCCGCGAACTGCCCGTCGGGAAAGCGTCGAACGTCCGGCCCGACGGAACGAAGCTGAAGGCCACCGCCGACTTCGCCGCACGCGATGTCTACGAATTCGCAGACAACGTGTTCAAGATGCTCAAGGCTGGATTCCTCAATGCCACGAGCGTCGGTTTCATCCCGCAGGAGTGGTCCTGGGATGAGAAGCGCGGCGGCTACAACTTCATCAAGAGCGAACTGTTCGAGTTCTCGATCGTTCCGGTGCCGGCGAACGCCGATGCTCTGATGAACTCCATCGCTGCCGGCGGCGAGGACGCTGAGTTTCTGCGCGAGTGGTGCGAGAAGACCCTCGACATGTGGCGCCCGGAAGGACACCAGGCTCTTTGGGTTCCGAAGTCGAAGATCGAGGACATCCACAGGATCGTGAGCGGAGGCGTCACAGTGGTGTCTCTGACGGCCGAAGATAACGACGACGGCTACCACGAGTTCTGGAACCCTCGAGCCCCTGTCAATGTTTCCCCGACCGAGCCCATCCCGGCCCCGATCGTGGAAGCTGCGGCACCCCCGGTGATCATCGAGTCTCCCGGTGATAAAGTCATCTCAGAGATCAGCGAACTCATCGCCGATCTCAGGTTCAGCCTCGAGACGCTGGCCGCACCAACTCTCCCGGCCGATCCCGTGACGATCACGACAACCGGTAACCCGCTGAGGATCGAGCTCGACGAGCCCGGTCTGGCCGATGGGATCGTCAACGAACTCCAGTCCCTGCTCGACATTATCCACGCCGACGCCGAAACCCTCGACGAAGGCATTGACCCCGAAGTTCTCCGCGAGGCCGTCCGCGCCTCAGCGGAACGAGCAATCCTGAACCGAACCGGTAAACTTCCAAAGGAGGTCTGAAATGCCAGACAAATTGACCACAGTTGAGGAAATCCGCGGATTCATCGGCGACGTCGTAAAAGAGGTCGTCGGAGAAACCGTTGATGAGATGAGAAAAGAAAACCAGGAGGCCGTCGCAAAGCTCCGAGCTGAGATGGCCGCAGAGAAAGTCGCTGCCGACGCCCAGGAGAAGGGCATCAAAGCCGCCCGGTTCCTCCGTGCCTTCGCAGCCGGCAAGGGCAACCGTGACAAGGCCGTGGAGTTCGCTCGCGGACTGAACGACATGGTGACCGTGAAAGCCATGGAAGCAACCGACGCCACCGCTGGTGGTGTCTGGGTTCCGGAAGAGCTCTCGTCCGAGGTCATCGAACTCCTGCGTCCCGCATCGGCGGTCCGGCGCATGGGGCCGAGAAGCATCCAGATGCCGACCGGCAGCATGAGCATCACCAAACTCACTGGGGGAGCCACCGCTGGCTACATCGGCGAGTCGCAGGTGATCAGCAAGACCGAACAGTCCACCGGCAAGATCTCGCTGAACTGGAAAAAGCTCGCATGTGTGCTTCCCATCAGCAACGATCTCCTGAAGTTCGAGACCTTCTCTGGCGAAGAGATGATCCGTGACGACGCTGTTGCTGGTCTCGCCCAGCGCGCCGACCTCGCGTTCCTCTCCGATCCTGGCACCGAGCACACCCCCAAGGGTCTGTACTACCTGACCCCGACCGCGAACAAGCTGACAGCTAACGCGACCGTCAACCTCGCGAACGTCACCTACGACGTCGCGACCATGATCCTCACGATGCGTAACGCCAACGCTCGCATGCTCAAGTGCGGCTTCATGTGGGCGCCGACGACCGAGATGTACCTCATGTTCGCCCGCGACAGCAACGGGAACTATGTGTGGAAGGATGAAATGGTCGCCGGCACTTTCTGTGGCTTCCCGTTCACCGCAACCACGCAGATCCCCTGGACCCTCGGCAGCGGTACCGAGTCCCTCGTGTACTTCGTTGACTTCGCGGATGTCCTCATCGGCGAGGCGAGCACCCTCGAGGTCGAAGCCTCCGACTCCGCATCGTACTGGGACGGATCCGCGTGGGTCTCGGCCTTCGCAAACGACCAGACCGTGCTGCGCCTCATCGAGCACCACGACATCAACTGCCGCCACGAAGAGAGCCTTGTGATCATGGAAGGCACGAAGTGGAACCCATAAGGGCTGAATGAAAGAAAACAGGAGGACAGTGACATGACAATCGTAGCAAAAGACTTCGGATCCTACCTCGCCGCCGTGCCTGGGTTCTCAGACGGTGCGGCCGTCGCCGCCGGCACCGGAGATGCAACTGCCAAGGCCGGCGCGATCATCGACAACTTGGCTCTCGATCACCCCATGAGTGGGCTGATCGTGATCCCATGGGATTGCGACCTGACCGACACCAAAACCCTGAGCCTCTCGGTGAAGATCGAGCACGGCGACGACATCGCGCTCGGTGACGCTGCGGACTACACCTTCGGGGGCAGCGTCGTTGACCTCGGTATCGTCGTGACCAGCGATGGAGGCGGCGTCGAAGCCGGTGTCTCCGTCGTGCCCGTTGACCTCTCCGGGATCAAGCGGTACTGGAGGGTTGAGATCACCCCTGATCTCAGCGCGTCAGGCACCGACACCCTGACATTCGCCGCGTGCGTGGTCCTCGGCGGCCTCGACAAAATGGCGTAGGTGAACCATGTCTGATCTGATCAGCCTGCGATTCATCGCCCAGATGACTCCGTACTCGCCCGGGACCGTGGCATGGTTCAAGCTGGACTATGCCAAGAAGATCGTCGCTTCCAGGAAGGCGGTCTACGCGGTTCCACCGGCAGGCTGTGACGAGTACGGGGAGCCAATCAAAGGGGAGCCTCCCGTGGAAGACGAAAAGCCCGAAATCAAGACAGCCCCGAAGAAGGAACCGAAGAGCGGGCTCAAGTCCCGCAAAACCGGGAAACTCGGAACCGTGAAGAAGTGAGGTTCTGAATGGGTCTCTCTGTCACAACTGCCGCAGCGTCCACCGACCTGACCACGAGCGAGCGAGTCAAGCTCGAGCTCGGTATCTCGACGATGGAAAAGAACGAATGGCTGAAGATGGTCATTCCGGCTGCGTCGGCTGCGATCGAGGACTACGCGAACAACTTTTGGGCATACCAAACGTACGAAGAAGTGCTGTCGGGGTCCGGGTCAACTCGCTTGATGTTGGCTCGGACCCCCATCGTTGGCACCCCGACTATCGTTATCGATAGCGTCGAGGTCACCGACTTCAACGTCGAGGATCGCGAGGCCGGTGTCCTCTTCCGCACGCAGGGATGGATTCGTCAGGTGTCCTACTGGCCATCGATCTCTCGTGACTCAACTGTTTGGGACGACCACCCAAATATCTACGTGACCTACGACGCTGGGTACAACCTGCCATCATTCAAGACCCCGATTGCAGGAGCCTCGACTCTCCCGGCGAACATCGAACGAGCTTGCATTGTCACGATCCAGTCGTGGTACCGGCTGAAAGGCCGAGACCCGAACGTCTCGTGGAAGCAGGTCGGAGACCTGGCCCTCGGGTATCGCAAGCCGAGTGGAGATGACAGCGGGGTCGAGTTGCCGCCCGAGGCGCGCGCACTTATCTCCAGACGGATCTACTGATGTTCGAGGAAGACTTCCTCGAATGCATGGTCGATGAGATCACGGTCGAGGCCTTCACCGGGTTCGACGAGGACGGGCAACCGACCTTCGGCCCAGCGACGACCATCCAATGCCGGATCTCTCCGAAACAGCGGCAGATCCAGAATGTCCACGGCGCCGACGTGACCAGCGTCGCATCCATCTATCCAGCCTACGCGCCGACGATCGACCCCCTCGACAGAATCACATTGCCCAACGGCGAGCAACCACCTATCCTACGTGTAGAAGTACCGCCGGACACCGACGGAGCGCACCACACGAAGGTGATGATCTGATGCCAGCACTCAAAAGCACCACGCCGACCATGGCCGCGCTCAATTCGGGCACGAACGTCAATGTTCGTCTCCTCGGAGCGAAAGAAGCACAGGCGAATATCCGCGCGCTTGGCCCAGCCGCGCGCAGAGCGATGCTCTCAGCCTTCGAAAAAGAGGCATGGAAGATCATCAAGACCGCACAGGGTGGGTACGTCCCAGTCCTCTCCGGAGACCTCGTGTTCAGCGGTATGGTGCATGTCCATCCCGGCCAGTACCCGACTGTCGAGTTTGGGTTCGGCGGGAAGGCTAAGGCCTACGCCGTGATCCAGCACGAAAACGATGAGTTCAACCATCCATCCGGCGGCCAAGCGCACTACCTGAGCGTCCCAGTCGAGCGCGCCATGGGGCGCGTTGTGAACACCGTCGGAGAGGAAATAAGAGCTGAATTCCGCAAATACGACACTCGGAGATTCGCATGAGCATGGTGGACGAGATCGCTGTCCTCCTCCAGGATTCCGGCAGCGGGACGCTGGCTACGAATCTCTTCAAGCGGCACATGCCAAATGACCCTGACGATGCTTTGTGCATCGTTCAGTACGAGGGCGATGCTCCAGAATTCGTCCAAGACAACATCGACATCGAAGTCGAGCATCCATCCCTCCAGATCGTCTCGAGGTCACTGAACCCGAGAACAGCGGAGACGAACCTCGACGGCCCGTATCGATTGCTCATGAGGATCCGGAATCAGGTGATCAACGGCACTCGTTACGTCTCGATCACTCCGAAGATGACGCCGTCAATAGTTGACAGAGATGACAACGGGCGCTTCATTGCTCGCTGTGATTTCTTTGTCCGGAAGGAGTTGAGCAGTGCCATCTAAGAAACGATCCACACCCTTCGGATCGGCACCACTCGAGATAGCGGAGCCAGACCCGGAGTTGAAGCTCGATCTGGAGCCGGAGCCGGATCCGGGAGCAGAGCCTGAGACGGATCCTGTGCCGGAGCCGGAGCCGGAATCAAAGCCAGAGCCGGAGCAAAAATCAGAACCGGCGCCGCGGCCGCGGCCGGCGCGGAAGCCGAGAGAGAAGACCAAGTCGCCAGTGGTTGAGCCGGATGTCAAGGAGTTCCTCTGGAGCGGACAGACGCGCTACAGGTGCTCGAGGTGCCCGTACGATGCGGGGACACAAGTCGAGGCGTACAACCATTTCATACGAAACCACGCGCCAGCTCCTGCGCCACCTGTCCAGCAGATCGATACTGGGCTCGTGACATCAGCGGGCGAAAAGATTGTTAGACTAGAGGAGGCCCCAAATGGCGAGAACACCACTGACGGTAGTTGAACTGGATCGCACCCACCCCGGTGGGTCGAAGGCGATCTCGTATGTCGCCGCCGACATCGCGCTCGGAAACTCTTTCATTCTCACGGGCAGAGAGGTTCTGCTCATCAAAAGCACAGACGCGGGAATCCAAAGCGTTGTCATCGAGAGCTCCCCGGATTCGTTCGGACGCGAGGGAGACCTGACGCTCTCCATCGGCATCGGCGCCTACCATGCAATCGCGTTCATGGACCGATCCGGCTGGGTGCAGAGCGGGGGCGTCTGCCACGTCGATGCAACAGTCGCTACCATCGCTTTCGCAGTCATCCGTTTGCCCGCGGCATAGAGGAGTGACCAGTGGCACGGCAAATACTTCTGCGTAATCCTGGGTCTCCTGAAGGACTTATCGTCGAGTTCGACGGCACCAATGTGTCGTTCAAGCTCATGTCGGACGAGTCTGAACTTGTGACTCTTGCGGCAGCATCCGGGGCGTCAGCAGCCATTGCCGATCTCACTGAGGACTCGGGCGCGATCGGCGGCACGAATGACGGAGACATCCCAGACTTGACCACCCCCGGAGCAGCAGTCAATACGGCTGCGGTCCGTGAGTTGGCCACCAGAATCAACGAACTCCAGGCAGCCCTGAGAACCGCCGGCATCCTGGCGACGTAACGGAGGAAACAATTATGACAATTCCGAGCCATGGAACATTGCTCCAGGTCGGCGACGGGGCCACCACTGAGGCCTTCGCTACCATTGCGAAAATCAAGGACATCGGGGGGCCAGGCCTCAATCGAGGAACCCACGATGCCTCCACCCAGACGACTGACTGGTCCGAGAGCGTTCCGGGTCTGAAGAAGGGCGGGCAGATCACCGCCGACATCAACTTCATCCCGACGGACTCGACCCATAACTACTCGAGCGGTCTCCTCGCGGACTTCATCGCTGGGACCAAGAGGAACGTCCGAATCGTCTGGCCGGACCCGGGTCACACGACTTGGCAGCTCGCCGTGTACGTCGTCAACTACGAGCCGGATGCTCCAGTCGATGGTCTTCTCACCGCGAGCCTGACCTTCGAAGTCACCGGAGACCCGCCACCGAACTTCAACGTGACGTGAGGAAGTAATGACTAAACCTGCATACGGCAAGAGTTTCGATGTTGAGATGGATCTCGACAAACCGAGGAGTCTCCGCATCGACTTCAACACACTCTGTCGTGCAGAGGAGGTCAGTGGCCAGTCGTTTCTCAAAATGGAAGAAGAGATCACAGGAGTCCGGCTCAGGGCGCTCATCTGGGCCGGACTCCAGTACGACGACGGCGAGAAGCCGCTGACGCTCCCAGAGGTCGGCCTGCTCGTCGGCGCGTACTACATCCAGGTGATGACGGCGTTCATGGAGGCTTGGAACTTGGCTATGCCGGATGCCGATCCGGGATCAGAGGGGATTGGCAACGACGAAAACCCTCTGGAGACGGCCACGGCTCCGAGCTGAATTGGGAGACGCTGTGGGCCGTTGGACGATATGATCTCCGACTGACAAATGAGGAATTCTGGTCGATGGTTCCTCGGCAGTTCATCGAGTTGCTGAAGCGTGACCGCTGGGGCCGTCTCCGATGTGAGCACGGGCCAGCCATGATCGTCGCCGCAATTATCAGCCGAGGTGCTAAGCGAGCAGTTGACCCGACGAAATTCATGCCGTCTTATATCGCTCCGAAGAGGGAAGCCCGAGAGATGAATTGGCAGGCGAAGATGCTGGAACTCCGCAGTGTGATCGAGGGAGCGGGAGCCTAGCATGGCGTTAAACCTCTTCGTCGCCAACATCATGGCCAGGTTCTCTGCCGATACTTCTGGATTCGACAAGTCGATTCGGACGGCAAACGCCAGCCTCCGAAGAAGTGCCGAGGACATGACCCAGCTCGGCCGCTCGATGATGATGTCGATCACCGCTCCGATCGTTGGGATCGGCATCGCGACGACGAAGATGGCCATGGACTTCGAAACGTCCATGACGAAGATCATCACTCTCGTCGGGATTGGTAGAGACGAAGTCGAGAAATGGACACCGGCCGTCAAGTCGATGGCCGGGGAGACCGGAGTCGCCGCAGGCGAACTCGCCGAGGCCCTGTTCTACATCACGTCAGCCGGTATCCGCGGGTCGAACGCCATGAACGTGCTCGAGGCGTCAGCGAAGGCGAGCGCCATCGGGATGGGCGACACCAAGAGCGTCGCCTACGCTGCGGTCTCAGCCATGAACGCCTATGGTGAGGCGCACCTCACGGCAGAGATGGCGGTCTCAACCCTAATCCGCACCGTTCGCATGGGCAACATGGAAGCAGCATCGCTGCCGATGGCCTTTGGCCGTGTCCTGCCAGTCGCCGCCGAGCTCGGGATCAAGTTTCAGGACGTTGGCGCCAGCATGGCGATGATGACGCGGTCGGGCGTCACGGCCCGCCTCGCGGCGTTCGCCCTGCGCTCAATCATGATGACCATGGTCGCACCGACGGCTGAGTCAACCAAGGCCATGCACAAGCTCGGGATGACGTGGGAAGAGATCCGACAAATTGCTGTGAAGGACGGGCTGCTCGTCGCCCTCCAGAAATTAAAGGAAGCAACTGGCGGGAACGCCGAAGCGTTCCAGGATGTGATCCCAAATAGCCGCGCGTTCATCGGCGCACTCCAGCTCGTTGGGAAGAACGCCGAGTACTCCGACATGGTCTTCAAGCACCTCAGCGAGACCATCGAGGGCGATGTCCAGGAGACGTTCGATACGTGGTCAAAGACGTCGGCCGCAGACATGAAGAAGGCGTTTGCTGAGATCTCAGAGGCCTCCGTGAACTTCGGGTCCACATTGATGGGGATCACGGGCGCACTGAGGGTAGGCGCCACTGCCGTAAGTAAGATAGCTGAGGGGTTCTATCTTCTCCCGCCAGTGTTGCAAATGGCGATCCACGGGGTTGTTGGTTTCGCGGCTACGATGGGTGTTCTCACATTAGCGACAGGGATGTATCTGAGAGCTAAGGTCGGCCTGATTGGAGTTACCCAGAAGATGATCGGTGTGAATGCCGTAGAAATACTTTCTACCCTCAAGCTGGAGGCCGCGATAGAACTTGCGGCGCTGAATACGATCAAGCTAAGGGTGGCGCAGAGCGGCCTCCGTCTTGAGATGATGAAGGGCACGGCAAAGATTGGGACAGGCATCACCAACCTCACCGGGTACGGTGCTGCGGCAGCGGGTGCTGGCATAGCAGTGGCAGCAGTTGCTGCGGGAATTGCTGGCTGGAGCATCGGGCGATGGATCAGCGACATCACTGGCCTCACCAAGGCCACGGAGACCATGAAGGATCAGGTATCGTTGTACGCCGACCAGCTTGAGGAAGACGAAGACCTTTTCTACAGGACTGAGTACATGCTACTCCAGATCGCGAGGGCGTTAGACCACAACAGCGTGAAGTGGCTCGAGAGCGCGGACCACTCTAAAGCCAACGCGAGGCAAATGGCAGAACTCCAGAAAGAACTCATCGGGCTGAACAACACCGCCAAGCAGGCAGCGTGGGATCTGGCGAATTTGACAGACGCGCAAAAGCACCACATGTCGTATATGAGCAAAGAGCAGGCGCTCATCCGCTCGCTCGCTAATATGCGTATCGAAAACAATAAAGCAATCCGAGAAGAATACGACCTCGTAACGTCTCCCGAGGTTCGGCTCGCCGTCCGCCACCTCGCAGCCGAGTACGAGAACCTGAAAACTCAGGGCATCCCCCTCCCGCGGATCTGGGAAGCGATGCAGGACAAGCTCGAGGAAACGCTCACGCTCCAGTACGAGTACGGAGAAACGGCGTCTGAGTCGATCCGGAAGATGGCCGCCGAGATGAAGGAGAATGGCCTCCCGGCGTTCCAGGCTTACCTCGACAAGCTCGATGCTGGGACAGGCAAGCTCGACGAGCTCAAGGATAAGCTCAGCGGTACGTACGACGTGATGACGAGGCAGGACGTCAAAGACTCGTTTGCCACCATCCTGAAGGACATGAACGCGATGAAAGAGGCCGGGATCCCGATGGAGCGCATTTGGGCCGCTGTCGGAGATAAGATGAAGAAGACCTCCGAGTGGGCTGAGGACTACGGGATGGGCGTCAGCGATGGGTTCCGAGAGATGAACTACGAACTCATGAACAACGGGATCACCGCGCTCGACACCTACATCGGCAAGCTCGGAATCGAGTTTACGAAAAAGATCGACGATCTTCCTGGGATGCTCAAGCCTGGGATGGAAGCGATCAAGAAGCAACTCGGCGATGAACTCAAGGGCGGCTTCGGTGAGGGCTACGCCGAAGGCGCAAAGATGCTGACGGTCGAGCAACTCGCCATCAAGAACCAGTTGCTAGCTGGAGCGCAGGATGGGCTAAGCCAGGGGTTCGGAAAAGGTTTTGACGACGCCAAGACCCTAATCGACCAGTTCATCATCGACATCAAGGAAAAGAGATATGAAATCCCCGTCGTCCCGGACGAGTCCGTGTGGTGGAAGTTCTTCGACGACATAGCGAATGGCAAACGACCGGACACAGGGGGATAGATGGCCTTTCAACTCTCCGAAGTCGGGATCGAGCGTGGAGCGGTCCAGGTGCTGTTCGCTAACCCGCCGATCATCGTCGAGCGCCATGCCGAGAGCGGGCAGGGCACGATCTATGAGGTTGCAGTTCCCGGCAACCCGGTGGCCGTCCAGTACACTCCAGCGCAGCCGAAGATCTTCTTGCGCCTGAGGTGGGAGCAAGTCACCGATGCCCAGCTCGTGCTTCTCGAGTCGCTCAGGGCCGCGAGCGGAGTTGTTGTCGTGAAGCTCAAGCCTGGTGTCGCGGCTACTATCACATGCGTCTTCGGCCCCGACGAAGATCAGACAATCACGCAGTACACTGGTGACAGGCCGGAGAGCGACAAGACCGGGAATGCGCTTCCGGCGCTGATGAAAACTTCAAGGGTTGAGTTGACCCTCTTGAGAATGTAGGAGATCACTATGAGCAGCGAATTCATGATCCGTGACGCCGCAGCCCCGACAGATCCGGATTCGGATTTGCTACTCCGGCACGAGAACACGGTCAGCACTCCGATCAACAGCGTGTCATGGCTCGGGAACGGCTCGGCCATCTCAGATGTCTACACGGTGACCGGAGCATCCTCATCGACCGTCAACGTCACCGCAGACGATCCGAAGAACGAGCACGTAGCGTCTGGCATAACCGTCGTAGCCGACGATGCGACTGTGAATCGAGATGTCGTTCCGGGAGTCGGGATCGTATTCTC
>Ga0307380_10005652_pt1 | contig 16562 bp, 10 predicted proteins | sample UN3MG_FD_202239 | JGI IMG/M metagenome (GOLD analysis project Ga0307380, IMG submission 202239) | Soil microbial communities from Risofladan, Vaasa, Finland - UN-3 | ecosystem: Environmental > Terrestrial > Soil > Coastal area > Acid sulfate soil | place: Finland: Risofladan, Vaasa | collected...
AATGAATATTGCTGCGGATGCAATCATGATGCATGCTAAAAGATATTCTGATTTAGCTTTAAATATGGCTGAAAAAGAGTTAGATCTAAACAGAAGAAAAGAATTAGAAAATATATCCAAAAACTGCTCACACATACCTGCTAATACTCCGAGTACCTTCTGGGAAGCCTTGCAACATTATTGGTTCATCCATTTAGGTGTTATCACGGAATATAATACGTGGGACTCGTTTAACCCTGGAAGACTTGATCAACATCTTTATCCTTTCTATTCCAATGATATTTTAAATAAGAGAATCAATAAAGAACAAGTGAAAGAATTACTTGAAGCATTCTGGATTAAATTTAATAATCAACCCGCACCCCCAAAAGTGGGAGTTACTGCTGAAGAAAGCAGTACGTATACCGACTTTTGCAATATTAATCTTGGGGGATTAAAGGATGATGGAACTGATGGAGTTAACGAATTATCTTATATTTTATTGGATGTCATAGAAGAAATGCGAATCTTGCAGCCAAGTAGTAATGTCCAAATCAGTACAAAAACACCAGATAAGTTTCTTGAGAGAGCACTTGAAATTATAAAAACTGGTTTTGGTCAGCCTTCAGTTTTCAATGCGGATGCGATTATTCAAGAGTTAATTAGACAAGGAAAATCTGTTGTTGATGCTCGAAATGGTGGTGCAAGTGGATGTGTTGAAACTGGAGCATTTGGGAAAGAAGCATATATTTTAACGGGATATTTTAACTTGGTGAAAATATTAGAAATAACTTTAAACAACGGAATAGATCCCACATCAAAGAAACAAATCGGGTTAAAAACAGGAGAACCTATATCATTTTCTACATTTAATGACTTTTTTAGAGCATATTCTGATCAAGTTAAGCATTTTGTTAATATTAAAATTAAGGGTAATCGAACTATCGAAAATATTTGGTCTCAAAATCCAGCACCTTTTCTCTCCATTTTTATTGAAGACTGTATTAAGAATGGGAAGGATTACAATGATGGTGGAGCAAAATACAACACCTCTTACATACAAATTGTTGGAATGGGTTCAATTACAGACTGTCTAACTTCATTAAAATATAACGTTTTTGATAGAAAAATAATTTCAATAAATGAGATGATTAAGGCATTAGAAAACGATTTTAGAAGTTTTGAAGATATTCGGCAGAAATTAATCTCGCGTACACCAAAATATGGGAATGACGATGATTATGCGGATGACATTTTACGAGAAGTCTTTGAGTTGGTGTACAATAGTATTGATGGACACCCAAATGAACGAGGCGGCGTCCATCGCATAAACCTTCTTCCTACAACTGTTCATATTTATTTTGGGAAAGTAACTGGTGCAACTCCAGATGGTCGTAAAGCATTCACTCCTCTTTCAGAAGGAATTTCACCAGTTCAAGGAAGGGATATAAAGGGACCTACCTCAGTGTTAAACTCCGCAGCAAAAATTGACCAGTTAAGAACGGGAGGGACGTTGTTGAATCAAAAATTCACACCGCAGTTATTTTCAACAGATTCAGGTATCCAAAAACTTGCTAAACTTATAAGGGGATATTTTGAACTAAACGGACATCATCTTCAGTTTAATGTAGTGACTGCTAATATTTTAAAGAGCGCTCAAGTAAACCCTGAAGAATATCAGAATTTAATTGTCCGAGTAGCAGGTTATAGTGATTATTTTCTGAACTTGGGCTTAAATCTTCAAAATGAGATAATTTCTAGGACAGAACATAATACTTTTTAATTGTAATGTGAAGTAAAAATTTATTATATATCAAGCTATTTTAATTGATATCCAAAGCCTTTTTGGATTTTAATAGAGATTAGTGATATAAGGAAATGGTTAATAAAGGATTAGAAAGAGTTATAAAATTATTGCTTCAAAATCGAGAAGTAGCAGCGAAAAAAAGAGTAAAAGACGAGCGTAATGAAATGGAACATATGGCCAATATGATCCAACTTTCCAGTGATGTTGAAATTAAAAGTGTAACTATTGATGGAATAGATGCGACATGGTTGAAAACTCCTGGAGTTGAAGAGAAAAATTTAATTATATATCTCCATGGGGGAGGGTATATTACTGGCTCGTTTAACACTCACAAAGATCTCGTTCAAAGATTATCAAGAGAAGCAAGATGTAGAGTTATAACGATAGAATACGGTTTAGCACCAGAACACCCTTTTCCTAAAGGGTTAAATGACGTAATAAAAATATATAAATGGTTAATTAATGAGGAAAAATTTAAACCTAATAAAATAGTTATTGCTGGAGATTCCGCAGGTGGTGGATTAACATTAGCCACTTTATTAAAGTTACGTGATTTAGGAATTACGTTACCTGCAGCAGGAGTTTGTCTATCTCCTTGGACAGATCTAACTTTTGCTGGAGAATCATATTATGATAAAAATATCATTGATCCGGGAATCACTCTTGATGAGTTAATGTTTGATGCGAGGCTTTATCTTGGTAATGAGGATCCAAAAAATCCATATGTATCACCAGTTTATGCTGATCTAAAAGGATTACCACCTTTATTAATTCATGTAGGAACTGTAGAAAAGCTACTTAACGATTCCACTCGTATAGCAAAATCAGCAAAGAATGCAGGTGTGAACGTCACTTTAAAAATTTGGAAGGAAATGATTCATGTATTCCAAGCTTATGCCGTGTTAATTCGTGAAGGTCAAGAATCAATTAAAGAAATAGGCAGTTACATACTCAATCACATTAGTTAGCTATATGCTTTTTTGCTAATATCCTAATTTAAGTTGTTTCAAAAGTTCTATTAGTGAATCTGTTAGATTATAATTTTTTAATTCACTAAACTTCACAAATCTAGCGTCTAAAGCATCAGAGTCTGGTATGGGAGCTTGATCCATATTCTCTTCAACTTGCTCTACAAAATAATTTATCAGGACATAGTGATATTCGATGATTCCATCTTCATCATACATAATTTTATCAATTATTCCCGCTAACTTCGATACTTTTACTTTAAATCCCGTCTCTTCAAATCCTTCTCTTTCAGCCGCAGCTTCAGTTCTCTCGCCAAGTTCTAAATGCCCGCCTGGAATCGCCCAATATCCTGCATCAGGATCAAATTTCCTTTTGACCAATAATAATGTTTTATTACGAACAAGCAAGGTACCCACCCCGATATGAGGTCTGATGGGATATTTTCGAGTGTCAAAAAGAGTTAATTTTTCTCGGTCGACCATATTTGTACTACTACTTTAAGGTATATATTATTTTTATCATAATAAGAAATTATACAAATAATTAATAATTCCACCTAAAAATTTGGTGATCTTATTTTATTTTTTAATTCTGCTAAAGTTTAACTAGATACTTAGATTTTTATTTGAGAACTATGATATTTATCATAATCCTTTGTTAATCTAAAAAAAAACAATTCGAATTAAATTATTTAGTTCAAGATTTCAACGTTATTAACGATTATACTTAAAATGATAACAAAAAACAAGCAACAAAGAAAAAAAAAGAGAATTGTTTTATTTCTCATTTTTAATTTTATTTTTTCTTTTCCGATGATTTTTAGCAATATCTTTGACGAACCATTCTATTTTGGAGATATCAATAATTCTGGTGTCTTTGATGATCCTACATGGTATGATGATGAAGTAATGAATTTATCTTTTGAAATACCTCCCTTAGACATCCAAACTACTAAAGATTTTTCAGGAAAATCTTACCATTCTGTTAGTTTTGAAGATAGTGCTAACTTAGCAGAAGTAGGAAACCCCAAAATTCCATTTAAAACCGTAAAAATCCTATTACCATCGGGTTCTGAATATACTAATGTGAAAGTCTCCAGAGGACCCATGATTAATATTGAAGGGATATATAATATTGAACCTGCGCAAGCTCAAGTAAAAATAGGTTCATGGGAAATACCAAAATATCAAATAGATGAACAAGTATATAATTCAGAAACCGAATTCCCTTTCGACATGTATACATTTGAGGGAGTTCATACCTATAGAGGTTATGATATTTTAGTTCTAAATTTATACCCTGTTTCTTACATACCCTTAACAGGGGAATTATTATATACTCAAGAGATGAATGTTAAAGTATTTCTCAATGAAGCAATCCAAAATAATATTGGCTATCGATCGCTTCAAAAAGATAGGTTAGAGATACAGAAATTTGTAGATAATCCAGAGATGATAAATAGTTATCCTGATATGTCAACAAGAGTTCCATCCTTATCATTATCTCCGGGGTCTTACGACTATATAATAATCACTAACAATGCACTTAAAAACTCAGCTGGCGCTTACACTTTCCAAGATTTAGCGATTCAGAAAAATGTTACTGGGCTCCAAACGAGAATTATTACAACAGAATACATTTATGCTAACTATCCAGGTGGTGATGAACCAGAGAAAATACGTAATTTCATCATTGATGCCTATAGTACATGGGGTATAGAATACGTATTATTGGGGGGTGATGGTGATAAAATATTTGCTGGTGGTGAGAGTGGTGATAACATTATTCCCTCAAGAGGAATGTATGCAACAGCATATGGAGAATATGATTACAATATCACTTCCGATTTATATTATGCAGGATTAGATGGTAATTGGAACACAGATGGTGATAATATATGGGGTGAAAGTGGTGAAGAAGATCTTCTTACTGAAGTTTACATTGGACGTGCTCCCGTAGATTCAGAAACAGAATTATCTAATTTTGTGAAAAAGACATTAATACACGAGAATGAAGATGGTGCATATCTTTCTAAGGCATTAATGGCTGGTGAGGACTTAGGATGGATCGCTTGGGGTGGAGATTATAAAGATGAGATTAAAGATGGCTCAAGCGCTCAAGGATATACAACAGCAGGATTTCCAGATAGTTATACTATGGATACACTTTATGACAGGGATTTAGATCCAGGAAGATGGAATAAATCTGATTTAGCTGAATTAATCAATGATGGCGTTCACATTATCAATCACCTTGGACATTGTGATGTTGAATATGCAATGAAGATGGAAAATCACGATGTGGATGCTTTAACAAATACAGAATACGCATTCATATATAGTCAAGGTTGTTATAATGGAGCATTTGATAATATAGGACCTTGGGGCAGCACACATTCAAATGATTCAATTGTAGAGCATTTTGTAACTGAATCAAATGGTGCATTCGCTTATGTTGCGAATAGCCGATTTGGATGGGGAGATCCCTACGGTACAGATGGAGCCTCACAATACTACGATAGGCAATTTTTTGATGCTATCTTTAGTGAGGGAATTCAAGAAATCGGCAAGGCAAACCAAGATTCAAAGCATGATAATATCGGATACATTTCTCAAGAAGCAATGAGATGGGTTTATTATGAACTGAATCTGTTTGGTGATCCTTCGGCAACTCTGCCACCTCAAGCTAATTATGAAGCACCACAATTAAGTGATGAGGAATTTTCCCCTTCCACGGGCGATCAACAAACTTTATTCACATTTAATATCACTTATACTGATTCTGATGATAATCTACCGACAACTACTAATATTGAAATAAATGGTTCTACATTCAAAATGGAAAAAGCAGATGTGCTAGATATCAATTATACTGATGGATGTATATTTACATATTCAACATATCTTCAACCCGGGGATTATTTTCATAATTATAATTTTTCGGACTATGAATTTAGTGCAACATCAGGACCACACTTAGGACCTCAAGTTTCAGAGGCACCAAACAATAATATTCCCTCGCTTTCTAATGCTGGAGTATCGCCTAATTCAGGTTTTTGTAATCTAACGATGTTTCAATTTTCTGTTAATTATACTGACCTTGATAACAATGCTCCAGAATTTGTTAAGGTGTTTGTAAATTCATCTGAATACGAAATGGTAAAAGAAGATCCTAGCGACTACAATTATATGGATGGATGTAATTATGTATTTGAACTGGAATTAAATATCACAGGAAATTATAACTATGAATTTAATTGTTCTGATGGGACAAATATTGTATCCACTAGTCAATTTATGGATTTGAACGTTATAAAATCTCAGATATTTGATGGAATGTGGGTAAAACATATTTTCTCTATGGGATCTATTATCTATGATTCTGAATTTTCTTATTCATTCGATGAATGGACAATTTTTGATGTCACTTGGGATTTATCTTCCAACCTTGGATATTGGAAGGTGAATGCTAGTGATAGAATAATGACAGAATCTGGGGGAGCTTTATCCTTTGGAAATGGAGATCATACACCAGCTTGGTTCTTTTCAGACGTAGATGTAAATGATACTATATTGATATCCGTGGATGGAGAGGGAGATCACATCTTTAATTGTTCAAACCTTATAGAATATTTATTACCTGGGTTTGGAGAGGTTATAGTCTGTGTAATGGAAGATTTGACTGTTCCTGGGGGAAAAGCATGGTATGAAAGAAGCACGGGAATTTTATTAAATGGTACTTTCTACTATTACGGAGGAAGCTACAACTACACTTTAGATTTTGTAACCACAAATGTAAAATTTGATTATGTTGCAAATGATCATCCACCAGAAATCTCAAATTTAAAAATAAACCCAATATCTGGAGATCAAACGACTTTATTCAATTTTAACGCGACATATACTGATCTTGATAATAATAAACCAATTTATATTAATTTAAACATAAATGGAACGAAATATCCGATGGAAAAGGTTGATCTTTTGGATTCTGACTATATAAATGGGTGTGACTATTATTATGAATTATATCTACAACCAGGAAATTATGAGTACTCCATAGAATGTAGTGATTGGCTCTACTACTCATCTTCATTAAAGTATAGTAATTTAACAGTTACAGAAATAGCTAATTTGAATGCTCCTAATTTAACTGAAGGTAATTTGTCACCAGATTATGGATATACAAATATGACTCACTTCATTTACTCAGTAAATTATACAGATCTTGATAATAATGCGCCTTTATTCATTACTTGCACGATTAATAGCACCATACATGAGATGAGCAAATTAGAAATATTTGACGATAACTACATGGATAGTTGTGTCTTTATTTTAGATTTACTATTAAAACAATCGGGAAATTATGAATATTCATTTGAATGCAGTGATGGCGAAACAGAAATAAATATAGGACCCTTTATCGGTCCAGAAGTGAAATCATCAATATTCTTTGAAAATTTATACATAGAACATTCCTTTGAAACAAGTGGTGTATCCTATGATTCTAAGTTCATATATACTTACCATTCTGGGGATCTATTCACAAATAAATGGAATATTTCGACTTACACGAGTTATTGGCAAGAAAATATATCCACTCGTATTATATCAGATCCAGTTGGGATGCTTACTTTTGGAAATGGAGAGCATTCACCAGTTTGGATATTTCAAAATGTAAATATCGGAGACCAATTTGACATATCTGTATTAATTGATGGAGACCATATCTTTAATGTAACAGGAGATACTATATTCACTATCGAAAATGACGGATATGTAGAAGCATGGATTTTAGAAGATCAAACACTTCCTGGGGGAATTGCATATTATGAAAAAAATACGGGAATTCTTCTGGAAGGATTGTTCTATTATCAATCAGGAGCTGCACAATATTCCTTCTCATTCATAGAATCTAATGCTAAGTTCAAATATTTGCTACCTAAGACTTTTATCCTTTCAAGCGATGCCAATTCTCCAGATACAGATGGTTCATTTGATTTAGAATGGACGACTTCAGAATATGCTAATAATTATACAATCTATCAATATTATAGTTTCATAACAGAGATAAATGAGAGCCTTACCATACCTAAAAGCGAATTGGAGGATTTATTTTATTCTATAACTGATTTAACTAATGGAGTATATTATTTCATAGTGGTTGCTGTCAATAATCATGGACATGCATTTTCAAATTGTATTGAAGTTATAGTCAATATTCCAAGCTCTCCGTCACCCCCACCTTTAATCCCAGGATATAACTTGTTTATTATGGGATTTGTGGTATTAATAACTACATTCATCATATCATCCAAGAAAAAGAAAAAATAAAGTATTAATAATTACTTTTTTTTAAATTCTTATTCTAATCGCCTTTAAACATAATAATAATTAAGTTAATTGAAAAATTACTAAAAAGAGAATATCATGGTACGACCCTCATATTGGCCAAAAGAAGGACAACCACATAGGGCTGAAGAATTTACTTGGATCGTAAAAAACAAATTTGCAGCGAGTTGGTGGCCTGATCCTCCTGTATTTAAGCGCTATAAACGAGAGGGTATTAAAGTAATCATAAATTGTTCAGAGTATGATAATAAAAAGGATATTCCTGAAGAATTTCATTATTATCATATAGATGTTCCAGATTATGGATTACCTACTGAAGAGCAAATCTCACGATTTCTACAGATATGCGATGAGCATAGTCAGAAAAATGAAAGAATTGTTGTACACTGTGTTGCTGGATGTGGCAGAACTGGGCAATTTGTAGTTGCGTGGGCAGCACATAATGGGTACATCCCAAAAGATATGGACCCGGTAAATTGGATTAGAAAATTAAGACCTTGCAGTTTGGAAACTAAAGAACAAATGGAATTTGCGAGGAAATTAGCCCAAAAGTATCAATTAAATAATTAATGCAAAATATATATGTAATTGTTTTTATAATGTTTATAACTTCGATTTTTTATTAATAGATTTAAAACTATAAATTTTCAGGGATAACCGTGCAAAAATCAGATTACCTTTACATGATCCTTGATAATGTATTGGCTTTTAGCATCCAGCTTCCTCCTGAATACCAAGGAAATGGGTTGAATAAACACCTTGATAAGTTTGATGAAAACGCTCTAATGGTTGTTGCAGGGTTCAACAAAAATTTCTTACGGCACTTCTTAGACCAATCAAGAGGAAAAATTCAGAAAGATGTTGAAGAAGAGCTAAAAAAGATGGAAGTAATCTCATACATGATCGGTCCCACAGGAAATCTAAATTATTTTGGAGAAGAACAACTTGATTACATATTAGATAAGTTACCATCACTTAAATTAGAAGAAATTGATGAAGCAAAAATTAGCTTAATTGCTGATGAAAACTTACGCCAGCAATTTGGGGGTACTGGAGGTGGTTATAGTGTATCGGAAGCGCTAGAAAATCAATTAACTAGTGCTGCGTTTTATCTAATGAATATGGGTTATTCCCGACAAGAAATTCAACAAAAATTCAATGCAGTTCGTAGCGATCCATCTAAAATAGGGGAATTGTTCAATCTTCAACAGAAAGAAATATATAACATGCCTGCTGAACTTGAACGAGATCAAGGTTCTACTTCAACCATGCAATCCCCTTCTGGAAATGAAAGTATTTCAGTGGACCAGACTCCAAGTGTTCAAGAAGCCATAGAACGTCATATGCAATCAATTCATGAAGACATTACTGATGAAAGAGCTCAAAAGGTAAAAGAAATACTAAGCGAAATTAAAGATTATGCCAGAGAAATGATGAACGAGCTTCAAGAAAAAATTTTCCTACAAATGCATCCTGATCGATTGCAACGCGCTCTTAAGATGTTGAAATTGACTAAACGAAAATCAAAACGAATGGAACTAATTATTGAATGGTTTGCATCCAGTCTTTTGCTATCTAAAATTGAATTGAAAGTAGAGCATTGGCAAGTGTCTTCTAGCGCAGGTCACGGTGATGCTGGTGTTTTTACCGCAGGAATTGATTTTTCACGTTATGACAATGTCATTAAAGATTTTTCTGATGATAAATTGACAAAAATTATAAATATCGCCCGGAAAATCCTTCAACATCCGACTAAAAAAGCAATTCAAAAGCTTGGACAGGATCTCATTGCAGAAACAGGTTTTGATGAACATTTGTATTTCACTGATTGATTTATTTTAGGTTTTTACTATAATTTTTAGAGAAAAATAAAATATTAAAGAGGAAATATATAATGCCTTATTTTAAACATAATGGGTTAGATCTTTATTACATTACTGAAGGAAAAGGAGAACCTTTAGTATTGATTAGCGGTTTAGGGAGCAAAAATAGTTGGACATTTCAATTACCTTACTTAAGTAAAAAGATGAGAGTAATAATACTTCATAATCGAGGTGTGGGTAGAAGTTCACGACCAGATTATCCATACACGATGACCATGTACATCGATGACGTAAAAGCACTCTTGGATCATCTCGGGATTAAAGAAAAGGTGCATCTTTGCGGAATTTCAATGGGAGGAATGATTGCTCAACATTACGTTTTGAAATATCCCGAAACAGTAAAAACATTAATTCTATGTGCCACTACCGCTTATCATGAGGAGGTTTCCAATGTTGTTAATTCACAGAAAGAAATGGAAAATAGTACACTTGAACAAAAGTTTAAAGTTCGAGTCGCTGCTTTATATTCAAGGCCATTTAGAAAAAAACTGAAAACTGATGTTCAAATTTATGAAATTTTAAAGAATAATTTCATAGAGGACCCTACTAGACTTCAAGATTATATTAATCAAGGTGCAGCAGTAGGAGATCATGACACTCGAGATCGATTATCCAAGATTATCCAACCTACCTTGATTTTAGTAGGAAGTGAAGACAGGATTATTCTTGGTCTCCATAACTCAGAGTTGCTTCACGAAAAAATTCCAAATTCAACATTAAAAATAATAGAAAAAACGGGGCATGGTTTTGTTGTGGAAGAGCACGATAAAGTTAACAAATTAATAATGGACTTCATTCATGATAATTCATCCTAATTCCTAATATCTCATTTTTTAAATACAGTGGTTCCCCGAATAATGGTTTCCATGACTTGAAGTTCTTTGATTTTGTCAATTGTGATTTTTAAAGGATTTTTATTTAGTATCACAAAATCGGCAAATTTCCCTGCCTTAATGCTACCTTTTAGATTTTCTTCGAAAGACGCATACGCTGCATCAATCGTGAACGTTTTTAATGCTTCTTTCATATTTATTCTCTCTTCAGGAACAAATTCGTTGCGATTAACTAGAGCATGTAGTCCCATTATAACACTGGGATCTTCAACGGGACAATCAGAACCAGAGATTAATAAAACACCAGCATCAATAATTGATTTCATGGGGTACGTGTATTTACAGCGTTCTTTACCTAAGCGTTTTTCTAACCAACCATATTCTGAATTTATAAATTGAGGTTGACAGGAAGCAATTATATTATATTTAGCCATATCTTCAAGAACATCTGCTTTTAGCATTGAAGCATGCTCAATTCTATGCCTATGATTCTCACGGGGTGATTCTTGTAATAATCTTTTATACAAATCAACAGCAATACGATTTCCTTTATCTCCTATAGCATGAATACAGATCTGAAAACCATCTTCATGAGCGATTTTCATTTTTTCATACATATCGTCCGTTTCTACTACGCAAAATCCGCACATTCCCGGTTCGTCAGTGAATGGCTCATACATGCATGCTGTCTTAGCTCCAAAAGTACCATCCAAAAACAGTTTAAAACAACCCAATTTAAACTGGCTATCTTCTTTACCACCGTCTAGAGGAGGTTTTTTTAATCTCTTCAGTTTTTTGGGTTTCTCGGTGTTAACCATTACATACCAATTTTGATAAACGTGCGATTGAATGGATTTGAGTAATGGAATCTCGACAACTCCGAAATCGCCAAATTCTCCTCCCGCGTCAGAATGAAGAATACCGTGAAGAGAAGTTAGTCCTTGAGACGCTAAGTAATTAAAAGCTTTTATAGCGGCATCAGCTAATTCCTTACCAGCTGGAAATGAAACTTTAGATAATATTGGGGATATAGCAGTTTCAGAAATTATTCCTGTTAATTCGCCGTTCTCATTTCTCCTGATTTCACCTCCTTCTGGTATTGGTGTATTTTCATCGATTCCTGCTAATTTTAAAGCTTTCGAATTTGCTATCCCTATATGACCATCATAGCGTAAAACGAATACGGGATGGTTAGGGCATACCTCATCTAAATCCCATTTTGTTGGTAGGACTGGAATTTCGAGTTTTTCTTCAGATAGGTTTAAAGCAATGATTAATTTATCATATGGTTTCCCTTTTATTGCTTTTTTTAGAGCTCTTTGGAGTTCTTGCAAGCTAGTTACATCTGAGACATTGGGGCTTACTTGATAAAATACGAATAAAATCGGGTGAAGATGACAGTCTATAAAACCAGGAAGAAGTGTCGATCCTTTAAGATCAACAATTGAATAATCTCTTCCAATTTGAGCCTTGACTTCTTCGAATGTTCCAAGAACTACTATTTTTTCACCTGTAATACCCACAGCTTCTACTGTGGGAAGGTTATCTTCCATTGTAATAATGGGACCATTAAAATAAATTTTCGAAATCATGATTCATTCAATCATTTTCATTTGAACAAAATTACATAAGAAGAATATAAACTGATTCATAAACCTTAATGATACCAACAAAATGATACTCTATTTGTACTTGGGCAAAAGTTTAAAATATTTCAATCAATTCAAAGGATCAAGGTAAAACAACTAAAATGATTTATTAAATCACTAAAGGCGATACCAGATGGTTAAAAAACAAGATTTAAAGAAACTTAATTCGATAATGCAAGAAGGAAACACGTTCAAAAATGAAAAGAAATATAATGAAGCAATTGAAAAGTATTTTGAAGCCCTAAATTTCGTTGAAACTAAGGTAAAAGAACTTGCTGATAAGGAAGACGAATTAAACAGTATACGTTCACAAATAGATCAAGTTTATTCAATTGAAATAATTGATTATGTCGATAGATTGCGCGAAAACGTGAATAATCACAATTATGCAGAAGCTTTCCAAACATTGGATGAGGCCATGAGGATTGCTGATAAGATTGAAGACATTAAAATGCGGAATTATGAAATCAAGGATATAAATTATCTTATTAACAAAACTAAATTTGATGAGTCAATCAATAAAGCGAAATTAATAAGAGATGAAGGTAGATATGACAACGCTATCAGATTATTAAAATACACTTTGGTTCAAGCAGAAAATTTCCACGCTGATGATCCTGATCATAAACAGATAACCGATATAAAGAATGCTATTAATGAGACCTATTTAATACAAACAAGACTACTAATAGAACAAGGCAATAAATTAAAAGGTGAGAATATTAGTGAAGAAGCACTAAATTCCTACCAAGAGGCTCTAAATATTACGGATAAATTCTTCAAATCTGAATTAAAATCAAATGAAATTGCTAATTTAAAAAATTTAATTAATCAGGTTCACGTCAATTCTATTAAACCGATAGTAGAAGAGGGAGAAAAATTATTTGAGGAAAATCGGTTTGAAGAAAGTGTCAAAAAATACGAAATGGCATTGGAAATTGCAAATAAGATGTTCCCATCAACACAGAAGGATGAAGAAATTAGTAAAATCAACTCGATAGCAGCAAAAACAACAAATCCTACATTCGTAGAGCGGATCAAGCCAATTTTGGATAAGGGAAAAGAATTAATTATTAAAGAATTTTACGAGGAAGATGTCAATATTGTAAACGAAGCTATTGATATCTTTGATGAAGCCCTCAAAATTTCAGAAAACATGGCCGATGCTGAAGATAAAACTCAAAAATTAGAAGAAATAAGGAATTTGATTAATAAGACATGTCAAGCAAGAATTAACTTACTGAAAGATAGATCTTTCCAACATATTGCTCAAAGAAATTTTCAAAAAGCAGTCAATGAATTATACGCCGCGATTAGTATAGCTAAACGAATGGCAATACCTGAAGGAATAAATGAGGTTTTCAAAGGTTTAAAAGATTCTGTAAATAAAGTATATATTTTGCAAATAGATGAAATTCTCAATCAAGGTCAAACGTTTTTAAATCAAAAAGACTTTGATAAATCAATTGATCTGTTTAATGATGCCCTCAAGATGACAGATAAGATGTATCTCACTACAGAGATGGAGCAAGAAGTGAGTAAAATTAAAAGTTTGATTTATCAAGCTGAGCTAAAAGACTTGGTGGGGAGAGGAGATTTAACGGAAGAACAAAAAAAATTCGAGAAAGAACTTGAGAAGTTAAATAAGAAAATGGAGTACGCGAAAACCATCGATGATATTGATCGCCGATATGATGAAATGGATAAAATTAAATCATCCATTGACGAGATACATTTCTCAGAAATTAAACTATTAGTCGAAAAGGGGGTACAACTATCTGATAATAAAGAATTCGAAAAAGGATTCAAAAATTTCGAAAATGCAATGAAAGTCCATGAGCTCATTAAGAGCCCAGAATTCAAAAATAGAGTCCCAATTAGGTTTAATTATAAGAATGAATTAATTAAAAAAGCTAGGATTGATATAATGGAGAATAAGTATGAGGAAGCAATTAAAAGTTGTGAAAAAGCATTAGAATTGGATAACTCATTTATTGATGCTTATTATCACATTGGGATAGCAAATATACGAAAAAAAGAATATGATTTAGCGAGAATTTCTCTTAGAAAAGTTATAGACCTCAAACCAGATCATTCCGGATCCTGGAATCTTGTGGGATTTACTCATGAAAAAAAAAAGGAATTTGATGCTGCATTAGCAGCGTATGAACAAGCTATTAAGTACAAACCGGATTTCGCTGAAGCATATTATAACAAGGGAAATGTTTTGAAAAACAAGTTGCAGCATGAAGAAGCCATAAAATCATACTCAAAAGCAATTGAATTCGATCCTAATCTATCGCTTGCTTGGCTTTTTTTGGCATCAGAGTTTTTTGGTAAGAAGGATTATGATAAAGCAATTCATCATCTTGAAAAGGCAATAGAAATTGATTCAAGTTTAGAAGAAGGATTCAAAGATCAAATAGATCTATTTAAGCAAACTATTAAAAAGATGAGCAATCGACTCGAAGAATTTTACCACGATAGACGATGAGTTGTATAAAAATTTTATAAAAATAAGAAGATAAAAAAATTGTTTTTACTATTATAAGAGATTTGAAGCATATTGATTAACTAGATACTCAATTTTATCTCGTTCTATTTGTGCTCTCTCTGATTCGGGACACATATTCTCTAAATGACGAAATAACTCTTCTAAGCCTATTTCTGATTCGGTCATATCTACTCCTTCCATTTCATTCAAAATAATAGAACCCAAAAGGTTCTTGGAACGTTTGAATATGATAGTGTGACCCTTCATCTTCAGTTGATTTAATTCGGAATGGAATGACTCTTTAATAAAGCTATTAATAGCGGCAAACAAAGGGATGACAATAGCACTTACTAAATATCTAACATATCTCAAAATTTCAATTGTTGCAAATAACATTTTAACATTCGCCTCCTTATTTTAAAAAAAGCTCCCTTTGAGGTTGGGCGTCTCTTTTATTAATTCTTTCCTTATCTTCTTAAAAATTTCTGAAAATTCAATTGGGACATTTTCTATTTGAATATTTTGTTCTTGATTTATTCCTTCAAATATTGTTTTTTGATATCTTAACAAAATTTCTTCTGTTAATAATCCTTTAGTATTCAGTATTTCTATCAATTGTTTCAATGCAGGTTTGTAAATTTCAGTTTTATCTCTTTTTGAAATTAATATTGAAAACGAAAATAGGTCATCACGATCAGCATCTTGTTCAACTTTAAATGTATATGAAATTAGGTTATACTTTTTGTATTTATTTAGGAAAAATTCTCCCGTTTTTGCTCCATATGGTAATGATTTTGATAATACTCCAGATATATCCGCATTGTCCATATTTAAAGCAGGAAATGCGCTCAGAATTTCAGGATTTGACCCTATATATCCACCCAATTTTACTATAACAGAATATTCGCTAGTCAAGTTTTGTACACCTTATTAATATTTTTTTGAATACAAACATAAAAAATTTCAGAATTTGTGTGTCTTTTTATAAATGATAAAAATACATCTTTTTAAAATCGAAGAAATAAACTAATTTTTGTACTCAAGTAACGTATGAATTTTTGATTTATGGGTATAAATAATAACAATTTTTTAATTTAGTACATTAATTGGAATTTTTGTATATAAATTTAAAAAGATAAAGTCTATTGAATTTACCAAGTTTATGCTAAAAACTCATTGCTTTCAGGAATTTAGGCCATAGAGTTGCCTTCGAAACCAAAGGAAGCTGAGCAAAAAGGCGCTCTCCGACCCATCTGTCATTGTCGGTGTTATATTTGCCCAGATCTTGGATCATCAATACATCGTAAACAAAATTTCTCACTGTTTTATTTTTCAACAACATTTCTGTATATGCGTTCCATATAGATTTCATTGAGTTTTTGTTTCCATAGAATAAATACTCACAGGCATTACCATTCCGAAAATAACCATCAAGCAAGAGTCGATTTATTTCTTGGTCATATTTAATCAATTCTACACCTGAAAAGTCTGTGCTATTAGATAATAAGGGCTCTATTACCCTTGAAGCAATATCAGCACTAGCTAATCCACATAACATCCCTTCATAAAAAAAGGGAGTGACCAAACCCGCAGC
>Ga0307380_10005653_pt1 | contig 16561 bp, 10 predicted proteins | sample UN3MG_FD_202239 | JGI IMG/M metagenome (GOLD analysis project Ga0307380, IMG submission 202239) | Soil microbial communities from Risofladan, Vaasa, Finland - UN-3 | ecosystem: Environmental > Terrestrial > Soil > Coastal area > Acid sulfate soil | place: Finland: Risofladan, Vaasa | collected...
CATCGACGGCATTGTTGGCGTTGTCGAGGCAGTATTTGGTGAGGAATTCTCTGGCTTTTTGGGGATCTTCCTTGTAGAGGCGGAGGGCTTCTTCTTCGATCTGAGCTTGTTCAGTAAAAGCATTGTCCTCGATCGGTTTCCAGACATTTGCGATGTCTTGAGTCATGTCTTGCCACCGGAACAAGGCTAATTTACTAACTCTGCGGAAGGCCCACCAGGCACAATCCGTCCTGTACCCCCACCGGCCATCGACCATATAAGAATCCGGCATCTTGGATATACCGCAATAAAACGGTATATGCGGCGTCGTCGCAGGATTGTCATATCCCAACCAGACAACACCGCCGATCGCATTCGGCAACCACTCTCTGGACTGCGTGACCTGGAGGTATGTGGAATAGGGCACACAGATCGTTCTGTGCCGCTCGATATTCAAAAGCTTTCTCAACTCTCCATTCATAAACGGTGTGGCCACCGGGCTTTTAACTGCCTCACCCTTGCTGTTCGAGGTCATCATCTGTGTCGTAATGTCAAAATTCGTGCCGTCATAGGCATCCCTGAAGATCTCGAGGATATCCGGGACCGATATTTTTTCGTCCGGTTTGACTGAAAGCGGATAATTCTCTGAGTAAGGATTTAGATTAAGTGAAGGGGCCAACCAGCTCAAAACTCTCCACTCCCTAAGACGCGTGCCCAAACTCGTACGCGTTTCCGGGGCATATGCATAACAGAATTCAAAGGGTTTTCCACTTTTGGGGTCCCACCAGCCCATCTCCTCGGCCAGAGAATACGCATTATTCGAGGCCATAAATTTATCCTTGTCTTTGAGGTCGATCTCCCTGATCCGGCATCCGTTGGCCGACACTGCGATTTCATCATCCGGGATCCTTGCTGCGGCCCAGACAGCACCCTTCCTCCCCTTCCCTGGCCCCAAGATCTCAAAGAACCAGATTTCTTTAGGATCGGCGAAAGTGAAACATTCACCCGCATCGATGTACCCGAATTCTTTAGTCACTTCATCGACAACCTTGATGGCTTCTCTGGCTGTTTTGGCTCGCTCCAAACACAGACGGTAAAGCTCTGGGGCATCCAGAATCCCCTCACTGCTCACAAGCTCTCGCCGCCCACCGGAGGTGGTTTCTCCGATTGCAAGCTGATATTCATTTATCACTGCGTATGCTGTGTTGATGTACGCATACGTCTCGGCGACTTGAGGGATCTTCCCTTTGGGCAGACGATCCGGATGATCCGGACCTTTTGTCCTCTTGGAATGGTAGTAGACCGTGCACATATCTCCAGGTTTATGCTTTATGCGGGGGACAACATTGATCCATGTGCGGTCTGTGCCCGAATCGCAGGAATGTGACGTCATAGTCGACCCATCGACTGACGCGAGTTTCCCCACAAGTACGCTCGTACATCCATCGAACTCTATAAGCTTATCGTCTGGGGGCTCAACTGAAGTGGCTTGCAAAAATAAAGTGATAAAAGCGATAAATCCGAAAAAGACGATTCGTTTTCTTGAATCAAATTTTTTCATGGATCACTTCCTCCGCATTTTTACTTATCATTCTGTGTGTCCCGGGCTCTAGGTTTTTTCTGTATTTTGGTGAATAAAAACGAATTCTCCAAATCCACGGTGGGACGCTTGACAGATAACATTTCACAAATTTATAACACAGAGAAGATTTGAACGTCAAACAAAGCTTATTCTTCTTCTGCTTAGCTAGAATATTCTTTGGATACTACAAACACCTTGACAACAGACACCCCCTGCATTGACTGTCAAACATACCTATGCTATAAGTGCAGTCAGGCGGGAAAAAATTCAATGAAACAATCTGAACCATCCAAAAATGTTAAAAACTCCGATCCTTTAGCGCAAACTCAGGATCAAGAAATAATCTCTCCCAAAACATCTTCCGCTCCTCAGGAAGAGATGCTGAGTTTTTTCTTGCTTGATGATGCCAGTTCACAGATCACTCCTTTTGCGCTAGAACTGGAGACACATAAACGAATCGCCGCTGACAAGACACAGAACCTTGAAACACGTTTGGAAGCCTACGAAGACATTTTTGAGTCAGAAGTGGGAGATACGTCCTTAGCTCGGGCCCGAAACATCGAGCGGGAAGTTGGATTCCGGCAGCTCTACCTCAAATTTGAAGGGGGAAATCCCACGGGCACCCAAAAGGATAGAATTGCCTTCACTCAAGTTCGTGATGCTGTCAGGCGGGGCTTCGACGCCATCACGCTGGCCACTTGTGGCAATTACGGTGTGGCTATGGCGTTTGCCTCCTGCCTTGCGGGACTTCGCTGCATTATCCATATTCCAGAAACTTATCACACAAAAAGAGCTCAAGAAATGAGTGATTACGGCGCGGAGATCATTCGTAATGAAGGAGATTATGAAAAATCGGTCATACTATCACGGGAATATGCCGAATCCAATGAAGTCTATGACGCAAACCCTGGGGGAGCCAATACAATCTTGCAGCTGAGGGCTTATGGAGAAATCGCGTACGAAATCTACGACGAACTCAGAGACGCCCCCAGCTTCGTGGCTGTTCCGGTCTCGAACGGGACAACTCTTGCGGGCATCTACAAGGGTTTTGTCAGCTTGTATCGACGTGGAAAAACATCCAAGATGCCCCGTATGATCGCCGGGTCATCGTTCGGGAAAAATCCGATCATCTCTGCCTTCTTGAAAAAGATGCCCGAGTGTGCGGACCTTAAACCCGAACAAATCCGCGAAACATCAGTCAATGAACCCTTGATCAACTGGCAGTCTTTGGACGGGGACCATGCGCTCGAAAGCATTCGCCTCTCACGGGGATGGGCCTCCTACGCCAGCGATAAAAACATGATGAATTTCTCGCGTCTCATCCGTGAAAGGGAGGGTTTGAACATACTCCCTGCCTCCACCGCGGGCCTGATCGCCCTGCTTGACCTGCACACAAAAGAGAACCTCGGAAATGACCGCTTTGTGGCTATCCTGACAGGGAGGAAGTGATGGCAGATTTTCCAGAAGGAAACGCGATCATCTTTTGTGAAGAAGCGTTCGGAACTCCCAACGGCAAGACCGCTCACGGCCTTGTGCGCCGAACGAAACGCTACAGTGTTCTTTCGGTCATTGACTCGACGTGTGCATTCAACGACTCAGGAGAGATACTGGACGGCAGACCCAATGGGATCTCCATATTTCCAGACCTCTCTACAGCGCTGGACAACACACGGACAACCGGGTTGCATGCAACCCATTTTGTGATCGGATTGGCTCCTGACGGAGGTCGATTGAGCCCGGAACACCGCACATCGGTCATCGAAGCTATCCAATCAGGGCTGAACATCGACTCTGGCCTCCATGATTTTCTCTCAGAGGATGAGGAGATGAACCGGTATGCTCAAGAACATAACGTTCGCATTCGCGATGTCAGAAAACCGCCACTGCTCAGCACTTTACATTTTTTCAGCGGAAAGATAGAACAGGTCAACAGCCTAAAAGTGGCTGTCCTCGGTACAGATTCCGCTGTGGGCAAACGCACAACAGCCTGGGTCTTGACCGAGGCTCTGAACGCGGCCGGTAACCGGACAGAGATCATAGGGACAGGTCAGACGGCCTGGATGCAGGGAGTGAGCTACGGCATCATCATGGATTCTCTGATCAATGATTTCGTCTCTGGGGAGATCGAACATGCTGTGTGGTCCGCCTGGAATGAGTGCCGTCCCGACGTGATCATTATCGAAGGACAGGGAAGTTTAATGAATCCCGCCTATCCAGGTGGCTTTGAAATATTGGCAGCGGGTCGTCCGGATGTGATCATACTGCAGCATGCTCCGGCCCGTAAAGATTACGATGGATTTCCCGGATACCCGATCCAGCCACTGGATATCCAGATCAAAGCTGTAGAGCTCATTTCAGAAAAACCTGTGGTCGCCGTCACGATCAACCACGAGAACCTTTCCAGGGACTTGATCGCCTCGACCTGTCAGGAGATCGAGCATCGGATCGGAAGGCCTACCGCGGATGTTCTCTTACAGGGTACGGATAAAATCATTCAAACAATTCTATCATTCCTTGGGGCAAAAAGCCCAAAAGAATAAACGATACAGTCGGAGAATGAGCATAACCAACACGATAAAAAAAGTGCAAACGCCAGCATCTTCACGGGAGGATCCACTCCGCACACTCAAAGTGATCCAAAAATTGGAAATCGGCCCCGTCGAAGTAAGGTCGAATAGGCTGATTTCTCCCTATTCTGTAAGAACCGGGGAGGGTAAATCAGTTTTTAAACTCATATACCGTTTTGAAGAAGACGTCTTTGACCCAAAAGACCGAGCCTCACTCAACCTTGCCACCATGATCGCTGCACAGGTGGCCATAAATTACGGCCTCTTCTGTGAAAAAATCGTCTTTCACGATCGTTTGGGCAAAGAAGACATCCGCTTCATCGAAGATATGATGGTCAACACAGCACGCGAGATATATGTGATGAAATTTCTCCGGCCAAACCCTTTCCTTCTCGGCGAAGCTTCAAGCTTCCCTTTTGTAAAGAAGGACAACTATCTACAAGCAAACCTTGAGTTCCCATCCCGGACAGAGGAGAGAACAAAACTCTCCTATTGGGGAGGAGATAAATCCAAACATGCCGTTCTTTCCAGCGGCGGTAAGGACAGTCTCCTGAGCTTCGGACTCTTGAAAGAGATCGGAAAGGAAACCCATCCCATCTTCATCAATGAATCGGGAAGGCATTGGTACACAGCGCTCAACGGGTACCGTTACTTAAAAGCCACCTACCCCGAAACAGCCAGGGTATGGACGAACTCAGACAGACTTTTTTCCTGGATGTTAAGACATATGCCTTATGTGAGACAAGATTTTGCCAGGATTCGCTCAGACGATTACCCGATCCGCCTTTGGACAGTGGCTGTATTTCTTTTTGGCGCCTTGCCTCTTCTTAAAAAGAGAGGGATTGGACGAATTGTCATCGGCGATGAATTCGATTCCACAAACAGGTCGTCACACCAGGGGATCACTCATTACAACGGTTTTTTCGATCAGAGTCGTTATTTCGACAATACGCTCACTCGGTATTACTACCAAAAAGGATGGGATATCAGTCAATTTTCCATTCTCCGACCGCTCTCAGAGCTCCTCATCGAAAAGATCTTGTATCAGAGGTATCCATTTCTCCAACGACACCAAGTTTCCTGCCATGCCACCCATATCAGGGACGACCGCGTCTTTCCGTGCGGGAAGTGTGAAAAATGCCGCAGAATCGTCGGAATGTTGAAAGCTTTGGACGGCGCCCCCACAAATTGCGGCTACACAGCCGAACAGATTGAGAATTGCCTGAAAGCTCTGGCAGAAAAGAGTGTCCATCAAGAATCGGCCGCTGCTCAGCATCTTTTTTTCCTCCTTTCAGAAAAAGGATTTTTACAGAAACCTGTAAACGAACAGCGACAACAACCGCATCCAGAAGTCATGACGATCCGTATCGACAATGAAAAATCCCCGATCCATGGCATTCCCGTCGACCTCCGTAAGCCTCTCTACAAAATTTTCCTCAAGCATGCTGATGGGCTTTCCAGGCGACAGGGACGAATCTGGATAGATTATGACCTAATGAAGTCACCTGAGCTTCTGATTCCCTACGCATTCGAATCTCCTGAAGACAACGTTGAAATAGCGAAACCCCCTTCATCCAAACTTGAAAACGCGCAAAATGCTTCTTATCTTTTGGCAGAGATGACCTGGCCAGAGGCTCAAATCCGGTTCAAAGAGGTGGATGTCGCACTGTTACCTGTGGGCTCCATGGAACAGCACGGACCACACTTGCCTCTTGACACCGATGCATTTGACGCGAACTACCTTGCACGCCGTGTGGCAGAGGCCTGCAGCCCCCCGAAGCCTCTAGTGCTTCCTCTCATTCCTTATGGAGTCTCCTATCATCACGAAGACTTCAGCGGGACTCTCAGTATCAGCCCAAAAACTCTGACCCAGCTTGTTTATGAAGTCGGAATAAGCGCTGCCCGGAACGGAATTACAAAACTGGTGATCATAAATGGCCATGGAGGGAATATTCCTGCTCTCCAATTCGCTGCACAGATGATCAATCGTGATGCACATATCTTTACCTGCGTTGAAACGGGTGAAACCAGTGAAAAGGACATCGGCGCCTTGACAGAAACTCCCAACGATGTCCATGCCGGTGAAGTGGAAACCAGCACCGCCTTGGCTAACCGTCCTCACCTCGTCAAGCTCGATGCAGCGAGGAAATTCATTCCACGATTCTCGAGTAAATACCTCAATTTCAGCTCCAAACGAAGTGTCGAATGGTACGCTCGGGTTGCGAAAATCTCGACAACAGGAGTCTTGGGAGACCCAACGAAAGCAAGCCGAGAAAAAGGCGAAAAGATATGGGAGATCATGATCAAGCATCTTGTGGAATTCGTTGAAGATCTCAACAGCATGAGCCTGGATGAGATCTACCACAAAAGATTCTGACAGGAGTGAGATGAAAATTACAACACTAGAGGCATGGGCCGTTTCCATGGCCCTGAAAGAACCCTACACCATCGCCTACGAAACGATTGAATCAGCCACTAATGTCTTTCTCCGTGTGGAGACAAACAGCAAGATCGTAGGATTCGGCTGTGCTGCACCCGACCTGCAGATCACCGGAGAAACGCCAGAGACAGTGCTCAAGGTCATGAGTGAGATTGTTTATCCTTCCATAAAAGGCTCAGACCCTCTGCGAACTGCCATGTTACTCGAGCGACTGGCTCCCCTCCTGGGTTCTCAATCCTCAGCACTCGCCGCTGTCGATATGGCCCTTCATGACATTCTCGGAAAAGTGTGCGGACTCCCTCTTTGGAAATTACTGGGAGGTTTTAGAGACCGGATCAAGACCAGCGTCACCATAGGAATACTGCCTGAAAAAGATACGGTGGACCGTGCCAAAGCATGGATCACCCAGGGTTTTAAATGCCTGAAGATCAAGGGGGGTAAAGACATGGAATTGGACATTGTCCGGGTGCACAAGGTCCGCGAAGCTGTAGGGGAAGAGATCGAATTGCGATTCGATGCCAACCAGGGTTTCACTTTCGAGCAAGCACTCAAATTTGTCGAGAGCACCCGTCATTGCCGGCTTGAATTGATCGAACAACCCACGCCGACCGGACAGCCGGACTTACTGGGGAGGGTCACATCAAGCGTGTCAATCCCCGTAATGGCGGATGAAAGTTTAATAACGTTGAGGGATGCGTTCCGTCTTGCGCGGAAGGACCTCGTGGATATGGTTAATGTCAAGCTGATGAAAGTCGGAGGAATCGCTGTTGCCCGCCAGATCAATGCCGTAGCACGTTCTGCCGGCCTGGAGGTTATGGTGGGATGTATGGACGAATCAGCAATAAGCATAGCCGCGGGCCTGCATTTCGCACTTGCCCGACCGAATGTTTTTTACGCCGACCTTGACGGTCACCTCGATCTCATTGATGACCCCTGCGATGGCGCAGTTCTCATCCGCAACGGGGTCCTTTACCCCAACAGCAATCCTGGCCTAGGATTCGATATTCCTTGCTGACCCGGGAGTCATCTACGGTCATCATATTATGCATTAAACAATGGGGGATCCTTCAAGATTCTGTTTGATTTTGGAAAAATTTGTAATAAGATAAACACCTTGATTGACCGATCCAATCTGACATAGATGGAAGGAAAGGACAAATACAAAGAAGGAGAAACCTATGAACTTTGATAAGTTATACAGAAAAGCCGTGGAAACAGGGATAAACAACGACCTAAGAGGCAAAAATGAGGTTAAAAAGGTATTAAAAGACGAAAAGGAAAAATATAATAAGCTCGAAAAGGGCGACCTCGAATTCTATGACAGAGACAGACTGTTTAATCCTTATCCAGATACTCGTATTCTTTCTGGCGACAAAAATCTGGAGATCCGGAAGGTCATCGTTGGCATTGACATGCAAGTGGGGGAAATACTTCTAACCCATCTACTAAACAAAGAGAAAAAGGGACACATCGACCTAGTAATCTCTCATCACCCCCAAGGATTTGCACTTGCCCAGCTTTATGAAGTCATGAGGCTGCAGGCCGACCTTCTTGCCCATTACGGGATCAGCATCAGTGTTGCGGAACAACTCATGGAGAAACGAATCAGTGAAGTCGAACGGAGATTTTTACCCGTCAACCATACCAGAGTTGTGGATGCCGCTAAAGTTCTGGAGATTCCAATGATGTGTATCCATACACCTGCGGATAATTGTGTCGCCAATTTTTTAACAAAAACCTTCGCAAAGAAAAAACCCTACAAACTCAAAGACATCATGAATATCCTGAAGTCTATCCCCGAGTACAAAAAGTCGATGAAACTCCAAGTCCCGCCAAAGATCGTGAATGGCACAGAAAACAATAAATGCGGGAAAATCTTCGTCGACATGACAGGCGGGACAGAGGGGTCGAAAGAGATATTCGAGAAATTCGCTAACAGCGGTGTGAGTACCATGGTGGGGATGCACTTCAGTGAAGAACATCTTGAAAACGCTAAGAAAGCCAACCTGAATATGATCATCGCTGGCCATATAGCCAGTGATGTCTTAGGGCTGAACCTGCTGTTCGATGAGATCGAAAAAGAAGAAAAACTTTCGTTTATTGGTGTATCCGGTTTTGAGCGGATTCGACACACAAAAGAATAAGTCTATAGCTTTGTAATTCCAGGAATTCTCCTCACACCACAATTCCCGTTTTGCTTAAAAAAATGGGGGAGATAAGAGAATGCTGGCTGTTGGGTATTTGGGAAAATAAGCAAAAAGGGGATAATGAAGGAGGGTATTATGAAGCCTTACCCAGCCAGCAGAAATAAGACTTAATTCCACTATACACGAATTGAAAAAAATATCAATCCTTTTCTTGAAAAACTCCCGATTTTTATTAAAAAAAGACACATTTTTTCTGACTTTTCGCACGAATATGCAGAGATTCCCTTGAATATACAGATGTGCTCTGATATCAATGCCGGTGTAGGTCACGGTGCATGACTTTACGGACCTCCCGCAGGTAATCAGCCCCGGACAATTTGGCCAGTTTTCGGCTTAAATCGGCATCATTTTCGTTTTTGAGAAGGCCGATGACATAATCGATGATGCTTGTGGGGAAAATTCCATCTTTCTCATAAAGATCACGCTTTTCCGCCAACAACCGGCTCGACTCCACACAGCTCGATGGAAGCTTCGGAAAGGAATCCATTATTTTCTTATCCTGGGAGATGTCAACCGCCCCATACAGCTTCTCCGCCAATTCCAGAGATCTATCATCCCCGATCCCCCATTCTGCAGCCATCACCACACCAGAAAGAAGCAGATGAACAAGGGCACTCCCATCAGGACTTCTAAGCTCGACTGTCTGTTTTGTCCGCAGATCATCGATATCGCTCTCCTCCTGCGGATTTATCGCTTTAGCAAGGTCCTTCACATCAGACCAAGCCAGAGGCACGCGAATCAATGCGCTCCTGTTCGAGTCGCTCCAGAATATGCGCGTCGGCGCTTCTTGTTTGGGCACTAGCCTAAGATAGGATGAGGCCACAGTATTCCCGAAGGCCGTTAATGTATCGGCATACTCACACAATCCTCCCACCAAGCGCCGTGCAGGTTCAGAGAGCCGCTTGCTCTTGTCCAGCATGATATTTTTTCCCTTCTTCATCAGCTCCAGATGAAAGTGCAAACCATTGCCGGCAATTCCCTTTTCAATCTTGGGCGTAAACGTCGCCAAACACCCGTACTGGAAGGCCACATTGCGTATAATCCATCTACTGAGCATGATTGCATCCGCCATCTCATCGATGGGCCTGGGTAAGAATTCAACCTCGAGCTGCTCGACACTCTTTCCACGGATTTGTGCTAAACCGCCTTTGAGATCATCCACATATCCCACTTCGCTGTGTGCATATTTAACCGCTCCTGTGATCTGAGTGATATAGTGGACGATCTCATCCAAGATCTCTCCCCCTTTAATGAAGGGAGCGGATTCATGATAGCCCTGTTGTTTCTCCAGCCGGAAAATGTTGGGTTCTTTATCAAAGAGGAGATAAAACTCCAGCTCGCCGAGAGCATAGAGCTCCAAGCCCGTGTTTTGTTCAAAATGTAAATTGGCATTGGCCAGGATGTTGTCCAGCGCAAAAGCAGCCCGCTCGCCGTCTCTGGTCAAGTAACGGCAGATAAAATCAAGGCTGCAATCATCAAAAGGGTTGAGAAAGGCTGTTTTGTAATCAGGGACTACGTATAGATCCGAGAGAGTGGCATCGACCATCCCTTTGAACAATGACGATCCATCGGTGCGCTCGCCTTCAGCGAGGATCACTTCCGCCCTGCGGCGGTCCGGGATCGGGAACTTGAGCTCCTTGAGGTGGCCATCAAGACCCGTATAGTGGAAGGTGATGCGTTCAATCTTCCTCTGTTCGATGATCTTTACAAAATCTGCGCGTTGAAAGTCATGAGCCGGCTTGTTCAACAACGCAGAAAGGGGATTTTCCAGAGCAAAAGAGAAATCGTGAATCGTCATAGCATTGTCTCCGATCTTATTCATAATTTAGTCTCGAAAAAGTGAAGAGACATTTTAAGGTAAACTCCAGAGTAATGCAACCGCATGGACACGATGGGAAGCATTTCTAAATCCGTGATGATTGATACCCGAGTGTCCCAATTGGTGGTTGCGAAAACACGCTCAGTTTCCCCAGCGAGGAAACTTCGCTCGGATCCGGGCTTCCCTCACATCTCCCCTCGGTAGATGTACCATGCCCGTCCAGCCCTTCTCACGGTTTTCTCCACTACACAATTGGAACACTCAATAACGCAACTTGTGTTCACACGATCACGGATTTGGAAATGATTCCAATATGATGCAGCGGCTTAATTGACTAGCTTTGTTTCTAGTAATATATTTAGAGCAGACATTAACAAAACTGTAACAATGAATGACAGTTCTTTCGGACAGAGAGTATTTCTCAAGAAAAGCAGATTAAGTTATGTATTGGAGATTCCAATGATTAAAGCCAAAATTCTTATATCCGGGATATTTCTTTTTATCCTGTTCTCTGCTTTTTTATTCCCTGCCAAGTCATATAGCGATGAAGACGTCAAGAAGATCATGGGCGGAAATCTTCTTCACGTGTGGAAGAAAGTCACCAAACAATAAGTGGGATTGAACAGAATGAATGAATTAAAAGAAAACGCAAGACATTTATTAAAGGAATTCAAAGGAGATGATTACATTTTTGGCGTTGGTTGTTTGCACAGGTTGGGTGAGTTTGTGGCTCCTTTTGGTAAAAAGATCCTTCTCATTATGAATTCAGGGAAATGGAGCAAAGTCCATTTAGCACCTATTCTCGGCTCTCTGAGGGATGCGAATTTGGACGTCATAGGCCCTATCCCCAGCGCAAGGCCGAATGCCCCGCGTGAAGATGTTGTCCGACTGGCTGAAGAAATTTTAAGTACAAAGCCGGATACTGTTGTTGTTGCCGCGGGAGGCTCTGGAATCGATGCCGCAAAAGCCGCGTGTGTGCTGGCCAGCCTGGGCAGAGACCTGGAAGACTATTTCGGAGTGGGGAAAGTCTCGGAGAAACTAGGTGCCGAAGGAAAGACACTCATACCTGTTGTCGCCGTTCAGACAGCTTCGAGTTCTGCGGCCCACTTGACGAAATATTCCAACATCACTGATATCCAAACGGCCCAAAAAAAGCTCATTGTCGATGAAGCGATCGTGCCGACAAAATCACTGTTCGATTACGAAGTTACATGCACAATGCCACCGGATTTTACCCTTGATGGGGCTTTCGACGGAATGGCCCACAGTCTTGAAGTTTTCTTTGGTGCCCAGGAGGAGACTTACGACAGAATCTCCCAGATCGCCGAGACCTCCATTGAATTGGTGATCTCTGGTTTAGAGGACGCTGTTAAAGATGGGGATAATCTTGAGGCGCGTAAAATCCTGGGATTGGGGACAGACCTCGGGGGTTATGCCATTATGGTCGGAGGGACTAACGGCGCTCATTTGACGAGTTTTTCTTTGGTCGACATTCTGAGCCATGGCCGGGCCTGTGCTATCATGAATCCCTACTATACAGTCTTTTTTGGCCCTGCCATCCAGCCACAACTTCAGATTCTGGGACAAATTTATTCAAAATATGGCCTGATAGAAAAGCCGTTATCAGGATCGGGACCGGTTGAGCTCGCTAAAACTGTGGCAAAAGGCATGATGAATCTGGCTCATCGTGTTGGTTTCCCCACTAAACTCGAAGAGATCCATGGATTCAGCCAAGCCCACATCCAGAGAGCTCTCAAGGCCGCGAAAAATCCTCAACTCGAGATGAAACTCAAAAATATGCCGGTTCCCTTGAATCGAGATATGATCGATGAATATATGGGCCCAGTTCTCGAAGCTGCTGCCACAGGAGATTTCAGTTTGATCAAGAATGTTAGATTATTGATCAAGAATGGCTGATCTGTTCTTTCCCAGATCATCATTCTTCATTTTTTGGTAAACCATGGCCTTTTCTGTCCATAAAGCAAGATAACTCAAGGTCACTCATCTAGCGATTGAAAATGTCAAGTTTAATAGGCTCCATAAAATGTATCCGGTACATTTTTCCAGGGTTAATTAGAAAATGTGCGCGGTACATTTTACCTGAGGTGAATGGAAAAGGGGACTGTCCCCTTTTTTATCCCCTTTTTACGGTTTTTGGTGAGTGATGAGGACGCCGCGTGATTTCAGAGCGGCAATAAAAGGTTCATACAACTCCCCAAGAAAAATCTCTTCGGGAAACACGACTCCGCGTTGTGTGATCTCTCCATTCAGGATCATCTGGGCTGCAATCGATGCGGGAAATGCTGTAGTTTTCGCCATAGACGTATAGTTGTTCTCTTCGTCAAAATAATCCACCATCTCGAACACATGCGTTGCGGGTTCACCTGACTTCCTCCCGGATACAACGACACGCAAAAAAGTCACATCCCGCTCATCCCCCAATGCTATCCTCTTATCCAGAATAGACTCCGTCACTCTCCTCGGTATGATGTTCGTACCATCGACTTCTATGGCTTCTCTCTCGAAAAATCCACAGTCCTTGAGAGTCTGGATCTCTGCGGCATGGCCCATATACCGGATCGTTTTTTCTGAGAGCTCGCCGCTGATCTTTCCCTGCATGGTATGTGCCAGCGAATTCAAGCCATCTGTGTAAAAACATTCCATCTCTAGAAAGGCCGGTGGAAACGCGATAGGCTCCACAGCTGATAAAGCCGCCACTTTTGTCAATATTCCATCTATCAATACTAGCGCTTTCCTCTCATACAGACCGAGCAGGCTGTTCACAGCGTAGACGATCCGGTATTTCAAAGGCGGCTTCGCCTCCACAGGATTCCCCCCGACAAAGATCAGAGCATCCTCTGTCTCATCCAGAAGCTCTACGCCCCTTCCTACGCACACATTGGTGATCCCGGGTGAAACACCACACCCGGAGATCACTGTAATTGCTTTATTCTTTGCTTCTTCATCAAACTTGAGACGCTCCAGCGTAAACTCCCCTACAACATCCACAAAATGAACGCCCAACCGGACTGCCGATTCAAGCACCGGAAGGCTGTGGCGGTGAAGCAACGCACAGAGCACAACATCTTTGCCATTGATAACTTCATCTCTCTGTTCTTTGTTCTCGATATCTCTCTGCACAGTCTCAAGCCTATCGCTATGGATAAACTCTTTTGCACGTGTGAGTGCGTGAAAATCCACATCCACCAGAGTGACACTAAAATCAGGCTCGCTCTCAATAATATCTTTGGCCAGCACAAGCCCCATCTTTCCGGCTCCAAGCACTAAAAAATGACTCATGTCTGTCTCCTTTCCTCCCACAGTCTACTCAATCAGATAGAGAAATTCTTATACTATTCCAACAAATATATAGATAACAGACGCCAGCGCCGCCACCACCAGCGCATAAGGGATCTGTGTTTTAACGTGATCCATGTGGTCACACGCCGCTCCCAGTGACGATAAAACCGTCGTATCCGAAAGGGGTGAGCAGTGGTCTCCGAAAACGCCCCCTCCTGCAGATGCTGCGATCGTCCCCAAAACAAGAGTTGTTACCTGTCCTTGACTGAACTCAAAAGCTAGAGGGACGGCCACAGGAATGATAATGGCAAACGTGCCCCAGGATGTTCCTGTGGCAAAACTGATAAAGGCGCTCAACACAAACACCAATACAGGCAGAAGTGCAGGATTGAACCACTCTCTCGTAGACTCGACAACATACGGTGCCGTACCCATCTCGCGACTCACAAAATTGATGGCATAAGCAAAGGATAAGATCAGCACAGCTGGCAGCACCCCCTTGATACCGGCCTGGATCGATCTCATCAACCCGCTCAGGTTGTCCACCCTCTGAATAAACATAGTCACACCCAACACAACTGTCGCCAGCATAAAACTATCGAGAACCCGCGCCTGTCCTGTGGCAAAAAAACTCACCATATTGACAGTAATGACGATCAACACAGGCATGAAAAAATTCAGCCAGATATTGGGACTCCCCTTCTCCGACACAGGAAGATTTGTGAGTTCAGAGCTCATCATCGGCACAGAACCCGGCCGGATCGCTTCGCCGGTTTCGACTGCGCGAGACTCGGCCTTTTTCATGGGACCGAATTCAGGAAAAACCTTCCCTGCTATAAAGGCGACCATTATTATCGAAAGTATCGCATAAAAATTGAAAGGGATGGATTTAATAAACAGGGACATAGCATCCTGTCTAGTAAGGATCGGGCCGATCCCAATAAGAAGACCTGTGATATACACCGCCCACCCTGTGATCGGCGCCAAAACACTCACAGGCGCAGACGTAGAATCGCAGATGTAGGCCAGCTTCTCCCTCGATACGTGTGCCTTATCCGTGAGATCCCTCATCACAGGCCCCACAAAAAGCGGGGAAAAATAGTCGCTAAAAAAGATGAACATCCCCAAACCCCAAGCCATGAATTGCGTTTGCACTCGAGATTTTGTCACGGATTCCACTCTCTGTGAAAACATGTTCACAGCCCCACAGCGTTGATAGAAGGCGACCAAGATTCCAATACAGATCTCAATAAGACAGACCCACATGAAATCCCGGTTGCCCAGAGACTTTGCCAGGAGCTCTGGGAATCCGAGCAGGCCCTGACCCATCAAGAGAACACCGGCCAGACAGGCCACTGCCAAACTAAAAACCGGTTCTCGTGTGAGGAAAGCGAGGAATATCGCAAGCAATGGGGGGATTAGGGACAGCCACCCGTAATCCATTACAGCTCTTCTTTAAAGAGGTCGGCCAGTCGTTTTATTCCTTCGTCGATCTCTTCTTCCGAAGGATAGGAAAAATTTAATCTCAGACTATTCTTCCCGCTTCGGTCAAAGTGAAAGGCTGAGCCCATGACATAGGCAACCTTCCTCTCGATGGCCTTGGGAAACAGGGCATCTGCATCTAAATGTTCGGGCAAACACATCCACAGGAAGAGGCCTCCCTCGGGGTGTGTCCAGTCAATTCCGGCATCTTTTGGCATGTACTTATCCAGGGCTTGGAGCATGGCCTCCTGTTTTTTCCGGTAGTGCTCCACTGACTTAGCAATATGGGGTTTAAGGAGACCTCGGTTGAGGAACTCGAACAGAATCGCTTGCGAGAATGACGAAGTACATAGGTCCGCTGGCTGTTTGGCCATCACTAGCTTGTCCATGATCGCTGGATTGGCCACGATCCAGCCCAAACGGGGACCCGGCGCAAAGATCTTCGAGAAGGTGTGCACCGAAAAAGCATAACCTCTCTTGTCCATCGGCCCGACCATCGGGAGCCGCTCCCCCTCGTACCTTAAATCACGGTAAGGGCTGTCATCGACAGTCACGGTATCGTATTCGTAGCAGAGGTCGAGGAGCTTCTCCCTCCTCTCCAGGCTCAGGGTCACTCCTGTCGGATTCTGAAAATCTGGAACGATATAGATGAATTTGACCGTTGTTCCTTTTCCGGCAAATTCCTTTAAGATCTCCTCGACCCTCTCCACGTCCATTCCCTGCTTATCCACGGGCACGCCGATGAGATTTGCTCTGTAGCTCTTAAAAGCTTGTATAGCGCCTAAATAGGTTGGCAGTCCAACAATAATGGGATCTCCTGGGTCGATGAAGACACGCCCGATGAGGTCTAAAGCCTGCTGGGCCCCAGAACAGATGAGGAAATAATTGCGATCGATCTCAGCTCCCTCATGCTCTCTCATCCACTGGACAAGAAAATCGATCAGGCGAGGATCTCCCTCAGTGGGACCATACTGAAGGGCCTGTCCCCCTTCCCTATCCAAAACAGTCGCCACAATATCTTTTAATTCTTCGATTGGGAAAAGCCCAGGATAGGGCAGTCCTCCTGCAAGAGATATCACTTCCGGGTTAATTGTGTGTTTGAGAAGCTCACGGATCTCAGAACGCCTTAATACTTTAGAATTATTCGATAAGAGTCCAGGCAAAATGTCTGCCACATTTTTCATG